>ENA-ORRL01001516-ORRL01001516.1-human-gut-metagenome-genome-assembly--contig:-NODE-1516-length-17247-cov-7.631107_pt1 | contig 17247 bp, 12 predicted proteins | sample MGYA00242175_ERZ509134 | MGnify/ENA primary metagenome ERZ509134 (study PRJEB26280, sample SAMEA2338660) | human gut metagenome | biome: human gut; feature: human-associated habitat; material: faeces... | reverse complement strand
CCGCCCACTCGTCAATGTTCTCTGCCATTGTCGATGATGGTGTGATAGGGTAAATAGCTGCATGCTCACTGAAAAGGTAAGCAATCTGAGAGGCAGCGTAGTTACCGTCACAGGTGATGAATTTCTTTTCTTTTGCCATAATCGTTAATGTTTATGTGATTGATTTTCGTTTGTTTCTATATGAAACCCAAATATAACCTGCTACATCATAGCAAGTTATATTAAGCATAAAGACATCGGCCGGAATCCCGGCGATGTCTCTCTTATAAGACTACAGAGTCTCCAGACCTTCTACGGCCACGATAGAGCCGGCGATTCTCTTCACGAGTCCCTGAAGAACCTTGCCCGGACCTATCTCCATAAAATAATCTGCCTCGTCAGCCAGCATATTCTTCACGGACTGGGTCCATTTCACCGGTGCTGTAAGCTGCGCAAGCAGATTTTTCTTTATAAGCTCAGGATCCTGTGTAGGCTGAGCCGTAACGTTCTGATAGATAGGGCAAATCGGCGCCTTGATTTCTGTGGCTTCGATTGCCGCTCCGAGTTCAACGCGTGCAGGTTCCATGAGTGGCGAGTGGAAAGCTCCGCTCACTGCAAGCGGCAAGGCCCTTTTGGCTCCTTCTGCCTTAGCCCTGTCACAAGCCTCTGCAACTGAATCTTTCTCTCCTGAAATTACCACCTGACCGTCGCAGTTGTAGTTTGCCGGAATCACGAGTCCGTGGCATGATTTGCAAAGGTCTTCGACCTGCTCATTGGTCAGGCCAATGATAGCCGCCATCGAACCCGGCATCTGCTCACAGCATTTCTGCATAGCCTTGGCCCTGATGGATACAAGTTTCAATGCGTCCTCGAATGTTATGGCGTGGCTGGCAGCAAGTGCCGAGAATTCACCGAGTGAATGTCCCGCAACCATATCCGGCTGGAACTGGTCATAACATGCTGTAAGTACAACTGAGTGGAGGAATATCGCAGGCTGAGTCACCTTGGTGGCTTTCAATGCTTCCGGTGTTCCGTCGAACATTATGTCTGTAATCCTGAATCCTAGAATCTCATTGGCCTTTTCGAACATTTCTTTGGCCTTCTGACTCTTCTCATATACTTCTTTGGCCATACCCGGGAACTGTGCTCCCTGACCTGGAAATACATATGCTTTCTTCATAGTATCAAAATTTGTTTTATTCGTGTTAAAAAAATCGTGTGAGAACCTGACAGCCGTCGACTACTATTCCCACCTTCCAAACGCTTATCCCTACTCCAATTTGCCCATCGGCTGCCAAAATGTCGTTTACCTCTCAAAAATCGGTCCTAACTGAACATTCAGGCGGAATTTCAACAAAGAGAGACAGTTCGCCCTTGTCTGGCAAAATTAAATAAAATCTTAGAGAAAAGCGAAAAATTACACGGATTAATCATTAAAATAGTTAACTTTGCAACGGAGATAAGGAAAATCAATTCCGCATGGCGGCATTTGTTCCTGTCCCCTTTTGCTCCCATAGTCTAATGGATAGGATTTCAGATTCCGGTTCTGACGGTTTGGGTTCGAATCCCGATGGGAGTACCAAAAACGCCTTTGTAGGTATCTACAGGCCTTATAATGGCAAGAAAAGGGGCAAGGTTTTGCAGAAGACCTTGCCCCTTTTCTTATTTTGTGTTGTTTCATGAGTTTGGGGGTGCCTCGGAAAACCATAGACATCGAACATATGATATGGAAAGGAAGGATCCCATGTACGCCTGCCGGTCGGACCATGCGGACTGGTACGCCACGCTGGGGCGATCCTTTCCACCCTATACGCGGCGGGCCAGAGCGGGCAGTCTTCAGGCAATTTGGTTCCGCGAAAACGTTTTAGGTGGAACCAAATGAATTCCGTAAAGTGTTTTGTACCGAGAAAACGTTTTGTACGGAACAAAACAACACTGCAACCGGATGTGAGCTGCCGAATGGGCGCCCCATATCGGAGACATGATGTAGATACATACTGAATACGTCCGTAAAATCCGCCCATTCCACGGTCAATGTCAATGCTTTGCTTAGCAATAATCAGGAGCACAACGAAATAGCTCCATCCCACGGCCAATGTCAATGTCAATGCCAATGTCAATGCCAACCTGTGAAGAACATCTATCCTTCGGACAAACATGCCACTCGCAGACACGACTTTCCCATGAGAACCAGGAAAACTCACTTCTTTGGAATACGTAAACAATCCCGAACACGCCGAGTGGATATCGTTTTGGGCTGATTATTTGCCAAGGTCATGCATTTTCATTAAATTTACCGGAGCAAGGAAAAAATCAGATAATGACAGACAATAAGAAGGAAGTGGAGCGTGCTGAACTCCACAGGACCATTTGGGCTATAGCCGATGAAATGAGAGGATCCGTGGACGGATGGGATTTCAAGTCCTACATCTTGGGAATACTCTTCTACAGATACATAAGCGAGAACATCACATCGTACATAAACAGAGGTGAATGGGAAACCGGAAACAAGGATTTCAACTATGCGAATCTTGAAGATGCAGTAGCAGAGGGAATTAGAGAGGAGATGGTAAGCGTGAAAGGATTTTTCATCCTGCCGTCACAGCTTTTCGGTAACATCTGCAAAGTCTGCGACAAGGACGACAATCTGAACACGACTCTGGAGGGCATTTTCAAAGCCATCGAAAGTTCAGCCAAAGGCACTGCCAGCGAGGACGATTTCAAAGGACTGTTCGCCGACCTTGACGTGAATTCCAACAAATTGGGCGCGACCGTCATCAAGAGAAATGAGAAACTGGTCAAGCTCCTGAGAGGGATTGAGTCAATGAAATTGGGTGATTATCAAGACAACACCATTGACGCATTTGGTGACGCCTACGAATATCTGATGGGCATGTATGCCTCCAATGCCGGCAAGTCCGGTGGAGAGTATTACACCCCGCAGGAAGTAAGCGAACTACTGACCAAGCTTGCGACTGTCGGCAAGACAGAGGTCAATAAAGTGTACGACCCGGCCTGCGGTTCCGGCTCACTGCTGCTGAAAGCCGCCAAGATATTGGGCAAAGACAATGTCCGCCAAGGCTTCTTCGGGCAGGAAATCAATCTCACGACATACAACCTATGCAGAATCAACATGTTCCTGCATGACATTGATTATGACAAGTTTGACATAGCCTGCGAGGACACACTCCTTTCACCGCAGCATTGGGATGACGAGCCGTTCGAGGTGATAGTTTCCAATCCGCCGTACTCGACCAAGTGGAAAGGAGACGACGATATAACATTGATCAATGACCCCAGATTCGCTCCGGCAGGTGTGCTTGCGCCGAAATCGAAGGCGGATCTTGCTTTCATCATGCACTCGCTGGCATGGCTGGCGACCAACGGGACAGCAGCCATCGTTTGCTTCCCCGGCGTGATGTACAGAGGCGGTTCCGAGAAGAAAATCAGACAGTATCTCATAGACAACAACTACGTTGACTGCGTTATCCAGTTGCCTGACAATCTGTTTTTCGGAACGAGCATCGCGACGTGCATCATGGTACTGAAAAAAGCGAAAAAGGACAGCTGCACATTGTTCATTGATGCAACTAAAGAATGTGCCAAGGTCACGAACAGCAACAAGCTCACGGACGAGAACATCCGACATATTCTCGATATTTTCACGGACCGGAAAGATGTGCAGTATATCAGCAGACTGGTGGCCAATGATGAAATCGCGAAAAGCGACTACAACCTGTCGGTTTCGACATACGTCGAGCAGGAAGATACGCGCGAGAAAATCGACATCGTGAAGCTCAATGCTGAATTGCAGGAGATTGTGTCACGGGAGAATATTCTGCGGGCTGAAATTGACAAGATTATTAACGAAATTGAGAATTGAGATATGAAGTCATTGTGCCATTTCGGAGAGGAAGGTAATGACGAAGCCGCTCGTGTGGGGAGCGGCTCCGATACTGACGGGCGTTCAGACAAGGCAGTCCGCCTACCGGTTACGGTAGTGGGCCTTCACGTAAACCTTTTTGCCTCCGACCAATCTGAAATGGCCTCTGACAAAAATAGGTTTGTGAGCTGCTCTGCACTCTGTGTCAGGGCGCTCGTCAAACTTAATGATGATAGAGATTTTTTTCATTTTAATATGAATTGTTGTTGGTTTGAGAGCTGAGAGCGGCCTTCGAGAGTACTTCCGCCAGTACATCTCCAAATCAAAAAAAGCACTCACCCGAAGGCGAATGCTTTTTAAATTAAGTTTGACGAGCGCCTCAACCATTCATATAAAAAATCTCCGACACAAAGGTAAGGATTTTAAGGGAAAACGCAATACTTGACAGAAGGAAAACATGAGCAAGTTAGAAAGGTTAATACAGCAGTACTGTCCAGATGGGGTGGAGTGGAAACCGCTTGGAGAATTAGGTGATTTCTATTCTGGTCTTACAGGAAAAACGAAATCAGATTTTACAGGTGGTAATGAAAAGTTTATCACATATGTAAACGTATTCAATAACCCCTCTCTAAAAACGGATGTGCTTGAGAAAGTAAAAATTGCTGAAGGAGAAAGACAAAACACAATTCAATACGGAGATGTCCTATTTACCGGGTCGTCTGAAACTCCAGATGAATGCGGTATGAGTTCCGTATTAACTCATAAAACAGAAGAAAAACTGTATCTTAATAGTTTTTGTTTTGGCTTTAGATTCTTTGATCTCTCCGACAAATGTCCTTCGTTCATGAAGTACCTATTCAGAAGTACTAACATACGAAAAGCAATCTGTAAAACAGCTAATGGTGTAACTCGATATAATATATCAAAAAAAGTGTTCGCAAAAATTGAAATACCAATTATTCCTCTTCCTGTGCAGGAAGAGATTGGGAGAATCCTGGATGCGTTTACAGAACTGCAAGCAGAACTGCAAGCAGAACTGCAAAAAAGAAAGCAACAATACAACTTTTATCGCGATAACTTATTGAATTTCAATAGGGGGGGGCAAGAAATAAAATGGATGAAACTGAAGGAAATAGGTAAAGTCTGCATGTGTAAACGGATTCTAAAAGAACAGACTGTATCTTCTGGAGATGTTCCATTTTATAAAATTGGGACATTCGGTGGTGTGGCTGATGCCTACATCCCTCAAGAACTTTTTGATTCATACAAATCCAAATTTTCTTATCCACAAAAGGGTGATATATTAATTTCCGCCGCAGGCACTATCGGTAGGACAGTAGAGTTTGATGGCAAGCCTGCTTATTTTCAAGATAGCAACATAGTATGGTTAAAACACGACGAAAGCATAGTGCTAAATTCCTATCTAAAATATTGCTACACTCTAAATCCTTGGGCAATTTCTACAGGAGGTACAATAGCTAGATTATATAATGATAATATTCTTAATGCAACAATCCCCGTTCCGCCGATCGCCGAACAGCAGAAGATTGTCGCCATCCTTGACCGCTTCGACACCCTGACTAACGACCTGACCTCAGGTCTCCCGGCCGAAATGGAAAAGCGCAGGCAGCAATACGAATACTATCGTGACAGATTATTGACATTCAAACGTTTATAACCAAACATACATATCATGTCCCAGTACAATATCATTGCGGAAAGTCAGGAGTACACCGTGGTCTCGGAATATGAGCACGCGGTGAGCACGTCCGAAGCATACCAGAGTGAGGCTGATCTGGAGAGGGAATTCATCCATCTTCTTACAGAGCAAGGCTATGAGTATCTGCCGATTCATACGGAAGCAGACCTCATATCCAATCTCCGCACCCGTCTGGAGAAACTGAATGGATATAGCTTCACTGACAACGAATGGGGACACTTTTTCAACGAGTGCATCGCCAACAAGAATGATGATATTGTAGCAAAGACTACCAAAATACAGGAAGATTACATCCAGGTCCTCAGAAGAGATACCGGAGAAAGCCGGAACATCTACCTCATTGACAAGAACAACATACACAACAATTTCGTTCAGGTCATCAACCAGTACGTAGAAGAAGGCGGAAACTACGACACGAGGTACGACGTGACCATCCTCGTCAACGGACTCCCCCTCGTCCACATTGAACTGAAAAGCAGAGGCAACCAGCTGAGAGAAGCGTTCAACCAGATAAACAGATACCAGCGCGACAGTTTCTGGGCAGGCTGCGGGCTGTATGAGTATGTGCAGATATTCGTCATCTCTAACGGCACCAACACCAAATACTACTCGAACACCACCAGAGCCAACCATATAAAGGAGGCGGAAACAGGAGGCCGTAACAAATCGAAGAAAACCAGCAACTCATTCGAGTTCTCATCCTTCTGGGCAGACAGCAACAACAAGGTAATCAACGACCTGGTGGATTTCACCAAGACATTCTTCTCCAAGCATACCCTGCTGAACATCCTCACCAAGTATTGCGTATTCACCAGCGAGAGAATGCTGATGGTGATGCGTCCGTACCAGATTGCCGCCACGGAACGGATACTCCAGAAAATCAATGTTGCAAACAACTACAAACTTTACGGAAAAACCGACGGAGGCGGATATATTTGGCACACGACAGGTTCCGGAAAGACATTGACCTCATTCAAGACAGCACAGCTGGCATCCAGACTCCCCTACATTGACAAAGTCCTCTTCGTCGTCGACAGAAAAGATCTGGACTATCAGACGATGAAAGAATATAACCGTTTCGAGGAGGGCGCGGCCAACGGCAACTCCTCGACTGCCGTATTGCAGAGACAACTGGAGAACAAGGACAAGAACGGCGGACATCATGATTACCGTATCATCGTCACGACCATACAAAAGCTTTCCATCTTCATCCAGAAGAACAAGAACCACCCCGTATTCCAGCAGCGCGTGGTAATTATCTTCGATGAATGTCACAGAAGCAACTTCGGAGAGATGCATACCGCCATCACGAAGAACTTCAAGAAATATCACATGTTCGGTTTCACGGGCACGCCTATTTTCGCACAGAATGCCGGAACCGGTGGAGACATGAGGCTGAAAACCACGCAACAGGCTTTCGGAGACAAACTCCACACATACACCATCGTTGATGCCATCAATGACGGAAACGTACTCCCTTTCCGAATCGATTATGTCAATACCATGAAGGAGAAGACAGGTATCGCTGACGAACAGATTTCTGCCATTGACAGGGAAAAGGCAATGGCCTCGCCGGAGAGAGTGTCGCAGATAGTGAAATATATCATTGACCATTTCGACCAGAAGACAATGCGAAGCTCCTACTATTCTTTCAGGGTTCTCGACGACATCCACAAGGTCGCGAGTGCGAAGAAAGGAATTCCGCTCAAGGAGCACAAGACAGAACAGAAGCTGAACGGGTTCAATGCAATGTTCGCCGTGGCTTCCATTCCGATGGCCAAGGCATATTACAACGAATTCAAGAGGCAGCAGGCAGATTTGCCTGAGGCCCAGAGACTTAAGATTGCGACCATATACAGTTACAGTGCCAATGAGGAGGACATTGACGGTATCTTGGCAGAGGAGAATCCGGAGAGCACCACGCAACTGGATCAGCAGTCAAGAGACTTTCTGGAGGGGGCGATCAAGGATTACAACCAGATGTTCTCCACCAATTACGACACGTCCGGAGACAAGTTCCAGAACTATTATAAGGACTTGTCACTGAGGATGAAGAACAAACAGGTAGATTTGCTGATAGTGGTCAATATGTTCCTCACGGGATTCGACGCGACCACTCTCAACACCCTGTTTGTGGACAAGAATCTGAAACAACACGGTCTCATCCAGGCTTTTTCCAGAACCAACAGGATACTGAATTCCGTAAAGGTTTTCGGCAACATAGTTTGTTTCAGGGATTTGCAGCAGGCTACAGACGACGCCATCGCACTGTTCGGAGACAAAGATGCCAGCAGTATCGTAGTGCTCAAGGATTTCTGGTCATATTACAACGGATATGACAACAAGGACGGCAAGCACTGCTACGGTTACAGCGAACTGGTCGGACAGCTCAAGAGCGAATTCCCTGAAGAGCAGCCGATTATAGGCGAGGATGCAGAAAGGAGGTTTGTCATGCTGTTCGGAAGTCTCCTCAAATCCATAAACATTCTCTCCACATTCGACCAGTTCGACGGACGCGAAGAGCTCACAGACAGGCAGATGCAGGACTACCAGAGTCATTATCTGGATTTCCGGGACAAGTGGCGCCGCCGCAAAACCGGAGAAAAGGAGAATATCAATGATGACCTCATCTTCGAGACCGAGCTTATCCGCCAAGTCGAAATCAACATTGACTATATCCTTCTTCTGGTCCAGAAATATCACGACTCCAACTGCACCGACAATGAAATTCTGGTAAATATCTCGAAGGCTATCGGCTCCAGTCTCCAGCTCAGGAGCAAGAAGGAACTTATCGAAAACTTCATAAGCAGTGTCAATGCTGATACTGATGTCGATCAGGGCTGGCGGGAGTATGTCCAGCGCCGCAAAGCCGAGGAACTACAAGAAATCATTGAAAGTGAACATCTCAAGCCAGAGGAGACAGAAAAGTTCATTGAGAGCAGTTTCAGGGACGGACAGGTCAGGACCACAGGCACTGACATTGACAAGATTCTGCCGCCGATGTCACGTTTCGGTGGCGGAAACAGGAAGGAGAAGAAGAAAACTGTTATCGAAAAGATACGAACCTTCTTTGAAAAATATTTCGGGCTATAAACGCTGTCCGTGATTGCACCGGCAATCCCCGTCTTCAGAGTTTCTCGAACTTGTAGCCGAGGCGGGCCAGTTCGACGGCGGCGCCGATGCGGTACATCTCGTGGCAGGATGCAACGAAGACCTGATATGCGGCAATACTCTGTGGCTCAATGTTTTCGTGCCGAATAAGGGAAATCGTCGCATCGGCACAACGGCGGAAAAGATTACGCAGAGATTCCGCTTCTGGAGAATTCAGGTCAATGCCAATGATATCGCTGATGATATGATCATCCATGTCATCGAAACCCTGACTTCCGTAATACACTGAGTAAGGCATGTTCGAGCACATTGTCCAGTCGGAATCCCAGCCGCAGGCGACCGCCATGCCCAGATAGGAGGCCCAGGCAACGGCAACTGTAGGATAATCAGCGATTTGAGGCATTGCGTCAGCAACATAGTCACCGCCCAGTTTCTGCCAATGCTCATCAATGTCAGGACTCGACAACAGCATTGACGGAGCAGTCTGCACACTACCATTGACAATACCCTCGACAGGAGCGGAAGTCACCTTGAAACCGCTTTCGCGGCAGATGCGCACAAGTTCACCCTCAAGTTTGTCAATGTAAGTCTCTATGTCGTAAGCATTATCCATCTGAATCAAATTTTTAAAATCACAATTCCGGCAAAACCACATAGCAGAATAACAACCATGCAGAGAATAGCAAAGGTACGATATTTTTCAAAAAAAATTACCCCCAGTTGTTGCAGAACAAGAAAAAATACATATATTAGCGCCCTGACAGTTTTGAACAACTCAAATTTATAATTTAAAGGCAATACAATCAGACATACATATTAACTGAATTACCTGAAACATAAGCGACAAGTTCTATTGTCGGTTACATGAACCTGACTCCCAGGAATACATATCATAACAAATCATAAGTAAATGAAAACAAAACTTTTCTTGGCTTTGGCCGCAGCGGCAGCCATCACTATCTCCGGATGTTCGAAATCCGAGACACTCGAGACACTCAAGACTCCGGAAATCGAAGTCTCCAACTTGTCAACTACAAGTTTCTCATTCACATGGACAGCAATTCCTGACGCAACAGGATACACCTATGAGGTGAAAGCTGCGAACCAGCCCACAGTAACTAGCGGCAACAGCGAAAAACCTGCAAACGTAGAGGTTACAGGGCTCAGCATGGCCAGCACATATACAGTTTCAGTCCAGGCACTCGGAACCGGTTCATTCACAAACTCAGAATATGCGACAGTGACCGTGACGACATTGGACAACACTATCCACTTTGCTGACATGGTGCTCGCAAGAAGACTCCTGGAAATGACAGAACCTAAGATTGACGCAGACGGAGACGGCAAGATTACATTCGAAGAAGCCTCTGTAGTGAAGGAACTCAATCTCGGATTCAACGAGAAACCGGAGAGCACAGTCGATTGCGTAACGGACATCACAGGACTGGAGTACTTCACATCATTGGAGACATTGAACCTGAAATTCAACAGCGTAAGCGACATCAAGCCTATCGAAGGCATCTCGACATTGAAAGTCCTCATCCTCGGCGAGAACCCGATTTCTTCCATCAATCTCGATAAACTCGGCGAGCTTACAGACCTCAGACTCTACGGCACAAACATCTCTGAGATTGACCTGTCAAAGACTCCGAAACTCGAGAGCCTCTACCTCCAGAGGACAAAAGTCAGCAAGGTTGACCTCACTCCGCTCCAGTCATTGGATCAGGCCCTTATCAACAAATGTTCAAACCTTACCGAGCTCAAGGCTTCGAACTTGCCTAGCCTCACCAGACTTGATGCGGTAGAAGGCAATATCACAAGCTTTGAGATTTCAGACTGTCCTTCATTGAGAGAGCTTCACCTGAACAGCAACAAGCTCACATCCATCAAACTGAACAACCTCAACATGCTCATGAGACTGAACGTTTATGACAACAAGCTCACCAGCATTAACGTATCGAATCTGCCGTTCCTCATGTGGCTGTTCGTGTTCGACAATCAGCTTACGAGCATCGATTTGTCAGCAAATGTTCAGCTGAGAGAGTTCAGGGCATCCAACAACCCGCTTACAGAAGTCAATCTGAGCACAAATGGGAACATCGCTGCGCTCGAGCTCGAGAATATGAGCAAGATGAAGACTCTGAATATCAAGAACGGATTCTATGACGAATGGGACAGCGAGTATCTCATCGTTGACGGAAACACCGCTCTCGAGAAGGTAATCACCGATCCGGGCGCCGAATTCGAACTCGTCAAAAAGTTGTTTGCAAACAATCCTAAAGTTCAGGTTGTAACAGAATAAGATTTCTGTCAATGCAAAAAAGGCCGACCATCAAAATCGATGGCCGGCCTTAATTGTTTATTCAATCCGCTAAGGGAACTTTATGTTTGTCAGATGATTACTCAGCTTCTGCTGTAACGCCAGGACGCATGATTACTGTCTTGACAGTACCTGAAGCAAGAATTGTCTTCAGGATATTCTGAACGTCAGCAGGTTTGAGATTCTCAAGCGCGCTCTCGTACTCCTTGTCGAAGTCAACGGAGTGGAGATCCATGAACTTGAGTGAATTCATCCACCAGCCGTTGGTGATACGAGACTCAGGAAGATTCTTGTGGAGATTCTTCATGGCCATTGCAAATTCATCTGCTGTAGGACCTTCGGCGGCGAGGGCATTGAGACCTTCAAGGCTGAGGCTTACGAGCTTGTCGGCAGCAACCGGCTTGGTATCGAAATAAACCTGGATAAGAGCCTCAGGCTTAGGTTCGCTTGTAACTGAGCCGTAAGCAGATGCGCCATAGGTACCGCCCTCATCCTCACGGAGAGACTTGGTGTATCTCATGTCGAGGATATAAGTTGCAGCAGAAAGAGCAACCTTGTCAATGACCTTAAACTCAGGAAGTTTTGTCTGGAACACCTCGATTACGGTAACCTTAGGGGTCTGCATATCCATCTTGAAGTCTTCGGTAACCTTTCCCGGAACAATCTCAGGGTCTTCATACTTCGCGGTGAACGGCTTCTTGCCCTTCTTGATGGAACCGAGATACTTCTCAACGAGAGGAGTAACGGTGTCAATGTCAAAGTCACCGCAGATAATCATGGTAGCACCGGCAGCATCATTGAACAGCATCCTGTAGTTCTTCTCAATAGTAGCGAGGCTCGCATTGTCCACAACAGCCTCTGAAAGGAATTTGTGTCTAGGATTGTCACCATAGAGAACCTCATTGATTACCTGAGAGAACTTGTAGTCAGGACGGAGGATGTAGTTAGGAAGGATAGCCTTGAGCTGTTTGATGCCCTGGTCATATTCAGACTGGTCGAAACGAGGATCAGCGAAATAGAGGTAAGTAAGCTGAAGAGCAGTCTCGAGATCCTTAGGAGTGCAGTTTCCGTTCACGCCGTGGCGGAGAGCATTGATGAAAGGAGAAACAGAGACATTCTTGCCTGAAAGCATCTTGCCGACGGTAGTGCCGCTGAACTTGGAGATACCGCAGAAGCTCTGGAATGCGCCCCATACATTGCTGTCGAAGCTGTCGAGATCCTCTGTAGGAACCATTGAGAAACCGCCGTTCTTGTAAAGTTGGAATGCGATATGGTCTTTCTCGTCATCTGACGGACGGAGTATAACCTTCATGCCGTTCTTGAGAGTGAGGACCTTGCTTCCGTAAAGACCGTCAGCAGTAGTCTTCACTGCGCTTCCCTTAAGCTTGGAAGGATCGAGGAACTCTGTTGCGACAACCTCGCTCTCGTTAGGTTTGATTTCAGCACCATTGACTTCATCAATAGCCTTTCTGATGTCTTCGGCTGTAGGAAGAGTATAGCCTTCCTTCTCCGGGCCCTTGAATACGACTACCATATTGCTGTCAGGGATAATCTGCGCAACAGTCTGGTTGATAGCCTGGTCCGGAAGCATTGACATAAGCTGCTTGGTGAGCTCATACTCCTGCTCAGGCTCCATGTAAGCGTAGTTGTCGAAGAAGTTGTCGATGAGTGGCTGAACAAGCTCGGAGTTCTGTCTTGTGCTGGCCTTCTTGGCAGCGCTTTCGTAGTATGAGAGGAGGTCCTCCTTCGCTCTTGAAATCTCGTCGCTTGAGAAACCATATTTCTCCATCTTCTTGATCTCGGTATAGAATGCCTTGAAAGCACCTACAGGGTCATTCTCATGTGCAGCGATATTGCCCATGGAAACTTCCATTGTCTCACAAAGGTTGCCGATACCGAAACCGGCATGGATGAACGGAGCGTCAGCCTTTGCTGAAATGTCTGAGAAGCGCTCGTCCATGATGCTTGAAATCAATGACTTGAGAATGTCGGAAATCTTTCCGAGAACGGTATTGTTGAACTCCTCAGGCATCGCCTCGTTCTTCCAATACACCTCAAAGGTAGAATTGACAGCCTCAGGGTCGGATACGATACCGATGACAGGCTCCTGGTTTCCAGGAATCATGATTACATCCTTCGACTTAGGATCGACAGGTGCAGGGATATCAGAGAAAATCTCCTTAATCTTAGCCTCAACGTAATCAGGGTCAATATCACCTACAACGATAAGAGCCTGAAGGTCAGGACGATACCATGTATGATAGAAGTTTGTAAGGCTCTCAGGCTTGAAAGTCTCGAGGTTTTCCTGACTTCCGATAAGAGAGCATGAAGCATACTTGGAATCACCATAGATGTAAGGCTTTGACTTCTCATACATTCTCCAGTTGGCATCTCTTCTGGAACGTCTTTCCTCGATGATGACTCCCCTTTCGGCATCGATTTCCTTAGGGTCGCAAGTCACGAAATGAGAGTAGTCATGCATGATGAGGATACAAGAGTCCACAACTGTAGGACGGATGAGAGGAATGTTATTGAGCATATAAGTCGTCTGCTCAACTCCTGTCTGCGCATTGACATTGCCGCCGAATGACGCACCGATGCTCTGGAGCCAGTCGAGAATACCCTTTCCAGGGAAATTCTTGGTACCGTTGAAGCACATGTGCTCGAGGAAATGTGCCAGACCGTCCTGGTCAGGGGTCTCCTGGATAGCACCAACATTAGTCGCAAGATAGAACTCTGCACGATTTGCAGGCTGACCGTTCTTCATGATGTAGTAGGTCAGTCCGTTTTCGAGTTGTCCTTTCCTTACGGCAGGATCATTCGGCAGCACCTGATTCTGGGCATTCGCAGAGAACGCGAACGCAGAACACAGAGCCGCAAATAAAAGAACCAATTTTTTCATATACTAAAATAGTTTATCAAATATTTCACAATATCACAATAACAAATTGTCACTGCAAAATCAGTGCAATATAGAAATATTACACCATTCCGGCAAAAAAATATTAATTTTGTAACGAATAAAGGGAAAAAACATAAAATCGATTTACATGCTGGAGGATTTCAGACTGAAAGTATTCATGGCCGTTGCCGAAACAGGAAGCTTCACCAAGGCATCCAGAAAACTAGGCGTATCCCAACCGGCCGTGAGCCAAAATATAAGTTCCCTGGAGAAAGAAACCGGGGCGATACTGTTCCAGAGGGCCAGAGGCGAAGTATCATTGACAAGCGAAGGCCTCGTGTTCAAGGAATACGCATCGCGGATACAATATTGGTATTCAGCAACTTCCGAGATGTTTGGGCAAAAAGGAAAGCTTACCTCCGGCAAACCTGTCAGAATCTGCGCGGATTCAGTGGCTGCCGCCTACCTGCTTCCGAAGCCTTTGTCAATGATAACAGGCTCTAATCCTGACATTGTCTTCGACCTCACCCAGGCCCGGGCAAGGAAGCCGATACTGGAGGCTGCCGACAGCGAGGAGGTTCCGGGAACGCATTTCGGAACGCCTGAGGATGCCGACGTGGAAATCTCGGCATCGCCAAGTCCGGAGACCATTGACTTCGAGGGTGAAAGCAAGCTCATAGGCGTAATGGAAGCCATCGTCATAGCTTCGCCTGCAAACAGGTCCGTAAATGCGGCGGCAGTCAGCGAAGAAGATACCGAAGCGACAGCCAAGCCGTTCTCGACCATCGCAGGAATACACATTTCCAACAAATTTGCAGTATGGAGCGGCTACAGTTCCCTGCTGACACCTGACCTGGAAGCCAGGACAGCATTGACCTCAGACTCCATCGAGGCGATAAAATCGGTCGTCGAAGAATCCGCATCGCTCATCGGCATTGTCCCTGCCCCTTGCGTCAGACAGGAACTCGTCAGCGGAAGACTCCTCCAGATGCCGGTCAGACTGCCGGGATTCACGTTCGACATCCATTTCAATCCCCTGCCGGAATTTGCAGGACGCGACATCTGCCAACTCCTGAAAAAGACACTCTCAGAAAGTCTGAATTCATTGGCATAACGGAACTTTAGACATTTTAAAAACCTTACATCATGAAATTGTTTACACTAATCACAGGAACCGTCGCAGTAGGACTTTCAATGCTGCTCGCGAATGTTCAGGTCAATGCTGCCCCACAGCCAAAGACCAAATTACGCCCGACCAAGACAGTCTTTCTTTATCCTGAAGGCCAGAATGTCGACAAAGGCATCGAAGAAAACGGCAAGACAATAACCGCAGGACCTGGCGTATCCAACGGACTTACAGGTCCTGAAATAATAGAGAGCAACGGCAACATGGGCAATGTAGGCGACAGCGCCAGAATAGACATATACCTGCCTAAACGCCCTAACGGTCAGATGATTGTAGTATGCCCTGGAGGCGGATACTGGATACTGTCCACTTTCAATGAAGGTTCATATGTCGCAGACTGGTTCACAAAGCAGGGCGTGTCCGTCTGCGTCGTGAAATACAGACTTCCGAACGGACATTGGACAGCACCGCTTACTGATGTCCAGAACGCATTCCGCTACTGCCGCGCACACTCTGAGGAGTGGGGCATCAAACAGATTGGAATCATCGGATTCTCTGCAGGAGGTCATCTGGCAGCATCTGCCTCAACCCTTTTCACCGATGACATTACCAGACCTGACTTCTCAATCCTGGTTTATCCCGTCATCACTATGGACCTCGGGCTCACACATAAAGGCACCCACGACTGGCTCATCGGCAAGGAAAGCAAATGGCTGGACGAGAGTCTCAGCGTAACGGAATACAAACGAAAAAAAGCTGAGTATGAATCACTTATGGACAGATATTCCCTCGAAAAACAGGTAACGGAAAAGACTCCGGCCACAATGCTGCTGCTCTGTTCAGATGACAAGACAGTAGCGCCGGAGAACAGTTTCATGTACTATGACGCATTGAGAAGGAACGGCGTGGACGCACAACTCTATGTCTTCCCTTACGGCGGACATGGCTGCGGATTCACGACTTCCGAATTCGGCAGAGACCTCATCGGGCCATACCGCAAAGTGTTTTTCGATGCCATCAGCACTTGGCTCGGAGAACTCAGGAAGTAAAACCCGGACTTTACGGAAAGGACACATTTGAAGAACCCGTCAGGGACAGTCACAATGTGGTCCTTTCCGATTTTTTTAGGATTACTAAATTCTTCTCATCCTCATCGGCGAGCCTGAGAAGATACTTTCCATAATCATTCTTAGCCATCGGCTTCGCGACCTCGCGAAGTTTTTCGCGCGAAATCCATCCCTGGCTGAACGCAATATCCTCCAGGCAAGCCACCTTCAGGCCCTGACGTTTCTCGATTACTTCAATGAAAGTGGATGCCTCCGCCAATGATTCGTGTGTGCCTGTATCAAGCCATGCAAAACCTCTAGGCAAGGTAGCGACTTTCAGCTGTCCGCGATTCAGGAATTCCTGGTTCACAGATGTTATCTCAAGTTCCCCGCGTGCGGAAGGACGGACATTCTTTGCAATTTCCACCACGTCATTAGGATAGAAATAAAGTCCGACGACAGCATAATTGCTCTTCGGCTGTGCAGGTTTCTCCTCAATGCTGAGACAATTGCCATCCTTGTCAAACTCCGCGACGCCATAGCGCTCAGGGTCACTTACCTGATACCCGAAGACGCAGGCCATCGACTGCTCTTCCACCATTTTCACAGTATCGCGAAGAAGTCCGGTAAAGCCGGCACCATAGAAGATATTGTCGCCGAGGACCATGCATACGTCATCATTTCCGATGAACTCCTCACCGATGATGAAGGCCTGGGCAAGACCGTCCGGTGAAGGCTGCTCGGCATATTCGAATTTGACTCCGAACTGGCTGCCGTCTTCCAGAAGTCTCCTGAATCCAGGGAGGTCAGTCGGCGTGGAGATGATAAGAATTTCCCTGATTCCTGCCAGCATGAGCACGGAAATCGGGTAATATATCATCGGTTTGTCATAAATAGGGATAAGTTGTTTGCTGATGCCCTTGGTAATCGGATAAAGCCGAGTTCCGCTTCCTCCGGCCAAAACTATTCCTTTCATATTTGATATGTCATAATTTAAATTATCTGCCGGCATTGACCTTACTTATATTATATATGTGTGTCCGGCGCCCGTTCGGGCGACAGCAGGCCAACCCGGACAAATTTAATCAAAAATCGTGATTATAGAACAATAGTTCGTTAATTTTATAAGTTTTACGCCGCGGCGCGAACGCCGTAGAATA
>ENA-ORRL01001515-ORRL01001515.1-human-gut-metagenome-genome-assembly--contig:-NODE-1515-length-17251-cov-3.326529_pt1 | contig 17251 bp, 8 predicted proteins | sample MGYA00242175_ERZ509134 | MGnify/ENA primary metagenome ERZ509134 (study PRJEB26280, sample SAMEA2338660) | human gut metagenome | biome: human gut; feature: human-associated habitat; material: faeces... | reverse complement strand
CAGCCACTCCCTCTCACGGCCACAAAAAGCCTGACAGAGGATATGTTTATTACAATGCCCCCATTCGACCTGGCGGAACAGCTCCGGCTCGACTCGCTAGAAGCGACCGGCCTACGGAATGGATTCCGCTTTGCCTATAAGTTCGTGACAGACTATACGCCGGAAAATTCCGGAGTCCATTTCACCCTGTCCGACGGGACAAAGGTCTGGCGACTCGGGATACGTTCCGAAGGTGCGCTCTCCCTCAATATAATGTTCAGTAAATACCATCTGCCCGAAGGCGCACGCGTATTCCTGTACAATAGCGATCAATCGGAAGTCTTGGGCTCATTCAACCACCTGAACAATTCGGAACGTGGCATTCTGCCCGTGGCCCCGATCCAGGGAGACGAGTTGATCATCGAATACCAAGAACCGGCGAAAACCGCTTTCCCTGGAAAACTTGCGGTCGGCGAGGTGAACCACGGCTATCGAAACCTCAGACTCTCGGAACCGCAGCCCGACTTTGCGGCTTTCAGATGTATGCCGGTCATCGCCTGCTACCAGGATTCGACAACCCGTTACGACGCTATCGAACGCAGCGTAGTCCTGATGATTATCAACGGGACGACCGGTTGCACGGGAACGCTTGTCAACAACACGGCTAACGACGGAAAACCTTACCTCCTTACAGCCTCGCATTGCTTGAATAACCAGTTCCAGATCAAAAACCCAGATTATGAAGAGGTGGCAGGCAATATTGTCTGTTACTTCAATTACAACAGCCCCCAATGCAGTCCGGTTGAACCTGGACGTACTGACCAGACAATCGCTTCGGCCCATTTCCGGGCTGTGAATGAATCAACGGATATGGCATTATTGGAATTGCAGGACACACCACCCGCCGATTACCGAGCCTATTATGCCGGCTGGAACGCGCTGGATGCGGGGACAGCTCCTTATACGTGTATCCACCATCCGGGCGGATCGCTCAAGAGGCTTAACCTCGCCGAAGGAAACGTAGAGCTGACGACCTATAAAATACAGGTTACCGACTTCAATGAAAATTCACATTGGAAGGTAGCCCGTTGGGCGACAGGATGTACAGCCGGAGGCTCGTCCGGTTCTCCCCTTTTTGATAGCGACAACCGGATCATCGGAGGCTTGACAGGCGGTGCTTCCAGCTGTCTCAATCCGGTCGAAGACTTCTTTTTCTCCATACAAAAAAGCTGGTCCGAACCGGCCGATAGTAGCAAGCAGCTCAAATACTGGCTCGATCCTATCGGAGTAACAGCTCGCAGTTGCAACGGAATGGATCCGAACGAAGGAAGCGGAACGGCCAACGAGCACATAGAAGCGGCAACGGATGTCAGCCTGTCTGTCGACAGATACCGGCATACGATCCACATCGACTTTGCAGTTCCCGTCAGCCGGGCCTCCCTCACCTTCGTTTCGCCCACAGGAAAGGCTATACGCAATTATTCCATCACCGGGCAACAAACGACCTTGCCGATTGGTTCGATCCCGGCCGGCATATATATTGTGAAAATTGTTTACAATAACAAACTTTATACTCAAAAAGCCCTGTTTTGATTAAAATTTGACAATAAGGGTTAGACAAAATCCGAAAGGATTCACCGGATTCATTTCCTATCTGTTTTGACATCAGACTGAAAAAAATGGAGACAAGATTCATTAATAAGTATTAATTGGAAAGATTTTATCTCTTGTTTGCTCTTCATAACAAAAAAATGCTTTAGTTTTGCACTTTGATGGCTAAGGGATATTTGAAAGTGAATATATAAACATAGTAACATTTTAAACTTACATCAAATTATGAACAAAAAGTATTTAATGCCTTTCCTCGTATTGGCAGCAATTCTGACTTTTTCTTCTTGTTCAAACAAGTTGAAACCGTTAGCTGAAGAGTACATCAAAGCTGAACCGCAGCCGCTTGAGGCCATCGGAGGCAAAGTTCCTGTGACTATTAATGCCACATTCCCTGCAAAATGGTTCAACAAAAAAGCAGTTGTAACCGTAACTCCGGTTCTTCGTTATGCCGGTGGTGAAGCATGGGGAACATCTTACACTTACCAAGGTGAAAAAGTAAAGGGCAACAACCAAGTTATCCCACAGAAAGAAGGTGCTAACGTAACCATGAAATCTGCTTTCACTTACAAACCGGAAATGAAGAAATCTGAATTGTATCTGACTTTCGACGCAAAGATCAAGAACAAGACAGTTAAATTGCCGGATGTAAAAATCGGAGAAGGTGTGATCGCTACATCCGAACTGGCTGACGCAGCTACTGCTAATGCAGCTATTGCAGCAGACAAATTCCAACGTATCATCAAAGAAGCTCACGACGCAAACATCATGTTCCTTATCCAGCAAGCTAACCTGCGTGCTCAAGAGTTGAACTCTGACGCAATCAAAGAATGGAAAGAACTTGTTAAGAATGCAGACGAAGCTCCTAACCAGAACGTAGCAATCGAAATCTCTGCTTACGCTTCTCCTGATGGTGGTGTTAAACTGAACACTGGCTTGGCTGAAAGACGTGAAGGCAACACAAGCAAATACCTGTCTAAAGAATTGAAGAAGATGAAAGTTGACGCTCCGGTTGACGCTCGTTACACTGCTCAGGACTGGGAAGGCTTCAAAGAATTGGTAGCTGCATCTAACTTGCAAGATAAAGACCTCGTACTGAGAGTTATCTCTATGTACCAGGATCCCGAAACAAGAGAAAAAGAAATCAAGAATATCTCTGCTGTTTACTCTGATCTGGCAGAAACAATCTTGCCGCAACTTCGTCGTTCTCGTTTGACTGCCAACATCGAAATCATCGGCAAGTCTGACGACGAAATCAGCGCATTAGCCAAGAGCAATCCTTCTGAACTGAACATCGAAGAAATTCTGTATGCTGCTACTCTGACTAACAACGACGCAGAAAAGATGGCTATCTATACAAAAGCTTCTGAACTGTATCCTAACTGCTACCGCACTTGGAACAACATCGGTATGATGGCATTCCGTGCCGGCGACCTGGCTAAGGCAGAACAGATGTTCAACAAATCAAACTCTGTAAAAGCTAATCCGGAAGCTAACATGAACTTAGGTTTGATCGCTCTGACTAAGGGTGACCAGGCTAAGGCTCAACAGTTGTTTGGTAGCGCAGCAGGCGTTGCTGAATTAGGCGAAGCTCTGGGTGTTCTGTATCTGGAACAGGGCGAATGGGCTAAGGCTGCCAACTCTTTCGGTTCAGTTAAGTCTAACAACGCTGCTTTGGCTCAGATCCTGACTAAGGATTACAGCAAAGCTTCTCAAACTCTGAACGCAGTTGCTAAACCCGACGCTACAACTTCTTACCTGAAAGCTATCGTAGCTGCTCGTACAAACGACGCTAACGCAGTTATCAGCAACCTGAAAGCTGCTATCGCTGCTGATAAGGCTATGGCTAAAGAAGCTGCTATCGACCTGGAATTTGCAAAATATGCAACTAACAGCGAATTCGCTGCATTGGTTAAGTAATAACAAACTTATTCCATATATCCGAAAGGCCGCCTCTGTAAAAAAAGGCGGCCTTTTTGTTCTTACCAGGAAACGCATTTTCGTAAGAATTAAAACAGTGATTGCCATGAGGAAACTGATCTATTTCCCAATCGTCAGTCTGATGGCCGTAACAGGCAAATCGCGTCCGCAAGGGAAACAGGCCGGTTAGGACCAGCGTCCGCTTTTCACCATTTAGCCAAATATCTAAATAAATCCGACAAAAAATACATTTGCATATTTGCGACTTTGCTTACTTTTGGACATCCTAGAAAATAAGAAAAACACACATATGCAAAAACTAATGAAATCACTGATCGTCGCCTTTGCCTACATGAGCATGCCGATTATGGCACAAAAGACCGATCTGGTAAACCCGATCATCGGAACAAACGGGATGGGACATACATTTCCCGGCGCCTGCGCTCCGTTTGGTATCGTACAAGTAAGTCCTGATACCGATACCATTCCTCATAACATTGACGGTGTCTATCAGCCTCGCGCGTATGAATACTGTGCCGGCTACCAACATAAAGACAGTTCCATCGTCGGCTTCAGCCATACCCACTTCAGCGGAACGGGGCATTCCGACCTCGGTGATATTCTGCTGATGCCCTTCACCGGAAAATTGCAGATCAACCCTGGTACGGCTGATAATCCGGACAGCGGCTATCGTTCCCGATTCAGCCACGACACCGAAATATCCCGTCCAGGCTACTACGAAGTGTTGCTGACCGACGATCAGATCAAAGTGCAACTGACAGCAACCGAACGGACCGGTATTCATAAATACACCTATCCGGCCGATCAGAAGAAACAGCTGATACTCGACCTCAACCACGGTATCTACAATTACGATGGCAAGGTGTTATGGGCAAACCTCCGGGTCGAAAACGACACTTTGGTTACGGGCTACCGCATTACCAACGGATGGAGTCGCGTAAACTATACCTATTTTGCCATCTCGTTCTCCCAGCCGGTCACCCGTTACGGATATACAGACCGGGAAAAAGTCAACTATCCGGGTGGTTTCCGGCGTTTCAACACAGCAGAGAACTTCCCGGAGATCGGAGGACGTAAAGTTGTTTCCTATTTCGAGTTCAAAGAAGGAAGCGCTCCGCTCGAAATCAAAGTGGCTCTTTCGGCTGTCGGAACAGACGGAGCCGTAAAGAACCTGCAAGCAGAGGCTACCGGTAAATCGTTTGACACGATCCGCCAGGAAACGAATGGGAAATGGGAGAACGCACTATCCGTCATCGATGCAGAGGGCAGTAACGACCAGCTATCCATGCTTTACACATCTTTGTACCATACGATGATCAACCCGTCCGTTTATATGGATGTAGACAGGAAATACCGAGGGATCGACCACAACATCCACCAGGCCGAGGGCTTTACAAACTACACCGTATTTTCAGTCTGGGATACGTACCGGGCTTTACATCCGCTGTTCAACATCATCAAACGGGATGTCAGTACGGATCTTGTAAAGTCGATGCTCGCCCATTACAGCCAAAGCGTGCATCATCTGCTGCCGGTCTGGTCGCATATGGGTAACGAAAACTGGTGCATGATCGGCTATCACTCGGTTTCCGTCCTGGCCGATGCCATCACCAAAGGCTTGCCAATCGACAAGCAAGAAGCAGTTAAAGCGATGGTCAGCAGTTCAAACGTGCCTTATTATGATCATACGGATGAGTATAAACAATTAGGATATGTTCCTTTCGACCAATCCCCCACTTCCGCCTCCATCACGTTGGAGAATGCCTATGAAGACTGGACGGTCTATCACACCGCCCTTTTGCTGGGAGACAAACAGATTGCCGATACTTACAAGAAACGTGCCCTCTACTACCGGAACGTGTTCAAACCCGGTCTCGGTTTTGCCTGTCCGCGTTACAAAGACGGTAGCTGGAAAGAGGAGATCGATCTGCTCAGCACACACGGACAAGGTTTTATCGAGGGAAATGCCTGGAACTACTCTTTCTATGTTCCGCAGGCTCCGTCCGATCTGATTCGCCTGATGGGTGGAAACCGCAGTTTTATCAACAAGCTGGACTCCTTGTTTACCATGCATCTGCCGGATGAATTCTTCGCCCAGACCGAAGATGTGACACGAGAAGGCCTGCTCGGCACTTATGTCCACGGTAACGAACCGAGCCACCATATCCCTTATTTATATAGCTGGACTACCGAACCGTGGAAAACGCAATACTGGATTCGTGAAATCATGAACCGTATGTACCGCAACAATATCGACGGCTTATGCGGCAATGACGACTGCGGCCAGATGTCCGCCTGGTACATCTTCTCAGCCATGGGCTTTTATCCGGTATGCCCAGGAACCGATCAGTATGTGATCGGAGCTCCTTACCTGCCCTATATGCAGGTAAACCTGGAAAACGGAAAAACATTTACAGTCAGAGCGGACAAGGTCAGTGACAAGAACCGCTACATCAAATCTGTCACCCTAAACGGTAAACCTTACAAAAAGGCCTACATCACCCATCAGGACATCATGAACGGAGGGGAACTCGTCTTCCAAATGACTTCAAGCCCCAATAAGAGAAGGCAGTTCACAACAGAAGAAAAGCCGTACTCATTAGTCGAATAAACACACAACACACCATGAAATCACTTATAATTAACTATTTCTCGATTCTTTTATGTGCACAGGCTTTCTTTGCCTGTGCACCCGATGTAAAAAAGACTCCCGAACGGACATTCCGGATCATTCATAACAACGACGGTTCCGACCTGTTAGGAAACCGCTGGTTCAAGTATCGTCCGCTTACGCTTGCCGACTTGGACTCCTGCGTCGATATGGTGGCGAACTCACAGGTCACGACCTATATGATGTGTTCCGGCAGCGATTTCTTCTATGTCCGTTCCAAATATGGGCATGTGATGGGAGACGACCTGGACGGGACGTTGGATTGCGGTTGCGACACAGCCCAATATAACTCTTTCCGAAAATACTACCGGAACCATCTGAACCTGGAAAAAGAGGGGACGGACTTGGTCGCTTATACCTTAAAAAGGGCAAAGGAGAAGGGGATGGAAGCCTTCATCACTTACCGGATGAACGACTTGCATTTCAATGATACGACTACCCATTGTCCGATCTGGTACACCGATTTCTGGATTCAGCATCCTGAATACTGGCTGAACGACACGACACAAGGTTATAACAGCGGCGGGGCTTTTGACTTTGCCATAAAGGAAGTGCGCGACCGCAAATTGGCGATTATTTCCGAGCAATTGGAAAATTACGCCGACATAATCGACGGATACGATCTCGACTTCATGCGCTTTATCGTTTACTTCAAGTCTGGCACAGGGCCGCAGAACGCACCACTGATGACACAGTTGGTAAAAGACATCCGTCAGAAAGTAGATGAAATTTCAGCCAAACAAGGCAGAAAGATCCTACTCTCCGCACGTGTGGCACCGACAGTCGAACAAAACATGATGAAAGGACTGGATATACGCGAATGGCTACGCCTCGGACTACTGGATTTTATCAGTACAGGCGTTCACTGGAGGGGAGATCCAGCCATGCCGGTAGCCAAGTTCAGGGAAGAAATGGGGAAAGACCTCAACATTCCGTTCTACAGTTCGATCGACGACGGAGGCTACCGCCCGCGGGAATTCTGGTCACACGGCATGCACAGGGGGATGTGTTCCCATATCCTCTCACAGGGGGCAGACGGGATCTACCTGTTCAATTATTATTTCGGCACGCTCAATACCGAACATGACGGGAAACTGTATCTGGAAGACGGCGGCCAAGTTTGCCGGGTCATGATGCCGAAACTGCTTCAGGAATTAGGATCGTTGGAAACTTTAAAAGACAGGAATAAGATATATGCACTGTCTGACGGGGTTGTCCAGTATAATATAAAGCCGGACTCTCCACTCCCGCTAAAAATAGGCAAGGGAGAAGAGAAAGAAGTCAATCTTTATATCGGCGATTCGGTAGAGGAAGGATATCCGGAAGAAGCAATCCTATTCATCCGCACCAGTCGGCCGGCATCCTGCCGGTTGACAGTAAACGGAAAAGCCGTTGAGAAAGAAATGCCGGCCTACACCCACCTATACGATAGGGAACGAGGGCTGGAAAAAGAAGAAAAGGAATATGCCTTTATCCTACCCGACGAAGTTCTCAAACAGGGATACAACCGCATCGGGTTCCAGTCCGAAGATAACGATACATTCACTGTCAAACGGGTAGAGATAGCCCTCAAATATGGAGATGTGGAAACGCACGGGTATTTCTAAAGCCGTCTTTATCACGAAAAGAAAACAAAAACATACAGGTATTTACGGCCATTACTACCAGACCTTTACTTTTCGCCCTTGGTCAAAAGCCCTTTCGACACTCGTCAAAAACCTTTTCGACTAAGGGCGAAAACGTATTCGACCAAAGGCAAAAGGTTTATGACCGGGCTGTCTGACGACAGAAACATGGCGATCGTCACTTAAATAAGCCCAGTCTTTCCTAGTCGTATTCAGTAATTGCCAGATAAACCATCATTTGATTGGTTCAGTCTTTCTTAAACAGTTTTTTCCTTCTTATCCTGCTCTGAGGAAGGAAGGGGGAGATATTGTCTGTTCCGCTACATAAAAAAGGGGGGGGATATGCACATTTTGCATTCCCTCCCCTTTTATGTGTTTCCCGTATCTCCCGTTCTATTTTTTTATCTTCGTAGACTTGTAAACGTGTATCTTTTCCTTCTTTCCGGCAGACGGTTCAACCACTTTGATCTTTGTAAATGCCCCGTTGTGCACATCGTCCAAGACGATAGCCGGACGATAGTCTTTCTTCAAAGCAGTCAGCTTCACATTCTTGAAAGTGACCCCATCGACATGGCGGACATAAAATCCCCAGGCAGGCAACTCCTTATGCTGAGAGAACTCAGGGTAAGCTTTCGGCATTTCCGGTACTTTATCCAGTTCGTCCAATCCAACTTTAGCATACAACGGATTACCACCACCCGGATAGACGATCTCGACATTCTCGATAGAGACATTCGTAATCTTGTTATCTTGCAAGCCGACAATGCCGGAAGGCGAGACATTACGCGGATTATCTTCCGTCGGCCCTTCGTAGTCATATCCTGCATCCGGTTTCATTGCCGGGACTTCGGCATAAACATTCGAGATATGCACGTTGTCCATCCGGCTGCGACGTCCCTCACGACGTTCTCCCACGACCAAATAGATAGGATTTCCGGTATTGATGGAACGAAGGCTGTCCACCACTATATTCTCAACCAGTCCGCCATCAACCGCCTGGATCGTTATAGCCGAACGGAACGTGTCGAATATAGTATTGTTGATAATCTTTATGTTCTTGAAGCCACCAGTCGAAGCCGTACCGAACTTGATACCGCTTGCACTTGAACAAGCCGTATTGTTACGCACCTCGATATTCTGGCAAACAGCATCGGCACTATGGGATTTCAGGCAGATCGCATCGTCTGTCGCATCCACATAACAGTTTTGGATCAATGCGCCGTTACAGTCGACAATATCCATCCCGTCGTTATTCCAGTAAGCACGGCTATGCACCGTGATACCGTCGATCAACAGGTTCTCGCACTGGTCATAGGTCTGCGTCCAGAAAGCCGGATTCATCATCGTCACACCTTTTATCTCCACATTCTTGCATTCGCGGAAATAGACCAGCTTCGGACGGTTGGCCACACGTCCCAACTGCAACTTATCCTTGATCACCCCTGAATAAACCTGGTTGATGAAGTTATTGGCAAGCTCACGTCCACGACCGTCGATCACCCCTTTGCCGGTGATACCGATATTATCCTGCTTATTCGCCAAGATCAAACCATACCAAGCATTCAGCTCCATATCATAATCATAAGGATTAGTGGAACCGACCAACACGGCCCCCTCTCCCAAATGGATCGTCACATTTGACTTCAGATGAATACTGCCGGTCAGATAACGTCCGACAGTAAACACCAGACGTCCCCCCCCGCTCTCGGAAATAAAGTTGATCGCCTTTTGTATGGAACGGGTATTCATAGTCGTCCCATCCGACTTGATCCCGAACATAGTCATCTGGTAATCTTTTGCCCACACCGGCATCAGCATTCCTGCCAGCAAGCACAGGATCATTATTTTTCTAATCACATTCATAATTCTTCAATTTCTTAATTTCAGCTTCTTAATTTTTTAATTCTTAATTCTTAATTTTTAATTCTATAAGCGGTTACCGGTCCGACCAATCCCGCCGGCTGCACAACATCCTGCCTCCGGGTCCACGCCTGAGCGATCTTATTATCCTTCAGCGTCTTCATATAGTTTCCCATAACAGTTACTACATGTACCTCTACCGAATTCTCCCCCTGTTTCAACCGGGCTGAGACCGGATGGATACGGCGGCCATACCATTTGACACCACAACTCTGCCCGTTCACGAATACTTCCGACACGCCATGTACCAATCCGAGGTTGAGCACCATCCCGACAGGCGAAGAGACGTTGACTTTCTTTCTATAAACAATCGTTCCGCAGAAATTCACATAGTCCGTATCCTTTAAATCCTTCAGTTTGTCGAAATGAGTATTCTGCACCGTATTCTCACGGCTATGACGGAACTCCACATCCCAATCAGACGAAAGATCTTTTAAATCCTCACCGGAAACCGGAAGCGGCTTGTAATCATTTCCTCTCTTTTGCTTATCGAACACAATCAGGAGAGAGTCAGCCGGACCGAAGTCGAACAGGAAACTGTTGGCAGCATCCAACGGCAACCGGTATCGTTCACCCGTTTCCAGATCCCACACCCAACCCTGACGTCCTTTTACAACCTCGTTGCAGAAGGAAATACGAGTCTGATGCGAATTATAACGATGTGCATAACTGAAAAAGAACATTTCTTCCCTGTTATCGCCCTGATAACGGTTCTGCATCAAGTAAGGATCTGGTTTTTCAATCGTCATATACGGTGTCAATCCATAGTCTTTCTGCACACCCTGATACCAACCGACAAAGTCTTTTTCCGGTTTATGGAGCAGTATGAAACGCCCGTCCATCTGCTTCATCTTTTCCACCCATTCCTGCACTTCCTTATCATGCTTGTCATGATCTTTCAGACCGACCGATTTATGCGGATAAGCCTCGATGCAGAAAATACGCCCGCCTGAAGCCACAAAATCATACAATTTACGCGCGGTTGCCGGTTCCATACTCTCCACCTCGATCAGGAAAAGCGTTTTATATTTGCGGGGACCATAACACAGGTAACCACCTTTCATCTCGGCATCCCGGATGATCGATTCGGAAACATAGTCGCAACCGCTGCCGTTCTTATGGATCGCCTCCCATACCAATGTCTTATATTTCACATTGGTAGTAGCTGGGAACGGCTCGTTCTGCATCCCCAACGTGCTCCACATATCGGCTATCGGATGCAAGATCGCGATATCCGCATACATGGTTCCATGTTGCAGAGCGGAAGCCATACGGCCTTTATAAGCGGTATAATATTTGAAATACGGCCACCAGTTGTTATTCTCGTTATAATAAGCCCCGTAACGAATCCATCCGGGGAACGGAGCTTCTTTAGGAGAATAGTTGAAACCGTGGAAGATAGAATGCGTCACACCGGAGATAGCCGTCTGGTCACCTCCAATCTTCAACAACTCCAATGTCATATTGAACACGGTATAAGTATTGGTCATCTCCTCGCAACTCACCAAGCGCTTTCCACGTAAGTGGGCAGCAGAAGACACATATTTATTAACCATCGTATAGGCACGGCCCCGGCGATAATCCTCTTCCGACATCTCCTCGCCCAGACGATGCCTCAACCAAGTCATCGTCCAGGATTCGCATTCGGGTATATCATAATCCAGACTGCTTTCAAGCGGGAAGAAACCACGTCCGTAGGCCTGTGCACGCGATTTCACATTCAGCCCCTTACACCAGTCCAGGTAAGTCTGTGTAAAACGCTCGCGCAGCAGTTCGGCTTTCGTGTATTCAAAATCATAACGCACACGCTGGATCGTATCGTCCAGTTCGGGTGTAAACTGAACCTTTGGTTCATAGGTCAACACATTCCCCATGCTACCCATCTTAAATAGGATGAAAGGCAGATAGGGTTGCACGTCATATCCCCGGCGTTTCTTGAATTCTTCCGCCATATCATACGACCAGTTCGATCCTTCCAGTTCCATGCTATCGGTAAACAGGGAACGGATATTGCCGGACAACGGACCCAAACGGTTCTGAATCTTATCCGACATATTATTCAAATACTTCTGCACGGCCGGCTTGTTGAAATGGTTCAACACCGGTCCCGTAGCACCGGGAGCACCATTGATCACTTCGAGGAAACCGCGTATCTTGACCAAGGCAAACAAGACATATTTCCCATCAGGCACTTTGAACTTAAACGTTCCATCGACCTCCTTATCCATCAGATCGATAGCCTGGTCAAGACTGCCAAACGGCTCAGGAACCAGCTGCAGGGAAACCAGCTCCATCTTCTTTCCAAGAAAAGGAGAACTGATAGCAGGATCGGCCGCACAGAACAGACCGTCGCGAGAGACTTCATAGTCGATCGGACCACTCAGCTTCTCGGAATAGTTCACTACGACATCCGCCCGTTCATCTCCCTTCAAGAACTCCGCCCCGAACGGCCAGCCGGAACCGACAATCAGATCGCAGGTCATATCGAGCGACTTCGCCTCGTCAAAAGTCACCTTCAACATGTCAATCCATTCGTCGCTCAGCCAAGGTAACGACTTCTTTCCCAAATCGTCCGTGTCATTGCCGGGAAATTTTACCGGATTGATCTCCACTCCTCCGATACCCGCCTCCTTCAATATATGCAGTTCACGTTTCAATTCATCCGCTTCTACTTTATCTCCGTTCCACCACCAACGGACAAACGGGCGGTAAATGGATTGTGGATCACGAAACAATTTATATAGCTCACCGGAACGCAAGGCCGTCCCCGTCACCTCACCGGTTGCACTAACCGCACCCCATAGCGGCATACGGCTACCGACGGCACAACCGGCTGTCCATAAAACACTCTGTTTGATAAATGATCTCCTCTGCATAGTTTTTTCCTCCTTCTTATTGATCGCTTGAGACAGCTTTGCCGTCTGGTGTTATACAATTTGTAAATATCAGATTGCGGGATGTTCCGGCACTCTCCAACGGATTCCCCGCCATATTGAAGTAGCAATCCGTCATCTTCACTCCGTCACAGCCGGAAATCGAAATTGCTTTCCGGTCCGATGCACCTGCATTCACAACGACTTTGTCGACTGTCACATTATGGCAATCCTTATATATTTCAGCAATGTTCGCTGCATCTTGTAAGGTGACCTGTTCGATTTTCACATCCTCGCAGCCTTCCATACAGATCAAAACTGGTGCATAATCGGATACATTTCCTTCGATATGCCCTTTTTGCAATTGCTCTTCCACGCTTGCCCGCACAGCGATGCTACGACCATCGATAACGCCTTTTCCACCGATACCGATATTCTTTTGCTTGTCTGCATAAATAATCGCATTACATCCTCCTACCCCTTTAAAATCATAAACGGAGGGAACTGCAACCAAAACGGCCCCCTCTTCGATACGGATCGTCACATTCGACTTAAGCTCGATTGAACCAGTCAGATAACGGCCCACATAAAAAATAAGCCGGCCGCCTCCCTGTTCACTGATATAATCGACAGCTCGCTGGATAGAACGGGTATTGAGTGTCACTCCGTCCGATTTGATTCCAAACATCGCGACTTGGTAATCTTTAGCTGAAAGCCCCGCCACAAAGACCAAAAGGCCTATCACACTTGCAAATAACTTATTTTTATTCATATCGTCTCACTTTTTTGTTTTTAATCCTATACATCTTTCCAGTCCGATATCGTACTCTCATTTTATCACTTTAGACTTATAAGGGAATATCTGTTTCTTTCCCTCGCCCTCCGGCTCGATAAACCGGACATCCTTGAATGTCACCTCCCCGGCATCATCCATCACGATAGCCGGACGGTAATCTTTTTTCAAAGCCTTAAACGTCACATTATCAAAAGTGATTCCCTCGGCATGACGGATGTAGAAGCCCCAAGCCGGCAATTCCTTAAACTGCGAAAACTCCGGATAGGAAGTCGCCATTTCAGGAATACTGTCCAGTTCGGCCGGTGTCAATCCACGGTAAGCGTAGTAGGGATTACCACCTCCGGGAGAAACAATCTCGATATTCCGGAGTGTCACGTTCTGAATCTTATATTCCGGCAATCCAACAATACTGGCGGGTGAGATATTGCGGGGAAGATCTTCGATCGGTCCTTCATAATTATATCCGGCATCCGGTTTGTCCATCGGGATCTCGGCATAGACATTCTTGATCGTAATATTCTTCATAACCGGTTTCTTCCCTGCACTCCAACGGTCACCGATACGGAGGTAGATCACATTTCCCGTATGAATGGAACGAACGCCATCTACTTCGATGTTTTCGATCAGAGCACCATCGACTGCTGCAAATGTTATGGCTGAACGATACGTATCATATATCTTGATGTTTTTCACTTTGAAGTTACGGAAACCACCTCTCGATACCGTCCCAAATTTCAAGCCACTGGCACTCGAACGTCCCACACAGTTCTCGACAACCACGTTCTGACACATGCTGTTCGCATCATGCGATTTAAAGCAAAGCGCATCATCCGCCGCATCGATAAAAGAGTTTTTCAGCACAACGCCGTCACAGTCTACCACATCGATACCGTCATTATTCCAATAGGATTTGCTATCCACGTGGATTCCGTCGACATAAAGATTCTTACACTGGTCGTATGTCTGGTTCCAGCTTGCCGGGTCCCGCAGGGTGATATCCTTGATTGTCACATTCTCGCATTCACGGAAATAGATGTTCTGCGGACGGTTCGTCTCGTTCGGACGGCCCAGTTTCAGTGGATCTTCGTAGATACCCCGCTGGATATAGTCCACCATATTGTTGGCTGTTTGAAAACCACGCCCGTTAATCGTCCCTTTCCCCGTTATACCAATATTCTGCTGCTTGACTGCGAAAATCATAGACATCCAACGAATATACGGATCTTTTTCGTAATCCCAAGGATTGGTCGATCCCAATAAAGTCGCTCCTTCTTCAAGATGGAGTGTCACGTTCGACTTCAGGTAAATCGTCCCAGTCTGATAATTACCCGCAGTAAAGACCAAGCGCCCCCCGCCTTGTGCATTCACAAAGTCGATTCCTTTCTGAATGGAACTCGTGTTCAATGTCTTGCCATCCGCTTTCACACCGAAATCCGTGGCATAATAATCTTTGGCCGACAAGTGCAGTCCACACATCAAACCTAGGCAAAGAGAGAAAAATCTGTATCTGTTCATCATAATACGGTATTTACAAAAATAAGATTAATCCATGTTCCCATGTGTCTTTCACAATGGACAAAAATATTCACCCTCGCACAAATTTTATCTATGCTTTTGATATTTATAATTAAAAATTTGATACATCTTTGCAGAGTGCTATCATAAACAGAATGAGCCATGAAACAATTATTATTATCTTTATTGACCTTCTTTCTCTACATCGGATGCACAGAAAATAAAGTCGCATCTAAACTCGGAAATACCTATCCGGATATATTTCCGGATTATAAAGGAATAAGTATCCCCATCAATATTGCACCTTTAAACTTTACTGTCAGAAATTCCTCTCATATAAAAGCTGTTTTTTCCAACAATAACCAACCATTATTCAGCATCGAAGGGAAAAACAAAATCGATATACCCTTAAAGAAATGGCAACATATGTTATCCGACAATACTGGCAAGCAAATAGATATATCCATATCCGTATGGAATGAATCTTATCCGGAAGGTATACAATACAAATCTTTTCCTGTTTATATTACAACAGACTCTATCGACCCTTATATTGCCTACCGATTAATCGAACCAGGTTATGAATCTTGGCATGAAATGGATATCCGCCAAAGAGCTTTAAACTGTTTTAAAGAGGATATTATCATATCCAGCAATATGAATGAAAAAGGATGTGTCAATTGCCACTCATTCTGCAATTATTCCCCTACAGATTTCATGTTTCATGCACGGACTTCTCCAGGAGGGACAATCATTATTAAAAATAACCAGCCTACCAAAGTGCAATTATCGCAACTCGGATCATCCAAAGAAGGAACTTATCCCCACTGGCATCCATCTGGCAAATATATCATTTTTTCAACCAATACCACCCGTCAGTCTTTTTATAGCCGAAACCCGAACCTAATAGAAGTCTACGATCTGGAATCAGACCTGGTCTTATATGATTTGGTCCATAACACAGTCATAACGGATCCCCGTTTCAACGGTCCGGCATCTTTCGAAACATTTCCAGCGTGGGCTCCTGACGGGAAACGCCTATATTACTGCACAGCTCCTGCCAGACAATTGCCCAAGAGGTTGAAAGAGATTAAATACTCTATTTGCAGTGTCTCCTTTAACCCGGACAACGGCTCTTTCGGAGAGACAATCGACACGATCTATACGGCACACAATAAAAGCGCTTCATTCCCCCGTATCTCACCAGATAACCAATATCTGCTTTTCACCGAATCGGATTATGCAACTTTCCCGATCTGGCATAAGGAAGCGGATCTGAAAATGATATCTTTACAAGGTTCTGCCCCCGTGGATACCGATATCTTAAACAGCACAGACGTGGAAAGCTATCACTCCTGGTCTTCAAACGGAAGATGGATCATATTCAGCAGCCGACGCCTTGACGGGCTTTACACCCGTTTCTTCATCGCCCACCTAGACAAGAACAAAAAGTTCAGCAAACCATTCCTACTCCCGCAGAAAGATCCCGACGAGAACAACCTCCGGATGAAGTCATTCAACATCCCGGAATTTATCAAGGATAAAATCACAATCACCAGATCTCAGCTGGATCATACCGTAACCGATTAAAACGTACATAAAAATGAAAAAAGGAAACATCATACTTCTGGTCCTGTCAAGTATTTATACACTCGTTATCGAATATATGTTCTATCCCGAATATATTCGTTATCAGGAGGCAGGCGGATTATTCCTGATGACAAACGACTACCTGCAAAGTTATCTACTTGCTCCAACCGGATGGAACAGTCTGATAACGAACTTTTTGTCTCAGTTCTACCATCCGCTCTCACTGGGACTTTTCGTGGAAACAGGTTTACTTTTGATTACCGCAGCCCTCCTCCTCCTCTACTTAAGGCAATGGAAAGCAGCACTGCAATCTGCGGCTGCATGTCTGTCGGGAATCCCGGATATGGTAATGTCTTCACCTGTGTACTTGTCAGACGTCCCTTAGCCACTACACGGACTGCATCGTCAAATTCTTCCACTTCACATCCGATATCTACCAGCTTGGAGATCGTTGCGTCTAAATGCTTCGGAATCACATTGAGTACTGTCACATCTCCGCGTGTTGCTGCAGCGGCAAACATAAATGTTCCTGCTTCGATCTGATCCGGAATGATGGAGTACTCTGCCTTGTGCAGGGACTTCACTCCACGGATCTTGATCACGTCTGTTCCTGCACCACGGATATTTGCTCCCATACTGTTCAGGAAGTTTGCCACATCTACCACATGAGGCTCTTTTGCCGCATTTTCAATGATCGTATTGCCATCCGCCATCGCTGCTGCCATCATAATAT
>ENA-ORRL01001507-ORRL01001507.1-human-gut-metagenome-genome-assembly--contig:-NODE-1507-length-17342-cov-3.425001_pt1 | contig 17342 bp, 17 predicted proteins | sample MGYA00242175_ERZ509134 | MGnify/ENA primary metagenome ERZ509134 (study PRJEB26280, sample SAMEA2338660) | human gut metagenome | biome: human gut; feature: human-associated habitat; material: faeces... | reverse complement strand
AGAGATGAATCAGGCATTGCGGACGTGGACGGATGATAATACCGGCGGACTTTTGAAGGAATATACAAAAGACATGGCGATTGCCCCGGAAACGGTATTTGAACTGGTATCAACCATCTATTATAAGGCGATGTGGAGGGAAAATTTCTGGGAAGTAGATACAGAGAAGGAAACCTTCCACGGAGCTGCGGGAGATACCACTGTGGACATGATGAAAAAAACGGAATGGATGGATGTCTACCAGGGCGAACATTTCCGTGCAGTCAGCCTTAGCCTTCAGGATAGCGGCTCCATGTATTTCCTGCTTCCGGATGAAAATACCGATGTCAATGAACTGGTATCGGATCCGGATCTGATGAAGGTTATACGGCGGGATGAAAGCAGTGATAACTGGTATTCCCCTATGGTGAACCTGTCGGTTCCTAAATTTAAAGTATCGGAAAAAACAGACCTGATCGAAACGGTGCGCGCACTGGGTGTAACGGATGCGCTGGATACGGATCTGGCAGATTTCAGTCCATTAACAGGGGACAAAGAGAATTTATACCTGAGCAAAGCAGATCATGCCGCCACGCTTGAAATCGACGAAAACGGAGTAACCGGAGCAGCGTATACAGAACTCGGCATTTCAGAAACCGCAGCAGAAATACCGGACGACGAAATCGACTTCGTACTGGATCGTCCATTCCTGTTTCTTGTCACGGGGCAGGACGGATCGATTCTGTTTTCGGGAGTTGTGAGAAATATAGATGGGAGATAAAATTATATTTTGAAAAAGGAGCGGAGTCCGGTGTGGGTTCTGCTCCTTTTTGAATGGAGAATTATGAAATATACTTATTCGGCACAGCCAAAAACTCTTCTACATACTGCTCCAGTGCCGCAAGCAGTTCTTCAAGCGGAAAGACCTTCAGATCCTGCGCAGCTTCCGGCGGGACGGAGAGGAAGTGATGGAGGAGGTCAAGTACCTGTTGGACGTTCTCATACTGAATTTCTGTGATTCCAGGGTTCGTGACGTTAGGATTGAGATCGAGCGGGATGCAATAGCGGTTGACAAGATATGTATTCATTCGTGTATAGTCCCCGTAATAATACTCCTCCGTGAGATATCTGGAAAAAGGAATGGATGTCCGCGATTTTTTGATATAAACCGTTGCAATCTCATCTCTCATATCTGTAATTTCCCCATCCGCATTATAAAATTCCACAATCTGAGGAATGAAATCCTTAAAAAATTTCCGGTCAATATAAAGATGAAAATAATATCCCAGTGCGCTCGAATCTGGCAGAAGTGAACGGTATTTCGCTGTAAACCGTGTAAGATCCGGGAATACCATCATTTTTTCGCGGTAAAGCGGATCGCGGAAATGGGAGGATTCTTTCTGCTGCGTCGCATCCGGCAGAAGATTTCCGATCAGAAAATCATTTACCGATGAAATCGGATATGGAAAATCCGGGTGGGACGGGAGGTGCTTTAACAGCATTTGGGCTGCGGTAAGATGTAAGATAAAACCTGGCATGGGAATGAAGATGTCCTTTCGTATTTGCTTCTAATCTAAACAAAATGGCAGCGTTTGTCAAATTCTATTTGAGTGGCGTAAATTCTAAAAAAAACATAAACACCGGCAGATTTCTTGACATAGAAATTTGCCGGTGTTATTATTTAACGCGCGTAAATAAATAACACTGTTAAGCATTTGCGGCAAAAGGAGGGGGAAAACATGAAAGATGCATTTGAAAAACTGTTTCGTGCGGTGCACCAGTTTAAAAAACTGAACGTATCAGACCTGATTCCGGGACTCAGCAGTTCCGAATTTTCCGTTATGGGTGCGATTTTGCAAATGGGAGAAAACGGAAAAATTACAAGCTCAGAGCTGGCGGCGAAGACCAAAACACTTCCGCCGGCTGTGTCGCGCACACTGCGCGGACTGGAGGAAAAAGGATATGTAGAGCGGAGCGTTGACAAAAAAGACCGCAGAAATACATATATCAGTCTGACAGAGAAGGGCTGGAAAAAAGGGGAAGAGGTACGGGACAGAATGCAGGACTTTGGCTGCTCTGTGATGTCACAGTTAAAGGAAGAGGATATAGATCAGCTGGTTGCTTATCTGGATCGTATCTATGAGATCGCAGAAAAAGAAATTGACACCCGAAAACGACAGAATTAGTGTGCCGGCAAGCTGGTACACAAAAAAAGACAGAAAGGGGAAAAAATGAGTAAGATTTTCAAGAACATGATCCCGTACTGGAAATCGATTCTCGTGATTCTTGTGCTTCTGTTTGTCCAGGCGTGGTGCGACCTGTCGCTCCCGTCGTACACATCCGATATTATTGATGTGGGCATTCAGAACAGTGGTGTTGAGCACGTTACACCGAAACGAATCACAGAGGAAGAATTTCAGACGGCCGAGTTTATCATGACGGATGATGAGGTGGATTTATGGGAAAGCCTCTATACGAAAAAGGACGGCTATTATGAACGGAACAAAGCTTCTGAAAAAGAACTTGATGAAGCAGACGATACACTGACCGTTGCACTGCTGATGAATTACCAGATGGGTGCGATGGAGGAGGATACCTTTAAACAACTCATGGCACAGCAGACCGGTCAGGATGCGTCGGTGTTTGAAAACATGACGATTGAGCAGATCGGCGAGATGATGCATGTGGAGCTGAAGAGCTTCCAACAGGAAAAAGAGGATGACGATGGAAACAAAGTCAAAGTCACCTGTGTGGATGTCCGTCCAATCTTTGCAGCGATGCTCGAGAGCGGACAGATGGATAAAGACACCGTGTTCTCGATGCGCGACAGCATGGAAAAAACGCTTGATACGATGGGAAGCTCCCTGGTAAAATCGATGGGCATTGCGTATGCAGTTTCCGCAGACAAAGCGGCGGGCCTCGATCTAGACCAGATTCAGAAAACGTATCTTCTGACCGCAGGCCTCAAGATGGTCGGCATGGCACTCCTGATGGGTGTGGTAACTGTTCTCGTCGGACTGTTTGCCTCCCGCGTCGGCGCCGGAATCGGCCGCGATCTGCGCGAAAAAGTATTCAAACGGGTTGTCGGATTCTCCAATGTGGAGATGGATCAGTTCTCCACCGCATCGCTGATTACCCGAAGCACGAACGATATCCAGCAGATCCAGATGGTCTCCGTCATGGTACTGCGAATGGTTGCCTACGCACCGATCCTTGGCATCGGCGGTGTGCTGAAAGTCATGAAAACGGGAGCCGGTATGGAATGGATCATTGTTCTTGCGATCATCGTCATTCTCGGCTACGTGATGCTGCTTGTCTCCCTTGCGATGCCGAAATTCAAGCTGATGCAGAAACTGGTCGACAACATCAACCTCGTATCGCGTGAAATCCTGACCGGACTCTCTGTCATCCGTGCGTTCGGAAGAGAGGACAAAGAGGAAGAGCGCTTCGACGGTGCGAATAAGGAACTGACCAAAACAACCCTGTTCACCAACCGCGTCATGACCTTTATGATGCCTGGTATGATGATGATTATGAACGTGCTGACCGTCGGAATCGTATGGGTCGGTGCACATAAAATCGATGCCGGCACGATGCAGGTCGGTGCAATGACTGCATTTATTACCTACGCCATGATGATCGTCATGTCTTTCCTGATGCTGACAATGATGTCAATCATGCTGCCGCGTGCCGCTGTTGCCGCCGGCCGTATCGATGAAGTCATTCAGACAGAATCCTCCATTCAGGATGTCAAAAATCCGGAGCAGCTGGAGGTTCACAACGGAGTTGTCCGCTTCGATCACGTCAACTTCCGTTATCCGGGCGCCGAGGAGGATGTGCTGCATGACATCGACTTCGTTGCCGAGCCTGGCAAGACGACAGCGATCATCGGAAGCACCGGCTGCGGTAAATCGACGCTGGTCAACCTGATCCCACGTCTCTATGATGTGACGGGCGGAAAGATTACGCTCGATGGAAAAGATATTCGAAACATTACGATGAAGGATCTGCGCGATGAGATCGGTTTCGTGCCGCAGAAAGGTGTGCTGTTCTCGGGAACGATCGCATCCAACCTGCGCTTCGGAAAAGACGATGCGACGGATGCGGAGATCGAAAAGGCAGCCGCAATTGCGCAGGCAACCGAGTTTATCGAGGCAAAAGATGACAAATACGAAACCGCGATTGCACAGGGCGGAACGAACGTATCCGGCGGACAGAAACAGCGTCTGGCGATTGCGCGTGCGATTGCAAAAGACCCGAAAATCTTTATTTTCGACGACAGTTTTTCTGCACTTGACCTGAAAACGGATGCGGCGCTTCGAAAAGCACTGGCGGAGAATGTCAAAGACAGCACCGTGATCATCGTGGCACAGCGGATCAGCACGATTCTCCATGCGGAGCAGATTCTGGTGCTCGATGACGGAAAAGTAGTCGGAAAAGGTACGCATGAGGGACTGCTGAGAAGCTGCGAGGTTTACCAGGAGATTGCGAAATCTCAGCTGTCAGAGAAAGAGCTTGGACTGAAGGAAAGTGAGGTGGCTGACCATGAGTAATGAAATGAACCAGCAGCCGCGCAAAAGAGGACCGATGGGACGGATGGGCCGCGGCATGCAGCCGGGCGAGAAGCCGAAAGATCTGAAAAAATCGATCAAACAGCTCGCCCAGTACATCGGAAAATATAAAATTGCGATTTTTATCGTTATGATCTGTGCCGCATGCTCGACGGTGTTCAACGTTGCCGGACCAAAGATTCTCGGAAAAGCTACGACCGCACTGTCCGAGGGACTGATGGAAAAGATCCGGGGCACAGGAAGCATTGATTTTGCAAGAATCGGAACGATTCTGCTGTTTGTACTTGGCCTGTATCTGATGAGCGCCCTGTTCAGCTTCATCCAGGGATGGATCATGACGGGCGTGACGCAGAAGGTGTGCTATCAGCTTCGAAAAGAGATTTCAGAGAAGATCAACCGTATGCCGATGAAATATTTTGAGAGCCGCACGTACGGTGAAGTGCTCTCACGCATCACAAACGATGTCGATACGCTTGGCCAGGGACTGAACCAGAGTATCACGACGATCATCACCTCGGTGGCAACGCTCATCGGCGTTCTGATCATGATGCTGAGTATCTCCCCATTGATGACGCTGATCGCGCTTGTGATCCTGCCGATTTCAATGGGACTCATCGGACTCGTGACAAAAAAATCACAGAAATTCTTCCGTGCCCAGCAGGAATACTTAGGTCACATCAACGGTCAGGTTGAGGAGGTTTACGGCGGCCATCTCGTCATCAAGGCATTCAACCGCGAGAGGGATACGATCGAAGAGTTTGAAAAAACCAACAATATTCTTTACGATTCCGCATGGAAATCCCAGTTTTTATCCGGTATGATGCAGCCGATTATGATGTTTGTCGGAAATTTAGGCTACGCCTGCGTGGCATTGACCGGCGGACTTCTGGCGATCAAAAACGTGATCACGATCGGTGATATCCAGGCATTTATCCAGTATGTGAAAAACTTCACCCAGCCGATCCAGCAGATTGCGCAGGTTATCAACATGGTACAGTCGATGTCGGCGGCATCCGAGCGTGTCTTTGAATTCCTGAACGAGGAAGAGGAAGACCAGATTGTCGAGAATCCGGCAGCAATCGAGACTGTGACAGGAGAAGTCACCTTCGACCACGTACATTTCGGCTACAACCCGGAGCAGATCATCATCAACGATTTCAGCGCCAAAGTAAAACCGGGCCAGAAAACCGCGATCGTCGGCCCGACCGGAGCCGGAAAGACGACGATGGTCAAACTGCTGATGCGCTTCTACGATGTCAACAGCGGAGCCATTCTGCTGAACGACCACAACATCAAAGACTTCAACCGCAGAGAGCTGCGCGATGCCTTCGGTATGGTCCTGCAGGATACGTGGCTGTTCAAGGGAACCATCATGGAAAACATCCGCTACGGCCGGCTCGATGCGACAGATGAGGAAGTCATCGCAGCAGCAAAAGCCGCAAGAGCCCACCACTTTATCCAGACCCTGCCGGGCGGCTATCAGATGGAACTGAATGAAGATGCCAGCAATGTGTCGCAGGGACAGAAACAGCTGCTGACGATTGCACGCGCAATCCTTGCTGATAACAAGATTCTGATCCTCGACGAGGCAACCTCATCCGTCGACACCAGAACCGAAATCGAGATCCAGAAAGCCATGGATAACCTGATGAAGGACAGAACAAGCTTCGTCATCGCCCACCGGCTGTCCACGATTCGTGATGCGGATCTGATTCTCGTCATGAAAGACGGAGACATCATCGAGCAGGGAAATCACGAAGAACTGCTCGCGGCAAACGGGTTCTATGCAAATCTTTACAATTCGCAGTTTGAGGATGTGGTGGCGTAAGAGAAGAAAAATTGACTTGACATATCTTCGGAATTTCTGTACAAAATAAGTAAGAGCACTGGCTCCGTTATAAAAGCATTGACTTTTGTAAAAAGCGTGTGGTCCCTACCGTGAGTGGGAGTGGTAAAAGCAGTGGTCCCTACTGTGAGTGGGAATTGTGAATGATGTGGCTGCGAATTTTTTCGCAGCCTTTTGTTTTATACATATGAGGAGGAAGAATGAAGAAACAAAGATTTCATTTATATCACATAGATATGAAGTATGTGCGGGATCTGGCCAAAGTGGATGATAAAATTATGTCGGTCTCTCCACAGGTTGGAAAAGAAAGCCGTCCGTTTGTTGGAATTGTTGTTATTTACAATTCAAAAAAGAAAATGAATGCCTGAGCTTAAATGTTCAGGCATTTTTTCTTATGGGGAAAAGGCTTGAGATGCAAGAAAATTTATTTTATGGTAGGGCAGCAACAAAATTCAATAAAAAAGAAGCGCGTAACCCACTCAAGACTGAGAACAGCCAAATGGCAAAAACCGCTTCTTTCGGATCTATGTTATCATTGGAAAAAACAGAAGTCAAGAAACATATTTACAGAATTAATCATCATACAACAGCACCTGCGTCAGTAAATTGATGCAGGTGCTGTTGTACTTTACGGCTTATCCCAGATACTGCGGCTTGTCCCAGATTGCTTGAGAGAAAAGGAAAAATCTGATATGCTGTTGAGAAATAGAATCTGCAGAAATATGGGGAGATTACGATGCATTTGATTTTATGTGATGACGATAACGTCTTTTTAGATAAACTGGAGACCAGGATCCGCGGTCTGTGTCAGAAGCATGGGATTGCGGTGGAGATGGAACGGTATGATTCTTCGAAGAAGATGCTGGAGGGGCTGAAGGATCTGGATACGGTTCCTGTTTTTTTGATTGATATTGATATGCCGGAAGTGAATGGATTTGGGGTTGCATCCTTTTTGAAAAAATGGAACCGGGAGTGCTGTATCGGGTTTGTGTCGAATAAGGATGAGCTGGTGTTTCAGGCATTTGCGTATCATCCGTTCTTTTTTATCCGCAAAACGCATCTGGATGAGGAGCTGGAGCCGCAGCTTTTGGAGCTGCAGAAGAAAATGGGGGCGAAAGTGCCCAAGATAGAACTGCAGACCGGGAGGCAGACGGTGGAGGTTGTGCTGGATACGATCTGGATTGTGGAGAGTGAGAAGAATTATCTGCTGTTTTACCGCGAGAAAGATGAGCGGGGCGATGCCGTCCGGGCGAGAATGAAAATTGCGGAAGCAGAAAAAGAGATGGAACCGCATGGATTTGTGAGGACACATAAAGGGTATCTGGTCAACATGAATTATGTGTACCGGCTGCGGGAAAATGAGATTCTCTTGCTGAATGGGAAACATGTTCCGGTCAGCAGAAGTTATCTGAACCAGGTACGGATGAAAATTATGGGGGCGGTGATGGGATGAGTGCGACATTCTGGAAAGTTTTTGAACTTGCGATTTCTGTTTTGGAAAATATGCTTCTGCTCGGATTCTGCATGGATTTCATGCAGCAACGGCCGAAAGGAAAACGGGGGAAAATGCTGTGGCTGCTCGCGGTGCTGGTCGGAATGATTTTCCCGGCGCTGGAGAAGTATCCGGCGATTTATGATCGATGGGAATTCTGGCTTACGCTGGTCTGGCTGGTTGGCTATCTGGCGGTGAGCACGCAGGGCAGTATTTTTCGAAAATTTGCTGCTGCAGTGCTTGCAAGATCAATGACTATGCTTGCAAACACAGTGACTCTTTTTATTTGCAGTCTGATTCTTCAGAAGAGTGTGGCGTCTTTTATCCAACAGCAGGATACGGCAAGAATTGTGGTAGTTCTGCTGTCAAAAATCATCTATTTTTTTGCTGGAAAAATTTTAAATGGTCTTCTTTTTGAACGAAAAAATCTGGTGAGGTGGCAATGGATTGTTATACCATGCAATCTTGCGTTTTCAACCATTTCGGGAACTACACTGATTACTCTGTCGAGAGATCTTCCGGAAATCCAGATGCGGGAACAGAGATTAATGCTGTTGAGCGTGTCCTGTATCTGGTTGACCTGTCTGATTATGTATTTTGTCGTACAGCAGATGAACAAAGACAACCAGACCAAACTGGAATACGAGCTGATGAAGGAAAAAGAAAAGTATTCCAAAGAGAGCATGGAAATCATCAAACGAGGCAACGAAGAACTTCGGGAGTTCAAGCATGATCTGAAAAATTATCTCCTCCCGCTGCAGGAGATGGCAGAAAAAATGCCGCAGTCCGAAATGGCAGATGCCTGGGAGAAGATTTTTCAGAAGATTGAAGATGTGCAGACACTGATTCAGACCGGAAACAGATATGTGGATTCGATGATCAATACAAAAATTTCTCTTGCGCGGAGCGAAAAAACAGATGTGAAATGTACAATACTGAGCAGAATGGATGGCGTTGACGGCCTGGAATTCTGTTCGGTCTTTGGGAATCTGATGGACAATGCGATCGAGGCAGAGAGAACCGTCGCAGATGGGAAAAAGATTGAGATTTTGATCGAAGAAAAGATGGGCTATCTCCGGCTGCTGGTGCAGAATAAAATCGACAGATCCGTTTTGAAAGAAAATCCGGAGCTGCGGACGACGAAGAAAACGGAAGGTGTGCATGGAATTGGCCATAAGAGTGTCGAGTGGACGATGCAGAAGATGGGCGGAGCCGTGAAATATTATGAAAAAGACGGAATGTTCTGTGCGGAGACAGTCTTCCCTGTGAAATAAAAAGTAAGAAAGACTTTGTGTGGATGGAAAAAGCGAAACGCTGATCCGGAGACCAAAGTCTTTTTTGCATTTTATCCCAGATAGCGCATCTTGTCCCAGTTCTGTTGTCGGAGAAGAGAAATTTCGATATGCTCAAAACAGTTACCGGAAAAGAAAACAGTAGAAAGGGGTACTGTATGAAAAAACGAGTATGGGGAATTGTCATGGCAGGATTGCTGCTGATGGGATGCCAGAACATGGGAAATGAGCAGATACAGACAACACAGGCGCAGTTAACGCAGACACAACCGGATCAGAGCGATTTCGGTGAGGAGCAGGAGAACGGACAGCAGTTAAGAAATGGAGATCACATCAGTCTTTCCCTTGGCAGCCAGGTATCCATCGACGCAGTAGTAGAAATGTCGGATAAAAACTGGAATGAGATCGAAAAATGTACGGCAAAAATGGATGGCTTTCAGGGGGAGAGTGTATTCGGAGAACTGTTTGGAAAAATTCTGGAAAATGGCGTGAAAACAGAAGAAGGATATAAGGGAGATCCTGCGCTTAACTATTCCTATGAAGGAACGCTGGGCAAAAAACTGCGGAATCAGAATGGAACGATACGCGTCAGCAGTGGGCTGAACCTGGAAACAGAAGAAGGAAAAAAGATTTATTCCAATCTGCCGGTTGAGTATATTTCCGCAGGCAACGGCGAGGGAATTATGATTTATGGAGGGGAGCAGGAGGTCACGCTGGAAAACGAAGAAGATCTGATTGCACAGTGCCAGCAGTTCATCGAACAGGTCGGTGGCTGGGAGCAGGCTTCCCTGACGGATGCGTATGGATTTTCCTACGAGCAGATGGAACAGCAGCAGGAAGCATCAATACAGGCAGAGGAAAACGGGGAACTTTTGAAACCACAGGAGATAGAAGAGTATGAATGGTCCGAAGCAGACAACTGCAAACTCTTATTTTTTCAGAGCTATCTGAATGGAATTCCGGTGCTGTGCAATGAAGTGAACCGGCAGGATGAGCTTTTTATTCCAGCCACCAAAATACGGGCAGTTATAACAAAAGAGGGCATCGAGTATCTTTCCGCAGACGGTCATTTTGCCGTTCAGGAGAAAGAAACCATTTCGCTTGCCGGGAAAGATATCGTGATGGAAACACTGAAAAATAAGTTTGATCTCACAAGTGCAGATCCCGTGACACTCGACCGGATGAAGCTGATCTACTATCCCATCACGACGGGAAGAGATGAGGACGGTTTTCTGACATGCGATATGATTCCGGCATGGCAGTTCCGGTATGTGGTGGAGGACATCTCCATGTATGTTTATATCAACGCAGCCGACGGCAGCGAAATTGTGGGGTGATGAAAAGAAGATGACATTTTTTCGAATGATGAAAATGGATTTCAGGCGCATGTTTCTGTCCGGAAAATTTTATTTTGCCATGGCGGGGACCATGTTCGTGACTCTGCTGAACATCAGCCAGGAGGCGGCACATGCGTGGAACGATACTTCTCTGTGGTATCTGGTAAAAAGCAGCCACGGACTGGGCGCATTTTTCGGGGTGTTTTCGGTTCTGGCAGTGCTGCCGTTTGCCTTGAGCTACTGGGAGGACAGACGAAATCACTATCTCTGTTTCGTGGAAACGCGGGCGGGAAAAACGACGTATTGCTGGTCGCATCTTTGTGTCACGTTTCTGGGAGCATTCCTCTGCATTTTTCTTGGCATGACGGCGGCCTACAGTCTTCTGCTGCTGAAAATGCCGATGCTTCGGGCGAGTGATGCGGAATCCCTGCTGTATGAAATAGAAATGGGAGACGGCAAGAGAAATTTTCTGATTCTGAGCAGAACCTTTCCGCAGATGTATTTTATCGCAAGTATTGCAGCCGATGCAGCCAGGTATGCGTTCCTTGCTGTGACAGTGTTTGCAGCCTCCGGAAAAATAAAGAATCTGTTTGTGCTGGCGAGTCTGCCGATTCTGCTGGAATACGTATCACAGATCCTTGCGGATTCCCTTGGACTGCCGCGGTGGATGCGGTGGTATACCTTTAACGGAACCAGTATTGATACTCTGTCCGATTTTTTGGGAATTTCCGGCTACTTCCTGATCCTGTCATTTCTGATCGGCTTAATATTCTGGCTGCTCATGCGAAGGAGGGAACTCGATGGATAACATACGAAAGATACACCATGTCTGCCGGATCCGGCTGAGAAAAACATTTATAACACCGCGCTTTTACGTTGCCCTTCTGTGGGTACTGCTGGAATTTCAGGGAACAACTTCTGGAATCCGCATGTTCTGCAAAACTTCTGAAATCGATGTGACGTTCTGGATTCTGCCCTTTCTGACGCACCGCTGTTTTGCGCAGGTCATGATTTCACTTGGAGCGCTGCTGCTTTTCTGCGACGCCCCGTTTCTGGAACCGGACAGCAGTTTTCAGATTCTGCGCGCGGGACGGAAGAACTGGTTCTGGGGAAATGTTCTGTATCTCTGGATTCTTTCGCTGATTTATACGGTGTGCCTCGCCGTTCTCCCGGTACTGCTGATGTTTCCTTATATCGGCTGGGAAAACGGCTGGGGAAAAGTGCTTGGCCTTCTGACGACGGATGCGGCGTACAGCGCTGATATGGAAGCGTTGAACGGCCTGATTATTTCCCGGTTTTCGGTTCTGCAGGCGATGGCACTTACCATGCTCGCGATCTGGATTCTGACGGTGATGATTGGGATGGCAGTCTATGCGGGAAATTTTCTCGTGCGGCGGGAATTTGGTGTGGTCATCGGCTGCGGCATCGCACTCACCGCGCTTTTGCTGAGCAAGTTTTCCAACATCACAATCGGCTATTACTGCGCGCCGCCGCTTTGGATGAATATTGCAAGCTACAAGTGGCAGGGGTATGGAAACGGGCCGTCGATAGCATATGTTTACAGTGTCTTTGCGGCTGTCATCGGCGCATGTACGATCCTTTCGTATCTCGGAATACGGAAGAAGGATCTGAATTTTGTGGAGGAAATCTAGGGCGATGGAAGAGAAGATCAGAATAGAAAACGTAACGAAAAAATTCGGCAGCTATGCGGCGCTGGATGGGATCAGTCTGAATTTTGAGAAGGGGAAGATTCACGGAATCATCGGAAGAAACGGAAGCGGCAAGACGGTTCTGTTCAAATGCATCTGCGGATTTCTGCGGGTGGACGGCGGTGCGGTTTTGGTGAATGGAAAACAGATCGGAAAAGAAATCGAAGCGCCGGAGAGCATTGGCGCTATCATCGAAACACCGGGCTTCCTTCCGGGATACAGCGCAAGGCAGAATCTGCAGTTTCTTGCCGGCATCCGCGGGAAAATCGGAAAGAAAGAGATCGACGAAGCCATCCGAAAAGTCGGCCTGGACCCGGAAGCGAAAAAGCACGTCGGCAAATATTCCCTCGGTATGCGCCAGCGCCTCGGCATCGCACAGGCAATCATGGAAGATCCGTCCCTTCTGATCCTGGACGAGCCCATGAACGGCCTCGACAACCAGGGCGTGCAGGAGATGCGGCAGCTGTTTTTGAAACTGAAAGACGAAGGAAAAACCATTCTTCTTGCCAGCCACAACCGGGAAGACATTGCAGCCCTGTGCGACACGACAGTGGAGATTGACAGAGGAAAAATTGTGAAATAGAAATGGAATGCCTGAACGGAAGTGTTCAGGCATTTTTTGCTTTCGTGGTAGAATATCTAAGCAATCTGGAGTAAAATAAACAGCAGAAAAAAGAAAGTGAGAACAAAAAATGGCAGACAGACACACAACAGAAAAATTACTGGAGGGCGAGCGTCTTTCCGGAAAGGTGACATTATTTGCGAAAGTAACGATTTTACCGGGCGACGAGCTTCCGTATCATGAGCATCACGGAGAGACAGAAACGTACCACATCTTATCCGGCGAGGGAATGTATCAGGATAATGACAAGACCTATCCGGTACAGGCTGGCATGACGACGTTCTGCGAGGACGGCAGCGGCCATGCGATTTCCTGCCTTGGGGAAGAGCCGCTGGTCTTTCTGGCGATGATTCAGAAAAAAGCAGAGTAACTGGAGCGGACGGCCATGAGCAGAAAGAAAAAGCCCAGGATGGAATACCGCTACTACGAAGTGCCGGAGAAATGTCCGGTGCTGGCGCTTCTGGGCGAAAAATGGGTACAGAACTACGGTTATCAGATTGCTTACCTGCATTTTCATAATATGATGGAGATCGGCGTCTGCTATTACGGTGAGGGGACAATTGTCCTGGAAGATAAAGAAATTCCGTACGACGGGGGGCATTTACGGTAGTACCAAAGAACTTTTCACATACGACAAACTCAAAGGAAAACAGTCTGTGCTCCTGGGCATGGCTGTTTATTGATGTGGAAGGCTTTATCACAAAACTGTATAAGGATAATTCGCGTATGGCACAGAAGCTGATTTCCCGCATCAACCAGAGGGCTCATTACTCGAAAAATGAGGACAGACCTACCGTGTCTTCGGCGATGGAAGCATTCAGACGACGCTGACGTATGATCCGGTGAAAGAGCTCGGCGATATGCCGGAATTTGGCGTGATGTTCAAGCTGGATGCCGATTACGACCACGTTACCTGGTACGGCATGGGACCGGAGGAGACGTATGTGGACCGCTGCGCCGGAGCAAAGCTTGGCGTTTATAAGAATAAAGTCGAAGACAATATGGCGAAATATCTCGTTCCGCATGAGTGCACAGACCCATCCGGAGTACCTGATTCTGATTGATAAAAAACTGGAGTTTACCTTTACGTTTAAGGGAATCTGATGCGTTCAGCCCATTCTGTCCGTGGACAGGATGGGCTGTCAGCGAAAGAAAAGGAGACAAAAGCAGATGGAGAAAGAAGTAAATTTTGGAAAGCTCCTGCACGGGGGCGATTATAACCCGGAACAGTGGCTGGATTACCCGGAGATTCTGGAACAGGATCTGGCGTATTTCAAGAAAGCCAGAATCAACGAGGTTTCACTTGGCATGTTTTCCTGGGCATTTTTAGAGCCGGAGGAAGGAGTTTTCCGTCTGGAATGGTTAAAAGAGGTGATTGACCGCCTGTATGAAAACGAAATTGTGGTCATGCTTTCCACGCCGACGGCGGCAAGACCGCGCTGGATGGCGGAAAAATACCCGGAGGTGCTCCGTGTCAATGCAGCGAGAGAACGGAATCTGTACGGGGAGCGCCATAATCACTGCTATACCTCACTGGTTTACCGGGAAAAAACGAGAATCATCAATACGAAGCTGGCGGAAATGTTCAAAGACCACCCTGGCGTGATTGCATGGCATATTTCGAATGAATACGGCGGAGAGTGCCACTGCCCGCTGTGCCAGGAGGCATTCCGCGGCTGGGTGAAGAAAAAATACGGCACACTGGAACGGCTGAACCGTGCCTGGAATACCGGGTTCTGGAGTCATACTTACCAGAGTTTTGACCAGGTGGAGAGCCCGTCTCCGAAAGGAGATTCTTCGCTGCACGGACTGAATCTGGACTGGAAACGGTTTGTGACGGATCAGACCGCGGATTTTGTAAAATGGGAAATCAAAGCGCTGCGGGACGCTGGGGCAGAACAGCCGTCTACCATCAATATGATGTATAACTTTACCGGACTGAACTACTACAAGTTTGCCGATGTGATCGACTTTGTATCCTGGGACAATTATCCGACCTGGCATAAAGAGGCGGAGACGGTAACAGCGATGGATACAGGTATGCAGCATGACATTATGCGGAGCATTCAGAAAAAGCCGTTTTATCTGATGGAGAGCTGTCCTTCCGCAACGAACTGGCAGTCCGTCAGCAAGCTGAAAAAACCGGGCATGCTGCAGGCCGCGTCACTGCAGGCAGTTGCGCATGGGTCGGACAGTGTGCGGTATTTCCAGATGAGGCAGAGCCGCGGTGCATCCGAAAAATTCCATGGGGCCGTGATCGACCATTATGGCGGATCGGATACTAGGGTATTCCGTGAAGTGACGAAAGTCGGCGCAGCTTTGGAGCAACTGCAGGAAGTGAACGGTTCGCAGAACCCGGCGGAAGCAGCCGTGATTTACGATGTGGAAAACCGCTGGGCGGTGGAAGATGCGGCGGGTCCGCGGAATGCAGGTGTTTTTTATAAAGAAACCGTGGAAAAGCCATATCAGGCATTCCGGAAACTGGGCATCAATGTGGATGTGATTGATGAGACGTGCAGCCTCGACGGATACCGTGTTGTGGCAGCGCCGATGGTTTATCTGCTGCGGGAAGGATGGACAGAGAAGGTTCGGAACTTTGTGAAAAACGGCGGAATTTTTCTGTTGACCTACTGGTCCGGCATTGTGGATGAGACGGATCTCTGTTACTTAGGCGGAACGCCGCATGACCTGATGGATGTGATGGGATTCCGGAGTATGGAGATTGACGGACTGTACGATGGCGAATGGAACGAAGGAATTCCGGAGCCGGAAAATCCGCTGCATCTGGAACGGGCATACCGCTGCAGTCATCTCTGCGAGCTGGTACAGCCATCGACGGCGGAAGTGGTGATGACATACGGAAAGGATTTTTATGACGGCATGCCGGCGATGACCCGGAATGTGTACGGAAAGGGAAAAGCGTATGCCGTTTGTGCGGACTTTGAACAGGGACTGTACGATGAAGTCTGCCGGAAACTGGCAGAAGAGGCCGGTGTGGAGCGGATCGTGGAAGAAGTTCCGGAAGGTGTGGAAGTCACGATGCGCGAGCAGAAGGACGGAACCAGGTACGTGTTTGTCCAGAACTTTAACCGGGAGGCCGTTGAAGTCAAACTGCCGATCGAGCGCTATCCGGTATGGCAGGGAACGTATGACGGAACGATCGGAAGCTGGAAGACGATTGTGCTGAAAGGAAGATAGAAGAGAAGAAAAGTCTGTTGAGAAAAACCGGAATGGGCTGTTTCTCAACAGACTTTTTTCGTTCATGCATTTGCGGCAGCGTCTTCTTCCTGCGCCAGCTTTTTCTTATACGCCTCGCCCCAGTCCCACATCGCATCCATGATCGGGTGGAGGCTGAAGCCGAGTTCCGTCAGGGAATATTCGACACGCGGCGGTACCTCGGCGTAAACTTTACGGTTGACCAGACCGCTCTGTTCCATCTGGCGGAGCTGGGAAGTTAAAACTTTTTGAGAGACGTGACCGATGGACTTTTTCAGCTCGCCGAACCGCATGGTGCCGTGGAGCAGCAGATCGCGCAAGATCAGAACTTTCCATTTATCACTGATCAGAGTCAGCGTAGTTTCCACCGGGCAGGGCGGAAGATCAGCAAGAGAAACGGGTGTTTTTTCTGCGGATGACATAAGAGAAAACCTCCTTTTTGAAGAAAATAATGATTTGAAAGATGGCGGAAACGTCTGATTTTACACAATAGTATCTTTTGGGTAACTACACTACAATATTGTGCTTACTTTACGAAAGAACTCTATGGACTTATTATAAAGCCATCGAAAGAAAAAAACAATTCAAAAAAACAAAATGGAGGAAAGTAAAATGAGCAAAGCAGTAGAATTTTTAAATGAGAATCCGATACAGTATCTGGCAACGGTAGGTCGTGACGGAAAGGCAAAATGCCGCCCGTTCATGTTTGCAGGAGAGGTTGACGGAAAACTGTGGTTCTGCACCAACAACACAAAAGATGTTTACAAAGATATGCAGGAGAATCCGGAAATCGAAATCTCTGTTTCCAGCCCGTCCTACGCATGGATCCGTCTGCACGGAACCGCAGTGTTTGAAAATAACATGGCTGTAAAAGAAGTGTGCATGCAGAACCCGATCGTAAAAGGCCAGTACCAGACCGCTGACAACCCGATTTTCGAGGTATTCTATCTGGACAATGCACACGGTGTAATCGCAGACTTTTCCGGAAACCCACCGTACGAGTTTTAATCTGTCGCTATGAATTTGAAAACTGTGCGTCGCATTCTCGTTACTTTAGTGATGAGTTAGACGCGCAATTTTTTTAATATAAAACAGAACAAATGTTTGATATATTATTATGGATATGGTAAAATACTTTTATGGAGAAAGATATGTTTACAATTAATAAAAATGGTTTTTCCTATCCGGCGTCAAGGAAAGAGTTGTGGGGAGAACATTTGTGAAATCCGTCTTATTGTGCTGTAACGGTCAGTGACCGGAGCCGTGAACAGGTACTTG
>ENA-ORRL01001500-ORRL01001500.1-human-gut-metagenome-genome-assembly--contig:-NODE-1500-length-17373-cov-33.768507_pt1 | contig 17373 bp, 9 predicted proteins | sample MGYA00242175_ERZ509134 | MGnify/ENA primary metagenome ERZ509134 (study PRJEB26280, sample SAMEA2338660) | human gut metagenome | biome: human gut; feature: human-associated habitat; material: faeces... | reverse complement strand
GCGGTCCTTTACCCTGCTGTTTACCGGTATATTAGTATTTAAATACAGCAACTCCGTAAGGCGCAAGTGGATAAGCAAATGAAAATGGTCTGCCGTCACACTCTGATTTGACTGCCTTATAGTCCAGCTTCTTATATGACTGTTTTGCTGCCTTGCCTCTGCCCTTTGCAGCCTTCTTTACAGGCTCTTTTACCGTTTTTCCGGTAAACTTAGGATCCTCACTATCTAAAACGAGCTGATATGTCTTGTGCTTTGGCACTCCGACTCTGTAATCAGGTCTCTCTACCGGTGTGAAATTGATGACAAAGAGCATATTATTCTTGCCATCCTTGCTCTTTCTGATAAAGCTGAAGATGCTTCTGTCTGCATCGTTTGCATTTATCCATTCAAAGCCTTCCCAGCTTGAATCCAGCTCATACAGACAGCGGTTTCTCCTATAGAGATGAAGCAGCTCCTTTACCCAGTTCTGGATCTTTTTATGCTCCGGATTCTCAAGCAGGTACCAGTCGAGTTCTCTTTCCTCACTCCACTCCTGCTTCTGTGCAAACTCCTGTCCCATGAAAAGCAGCTTCTTTCCACAGTGTCCCATCATAAATGCATATCCTGCCATGAGGTTCTTGAATTTATCCTCTTCTAAGCCCGGCATTTTGTTGAGCATAGAACACTTCAGATGTACCACCTCATCATGTGACAGTACCAGAATATATTTCTCACTCTCATTATAGCTCATCGCAAATGTCATCTTGTTGTGGTTATTTTTACGGAAATATGGATCCAGCTTCATATAATCAAGGAAGTCGTGCATCCATCCCATGTTCCACTTGTAGCTGAAGTTCAGTCCGTCTTCCTCTACCTTACCTGTTACCTTTGGCCATGCGGTAGACTCTTCGGCTATCATTACAGTTCCGTGATTTCTTCCAAGTATGAGTGTATTGATATGCTTGAAAAACTCTACTGCCTCGAGGTTCTTATTGCCTCCAAACTTGTTTGGCACCCACTGTCCGTCGCTCTTTCCATAGTCAAGATAAAGCATTGACGCAACTGCATCCACACGGAGTCCGTCTACGTGGTAATTTTCTATCCACATCAATGCACTTCCGATAAGGAAGTTCTTTACTTCATTCTTACCGTAGTCAAATATCTTTGTGCCCCAGTCGGGATGCTCTCCCTTTCTTGGGTCTGCATACTCATATGTGGCTGTTCCGTCGAAATTGGCAAGTCCATGCGCATCCTTGGGGAAATGTGCAGGTACCCAGTCGAGGATTACTCCGATATTATTTTTATGGCACTGATCAACAAAGTATGCAAAATCCTCAGGCTTTCCATACCTCGATGTAGGTGCATAGTAGCCTGTCACCTGATATCCCCATGAGCCATCAAACGGATACTCTGAAATACCCATAAGCTCAATATGTGTATATCCCATAGTTTTCACATAGGATACGAGTGATTTTGCAAGCTCCCTGTATGTATAAAAGCCCTCATCATCCCTGCCCGGATGTCTCATCCATGAGCCCGGATGACACTCATATATAGCCATAGGTGAAGAATATACATCAGCATCTGACTTTGCTGCTCTCTTATCCATCCACTCTTTGTCAGTCCATGTGAAGTGCTCGATATCTGTGATGATTGACGCTGTTCCCGGACGAAGCTCTGCGTAGTTTGCGTATGGATCCGCCTTGTACAGCTTATCACCCTGTTCAGTGACTATAATAAACTTATACATCTGACCCTTTTGCGCTCCCGGTACAAAAAGCTCATACACTCCCATGGTTTCCGGCTCTACACGCTTCATCTCATGACTGGTCTCATTCCAGTCGTTAAACTCACCAAACACGTATACTTCCCTCGCATGTGGCGCCCAGACGTCAAAGCACACTCCTTTTTTTCCTTTACGCTCAGCTAAGTGAGCACCCATCTTCTTGTAGATATCATAGTGTGTTGCCTGACCAAACAGGTAACAATCCATTGCTGTAAAATTACACATATATATACCCCCCATAAGTATTTATTTTTCCCTGAAATGATCCTCTTTGAGTACAATTCGGTCATCATCTGTATATCGCCTGGCTGTCAGAATACTTATAGCCTTCTTAAGTCCGCTGTGAGCCTCCCTGTCTATGGCCTCGTCAATTATATCCTTGACCTCTGTCAGAGTGGTAGCCTGGTCTATCCTCTCAATATTGCTGATTCTGTTATGCAATGCCAGAATAGCCATCTCATCTATCTTGTACCCAAGCTCTGCAGAGTACGATTTGGCAAACAATACGAGTTCATCATTTGTAAAAATAGGAACCGATATCTTTTCCGTGAACTTGGATGCAAAGCCCTCATCCATTGAGAGAGCCTTCTTTATACCCTTTGATGTATCCTCAAGTATATAGAGTGTTCCTGTAATATCATGCTCCATCAAAAATGATAGCTGGGCAGCTATGCTGCGGTCGATGTCACCGGCTCTTTCTATGATGAGACAGCCTCCTGTTATCTTTCTGACTACCTGCTGCACATCCTTTTTATTGAGTGCGGCAGCATCAATCTTGCCCATCTTTCCTGTAAGCTGTTCACCATCTTTTTGTAATACCTTTATAAAGCTTGTAGCAAGCATTGTCTTTCCGCATCCCTGCTCTCCCTGTATAATAAGGTTGCCTGTGGATGCGTTTTCTTTCCTGTTGAAATGATCAAGCACTGCATTATATGCCTTGCAGATCTGATCCTCCATACCCTTTACCGGTATGAAATATGAAAATATAGCTTTCTGTTCGCTTGTAAGCTCTTTTATATGTTTTGTTTCTTTCAATTTCGAGTCATCTTCTTCGCTGTCTAAATCCTCCGGCAATGAAATATCCGGCATTTTTCTTGTCTTAGCCATATCCAGCTTCTTCTCCAGTCCCGGATTTTTTGCTGTCATCTTGGCTATTTCCTGCTCGATAAATGATGTCACATGATCAAAATCTCTCTTCTCAGAAACGTTTTCTTTCTCCTGTGAAGTCTCATCATCTGATGTATCATCATCGACATTTAACATATCATCTGTTATTTCAGGCATCATGGTAGTCGGCTGCATGAGTATCTCGTCTTTCTCAGACTCCTCTGCCATAATTATATCCTCCGGCTCTCCAACCGGTTCCTTGACTTCATCTGCAGCATCTTCCGGTGCTTCCTGCGACTCCTGTACTTCGTCTATAGTCTCTTCAGGTGCTTCCTGCGGCTCCTGTGCTTCGTCTATAGCATCTTCCCGTGACTCCTGCACTTCGTCTATAGCTTCTTCCGGTGCTTCCCGTGACTCCTGCACTTCGTCTATAGCTTCTTCTGGTGCTTCCCGTGACTCCTGCACTTCGTCTATAGCTTCTTCCGGTGCTTCCTGCGGCTCCTGTGCTTCGTCTATAGTCTCTTCAGGTGCTTCCTGCGGCTCCTGTACTTCATCCACAGTCTCCTCTGCATAAAGCTCCTGCATATCCGGTTTCTGCGCTTCTTCAGGCTCCTTCACGGCAGCTTTCTGCTCTATAATATCAACCGGCACCTTCAAATACTCCTCCTCAAGAAGTTCCTTCGGAGTGACACCTGCATCCAGCTTTGGAATGACATCATTTAGTCTCTCCATGATGTCTCCTGCCTCCTGAAGAGCTCTTGCCTTAGCTGACTCAAGCTTCTGCTGCTCAGCCTCTTTAAGTGCAATTTCAGCCGCATGTCTGGTCTTTTCCCATTCTTCAAGCACATCCTGTATAGACATCTGTCCTGTAATCTGATGCTCAAGCTGAGTCTTTTCACTCATGACCATAGACATCTGTCCGTCAGCGTCTTCACCCAAAAGCTCCTTGAAATTCAACTTAAGTGAACCATCTATCTCTTCATCTGTAGCGATATGCTCTGTCTCTTCCGGCTGCTGTACATACTCTTCCTGCTCCTTTTCGAGCTTGAGATAAGGAATATCCTCAACTATCTTTTTGATGGTATCCATCGTATCAGCAACTTCATTCTTGCCCTTGGCCTCCATGATCTGCTGCATACCCTTGGCAATCTCCTGCTGTAAATTTACAGTATTGAACTTCTCCTGATTTACAGTAATCTGCGGAATAGTTACGTCATCATGCACTATCTCTCCGCCCTTTACCATCTCCATGGCACCTATCTCAGTGACCTCAGCCTCATCCTTTATCTTAGCCGGCTTTTCCTTCTCTGCCTTGAATCGTCTGTACTTTTCCTCCTGAGCCTTGGTAAGTGGCTGATAAAGCATCTTAAGCTCCAGCGCACGCTCCACATATGGTCCGTCTCCGAACCACAGAATGAGCTCATCGCAGGCATCTATACACTTATCGGCTTTTCCGGCCTTGTGGTATAGATATGCAAGCTCGTATGCCCACTCCTCAGTGTATTCTTCATCCTTGTACTCTTCAAGAATAGTGATAAGCTCATCAAATGAAGCTCCCTGCCCTTTTTTGATGGCATATCTTAATACATACTTCATATCATCATGAGGCGCTATCTCAACAAACTCATCATAATACTCTGTAGCAGCATCATAATCACCCATCTTGATGGCGACCTCAGCCAGTCTGTATATAATCATCCTGCCGATTGGTGAACGGTCATAGGCCATTAAAAGTATGTCCCTTGCATCCTGGTATCTTTCGGCCTTCTCGTAGATTTCGCCGATTTTAACGAGTGTATTTACATTTTTAATTTTGTTCCAATTTATGCTATCCGCAATCTCTGCTGCGCTCATATAGCCCTCCTCGGCGCTTAGGGCTTTTATCTGATCCAGCTTGAGATTGTATTCGTATTTATCCACTTATTTCACCTACTCGTATTTAAGCTTATTATTTTTTGTATCTACGCCTGTTGTCTTTGTATAATCCATTGTGTCCTCAGGAAGCTTCTTTTTCCTGAGAGCATAATTAACAACTCTTTTCACAATATAGTATATCACAGCAAAGGTCGGAACACCAAGTAACATTCCAAGAAAACCAAACATTCCTCCGCCGATTAGTATGGCAAACATAACCCAGAAGGTCGAAAGACCGGTAGATGAGCCAAGTATCTTAGGCCCTATTATATTACCATCCACCTGCTGCAGCACGACAATAAATATCAGAAGATAAAGCGCATGCCACGGACTCTGAATTACTACTATGAGTAACGATGGAATTGCACCGATAAACGGTCCGAATACCGGAATCACATTTGTGACGCCGATAATCACTGCAACGAGCACCGATGATGGAATCCTTAAAATCAGACATCCAAAATATGCAATCACACCTATAATCAGTGAATCTATAATCTTACCGCTTATAAAGCCTCCAAAAATCTCATTTGTCTTTCTGATCGTCTCAATGATGATATTGCCTGTCTTTGGCTTGCAGACAGCATATATTATCTTTTTACTCTGTCCTGCGAGAGTCTCCTGAATACTCATCACATAGACCATCACGATTATTCCGATAATGAAATTGAATAAACCTCTGACTACCGAAATCACACCGGTTGTAATCTGTGCAACATACTTCTGTGCCTCAGGAATTATCTTTTCTGTGGCATAATTCTCAATGTAGTCGGTTGCATTCTGTAAACCTGTGCTCGCGAGCTCAGCAATTTTGCTGTCCCCGAAATTGCCGTTCTTTATCATGTTGATGAATGCCGCAACATCATTTGGCAGTGTCTTCATAAGTCCTGATATACTTGCTATGACAGAAGGCACAATAGCCGCAATGAGAAGCGAAATAATCGCTACAAGAATAATAACCGAGCCTGTGATTGCAAGAGCTCTTGAAACCTTTCGCAGCTTGCTTTCGCTTTTCATCTTTTTGGAAAGAAGCTTTTTAAAGCATCTTTCCAGCCACAGCATGACAGGATTCATCAGGTATGCAAGCACAAGTCCCATTATAATAGGCATTGCTGCCGCAAGCAGCTTGCTCCATATGCCTGCAAAGCCCTCAAATCTGTACAGTGCAAAGAAAAACAGTATACTGACTGCAAACGTGACAAATACCATGACACCTATTCTGATCAAATGTGGCCATTCCTCACGCCCCGGGTGCGAATTCTGCTTCGCACCCTTATCTGCATTTATCTCAATGTTTGATTTTTTACCAGCTTTTCCAGTTTCTTCCATCGGATTAGACTCTCCTTATTTACGGTTATAGTTTATGAGACATCCCTTTAATATTATCTCTCTTTCATCATCTGTGAGCTCACCCATCTTCAGTGTAAATGGCTTTAATTCACCATCCTTGACAACATATGCCTCAAACTCCGTCTTTGCATCCTCTATTTCCTTCTTGATTCCCGGAAGGAAGATATAGTCGAGATTGTGGAACGGAAGCTCTCCCTCATCGATGATGAATGGAAGCATTCCCCAGTTGATAAGGTTTGAACGATATCTCTTTGTGGCATACTCGTTTGCGATATTTGCCCAGCCTCCGAGTACCTTCTGGCAGCTGGCAGCCTGCTCTCTTGCTGAGCCGTCACCCGGCTTAACAGCAAAAATTGTACTTCCGAAGCCCATATTCTCATGGCTTGCCTCAGGGAATTTTTTCTTTACTACTCCCATGATTTCAGCAACCTCAGGAACAGCCTTTCCTGCGCACTCACCACTCTCTATAGCCTTCTGGGCCTTCTGGATTTCCTTTGCTCTGCCTACATACTCAGGATCCTTTCTTGAAAGTGCGAACTCTGCAAGTCCAAGAGGGTTTGAACGATATGATGATGTCTCTCCTGAAGGAATGAGCTCATCTGTTGTAGTAACAGGATCATGAATCTCTGAAACCACCTTAAGGAGCATATTCTCAGGAAGTGCACTCATTGCCGGCCAGTCCTTGATGTTTGGTCCGAACTGGATTTCAACTGAAGGATCTGCCACTCCATGGCTGTCAAATACACGGTTCTCATATATAGTCTTGTCAAAGAAATATTTTGGCTTTGTAAAGTTGACATCAATATCCGCTGCTGATGTAAGGAAGCCCTTGTTTGCTGCTGTTGCAGCGATTGAACGTGCATCCATGAGTGCCACTGAGCTGATCTGTCCGTTCTGTACCTTAGAACCCTCTCTGTTAGGGAAGTTTCTTGTTGAATGACGGATAGAGAATGCGTTGTTGGCAGGTGTATCTCCTGCACCAAAGCAAGGTCCGCAGAAAGCAGTCTTTACGATTGCACCTGTCTCAAGAAGCTTTGCTACAGCTCCGTTTTTCACAAGCTCCATGTATATTGGAGTAGATGCCGGGTAAACACTCAGTGTAAACTCGTCTGCTCCGATTGAATGTCCGTTTAATATGTCAGCCGCATCGCAGATATTCTCAAATCCACCGCCTGCACAGCCTGCGATGATTCCCTGGTCTACATACAGTTTTCCGTCTCTTACCTTACTCTTTAAATCAAGCTTCACCTTTCCGTCAAAGCTTACCTCAGCTCTCTTCTCACAGTCATCGAGAATATCCATGAGGTTTGCATTGAGCTCATCGATAGTATAGGTATTGCTTGGGTGGAATGGCATAGCTATCATTGGGCGGATCTGGCTTAAATCAATCTCAATAAATCTGTCGTAGTAAGCCACCTCACCCGGATTAAGCTCCTTGTGGTCCTCAGCCCTACCGTGAATCTCAAAGAATTCCTTAACCTGGTCATCTGTTCTCCAGATAGAAGAAAGACATGTAGTCTCTGTTGTCATAACATCGACACCTATACGGAAGTCAACGCTCAGATTAGACACACCCGGTCCTACAAACTCCATAACTTTGTTCTTTACGAAGCCGTTTCCGAATACCTCTCCGATAATTGCAAGTGCGACATCCTGTGGTCCAACGCCTTTGATTGGCTCTCCTGTCAGGTAAATACCTACTACCTCAGGCATATCAATATCATATGTCTGTTCAAGAAGCTGCTTAACAAGCTCAGGTCCTCCCTCGCCGACTGCCATAGTACCAAGTGCACCATAACGTGTATGTGAATCAGAACCAAGTATCATTTTTCCACCGCCGGCAAGCATCTCTCGTGCAAACTGATGGATAACTGCCTGATGAGGTGGTACATAGATTCCGCCGTACTTCTTTGCACATGTGAGACCAAACATGTGGTCATCCTCATTGATTGTTCCACCAACTGCACAAAGGCTGTTGTGACAGTTTGTAAGTACATACGGGATAGGGAATTTCTCAAGTCCTGAAGCTCGTGCTGTCTGGATGATACCTACAAATGTGATATCATGCGATGTAAGCTTATCAAACTTAATCTGAAGCTTGTCCATATTGCCGGATGTATTGTGCTCCTTTAAAATACCGTAAGCAATTGTCTCCTGCTTAGCTGTCTGTTTATCGATGTCCATGCCGGTCTTGCTTTTGACAGCTGCCTGAGCCTCCGGTCCATCAATTATTACTTCCTTACCGTTTAAAAGGTAAGCACCATTTTCATATAATTTCACTTATTCTACCTCCGTATGTGTATTTCAAAATTCTTTTATTTACTATTATATAATATTATAGGTAATTGTGGCAATAAATAAATCACCATCTACCTTAATTTCGAATTTTCCTCCCATCAAATGGGTCAGATTCTTTGCAATCGAAAGTCCAAGTCCACTTCCTTCAGTGGTTCTCGACCTCTCTCCCCTCACAAAACGCTCTGTCAGGTCCACATTTCCGTTGCTTACTATGTCAAGCTCGTTCTTAGACACATTCTTTATTGTAAAAACTGCCTTTTTATCTGCCTTTTCAAGTTCTACATACACTCTGGTATTTTCCAGTGCATATTTTGCGGCATTAGTATACAGATTTTCAATAGAGCGGTAAAGCTGACGCCCATCCGCATAGATAAATATCTGTTCTGATGGAATTTTTGTAACTATTGTCAGATTTCTCGACTCAAATCGCTCATTGAATTCACCTCCGGTCTGGTATAAAAGCTCAACCAGATCAAGCTTTTGCATATTGAGCTTCACATTTCCCGAGGTAATCTTTGATGTCTCTACCAGATCCTCTGTAAGCTGCTTTAAGCGCTGTGACTTTTCCTCCAGCACATGTATATAGTATTTGGCATTTTCATTTTCCAGATTTTCCCTCTTAAGCAGGTCAACATAGTTGACTATTGAAGTCAGAGGTGTCTTTATATCGTGTGATACGTTTGTTATTAAGTCTGCCTTTAGTTTTTCATTTTTAAGGCTCTCATTTACCGAGCTCATAAGACCCTGGCGTATATGGTTGACAGCCTCCGCCACCTTTTTCTGCTGCCCATGAAACTCATTGACATTAAGTGTAGTGTCAAGCGCTCCTTCCGAGATAGCTTCAAGAGCCTCCTGTATGCGCATTATCTCTTTGGTTTTTTGTGTGTGGATATCCTTTTTCTCAATAACTCTTTTCAAAAGCTCATAGCCCTTGTACATCAGGCTGTGTGTGTAAAGTATATTGCCTTTTATCTTCCTTACAATGCTCTGGTATAAAATAATAAAAGCCAGATCAAACAAAAAAGTAAATGTGCCGGCCGTCATAATGAGTGATGCATAGTCAAAATGCTGGTTTTTTACGCCTGAAATCACTTTTCCCATAAATACCATGAGCAGTGTAAATATCACTAGCATCACATCAGAGTATACCTTGTCAATCGGTAAATAGTATATTGTGTAATCATCCTCTGATTTTCTGCCTGCCACGTTTGCCATATATGCCAGGCTCACAAAGCTGCCTACCAGGCCCGCAAGCGATATTAGTGTATATATATCAATATTTTCATGAGCATCGTGCCTGAATGCATAGCCTGTGGCAAACACTCCTGTCACCATAAGTATCATGCATAGCTGATGTAAAACTATGACCGCTGCTTTTTTTCCTATCGTATACTGCTTCATTTGTTGTCCTCTATCTTATAGCCTACTCCCCAGACCACCTTCAGATAGCGTGGCTCCTTAGGATTTATCTCTATTTTTTCCCTGATATGTCTGATGTGCACGGCAACTGTATTATCGGCGCCTATCGCCTCCTCGTTCCATATACTCTCATATATTTCGTTTATTGAGTAGACCTTTCCCTTATTTTTAAGGAGTAAAAGCAGGATATTGTACTCAATCGGTGTGAGCTTTACCTCCTCACCATCCACAGTCACCTTTTTTAAATCATCATTTACCAAAAGGCCTCCGGCTTCATAAACCTTGTCTCCGGCTACATCATTGCTCGACAGAGTGGTGTATCTGCGAAGCTGTGACTTTACTCTTGCCACAAGCTCAAGCGGATTAAAAGGCTTTGTAACATAATCATCAGCTCCCACATTGAGGCCTAAAATCTTGTCAGCATCCTCTGTCTTTGCCGAGAGAATGATTATCGGCACCCTGCTTTCCTTTCGTATCTGCAGAGTAGCTCTTATTCCGTCGAGCTTTGGCATCATGACATCTATTATCATGAGGTCTATTTTTTTATTCTTCATAATTTCAACCGCCTGTATGCCATCGTAAGCCTTCTCCACGTCGTAGCCCTCCTGCATCAGGTAAATCTCAATTGCCTCAACTATTTCCTTGTCGTCATCACAAACTAATATTGTCATGTTATCCTCCTTCTATGAATTTTGATTAGAAACCTTCTCCTGCCGTTAGTCAGCTATATTTTATCAGATTATCCACTTTGTTTTTCTTAAAATCTGCTTAATATTACCTACTTTTAAATATAAGCCAAAAAGCAGCCGTTCTGTTTTGAACTGCTGCTTTATATTACATAGGCGTGTTTCATTTCCCTTTATTTCCGGTGATGCTCTGCCACATTCTGTGGATGCCGGCTGTGAGCTCCTTCCCTTCCATTGTGTTGATAACAGGTGGATTGCCGGCTTTTCTGCTTATTGCCTTATAATCCTCATCAACAGACGATTTTGAGCCGGCATCCTTGGCTTCATCCTTATCATTGCTATGATTTAATCCGGCATCAGGTGTATCGTCTGCAAGCTTCACTTCACCCACTACACCATCTCCCAGGTCCTCGCCCTCAGCAAGTCCCAGTTTTCTGATATAATCCATATTTACCTTGATTTCAGTCTGTCTGTTTGCATAGATAGACTTCTCTTCCTTGTCAATAGTACGCTCCTCTACTGGCTTACCTGCATTTTTCTGACGTTCTATCTCCTTATTTCTGTCATCGATAATCTTAAGATACTTCTCCGTATCGGACAAATCCTGAAGCTGTCCCTTGAGCTCATACTGGTTAGTTTTAACTATCTTCTCCTGTTCTGCAATCTTATCCTTCATATTCTTGCACAGCTTTTCAAGTGACTCGTTGGTATCATTGATGATATCACGCACTCTTGAAAGCGCCTCATCCGTATAGATAACCGATGCTGCATACACATCCTCAGCCTTTCTGCTTGCATCCCAGACTATCTGATCCCCCTTCTTTCTGAACTCTCTCTCTGCGTGATTGCGACTCTGCTCAGTAAGCTCATACTCATCCTGCATTGCATATATACACTTATTCAGCTCAGCAAGTAAATCTATCATTTGCTGCTTGTTTATGATCACCCTGCTCGGCTCCGGCTTATACGGCTCCGCCTTTGAGAGCATGATATGAATTTCTCTTAGTACCTTTTCTGTTTTATCGTTCGCATTCATTTTCTATTTCCTCGGATTTAAATTAACATTATAACTATTCAGGGTGTTTCTGAATACTCACCACTTACCCATATTTTATATGAAAATCCGCTTCTCGTAAATAGCCAAATGAATAATAATGATATGAGGGTCAAAAGGTATTCTGCCCCTCGTTTATAATTAAATCAAACCCGCTGCCGCATTTCTCAGTTCATCTGCCGCATGCTTTATCTCGGCAGCCTGCTCTTCGCTCACATTTCCGGGCTTTGTCCTTGAAATAAGCTTCTTCACATATGAAAGTGACGATTTCACACTCTTTTTCTGTGCGCTGTCCATAGCCTTTCTTTTTTCTTTGTCAGCCATGACATTTTCCACCTGTCGCACAAGCGTATCAGCCTCACTTCTTGCATCAATATAAGCCTTTCTCTGTCCATCTGTTGCCTCATACTCCTGTGCCTCGCGGATTGCCTGCTCAATCTCAGAATCAGACAAATTCGAGCTTGCGGTAATCGTAATCTCCTGATGCTTTCCTGTGCCCAGGTCCTTTGCAGAAACCTGCACAATGCCGTTTGCATCTATATCAAACGTCACCTCTATCTGCGGCACACCTGCCGGAGCCGGCTTGATGCCCTTTAGCCTGAAGTTTCCAATCAGCTTATTGTCCCTTGCAAACTGCCTCTCACCCTGCAGTACCTTTATATCTACAGAGGTCTGGAAGCTTCCTGCAGTTGTAAAAATCTGGCTGTATCTCGTAGGAATAGTCGTATTTCTGTCAATAATTTTGGTTGAGACACCACCAACTGTCTCAATTCCGAGTGAAAGCGGTGTGACATCCATCAGTATAATCTCTGCCGCACTGCTGCCTGCGACAATTGCTCCACCGAGCTTGCCACCCTGTACTGCTGCACCGAGTGCCACGCACTCGTCAGGATTTAGGTTGTGTGAAGGCTCTTTTCCTGTAATTCTTCTGACCTCCTCAACAACAGCCGGCACACGGGTCGAGCCTCCTACCAACAGCACCATTCCAAGCTCTGCTGCGGAAATCCCCGCATCTGAAAGTGCCTGATTTACCGGAATGGCCGTTCTCTCCACCAGATCCTTTGTTATCTCATTAAACTCAGCCCTTGTGAGATTCATCTCCATGTGGACCGGCTGTCCCTTTACAGTGGTGATAAACGGCAGGTTGATAGTGGTTGAGGATGAGGATGAAAGCACTTTTTTTGCCTTCTCAGCCTCCTCCCTGACACGCTGCATAGCAGTATTATCCTTTCTCAGATCCACATTCTGCTGTCTGTAAAACTCTGTGACAAGATAATTCGTGATTCTCTCATCAAAATCATCTCCACCCAGATGATTATCACCGGCTGTGGCAAGCACCTCTATCAGATTGTCCCCTATTTCGATAACAGACACATCGAAGGTTCCTCCTCCGAGGTCGTAGACAAGAATTTTCTGCTGCTGTCCGTGGTCCAGTCCGTATGCGAGTGCCGCAGAGGTTGGCTCATTTATGATTCGAAGCACATTAAGACCAGCAATCCTTCCTGCATCCTTAGTTGCCTGCCTCTGCGCATCCGAAAAATATGCGGGAACAGTAATTACGGCGTCAGTTACAGTCTCACCGATATAGTCCTCTGCATCCTTTTTCAGCTTTCTGAGAATCATAGAAGAAATCTCAGGAGCTGAATACAGCTTTCCGTCCACTTTTGCCCTGAAATCGCTTCCCATCTGTCTCTTTATTGAGAAAAATGTCCTGTCCACATTGACTGCTGCCTGCCTCTTTGCAGCCTCGCCAACCAGTCGCTCTCCATTTTTTGTAAAAGCCACTACAGACGGAGTTGTTCTCTGACCCTCGCTGTTAGTTATGACTACCGGCTGATTGTTCTCCAATACTGCCACACAGCTGTTTGTTGTTCCTAAATCTATACCTATAACCTTGCCCATTTTATGCCTCACTGTTTACTAATGTTTATTTTCTGAATAGTTACATCTTAATAATACTTTATGCTTCGAAAATTCACTCGTCAAGGCATGAGGCTGTTATTTCAGAGAATGTTTATACTTTTAATTTTTAATACACAACATAACAACAAAGGCACCGCCGAAGCAGTGCCTTTGTTGATTAGTTTATAGGTTGGATTAAAAAATGATAATTGAGGATTGCTTATTCACTTACTTTCTTTTTGAGTAATCCGAGTAATCCACATGCAATGAAAGATCCGATTACTAATGCAACAAGATACATTAACGGATTTCCGATTGTAGGAACTACGAAGATTCCTCCGTGAGGTGCCATGAGTGTACATCCAAATGCCATTGAAAGTCCACCTGCCACTGCTGAACCGACTACACATGCCGGAAGGACATGAAGCGGATCAGATGCTGCGAATGGGATTGCACCCTCTGTGATAAATGATAATCCCATGATAAAGTTTGTAGGTCCTGCCTTTCTCTCCTCTGCTGTGAACTTGTTCTTGAAGAAGATTGTTGCAAGAGCGATTGCGATTGGTGGAACCATACCGCCAATCATAACTGCTGCCATGATATTGTAGTTTCCGGCAGCGATTGAAGCTGTACCAAATACATAAGCGGCTTTGTTTACAGGGCCACCCATATCTACTGACATCATTCCTCCGAGAAGTACTCCGAGCACTACTGCGCTTGCACCGTTAAGTCCATTAAGACCATTGTTGATAGCTGTATTTAAAGCTCCGATTGGAGGCTCAACTACAAACTGCATTATAACGCCTACCAGGAATATACCAAGCAGCGGATAAAGCAGAACCGGCTTCATACCATCAAGACTCTCCGGAAGTTTAGAAAATACCTTCTTTAAGAGGAGCACAATATATCCTGCTACGAAACCTGCTACAAGTGCTCCAAGGAAGCCTGATGTACCGTTTGCTGCGATTGAACCACCTACAAAACCAACTGCAAGACCAGGACGGTCAGCAATACTCATAGCGATAAAGCCTGCAAGGATAGGAAGCATAAATCCAAATGCTGTTCCACCGATTCCCTTAAACAGTGCTGCGGCCTGTGTAATAGTACCAAAATTTGCTCTCTGGTCAGCCGGCAGTGAATTAAGGTCAACACTGAATCCATCGATAAGGAATGCGATTGCGATAAGAATACCACCACCAACTACGAATGGAAGCATATGTGAAACACCATTCATCAGGTGCTTATAAATCTGATGTCCAACGCTCTCCTTTCCACCAACTGATGAATGTGAAGCCTCCTTTTTACCTGATGCCTTAAATACAGGAGCATCACCGGAAGCAATTCTCTTTATAAGCTCTTCTGCCTTATTGATTCCGTCAGAAACCTGACACTCAATAACCTTCTTTCCGTCAAAGCGGTCTGTAGGTACATTTGTATCACAGGCAACTATAACTCCTGCAGCCTTTGCGATTTCATCATCTGTGAGCACATTTTTGGCTCCGCCTGAGCCTCTTGTCTCAACCTTTACCTGATATCCAAGCTCCTTGGCTTTTTTCTCGATAGCCTCAGCAGCCATATAAGTATGGGCAATTCCTGTAGGACAGGCTGTTACTGCAACGATAAATACATCGTCCTTCTTCACCTCAGCAGGCTCTTTCGCCTTTGCCTCTTTGGCAGCCTCTTTCTCATCCTTTGCTTTTTCAGCGCTATCGATGATATTTAAAAACTCATCAACTGAACCGGCATTGATAAGAGAATTTGTAAACTGCTCGTCCATCAGCATAACAGAGAGCTTGCTAAGCACCTGAAGATGCACATTATCCTCTGTGTTTGGTGCAGCGATAAGGAAAATAATCTTTGCAGGTGTACCATCGAGTGATTCAAAGTCAACCCCATCCTTTACAACCATTGCCGCAAGACCTGCTTTAGTAACAGCATCAGACTTGCAATGAGGAATTGCTATACCCATTCCAATTCCTGTTGTGCCTTCCTCCTCTCTTGCAAAAACACCCTTGCGATACTTCTCCACATCGGATATTTTGCCACTTTTTGCCATCAAATCAATACACTGATTCAATGCTTCGGTTTTTCCGGCAGGCGTACCATTTAAATTGATACTCTCAGCTGCCAATAAATCCCTGATTGTCATACATCATTCCTCCTAATAGAATATATTAATTATTTATATCAACCTTTTTGATACCGTTGTTTAATTGGAAGAACTCTCCCATTTATCAATAAGTGCTTCAACCTCAGACTTTGTAGCAAGCTCCTCAGAAAATGCACTTGCACTTCCTGTACATACACCATAAATAAATGCCTGCTTATAATCATTTGATTTGAGGTATCCGTAAACAAATCCGGCTACCATCGAATCACCTGCGCCTACAGAGTTTTTGAGCTTTCCTTTAGGAGCCTGTGCCTTAAATTCCTGTCCATCCTCGGTCACAAGCACTGCTCCGTCACCTGCCATAGAAACAAGCACGTTTCTTGCGCCCTGCTCCTGAAGCTTCTTTGCATATTTTATCACATCGTCCTTGTCTGTAATCTCAACACCGAATATCTCACCGAGTTCATGATTGTTTGGCTTAATGAGGAACGGCTTATACGCAAGCACATTTGTGAGCAGATTTCTCGTCGCATCAACCACAATATTTATTCCACGGCCCTCAAGATGCTTCATGATATCCATATACATTGATGAAGGCATTACATCAGGAATACTTCCTGCGAGCACAAGCACATCAGACTCCTTTAAGCAGTCAAGCTTCTCATAAAGTTTTTTAATGTTGTCCTCAGTGATTACCGGTCCCTGACCATTAATCTCGGATTCCTCATTTGAGCGAAGCTTCACATTGATACGTGAAATACCATCCTCCACCTCTATAAAATCAGTATCAACACCTTTTTTTCCTAGAAGTCTTTTAATTTCATTTCCTGTAAAACCCGCTGTAAAACCAAGTGAAGTATTGCTCATTCCAAGATTCTTAAGAACCATGGAAACATTGATGCCCTTACCACCTGCAAAAATCTTCTCTCCAGTCGTTCTATTGACCACTCCTGTCTTAAAATCTGTTACATCAACTATATAATCTAATGATGGATTAAAAGTAACTGTATAAATCATGTTAGACCTCCTTAATATTTTTGTATTTCTTATAGTTGTCATTGCTTAGTGCATTTGTAATAATTACAGCATCTTTAAAATCAGCAAACTTGATACTTGATACCTGTGAAAACTTACTGTCATCCGCAAGAATGTATTTCTCCTTGCTATTCTCCATGGATTTCTTTTTAATCATGGCCTCCTTTATCTCCGGAGTCGTAAATCCATTCTTCACAGTAATTCCGTTAGTTCCCCAGAAGCCCTTCGTAAAATTGTATTTATCGAGCGTCACAACGGCCTCATCTCCGACAATAGCCTCAGTAGTAGACTTGAACTCGCCACCCAGAATATATACTGTATATCCCCTATCGGAAATTCTCTTGGCATTAGTCAGAGAGTTTGTAACAAAAACCACATTCTTTGCAGTAATATAATCAATCATGACTGCCGTTGTAGTACCGGCATCTATATAAACAAAATCATTATCCACAATAAGTGATGCCGCATATCTGGCAATCTGTTCCTTTTCGCTGCGATTCTGCTTAAGCCTGTTGATAACCTTCTCATCCTGAGTATGGATATTCGTATTATTTGCAATCGCACCACCATGTACCTTGGTGAGATAACCCTTCTTGTCCATTGCAACCAGATCACGCCTGATTGTTGACTCAGATATATCAAGCTCATCCATAAGCTGCTGAACAGTCACACTTCCCATCGAATCTAATATATCGAGTATTTTTTTACATCTATCTTCCGCCAGCATCTAATC
>ENA-ORRL01001477-ORRL01001477.1-human-gut-metagenome-genome-assembly--contig:-NODE-1477-length-17694-cov-3.293724_pt1 | contig 17694 bp, 11 predicted proteins | sample MGYA00242175_ERZ509134 | MGnify/ENA primary metagenome ERZ509134 (study PRJEB26280, sample SAMEA2338660) | human gut metagenome | biome: human gut; feature: human-associated habitat; material: faeces... | reverse complement strand
TAATCGGCGGCAGCTTCGGCGCGGCGCTGAAGATCGCCCTCAGCCAGGGCGCAAAGCGCGGCCTGTTCTCCAATGAAGCCGGTATGGGCTCCACCCCCCACGCACACGCCCTCGCCAACGTCGCTGAGCCCCACGATCAGGGCTGCGTAGCCATGATAGGCGTGTTCATCGATACCTTCGTGGTGCTGACCCTCAACTCCCTGGTGATAATCTCCACCATGTACACCCCCGACGGCGTGCTGGCTAACGGCTATATGGGCGCTGTTGTGGATACCATAGGCAAGGCAAATCTGGCCCAGACCGCCTTCGGCACCGTGTTCGGCGCCAACTTCGGCAATATGTTCGTGGCTATCTGCCTGTTCTTCTTCGCCTTCTCCACCATACTGGGCTGGAACCTCTTCGGCAAGATCAATATGCAGTACCTCTTCGGCGATAAGTCCTATAAGATCTACACCGTGATAGCGCTGGTGTTCATCTTCCTCGGCACCCTCGCCTCCAACGACCTGGTCTGGGAGCTTTCCGACATGTTCCACTTTGAGGCCATTAAGCTGATCAGCGAGAACCTGCGTGACTCCGTCGCCGAGGCCAAGTCCGGCCAGCCCGGCTCCGGCACCAAAGTGCGCATCAGGGGCATAGGCACAATCAATGACAGCAACCCTCTGTACATCGTCGACGGAATGCCAGTGAGCGGAAACATCGACTATCTCAACCCTTCCGACATCATGTCCGTGGAGATTCTCAAGGATGCGGCATCGGCAGCAATCTACGGAGCCAGAGGCGCCAACGGAGTCATTCTCGTGACCACGCGCCAGGGCAGCGACGAGAAGATGAGGGTCGACTACTCCTTCTCCTACGGATGGCAGAGCCCATGGAAGACAAAGGATGTGCTGGACGCCACGGAATACGCCGTGCTGATGAACGAGATGAACATGAACAGCGGCAAGTCCCCGATTTACGACGACCCGTATTCTCTCGGCAAAGGCACCAACTGGCAGAAAGAAGTATTCAACTACAACGCTCCTGTCATCGAACATCAGGCCAGCATCAGCGGAGGCAACGGCAAGATGACATACTACCTCTCCTTCGGCTACCTCTACAACGAAGGAATCATCGGAGGGAACTACAACCGCTCCAACTATGACCGCTACAGCGCAAGAGCCAACACCAACTACACCTTCTTCGACCGCAGCGCGGAGAAAAGCTGGCTGCGGAAGTTCACCGGCGGAGTCAACATGGCCTACTCCCGCACGACATCAATGAGCATCGGGGAGAACAGCGAGCGCGGCAGCATACTCGGCAGCGCAGTATCCATGTCCCCTATCATGGGCGTCTATGCCGACGACCCGCAGGCCGTGCTTGCTGAGCATCCTAACGCGGTGACGGACTTCAACGGGAATGTATTCGCGATAGCCGGCGACGATTTCGGGAACATGGTGAACCCGCTCGCGTCGCTCAGCCTGCCTGGAGACAAGTCCAAGGCGGACAAGCTCGTGGGAAACATCTTCGGGGAAATCGAACTGTACAAAGGTCTGAAATTCAAGTCCTCATACGGAGTGGAACTCATCCTCAGCGGCAACGACGGCTACCAGATGCCGTACTGGCTCGGGCGCTACACCTACATTGACCGTTCCTCCGTGTGGTCCAGCATGGACAGGCTCTTCACATGGCAGGTGGAGAACACCCTCTCATACGACTGCAAGATTGCCGAGAAACACCACCTCACGGTTCTGCTCGGACAGTCGGCCCAGTCCTCCCAGTCACAGAACGTCGGAGGCTCCAGCTATGATCTGGGCAACCCGAAGCAGCCGTGGATAGACAACACCGAGTCCGACACCAACTCCCGCAGCGCATGGGGTTCTCTTTCCGCCAGCCACCGTCTGCTGTCATGGTTCGGCAGGGCAAGCTACAACTTCGATGAGAGATACATGGCCGAACTCACCCTCCGCCGGGACGGCTCGTCCAATTTCGGTCCTTCGCACAAATGGGCCACATTCCCTTCCGTCTCCCTCGGCTGGAACATCACCAATGAATCGTTCATGCAGAACCGTCCGCGGCAGATTTCTTCTCTGAAACTTCGCGGGAGCTGGGGACTCAACGGAAACGAATCCATAGGCTCGTTCCACTACATCTCCACAGTCACTTCAGGAGCCGGCTACATCCTCGGTCCGGAAGGGCTCAATGTGCTCAAGCCAGGTGTCACTCCTGTGGCATATCCCAACGACGAGCTCAAATGGGAGCAGTCAGAACAGTACAACATCGGCCTTGACGCGGCCTTCTTCGACAACAGCCTGACATTCACCATAGACTGGTTCAACAAACGCACCAACGGCATGCTCATGACCGTACCTCTTCCGCAGTACATCGGCAATTCCCGCCCTTACGGAAACGTCGGCGACATGAAGAACACCGGCGTGGAGATGGACATCCGCTACCGGTTCACGAAGAACGACTTCAACTTCGAGGTCGGAGCTAACGCCACCTACGTGAAGAACAGGGTGATAAAGCTCGGCAACCAGAACGGCTGGGCCAACTACGACACCGTGCTCGGAAACATCGGCACCATCACCCGAGCCGAAAACGGAGAGCCATTCCCGTTCTTCTATGGAATGCGTACAGCAGGTATCTTCCAGACTGCGGAGGAAGTCGCGGCCTACACCAATGAAGAGGGAGAGATGCTCCAGCCTTCCGCACAGCCGGGAGACGTGAGGTTCGTCGACACCAACGGCGACGGTGTAATTGACGACAGTGACAGGGTGAAAATCGGCAAGGGCAGCCCGGACTGGATTCTCGGATTCAACTTCAGCCTCGGCTGGAAAGGAATCGACCTCTCAGCCCTGTTCTACGCTTCAATCGGCAACGACATATTCGACGCGTCCTACCGCTCCGACTATCCTTACCTCAACATGCCCCGCCACATGCTCTCCCGCTGGACAGGAGCGGGCTCATCCGACAGAATCCCGCGACTTTCCCGCAAGGTCGACGCCGCCAACTGGCAGTCTTCCGACCTCTACATCCACGACGGCTCATTCCTCAGGCTCCGCAATCTGCAGCTCGGCTACACGCTCCCGGCGAAATGGATGAAGAAAATCTTTGTCAGCAGGCTCCGTTTCCATGTTGGAGTGGAGAACCTCTTCACTATCACCGCCTACAACGGCTTCGACCCGGAAATCGCATCCGGAGGTACATCCACAGGAGTAGACAGAGGAGTCTACCCCACCCCGAGGACAGTCACCGTCGGCGCACAGATAACATTCTAATTATAGGAACGATATGAAAAAGAAACATATAACCATCATCGCAGCGGTCCTCACCCTGCTGGGCGCATCGTCCTGCTCTTCGGACTTTCTCCACGTCACACCGACGACTGAAATCCCGGAGGACGAATACTATGACGACTACGAGACGCTGCTGAAAGGACTCATGGCGGCATACGCCCCGCTTCAGTGGCCAGATTTCGTCTTCGGGAACTACGCACCGCTCCAATTTGTCAGCGACGTCATGTCCGACGACGTGAGGGTTGGAGGAGCGAACGAGACCGACATCCCCTACCTCCATCTGATGAGGAAATTCTCGGCGACAGCCAATTATACGCCCTCAACCCTCTGGGTCACATTCTATTCCGGAGTCTACCGCGCAAACCTTGTTCTCAAGTATGTCGAGACTGCAGGCGGAATGTCCGGTGCAACACGCAGCCGCATAAAGGCCGAGGCGCTCACTCTCAGAGCCTACAACTACTTCTGGCTGTGGAAACTCTGGGGCAACATCCCTTACTACACCCAGAACCCTACCGGGCCATACATCATCGAACAGTATGACGCCGACAGGGTCTACGGGGAAATCCTCAAGGACCTCGACGCCGCTCTTGAAGGCAGTGCCCTCCCGAAAGCCGTCAAGGCATCGGAGTACGGGCGGTTCACACGGGCTGCAGCGCAGATGCTCCGCGCCAACGTGGTGATGTATCAGGGGGACGCATCCATGTACGGTACAGTGCTCACAGACCTCAGGGAAATCATCAGCTCTAAACTCTACTCCCTCCGTCCCGACTTCGCTTCAGTCTGGACAGACGCCGGAGAATGGTGCACCGAGTCCATCTTCGAGGTCAACTACACCGACTCACCGAGCGAGCGCACTTGGGAAAGCCCCACCAAACCCGGAGGTTCCGTCTTCCCGACGCTCATCGGCATAAACGGATATTCAGGACCCGAGTATGACACGGGAGGATATGGATTCGAGCCGGTAGAGAAAGCGCTGTACGATGCCTACGAGAGCGGGGACACAAGACGCGACGCCAGCATACTCAGTTTCGAAAAGCTGCGTACGGCACATCCGGAGGCTACATATACCCCACGCTACGACGACACGGGCTACTTCAACCACAAGTACCTCGGGCGCCCAGACGGGCACAGCCGCTACACCGGCAACGCCCCGGAACTCAACTTCCGCAACAACTGCAGGATATGGCGCTACTCCGAGACTCTCCTTGCCGCAGCAGAGCTGATCGTACGGACCGGAGGCCCGCAGGAAGAAGCCGACTCCTACCTCAACGAAGTGAGAGCCAGAGCTTTCGGGATGAAGACCACCGACAGCGCCTTCGCTCCGTACCGCCGCACAGCCACCCTCGACAACCTGCTCAGCGAACTAAGGCTTGAGTTCGCCCTCGAAGGCCACCGCTTCTGGGACCTGGTACGCTTCGGAAAGGCTGAGGAGGTCCTCGGCAAGAGGGGCTACACCCAGTCGAAGAAATGGTTGCCGATTCCGCAGTCGGAAATCGACCAGGCACAGGGAACACTCAAACAAAATCAATATTGAAAACACATAAAACCATGAAACAATTTTCCGCATTTGCAATCATCGCTGCCGCAGCGCTTTGCGCAGCATGCAGCAAGCCGTCCTACGGACTAGGCGAAGTTCCGTCCGAAGACAGCTTCACATACACCGTGACCCCGGACAAGGAGACGCCGAACGTCATCCGGTTCTCCTTCAGCGGAGAAAAAGTGTCCCCGTTCTGGAGAGTCAGGAAACCTGACGGAAGCTACCTCGAAAGCAACAGCAGAGAGTTCACGCTCCGCTACTACATGAAAGGCAAATACGACGGTACGCTCACGGCATACGGCTCCGGAGGAGAGGGCGAGCCTGTCAGCTTCACCTTCAACGTCACCGAGAACGATCCCATCGTGAAGAAGCTCACAGGGGACGGCACCCAGAAAGTCTGGGTCTGGAACTGGTCCGTGGACAAGCACTTCGGCGAGGGCTCGCTGGAATCCACAGAGCCTGACTGGTGGCCGGTGGGCGCATGGGAGATGAAGGACTACTCCATGTACGACGACGAACTCTCCTTCGTCACCGACAGCTGGGACTATATCCTTGACGCGAAAGGAAAAATCTACGCAGACGGCACCGTACTGCCTATTTTCTATCCGGACATATTCAAGAAAGGCTCACGCGCGACCGTCATCGACTACGTACAGCCGGAAGGTCAGAAATGGGCGATCTACGCTGACGAAAACGACAAGCTCTACCTCAGCTTCTCCGAAGGCGGCTTCCCTTCATATCCGGCCTACCCTACAGCACTCGGCGGAGCATACGAAATCACGGAACTCACCGACGACGTGCTCGCACTGCGCTTCGACACCGGCTCGGCCGACAACGGGGCATGGTACTACCGCTTCGTCCTCAAAGGCACACAGCCTGAAACCGGCGGAGGCGACAAGCCTGACAAACCCGATCAGCCGGACACCCCGACAATGAACGAGCTTGAGAAAGCCCTCACCACGAACGCCGACGGCTCACAGAAAGTCTGGATGTGGGACCACACCAATCCCGGACACTACGGAGAGGGCGACGCAAACGCCATGGAGCCGAACTGGTGGCCTGTGGGAGCTGACGAGATGGCCGCCTACTCCATGTACGACGACGAACTCGAATTCCACTATGAAGGCCATGCATATATCCTCCGCGCAAACGGATATGTCTACTGCGACCGCGGAGCTCTCGCAGCAATGGGTCACGAGGGAAACGAGGCCACCAACATAGAATACACCCAGCCGGAAGGCCAGACCTGGGGCATCGTGAACGAGGACGGAGCGGACTGGCTGCGCTTCTCCGAAGGAGCATTCCCGAGCGCGATTCCTGTCCCGCAGGCCATCGGAGGCAAGTTCAGGATACTTTCCCTCACCGATGACTGTCTCTACCTGAGGCTGCAGACCCCGGATGACTCATGGTATTACAAATTCGTCCCTAAGAAATAAGGATTTCATAATGAAAAAGAAAACAATAATTATGACTCTGCTCCTGTCGCTTGCCCTCGGGGCTGCGGCAGGGTGCATGAAAGGAGACCCGGAATACTTCAAGAAACCCGACTGGTGGACCTCCGGCGAGGAGGACGAAGGCACGGGAGAATACCGTCTGGTCTGGTCCGACGAGTTCAACGACGAGCCTGACGCCGAGACAGGATATGCAGTGCCCGGCAGCGCATGGCAGTTCGAGACCGGAGGCACCGGCTGGGGCAACGACGAGGCGCAATACTACGTCGACAAATCCTACGACGGAAAGGCCGTGGCGATGGTGCGGGACGGCAACCTCATACTTAAAGCCTACAAACTCGACACTCCGCTCAACGGCAAGAAATACATCTCCGCCCGCATGACCACGCTCCAGAGCTGGACTTACGGGAAAATAGAGATGAGGGCGAAACTCGCTGCCGGGCGCGGCACATGGCCCGCCTTCTGGATGCTTCCTGCGGCAAGGACCTCCGACAACCTGCTCGACGGGGAAATAGACATAATGGAATACGTGGGCTGCGAACCGGGCATAGTCTGGTTCTCCCTCCACAACAAGAATGACAGGACAGCCGAAGGGAAGAACCTGCTGACGACCTCCATAACTCTTGAAAATCCCGAGACTGAATACCATGTCTATGGAGTGGAATGGACGGCCGAATACATCCAGGGCTACATCGACGGCACACCATATTACACCTTCCGCAACGACGGTTCAGGCGATCCGAAGTCATGGCCGTTCGACAAGCCGTTCAACATCAAGCTGAACATCGCAATCGGAGGAAGCTGGGGCGGATATATGGGAATCGACGACTCGATTTTCCCGACAGAATACGTCATCGACTACGTCAGGGTATATCAGCGATAAACAACAAATAAAACAATATCATAAGACATGAAAAATCAGACAATCTATGAGACGCCGTCAGTCGAAACGGTGGAGATTACAAACGAAGAGGGATTTGCCACAAGCGGCAATTCGGCCATCTATTCGGCAGAAGAGGACAATTATGGAGAATTTTAAAGCAATGGGAAACATGAAAAGACTTGAAACATTGTGCATCGCGGGAGCTGTGGCAGTGCTTGCCGTATCCTGCGGGAAAGAGGGGGCTGTCAGAGAAGACAGAGCATCGGAAGTCGAGTTCACGGCGTCGGAACTTCAGGTGAAGACCGTTTTCGGAGAGAAGGCTGACGGGGAATATCCTGTGCTTTGGACAACTAAAGAAAAGGTTGCGCTGTTCTACAACTCCCAGACGGGTGATCAGGGATGGACGAACGGCGGACAATATGTGGCAGTCAATCCGTCAGCTGACGGGCATACCGCCGGATTCTCCGCATCATTCACTGATGACGGAAGTAGAAGCCACAGTTTCTACGCCATGAGCCCGTTGAGTGCATTCAAGTGGATGGGGAACGAGGATTGGAATGGAGACGGAGCCGATGAAAAGATTCTTTATGCCATTATCCCTCATGACCAGACTCCGGTGCCCGGAACCTGCGACGAGAAAGCGCAGATTGTTTTCGCGAAAGAAGAGTTCTCCGAGTTTCCAGACAAGGTTGACCTCAAATTCAGCCACATGACGGCTTACGGACTCATCACCAGCCTCTCACTTCCGGAAGAAGCCACAGAAATCGTTGGCGTACACATTGAATCCAACAGAATCCTTTCTGGAGAGATATACTATAACTACAACTCTCTGGATAATACAATAAACCACAGCACTTTCTTGGGCGAATATGACAAAGACGGCAAAGTAATAAAAGAGCCGAAAGCATTCAAATACATCTACCTCGACGTCAACAACGGCGGTCTGAAAGCGAAGAAACTCGAAAACGTGTTCTTCGCCTGTACCCCGCAGACTGACGGAAACGATGTGTTCGGAGAAGGAGACTATCTCAAGTTTACGGTCTACACAGACACCGACACATGGGGAAAAACCGTAAACTTCTCCGCCGACAGGACACTCGCGTTCAAAGCCGGACGCATATCCTCTTTCAACGTCAGCGCACATGGATTTGAAAAACAATAAGATACATGAAAAGAGCAGTCATCGCCATTCTTGCTGCGGGAGCCTCTCTGTGCTCCTGCAGCGAAACGCCCCAACGTGCAATCCCGCAGGACGGGGAAATTGAGAAAAAAGTCGAGCAGGTGCTCTCGCGGATGAGCCTGGAGGAAAAGGCCGGACAGATGGTCCAGCTGACATCCTCCGTCATCATAAAGCCCGGCACGCATGAAGTCTCGCCGGAAGGTGAAGCCATACTCCGGAAATACAAAATAGGCTCAATCCTCAACTCAATGAACGACGTTGCGGACACTCCGGAAGCCTACCGGCAGTTCATCGGACAGATTCAGCAAATCTCCATCGACGAGACAGGCATCCCATGCATCTACGGTCTGGATCAGATCCACGGAGGGACATACACTGTCGGTTCAGTACTGTTTCCGCACGAAATAGCCCTTGCGGCATCATTCAACGACTCGCTCGCATTCAAAACCGGCGAGATAAGCGCATACGAGACACGTGCCTGCAGCGTCCCGTGGGTGTTCACCCCGACCCTCGACCTCAGCCGCAACCAGTGCTGGCCGAGAATGTGGGAGAGTTTCGGCGAAGACCCGCTGGTACAGAGCCGCATGGGAGCCGCGATGACCCGGGGATTCCAGGGCGTTGACCCGAACCACATCGATGCAGAACATACAGGGACATGCATCAAACATTACCTCGCCTATGGTGCATCCACATCAGGACAGGACCGCACTCCTGCGATGGTGAGCCCGCGCGAGCTCCGGGAGAAATTCTTCCCTCCGTTCAAGGCCGCGATTGAGGCCGGAGCGCTCTCCGTGATGGTAAGTTCATCCAGCAATGACGGCATCCCTTTCCATTCCAACAGAGAAGTTCTCACAGACTGGCTCAAGGAAGGTCTGAACTGGGACGGCATGATCGTCACCGACTGGGCCGACGCGAAGTGCCTCTACGACAGAGACCACACCGCTCCGACCTATAAGGACGCAATCGCGCAGACCCTCAACGCAGGGGTGGACATGATCATGGAGCCTTACGACACTCTCGTATGCCGCTACATCATGGAACTCGCAGAGGAGAATACAGTTCCGATGGAACGGATCGACGACGCGGTCCGCAGGATACTCCGTCTGAAATTCCGCCTCGGCCTCTTCGACGACCCCCTTTCACAGAAGTCCGGTTTCGGAAATTTCGGCAGCAGACAGAGTGCAGAAACGGCCTACCGCGCCGCCCTCGAAAGCGAAGTGCTGCTCAAAAACGAAGAAGGTCTGCTCCCGCTCAAGAAAGACAGCCGCATCCTGCTCGTTGGTCCGAACGCCGGTTCAGTGCGCAGCCTCAACGGAGGATGGAGTTACTCATGGCAGGGAGAACAGTCTGACAATGAGGAATTTACCGCAGAATACCACAGCATCCGCAAAGCCCTTTCCGCAAAATTCAGCAATCTGGAATACCTCCCGGTACTCGAATATGCCCCTTACGGCGACTTCAGTAAAGAAATACGTGGAGACTACGGAGAGGCCGTGTGTGCCGCCCGCAAGGCAGATGTGATAATCGTCGCGGCCGGTGAGAACTCCTACTGCGAAACAAAAGGCAACATCAACGACCTCACGATATCCCCGAACCAGTCGGAACTTGTGAAAACTCTCGCCGCTACGGGAAAGCCGATCGTGCTCGTTCTCGGTGGTGGACGTCCGAGGGTAATCAATGATATAGAGCCGCTTGCGCAGGCGATAGTCTCAGTTCTGCTCCCCGGCAACTACGGAGGCGATGCCCTCGCGGCGCTCCTTGCGGGAGAAGAGAATTTCAGCGGCAGACTCCCATACACCTATCCGAAGTATGTGAACCGTCTGAACACATACGACTACAAGCTCTGCGAGAACCGTGCTACAATGGAAGGGCTATATGACTACAACGCCAATATCGAGAGCCAGTGGCCGTTCGGGCACGGACTGAGTTACACCACTTTCGAGTACTCCAACATGAGGGCGGACAGGACAGAATTCCTCGCAGATGACACGATAAAGGTGGAGATTGACGTCAAGAACACCGGAAGCGTGGCAGGCAAGGAATCCGTGCTGCTCTTCAGTTCTGACCTCTGCGCCTCTGTGGCCCCTGACGTGCGCAGGCTGAGGGACTATGCGAAAGTGAGCCTCGAACCCGGACAGAGCACGACTGTGACCTTCAACCTCAAAGCCTCCGACCTCGCGTTCGTGGACCACAGTCTCCGCAGGATTCTCGAACCGGGCGGATTCCGGCTCAGCTGCGGAAGCGAACACATTATGGTAGAATGCGTTGAACACAGAACTGCAATTGTGGAATAACTTGTGGGTCAAATCCGGGAAATCCCGGAGATGGCCCTCCTTTGTAAAATATATGAAAAAATCATTGTTGAGCGGACTTTCCGCACTCGCGTTCGTCGCAGCCGTTTCATGCACATCCTCCACTCCGGAAATACGGTGGACAGAAGGAGCGGCCGGCAAAGACGGAAGAAGCATCCACAAGATTGTCATTGAAAATGCCCGCATGCTTCCGGAAGACTGGGCAATCTGGTTCTCCCAGATGCAGATAGGGGCGGATGTAGCCGAAGGTTCGGATGCAACGATAGAGGTCTACAACGGCAGTCTCCACAGAATCCGTCCTGTCGCCGGGTCCGGGAAAGACAGCCTCGTCATCCTCTACAGGGCCGCACCGCTCAAACGCCGCAGTTGGGCGCCGGAAGGTTTTGTCCTCCAGGACATGGAATCGCCGTCAATCACGGGGACAGCGCTCAAGGCGGAATACCGTTTTCTCCCGCTTGAACCTGACGGGAAAATCTGGCAGGAGTATAACGCATCTCTGGAAGTTAGGGATGTAAAGCCTTATGAGACAATCCCAGCAGTCAAGAAGATTGAGCAGGAGCCGTTCGCGCTCACATCGGGAGCGAAACCTCGGGGATGGTACGCAATATCCATCGACGGTGACGGCAAGACATCGTTCATCAGCGAAGACGAAGAGGGAAGCATATATGCGGAAGCCACGCTCTCACAGCTGCGCAGCACAGGAGAACCTCTGCACGACATCTACATAGAAGACTGGCCTGACCTCCAATACAGGGGATTCATGCTCGACGTCGCAAGAAACTTCACGAGTGCGGACAATGTCAAAAGGCTGATCGACGTCCTCGCACGCTATAAAGTCAATTATCTGCACCTGCATCTCGCCGACGACGAGGGATGGAGGATAGCGGTGAAAGACATCCCGGAACTCACCTCCGTCGGAGCATTCCACTGCCTCGACCCATACAAGGGGCTCATGCCTTCCTACGACGGCTGCGCAGACCCTTCCTCCCCGGCTCTTTCAAATGGATTCTTCACGGTTGAAGACTATATCGGCATTATCCAGCATGCCTGGAGGCACAGAATCAGCGTAATTCCGGAAGTCGACACACCAGGCCACAGCCGTGCGGCCATCTATGCGATGAATGCCTACGAGAAACGCACCGGAGACAGTTCCATGCGGCTTCAGGACCCCGCCGACACATCACGTTACTACGGCGCTCAGGGGTATACGGACAACGTAATGAGCGTAGAGCTCGAGTCCGTCTATACATTCATCGGCAGGATTTTCGATGAATTCATCGCCCTCCACAAAAAAGCAGGAGTACCGCTTGAAGCCATGAACATCGGAGGCGACGAAGTGCCACACGGGGCATGGAACGGAAGGAATCTCCATCCGATGTTCCTCGGCAGAGTCGCGGACATCGCTGCAGAGAAAGGTGTGCAGATTGCAGGCTGGCAGGAAGTCGCGCTGTGCGCAGATCCACGGACTGCGGAAAAACTCCGAAAAGTGATGTTCGCAAACTATGTCTGGAATACATCCGGAAACGACTCCCTCCCGTATGACATAGCCTCAAAAGGCTATCCCACAGTACTCTCGAATGTGGACTACACCTATGCAGACCAGGCATATTCAGCCAACAGGCAGGAGACCGCACACGACTGGGCATGCTTCATCGACGACACGAAATCTCTAGACATTCCTCTCCATAAAGCAGACAACGTCATCGGAGTCCAGATCCAACTCTTCACCGAAACGGTCCGCAGCTTCGACGATGTCTGCTACGACTGCTTTCCGAAAGTCACAGGCATTTTCGAGAGAGGCTGGAACATAGACTCAAGGCTCACGAAATCAGACCTGTACAGCATCATCACGGCCCACGAGATGCCTTGGTGGGACAGGAACGGCATCGCTTTCCATATCCCGCAGCCAGGCTTGGTCCGCCAGGCAGACGGCACAATAGCCACGACCTCGGCCATCCCCGGAGCCAAAGTAGAAATCACTCCGGACGGCCGCCACGCTGCCGCGTACTACCTCTCCGCCCGTAGCCCCCTCACGACATTGGAATAGTCGGTTCTACAAAAAAATTGCGGGAACTTTGCTGCATTTTTCTCAAAAAGTTGCAAGAAAGTTCCCGCAATTTTTAAAAACGGGAGCTGTACGTGACGGACAACTCCCTTGAAGCATAGTCTAGTTTAGTATTGTATTGATTATTTTCCTACATAGGCACCCATGACTTTACCGGTACGAGGGTTGCCTTTCTGGTCTTTGGCCACTTCAGTTTCATCAATCTCCGGTTTTCTGCCGCACTTGATGGCTTTCAGCTGGTCTGCCGTCATACCGTTTGTGAGGGCAGGATTGCCTGAGCCGATTAGAGGGACTACACCATCAGCAGGTTTTCCGAGCATTTTCTCCGGATCGAACAACAAGCCGGACACCGGTGCATCATCACCGAACACCTTCTCGGCATTGATAGAATAAGAAACAGTCTCTGTTCTCTGGTCAATAAGTTCATTCATTGTGCTCTTTATATCCCAGATACCATCACGTCCTCCCTTATTGCCGGAAACTATTGAATTATAGACTTTTACCTTACTTTCTATCTGAGCTATACCTGCGCATACATCAGGACTGCTGGATTTGTTTCCCGCGACGGTACAGCCGATGATATATGCTTCAGAATCAGTTACTCCCTTACCATAAATCGCAATAGGAGCATTTCCTGCATCTGAGCCGTAGAAAGTAGTATTGACTATCACCGAGAAGGAATTTTCACGACCATAGAAATTGCTGACTCTCTTCCAGCTGGTAGAAGCTGAATTGTTTTCAAACTCGCAGCTGTAAAGATATGCTTTGGCAGTATTAAGCTTCTTGTCCGGGTCGTAATTGTAAAAACCACCGACGAGTGACGACTTGGTACAACCGTTACGTCTGATGCCGCAGTTCCTGAGAATCATCGTACCCGCATTGTGAATTCCGGCAGCATTTCCGTCTTCCACCGTATTGTCAGTTATTTCGCAATGCTCCATCTCCACATACGAATTGTTCGTACTGGACGAACCAAAAAAAGAGTTCTAAACGAACTCTATCAATTTTTTTAACTTTTTTTGATTTTAAAGTGTCAAACTCCCGAACCTTTGGCACATGACAATAAAAAGCGTAAATTTGCCTCTGCTATGGAATTGGACTCATATATCAGAACGCTCTGCGACAAAGGTGAAAGTACAGAGATAGAATTCAAAAGTGCAAAAGGCGGCTTCCCCGGCAGCCTGTGGGAGACATATTCTGCTTTTGCCAACACAAACGGAGGAATTATAGTTCTGGGAATTTCAGAAAAGAGCGGCAAATTCATATCTGATAAACTCACAGAAGCGCAGATTGCCAAGCTCAAGAAAACATTGTGGGACGGTGTCAACAATAAGACCACAGTCAGTTCGTGTCTTCTTTCCGATTCAGACGTCATTCAGACAGAATTCGACGGTGGATTTGTCTTGGTGGTAAATATACCACGGGCAGAATACACTCAAAGACCGGTATATCTGACTTTAAACCCGTTTGGAGGTCACACATACAGACGACGCCACGAAGGAGACTACAAAGCAAGTGACGATGTCGTACGCAGACTAATGAGTGAAGCGCAGGTAGCCTTACACCCTTTAGATAAGTCAATATTACGGGGGCTTTCAATCGGAGCTGATATTGACACTGAAACAATCGCACAGTATCGTCGCTTATTCGACAGTAGAAATGAGAAACACCCCTGGTCAGAATTGACGGATATGGGATTTCTACAGAAAATCGGAGCATATAGCACAGATGCAGAAAGTGGTGAAAGCGGATTCACGCTGGCTGGAGTCCTGATGTTCGGAACTCAAGAAGGGCTTGACAAAGCTGTCCCATATTATTACGTTGACTACAGGGAAAGGATGAGCGACGAACCGTCTTTAAGATGGACTGACCGAGTCTATTTGGACGGCTATTGGGAACCTAACCTTTTCCAGTTTTTCAACAGAATCTACCCGAAGATCCGGCAAGCGCTTCCTGTTCCGTTCCAACTTGAAGATATAGTAAGGATTGATTTTACATCCGCACATAAAGCGCTCCGTGAAGCAATTATAAATTGTCTCGTTCATGCCCGATACGGCATGATGAATAACATCGTCATAGAACGTTATCCGGACAGGCTTGTTTTCACGAACCCGGGAACAATGCTCATATCCATAGACCAGTTCTTCAAAGGAGGGAAAAGCATCTGCAGAAATTTCACCCTTCAGAAAATGTTTTCTTTCATAGGTTTTGTTGAAAGAGCCGGCAGCGGAGCTGACACTATCATAAAAGGGTGGGAAGAAAACAAATGGCCGAGACCTCAGATACACGAGATGTACGATCCGGACATGGTTGAGATGGTTCTGCTGTTTAACGACAGACATGCCGAGAAAACTAGGGAGAAAACTAGGGAGAAAACTAGGGAGAAAACTAGGGAGAAAATTTTGCAGCTGTTACAAGAAATGCCACAGATAACGACGGCAGAAATCGCCGAAAAAATAGGGATCACCACCAAAGGAGTGGAATGGCAACTCGCCAAACTGTACTCCGAGAAACTTATCCGCCGCGTTGGCCCCGACAATGGAGGACATTGGGAAGTTATCTCTATCGAACATAACTGATTTTCAAACATAACAGTACGAAGACATGATAACCATAGGCCAGAACATAATCGACGGGATCAACGGAGGGGACGAGAAATCGTTCAAGGCTCTGTATGACGCCTATTGGTCATATCTCTGCTCTGTGGCGACCATGTACGTTCCCGACCCGTCCTCCGTCGAGGAAATCGTGAACGATGTATTTCTCTCCGTCTGGAAAAACCGGGGACACTACCGCACGCCCATCCACGGGTATCTCGCCGGAAGCGTCCGGAACGCCTGCGTGAGCCACCTCCGTTCAAAGATGCTGAAGGAACGGCTCAAGGAAAGCTATGAAAAGGAACTGTTTCTCTTCGCCCAGGAGAACTGCCTGAGCGAGGTCCATCCGCTCGACCTGCTCTCCGCGAAAGAGACTGAAGAAAAGCTCCGCGAGATTGTGGACACGCTTCCGCAGCGCTGCAGAGAGGTTTTCGAGAGATATTTCTACTACGGGGACTCGACGAAAGACATTTCAGAAAAGATGGACATACGTGAATCTACTGTACGCGTGCAGATAAAGACCGCCCTCGACCGCATCCGCAAAGAACTCGGGCCGGCCGTCCTGCTCGCCTACCTTTTCTCCGGAATGATCCATTGAACCGGGAAGCAATTCCCTTCCTCAGAAATTTTTGAAAAAAAAATCGCATAAAGTCCTAAACGCCCGACATCTTTTTTTCGTATATATGTGTGTACGGGTATGAAACCGAGACCCGAAAAACACTGAAACGGATGGAAACAGGACACAAAATGGATTTTGACTCCCTTATAATAGAATATCTCACCGGAGGTCTGCGCGGAGAAAACGCCAGGGAATTCCTCCGCATGGTCGAGACTGACGAGGAATGCGCACGCAGATTCGACGAGCTCAACCGGCTCTACGCATCATCATTGACCCCATATTATGAAAGCAGACGCGAAAAGAACTGGGAAAAACTGCGCCGCAGGATAAAGGAAACGCCTTTTATGGTCTTCAAAAAACGGCACAGCATTGCCGCAGCCATCGCCGCCATCGCCGTGATTTCAGGAATATGCGCTGGAGTTCTTGGCAGCAGAAGCGGAGAAACGGAAGAACTGCTCTGCGAGATATCCGTTCCGGAAGGCTCAAGGACAAGGCTCATGCTCCCAGACAGTTCGACCGTATGGCTCAACTCCGGAGCAAGGCTCGCATACGCCAAAGACTTCGGGAAGAAAGGAAGGGACGTGCATCTTGAAGGAGAGGGATATTTCGAAGTCCGCAGAGACGAGAGGCATCCGTTCACAGTAAGCACAGAAGATCTGGCAGTCAAGGTGCTCGGAACAGTTTTCAACGTCAGGGAAGATGGAAACACGACCATAGACCTGATAAGCGGCAAAGTCGAGGTGAGCACTGCCGAGGGACTCGCCATGACGCTCTCTCCAGGCGAAAGGGCGGTGCTTGACCACTCCACAGGAGATCTCTCGAAAAAGCTCTCCGAACCGTTCGTCTCCGACTGGACAGCCGGAAGGATGTCATTCACAAACACCTCAATGAGCGAAATCCTCACCCGCCTCCAGAAACATTTCAACGTCAGGATTGAGCTTCAGGACAATAGTCTCGCACAGGAGAGATTCTCAGGAAGCATAGACCTAGACATGACGCTCGACGAAATACTCAGATACCTCGACGTCGACGGGAAATACTCCGTGACCATGTACGGAGGAATCATACGCATATCAAAAAGATAAGATCCCAAAATATAAACAAATAACCGTTTACATCAGATGAAAACAATCATTGCTTGTCTGGAACACATTTTCAGACAATATGTTCCGATGGTCCTGTTTTGCCTGGCGATATGCCTTCCGGCCTCGGCCCAGACCCCATCGGACATCAGGATTACAGTCCACGGCAAGGATAGGCCTCTCGTACAGATTCTGGATGAGATAGGGCGACAGAGCGACTGCTCGTTCATAATCCGCGACAACGACGTGGAAACAGGCACGCGCCTGAGCATCGACGCCGAGAATGAAAGCCTCGGAAACGTGCTTGAGCACCTGCTCTCCGGAACCGGGCTCAGCTACAGGATCGAAGGTCAGAAAATATCCATCTTCCGTCCGGAAAAGAAGGATACCCCTTCAAAAGGAGGAAAACTCAGGGGACGGATCACCGACAAAAGCGGAGAACCTGTCGTCGGAGCCGTAATCCTCTTCCCGAAGAATCATTCTAACGGCACGGAAACCGACCTCGACGGAAAATTCGAAATCGACGTACCGAAGGGAGAAAAAGAGTTCAGCGTATCCATAATCGGCTATCAGTCAAAGACAACAGTAATTCCAAAGGACTTGTCTGCAGCACTCGACATCGTTCTTGACGAAGATGTGCAGATGCTTGACGACGTGGTGGTCGTAGGCTACGGCGTGCAGAAGAAGAGCGTC
>ENA-ORRL01001463-ORRL01001463.1-human-gut-metagenome-genome-assembly--contig:-NODE-1463-length-17878-cov-9.184649_pt1 | contig 17878 bp, 23 predicted proteins | sample MGYA00242175_ERZ509134 | MGnify/ENA primary metagenome ERZ509134 (study PRJEB26280, sample SAMEA2338660) | human gut metagenome | biome: human gut; feature: human-associated habitat; material: faeces... | reverse complement strand
AGCTTAAATTTTTATTAAAAACAACCTAAGCTATGACTATATTATACGAGGAGTTGTATTATTTTTAGCAACATATCTCAAAACATATACTGTCTGGCTAGTCATGCTGCCAGAATAGTCGATAGCGCCATAAATCCCCAAGCCAGTTTTACGTACAAGTAATTTGGGAGAATTATATAAATCGAGCTTCTTATAATTAATCCCATGAATATTCGTTCTAATGTAGTATTCGCCATTTATTTTATATCTATGTATATTTTCACCCACAAATATCCGTTTACTTTCAGCATTTGGTAATAGCATTATTACATTATGTGTTGTTTCTGAATTCACAGGAATTATTTCTCCACAATAAGTACAAACCTTTTTGCCTGCATCCATCTGCTTTCTTTTATATCCCTGGGCATAATTGCAAGTTGGGCAATACACAATTTTTCCAGTCTTAGAAATTTCTACACCTCTCCCAAAGCTGAATATATGCTTCCATTCAATAGTTTCAGAACTGATTTTTGCAAGCAACTCTTCCTCTTCACTATGTACATCAATATCAAAGTTATAACAAGCATTTCTCATAAATCTGCTCTGCATAACACTATGCTTCGACTTATCAAAGAACGATATTAAAGTATCTTTTTCTGCAAGATACTCCTTTCGAGCATCCGTAGACAGGCGGAAACAAATTGTTTCATTGTCTGGAGAAGGCAATGATTTCTTACAAATAATTATTGTTGTTGCTCTATTTACATCATCAAAAATTTTTTCTCCTAAGCGGGCAATAATTTTTATTTGGGTTTTCTCCAAAAGAAATTTACGCAACCTCTCATTTTGTGCATCAAACAAGGAGTCCGGAATTATAAAAGCCATAACCCCATTATCACAAATAATATTATAAGCAAGTTCAATAAAAAGAACATAGCTATCGTACTGTCCAGAAAGTAAGTTATAACCTGCTTTCTCTAATATACTTTTTTCATATATCTTTTCAGAACTCCAGGGAGGGTTTGCAATAATAGCATTAATTACAGGAAGCTTTTCCCTCCAAAAATCAGCAGATGTTTTTTTTGCATTAATAGGTAAAATTGCATCATTATAGATAATTGTAAAATTATCTTTCGTGCTATCAACTGCATTCTGGTCAACATCGATTCCAATATACTCGCAAGTGTCTCCGAACTTACGCTTTACAGCATTTAATAATGAACATTCGCCACTAGCAGGATCTAACACGGTATTGAGGGATTGATTTCCAACCACGCGCTGCAAAAGAGTGGCTACAAAATCCGCTAATCTATGCGGTGTGTATACTACACCATATTTCTGATTAATCATAATAATCTCCTTGGCTAACTCAATACTCGTTTATATCTATTCCATCAGCAAGAAGTCTCTCGTATCGCTCATAAGATAAAACAACAGCTATCGGTTTTCCATTTTTCAAAATAAAGGCAGTTTTATCAGTTTCTGATAAACCACGTATCAGTTTTGAAGACTGTCCTTTATTGAATTCTCCTATATTAAAGTGCTCCATTGGAACCTTACTTTTCTTTTCCAAAGCAAATGCCTCCTTAACTTGTGCCAACGTACAAATAGACATAATAAGCATAACACAAAAACATTCTAATCACAATATTTTTCCATTGTTTTTTTATATGTTCATTTTATAGTATAATTGTAATTACTTTTGTAATATATTTACAGCAAATTGCACTTTTAAACCTACTAGTTATAATAATCAATATGGATTTACGACCTGTTAAAAGTAAATCCGTATTCTCAACACTCTCAAAACAGTGGAGTTGATTTGTTTCCAAGCTAAGAAAAAGGGATTACTACTTCTTGGCATTTGTTTACCAAAATAGTAGCAATCCCTTCATGTTTAGGTATTTTCAGCTTTTATAAATTTACTCTTGATATTATTCGCTGCCTTAGAAACTATGCACGTTTCCATATCAAGACTGTTGTGCATCGCTATAGCATAAAAACCGATATTCAGACCCCATAAATAACAATAAATATTGTACTAACTCTGCTATAATTAAAACTTTATTATATCACTACACTTTTCCTCATTGATGTGTCGGATTTATAAAACACTTTTCCAGAAGAATTCTAGCTTTTGATATTAGTATTAATGCTACAATGGTTTCTTCTTTTGTATTATAAGACAAGTATTTAGATGTATGCGCTTGAGGATTTCTGTACCAATGTACTATAAGCGTTAATAATGATTGTAAGCCTTTATGTTCGTCTTTATCTTGATTTGTTTCTAATTTATTAAATACTATTAGTGGATTTTTACCATCGAAGCAAGCATTTATTAGTTGAATTCCATCTAACGATAATTTACTTATTATTCGTAATTCAGTCAAAACGCATTTCGTAGCTTCTAACACAAGATGAAAATAATTATCGGTTAATATCTCTGGTCTGCAAAACATTAAAATCTGAGGATGTATATTATAAGGTTTTAGAGCTGCTTTTAATCCAGTGCTTCTTTGTTCTGCTTCGCTTAATGTCTTGGCTTTTGTTGCAGTTGTTATTTTTCCAGCTTCTGTTAATTCCAAGCCTCGCATAAGCAATATCGTATTCATATTATTTAACAGATTCTTGTATTCAGCTGAGCCTACTTTTATAAAATTAATAGGATTCATTGTATATTCAATGATTGAAATTATAGCGCTATCGTCACCATAGTTATGAGCATTAACTGCAGCATTATACAATCTTTTCCATTTTGTATTATTTTCGCTATCTTCATCAGTCCGAAGATTAAGGTTTTCTAACATATTAGTTATTTTACTACCTGTAATCTGTTCAGCAACAAGTTTTGCTAGTTGTTCTACAATATTAGGTTCAAATTGCATATGATTTCACATCCTCTAATTCACTTATATTATATTTGCTGATTTCTATTAATCATGAAAATTTAACGTTTATATATTAAAAAATCAACAAAATTCTACGTCAACTTTTTTTAATATACTAGATTATGCTGGTAAAAAATCTTCATCGTAAGCTTTTCTAAAAATATAATTGGCAATATTAAATACACCTTTATTATAATTTACCTTTAAATTATATTCAGTATCCCCTTTGGTTATAAACTTACCATCTAATTCATAATTATCTGCTTTTACTATTGATTGAATTACTCCACAATCTTTTGAAGCTTCTTGATAAATCAAGTTTATTTTTTCATCAGTAGATTTCGTTGGGTTTTCTCTATCAACTTTTTTTATTAAGGAATTCAGACTCCGGCTATAATCATAGCTAAAATTAATAGTTTGTTCAGATATACAAGACAAATTATATATTACAAAATAAGATTTAGTTTGTAATGTATAATAAGGTGGAGCATAACGAAGTGATTTTATTGAATTTATATCAACGTATACCGTTCCTGTCGATGTTTCAATTATGTTTTTATACTGTTCTGGCTTAGATTGTATTTCGTCTAATGAAATAGCCGAACACGATAACGGTATTAACATCAGCATAAAGAGCATCGTAATTAGTCTTTTCATGGTAATAACCTCCCATAAATTAATATTTGTGACACTTATATTATATCACAGAAAAACTTTCTAAAACATGTCAAGCTAAAGCATTAGCTAAGTTTATGTCTTACTAACAAAGCCCCACTATTTCGAGCTTTTATTGCAGTACATTTTCAATCATGCATTCAAAATAGAATTTGTTGAATCCGCCAAAAATATGATATAATAAATCCGCTGTGACTCTTTCCAGCTGGAAGGAGGTGTGGTTGTGTTCGACAAAGACGCGTTTTACTCGTTCCTTTCTGCTGTCTTGGCGAGTGTAGTGGCCTACTATATTTGCAAGTGGTTGGACAGCAGCTTCTAGCCTAGTTTCGCAGTAGCCCAAAGAAAAAAGCCCGGGGGCCTAATCCCGGGCTTTTTCTATTGGCGTGATTGCGTTCACGCGCTTTTACTCGTTTGTTCACGCTTATTGTAGCGCATTTATGCTAAATTGTCAAATATCATCATCACAAAAAAATCAACCCCAAATATTGCATTAATAACGTGGTAATATTATCCACCTTAGAATACATAAGATAATCCCTACTCCTATAAACCACATTGCTGCTTGCTCTCCTCCAAATACAACTATAAATGCCCCTATTCCAACGTAACCAGCTCTAAAAAAACTTTTTCTTGAACCATCCTGCTGCTCTATCGGACAATATCCCAGCAGTGCGAAAATTAAAACAAAAAATGTAAGTAATATTACCAGTAACTCTGATATTATCAATAATATCCCACATCCAAGAGTAAGCTCTGGCTCGCTCCAATATACATATATAACTTTTAATACTTCAAAATAATTTTCAATTATATCTGCTACAGATTTCCAGAAGCCACTTTTAAGTCCAATAAAAATTATCAAGCAAATAAAAACGAAAATTACAACATTAAGATATTTTAACGTGTCTTTGATTGCTTCGTCAACGCGCTTGCTTACATCTTGCTTTATAGCATACTCACGTTTTGCTACTGCATTCTCTCGTTCCTTTACTGCCAACATTCTGCTATTAAAATTATCTTCGGCTGTTTTTAGTACTTCAACACGGCAATCTTCCAATTCTTTTTCAATCTTATTTTCACGCTCTTCAACAGCTTTCTCATGCTCATCAAGTCGTGCTTGCCTTGATGCAACGGCTTGATGAGCTTCTTTTTCAGCCTTATCCTTAGCGTCCTGTATATTTTTTTGTATATTTTGCATTTGTTTGTTGAGATGTTGCTCCTTTTCCAGCACCTCTTTTTCTTTCTTTAAAATTCTCTCTTCTAGCAGCTTCAAATCTTTCTCTCGCTTCTTCATCTGCTCTTCTTTTTCTTTCACGCACTGCATAAGTTGCTGTACTTGCTTGAGCTGCAAGTCTGATGTCGCTAAGTCCTGTATCTGTTTGAAAGCTGCTGTCAGTTCCGCTTGTAAGTTGCTGTTTTCTGCTCTGGCTTGCTCTAAAGCTGTCGTCAAGTCCTGCATCAAGTTGTTGTCTTGCTCTTTCTGCTGCCGTAAATTTTGTTGTATTTGCCTTAAACCCATCTTCTAATCCCTCCTTGCTAATTGTCACATTATAGTATTGACTAAGTTTTTTATCCCTAATTTTATACTTCTTTTCGCCTTTCTTTTTCCTGCACAAGTCCTCAAAAACAATGTATTTACGAGCATCACTCCATACAACGCCTACACCCTGCTGCTGCAAGCGAGCAATAAAATCATCTCTGCTAGTCGCTACGTCAGCAACAGTTATAACTTTTACGCCTATATCCTTAACATAGCTTTTCCCGCCCTGCTCAGCGGCACTAAGAACAGCATATGTATCCTTATTGTTGGCTGTCGGTGCATCCCTTACTACACCAGTAACTGTTTTGCCTTTTGCAGGGACGCTCAATCCGTGCGCACAACAAATTCCATCGTTGATCGATTTAATGTTTGGCAAAGCTGCAGGTGGAAGTTGAATTTTTTTACCATCTTCTAAAGATACTGCATTAACCACAATATGATTATGCAGATTGCCGTGCTGTTGATCGTTGTGTGTTGCGATAAATACCTGATGCCCTTGCAGATATGGGATTGCTGTTGCAAGTTCCAACCCTATCTTATGGACTTCCTCCACAGTGATTTTTTCGTCCTTGGGAAAAGATTGTATAATCTCAATAGCGCTCCTACCAGTAGTCTTGTTATAACTTTTTTGCGTCAGCCAAAAATCTTGTACAGCCTCCTTGGTATCATCGCTGCACAAGATTCCGCTAGTGTAAGCAGCAGGTTTTTTCTCGCCTTTTGCATTGGTGTGATCACGCCCAACGTAATTCAAGGTTTGCTTAAAAGTATGCTTATTGCAGATTTTAATGATTGCCATTCAATCCTCACCTCATTGATTATGTTTAATATCTCTTGATTGTTAGGATGGCTCCCTGCATTGAGTTTATAAGCGATTTGATTAAGGTTAACACCTTGCTTAATCAGTTCTTTAACTACCGGCGTCATGTCAATAACAACTCCATGACGGGCTAAATCAAGGATATAATCACGGCGGCTTTTCCCACTGAAAAATACCAATCTTCCCAGTTCGGCAGCCTCTTCTTCTGTTAACCTGAGATGCCAATCAACCTTTCTGACACGGTTTTCTTTTCTGGTTTTTCTTTGATTTACTCTGTCCAATTCAATCATCTTCTTTTTTATTTTTTTCATAATTTACAGAGTGCCAACGGCACTCAGCTGCGGGAAAAGTTTAAGAAAAACCGAAGAGGTTTTTCTTCTCAAAAGAATCCCAACGGCACTCTTTTGAGTGGGGGTTGAGGTGGTGCAGCCCCTCACAAGCGACTATCTGAGCGACCCAGAGGGTCGCCAGATAGGGAGCTTGCCTAACAATCGTGACGCACAATAAGTAGACTTAATGCTATGTTATGCTTGTCCTGTATAGACTAGCACAACCTAAGTTAATGATACGTTATGCGGTCGATTGTTACGTGGCAATGAGAGTCGTCGACGTGCTAAATTAGAGTGCTTTTACTCTGTGAGTACAGAGTAAAAAGAGCTAGGGCAGATAGCAAATTTGATGCTATCTGCTCTGGCTCGCAATGCGATAATTAGCACAACAGACGACACAAATTGCCTACCTGCATCGTCCTCTAATTACGTTTTACCTGCAGACCATGACTCACGATATCTGGCAAGGACAATCCAGCAGTGGTAAGATAATACTCGCCAGACCCATTTGCCCATTTCATTTCAATCGTAGTTCCAATCCAATAATCTCCAATCAAAACTTCAAAATAATCACCACAATGCAGTTCATGCTCGTAGTTCTTGCCCACAATCACGTATCTTTCAATTCTAGGATTATAGATCAACTTTTTCATTTTTTATTCCTCCATTTGGTTTCAATGCTTTATTCCTCAAAAAGTAGTTTTTCCCAAGTATCAGATGCCGTTTTTTCCATTTCGTCTAAAACGTGAGCATATATATTTAGGGTAACGGTTGTGGTGCTATGCCCTAATCTTTTGCTCACTACACTCACATTAACCCCTGCCTTGAGCAGCAAAGTTGCATGAGTATGACGCATACAATGTATCGTAAATTGGGGCGATATTCTGGCAGCACCAAGCATTTTCAAAAAATATCTTTTTCTAAAATTTGAATAGCAAACAGGTTTGCCAAAAGTATTTGTAAAAATCAGGTTATGCTCATTTAAAAATTTATCACCTAAAATTTTTGCGTACTCTTTTTGGTACGCTTTAAACTCACGCAACTCATTCAAACCTATTTGGTCAACCACGATTGTCCTAACAGAATGATAGATTTTAGGATCATCATACATATCAGCATAGTCATTCGTCGTAACAATCTGTTCGTCGACTCTGATAGTACCTGCTTCAAAATCAACGCAGTCCCAACTTAAGCCTCGCAATTCGCCGCAACGCATACCTGTAGCCAAAGCTAAGTTTACAAAATTATAATAATTTTTCTGTAGATATTGTGTTCCAATATTATGTTTTAAATAGTTAGGATTTTTAACACCAAAAGATCTATACGACCCAGACTTTGCAATTTCTAAAAAATGCCTTACTTCATTTTCGGTCATAACAACAATATCTGCTTTAGCTTCTTTCAACGGTTTTGTTGCATTAACCGGATTTTTTACAAGTAAACCATGCTCAATAGCAGAGTTTAACGCTGTTTTTAGATAACTTCTGGTTTTATTGACAGAGTGAGCTGCTAGGCCTTGATTTTTCGCTCCACCTTCGGCATATAACTTTTTAAATACATCCTGTAACTCTTTTGTTGTCAGCGTATTTAGCCTTCTTTGTCCCAATAAAGGTAACAAGTAAGCCAGTCTATCGCGATAATTTTCGTAAGTTTTTTGCTTAAGTACAGGAGGCTTGACATAATCGTCAAGCCACTCTGCAATCCATTTTTCAAGAGTTATATTCGTACTAATACTCTTATTTTGCTCTAAGCTTGCTTCAAATTTTGCTATATTACGTTTTAAGGCTTTTTCAGTTTTGCCAGTTATACGTTTCTGCTTTCTTTCGCCGCCGGGCAAGTCATAAGATTTGACGAGGGTCCACAGTTTTTTGCCCTCGTCAAAAAATATACTCCCTTCTCCGCGTATACGCTTAGCCATTATTGTCCTCTACGTCAATCGCGCACCTATACATTTTGCAAAAATCCTCAACCCAGTATCCAGGGATCAGTGTACGCGTGCCAATGTAAGTTACAGGGATTTTACCAGCTTTAATTTGATTATATATACTGGTAATACAAGTAGTATTACCCAAAATTTGGTGAAACTCCCTGACCGTATAAAAATTTTTACGCATTTTTTATTTCTCCTTTTGTTTTTTGACAAGTCCAGTCCCTTTACATGCAGGGCAATCATATACATAGCAAATAACCGACTCATCTTTTTTATTTGGATTAGGTTTAATTTTTTGTTTTTTACCTGTACCATTACAAGCAGTACATTTTTGCAATCCTTTCAATTCTTGCAGTTCTTTCAATTCCTGATATTCTTTGCAATCCATTTCAATAACGTAAATACGCATTTTTTGATCTCCTATTTTATAAAGCCTGTACCTTTGCATACAGGACAATTGTATTCATAAATAAACACCAACGCACCTTTTTTGCTAGGGTTAAGTTTAATTTTTTGTTTTTTGCCCGTCCCCTTACAAGTGGGACATCCTTGCATTTTTTTGCAAGATGTAAATTTCACATGTGTATGCATTTTATTATTTCTCCTACTTTACAAAGCCTGTACCTTTACACATTGTACAATCTGACTCATAATAACACATAGATCCATCATCTTTATTAGTGTCAAGGCCAATCGTTTGTTGCTTGCCACTACCATGACATTTAGGGCATTTTTTCAATTTACTATTATGTTGCTCCATTTCAATACATTTAATGACCCAGCCAGATATATTTTTACAATCATCAGGCATATTTTCTTTGGCATATTGTATTCCTTTTTCAACCTTTTCAAAGCTATAGCTCTCTGCTATTTTCCGTCCTTTAGGCGATTGTTGGCTAATTCCATATCTACTTAACAACGCTATAATCTGATCCATTTCGTGCATAACAGTATCAGCTGTTTTGTTGTTTGTATTTTCAGTATCAGCTGTTTTTTCTGCTGTTACGTCCGTCGTAATATCAGATATTAACGTTAACTGATTTTTGAGGTCGTCGTTTGGGATTAATACCATATCAGGTCTATAATCATATCTACAGTCAGGCTGCCAGTTTAATTTTTTAAAAATATCTTTATACAGCGTACATTGACCCTTTTTAAACCATCTTTTGCTTGTATCATTATGCACTGCCCAATCAGCAATAACATATAACTCATCGTCAACAGCTATTACATAACCCTTTGCAACAAGCAGCTTAAGGTCGTCGTTAGATGCTCCCGTCATACGCATAATTGAGTATGAGTCATCAATAATACCAGCGTCATCAGCTCTGACCAGCAACTCGGTATACAAACATTTAGTTGATACAGGCATTGATTGATACCTATTAGATTTAATAACGTCCAAAGCTATCATCCTTCTCTTTATCATTTGTTTCACCTCCCCTTCGTACATACAAGCTTTGCTTGGGCAATATAAGTCTTTGCCTGACGAATTTTGCAATATTGATAATATGATCTATCATTATTGCAAATTACAAAGCAAGTATAATCTATAAAAAGTTAACGAATCGTTAACGAAACACAAAATTTTTAACAAAATCAATAGAGTCAGTATATTTATTTGTGACATTTCTGTGATTAATGTTAAGCCTTTGATTTATCAGCTAACTTAGAATGAGCAGCCTTCAAATCCATATGACCAAGAAGAATACATCAAACAACAACAATAGCAACAACAAAGGAGCTAATGATATAACTTCAAATATCATTAGCTCCTGTTGTTTGTTGTTTTCTTTTCTGTTCTATTCTGTTTTGTTATATTAGGCGCAAAAACGCTTTTTGTATAGTTTTTGTATACCACGCACTTTTTCGCACGTTCTACCACTTTCCCCAAAAACTAAAACCGCCCCCAAACCTAGTCTGGGAGCGGTTCTTCTACTGGTGATCCCGGCCAGAATCGAACTGGCGACCTACCGCTTAGGAGTTCGAGAAATCATAAATCTCTCTATATTTTTTACATATTACCGCAAAGGTAGGCTCTGTAAAGCTAGTACCCATCAGGCTTTTCCCGATATTCACCATACTCTGTTTTTATCTTTTTATATCTATTTGCACCTTACTCCATCTTTTATTACAAAATAAGGTGCAAATAAGGTGCAGACACGTACTGAAAATAGTTTCAAACTCTCCAACGTAAGAAGAACAAACTGTTTTACCGGACTTAGATGCACCAGATATAAAAATCAGATTTCCTTTCATAGCTAAAGCTTTTCTAAATCTGTCATCTATTGTTTCGTATTCATCTGATTTTCGCATAACATATGTGTTTTCTGGAAACGATTTGGGGCTAAAAACATCTTCTATCTGATACATTTAGCTCACCTACCTTATTATAATTATATCACAGGGTGAAAATTTTTAACAATGGTATTGATGTTCTAAAAAATAAGAGATTGGTGTACAATAACACGCAAAAAAGAATATAAATGGTATCCGTTATATGTGAATATAACAGATACCATTTTTTAGTTTATAAAATTACCATCCTACGCCGCATAGCTCGCCTGCTTCTGGCAGTCCATACATAATGGCTGCCCAAACTTGCTGACGGAATAATTCAACACCTTATCGCTTATAGTTGCACCACAGCCACAGCATACGGCAGAAGTATCTTTAGGAGTTGTTTGTTTTGCAACTGATTTTCTAGTGGCAGTAGCTTTAACCACAGGCTTATCCCCAACATTATTCTCATCAGTGTTGGTGTCAGCCTCTGGGTCATCACCAGTTGCAATGCACAGACTCATCATATAGGCATACTTAATAGCAGCTGTCTGAGCCTTCATTACTGCCTTATCGCCGGCATCCTGTCCAGAACCAATGCCATAGAGGTCAACGCTTTCGCCGCTCTCGCTGTCGATAATGCTGACCTTGACAATCACAGTAGCAAGATGTTCAGTGTTACCTTTAAGGTTTGTTACATCATCAAAAGAAGCTATACTTGGCTGCACAACTGTAGCCAACTTATTCTTTGTCAGTGCTTCGTTAACTTTCTGTAACACGTCCTCAGCAGTAGCATACTTATAGTTGTGGAAAGTGTTTACACCATTCTTAGTGACATGGCTACACTCATTCATAACGGCTACAAGTTTTTTAGCAATTTTCGCATTCTCCATGGTAAATCATCCCCCTTAATAATCTTCCGGAAACAGAACCGTAATAGTATCGTATTCAGTACCGTCCTGGCTCTCTGCGATAATCCAGATTCTTGCTTCGCTAGTGTCATAAGCTCCATGCACCAATCCGTTGTATTCTATAGCTTCCTCATTGAGCTGAATATCTTCTTCGCACAGATCTCCCCAATCCCTATTAAAGAAACGTCCTAAAGCAATAATAACTTGGGTCTTGAACTCCTCATCCAGCGCAGCATTGGCAATAGCCTTAGTCTGATAGATTTTAGCTTTAGCAAATAAGTTCATAAATATCTTCCTCCTTGCATTTAGACATAAAACAGCAGGATGCGTTGCGTGCATCCTGCGTTCAAGCTGCTTTCTTAGCACTCTGCTTCACCATTCTTCCATAAGGGCAGTTGTCTACCACTGCACAGTAATCAGAGCATTTACGGTCATGCCAGCGTTCCTTGGTGCGACAGATAGGAGGCATATAGCCATTAGCCAGAGCCTCCTTCAGCTTTTTGGCCTTAGCTGCCACATAGCGTTTTACCCAATGGTCTGAAATCTTATTGATATGGATAATATAGACAGGCTTTGTAATATTACGTTCGGCAGCTATTCTAAGGCTGTAATCACGGCACATGGCCTGAATCTCCATACGGTCTACCTTAAATCCACGTTCCTCCAGCAGGATTCTGTAATAGTTTAGCTGAATAGCCCAGTCAAGCAGGTGGCGTACTCCATCAGTACGCCACTCTTTTTTTGTTTTAGGCTGCCCTTTACGCAAACCTGTCTTATATACTTCGCCTGTCGGCACATCAACCTTATAGTAGCCTAAAGCCCTCATAAGCTTGTAGGAGCTTGTCACCTTGTAGTCCCCAAGGGTTTTGTCGCTCAGGTCGATAATCTGGCCATACAAGTCGAATTTGCCGCTAGTAACCTCATCTGAAAGCCGTTCCTCTGAAAGCATATTGCCGTCAGTCTTATTCTCGTGGATAGCATGTACGGCACTGCCATGGATAGCATAAAGCTGCTGTACAGGGTCAACAGCGTAGTCAGTGGTCTTTTTAAGATATATTTCCCTTGTCCCTGCAATCAGTTCTGTCACCGTAGGCTCGTCAATCTTCCTGTCAAGGGATTCAGCTACAGCCCGCAAAGTAGGCAGGAACATACATCTTTGGGCATTAGGACAGCTATTCAGGCATTGGAATATGGGAATATCGGTTCCGCTAGGGCAGGTAAATTTAGTGGCAGGCATTATGCTGCACTCCTTTCTTCATTTTCAACATCAAAGCTACGGATAGTACAATAATTATCATCTTCATGGCAACATACGCTAGATATAGTGTTTTCCATATCATTCAGAGAGTTAATCTCGCTTACATCTACGCCTAGCTTTTCTCTGATATAGGTAATCATTCTGCTGAGAGAATCAAAATACTCGTGATGGAATTTGCCAAAGCAGTAGCAGTCAAGGTAGTAACGCTCCTTGAAAAAGATTCCTGCATAGTCATTGGTAACAAACACGTCAAAGCCAGGTTCCTCAGAAACGTAGAGCAGGCGGATTTTATCGGCATATTTTTCCCTGATCAGCTTAAACAGTACGTCCATGTGAGGCGCCCAAGCAGAAATAATCTCTGCCTGAAAATAGTAATACGCTTCGTTACGGCTGATAATACCGTCACAGCCAGTAATATAGTCACGTCTGTCAGCTTCAGCACCACTGTAGCCATGCTTTTTCAGCAAATCTACTACCTTGCCTTCACAAGTAGTATCAAAGCAGCTTCTGAATTTATCAAAAAGCTGCTGGAGCAGGTTTTTGTCCATGCTACAGAACCACAGGGTATTCATGCAATCATTAGCCATTTTTACACCTCCACAAATTTACGCTGCTTTAGGAAGCAGAATCAGATTACGCTTTTTTACAGCCTCTACGCCTTCATCAAGCAAAGTGCCACCAAGACGTTCCAGCTCTGTAGCACGGTTATAGTCAGGGATATCCTGAGAGCTGCGTGTTACTGCATTAACCAAGCCATAGTGAGAAAAATCGTTGCCCATGATAAAGTGACGGAGCACAGAAGCACGCTCCAGCTTATTCAGCACGTATCTGTCGCCCAGCATTTCTACAGTCTGCACAGGATTATCGCAGGTCTTAATATCCATTGCTGTACGCATTTTATCTACTGTCAGCATAAATTTTGCTTCGTCAACGGATGCGCTGACAATATCCTGCACCTTCATAAAATATGCCTTATCGTCAGCTGCCAAGGTAGCATCAGAATACAGCTCGTAGGCGTTATCAGTATCCTCTACCTGTCTGCCAGTATGATATTTCTTATGGGCAAGGTCTTTGGAAATCATGCCATTCTTGCAGACCAGACGATAGATAAGCGGCTCAACTTTTAATGCGCCCAAGCCAATCTCGCTGTTGCTGATGACAAAACCTGCCTGCACAACATCTCCCGGCACAATTTCTGTTTTCATGGTCTTATTGATTACCTTGATATACAGATGAGTTTCCGTAATGTCGCAGCTGGCAATTTCACAGCCTTTCATCTGAGCAAGGACAGGCAGTACATGGTCAACCAGTTCCAGATTATCCAGTCTGCGGTAACGGTCACTCAGGAAGGCTCTCAGCTTGCCGTCCAAGGTACGGAGCATACGTTTCTCAGGGTTCTTCATCAGCCAACCATTGATATTCTGGTCAAGAAGCTGGGGATATTCCAGACGCATACGTTCATAATACTTGTAGGGAATATTAAGGCGGTCAGCCAGCTGACGATGAGCAACGTCACCAATGCTATAGCTCAGAACATCATTATCAGTGGCTACAGTCAACATACTCACGCCATTAGTGCTGCTTACATTAAGGCTACGGGTGTCAGCGATAAGATCCTGACGTACCTCACGTTGACGTTCCAGCTCCTCGTAAAGATTTTGGATAGATTTGATTCCTTGTTTCATTGTTTTTCCTCCTAAATTTTTGTTGGTTTGATTGGGTATAGTAGATTCTCTATGATAAATAACAGCAGCCTAGCACAAGGCTGCCATTAGGATTTTTAGGCATAGAAAAAGCCGTTGGCATTAACACCAACGGCTTCTTTGCTACGTTCCTATGTTCCTTTGCAAGGGCAATCCTGTATATCAGGATGCTTACAAATTATACACAGTAATAATATATGACTGAAAAATTTTAAGATAACGTGAAAATAGTTGGCTGTTTAATAAACTCATCAACGTAAGCAACAGATTTTTAGCTCAGACTAGCAAGAGAACGCATAACTAGGTCAATATCTTTATTTTCCAGCTCCTGAATAATGTGCAGATAGGTTTTCTGTGTAGTTGTCATGCTTGCATGACCAAGACGACGAGCAACGCTGGCTATTGAAACACCTGCAAACAGTAACAACGAAGCATGGGTATGCCGTAGTCCGTGAATGGAGATAACAGGAATATGGGCGTGCTTACAATGCCGCTCCAAAATATCATTTACGGTAGAATTATAGACTTTTTGCCCAGGTTCTACGAAAATAGGCTGGCTTTTCGGTAAGCCCTTGATAAGGCTTGAAAACTGTATTACAGTCTGCCAATCAAGCTGAACCTTTCTGACTGATGATTTATTTTTGGTTGGCATGAATCCTCCATTCCCCTTATAATCCCAGGTCTTGCTTATAGACAAAGTTTGGCGTGTAAAATCAAAATCCTGCGGTGTGACAGCCAATGCTTCTGAAAATCTGGCACCTGTTTTGGCAATAAGGAGAAGCAACCAATCCCAGCTTACTGTCGAAGCCAGCTTTAAGCTATTAAGCAAGGTATGAAGCTCATACTGGTTAATGTATTTTATCTTTTTGGCTGCTGGTACTTTACCCTTTATAATAGCCTTGCGTGTTGGGTCACGGTCGATAAGTCCCTCGTCAACAGCATCCAAAATAGCACCTTTTAACTGATGGTGAAAATCCATAGTTGTCTGTCTTTCGTGACTAAGTGCATAATCATTAAGAATCTGCTGATATGTAATACGGCTGAGTTCGTAAATTTTGAGGGTTGGAGCAATTTTTTCTAACCATTGGTGAGCCATACGATATTTGTCCATGGTCACTTCGCGGATAGCTCCTTTTTTGTAGACCTGAATCCACTTTGCATAATATGCACAAAAAAGCTCATTACGTTGTACTTCTTTCAACATTTTTACTACCTCCTAACTTTTAAAAATTGCTTACGTTGATGAAGGGTGATAAGGTGGTCGAGATTGGAGAAATATGCTCCTATCTTTTTTTGTTCTTTGTAACTTGCAGGAATTAATACATCAAAATCATCTATGTCTTTTGATGAAACATTCGGTTGCGCACCTGTTACCAAAATTGAATTTAACTGGTTATTAAAAACTTGTGACCTTACTAGAGTAGAAATAAATGGGTAATTTATTCCGTCAGTTTTTTTAAAATAACCAACTCGCTGATTCTGATAAAACTTAATGTTGCTTGGATTTGACAATATTGATACTTTACCAGTAGTTGCTCCAGACATAGCTAATACCGCAGCTTTATCTGGCAAAATAAAATTAGTATCATTATCCAATTCTTCATAAAAACTAAACTCACCCGCAACTTCGCCTGTTGATAAGATGTTTGAAATCTTAACAATCGGAATACCCTCTTCTAAAAAATTATTACTCTGGAACGCATAACCTCCTCTCAACGGAGCTATCTCTCCCAACTTACGCTGTTCCCAAGTGTTAGTAACTGGAGCTTTACCTAAGCCTTACATAGATTAGAATGAAATATATAAATATACAAACTTACGCTGATGAAGGGTGATAAGGCGGTCGAGGTTGCGGAAAAAACTTCCTAGCTTAAATTGCTCTTTGAACTTAGGCACTTTTAGCACATATTCTTGATATTCTTGTGCATTTACACCCGGTTGGCCAGAGCGTTGCGAGGTAACAGAAATATAATTCCAATACCCATCAGTAAGAGTATTTTGAAACACAAATTCGATATCATAATTATCTTTAATTTTCCCTCTGATGAGAAACCCTGCATAGTAAACTAAACCATCAGATTTTCTATAAATGTAGCTTTTGCCAACACTTGCACCAGTTCTAGCAAAAAGAATATCTCCTTCTATGAGTTTATATCTTTCTGCATTTTCCAAGTCAATGTCTGGAGAAGTTAAATCATCATCGTTAAAGCAATGTGAATTTTCATCAATATCTGTTATGCGAATATATTTATTCTTGCCATCGTATTTTTTAGCAGCAGCATTTAAGCCATACTCAAAACTGCATGCTATCTCCCCCAACTTACGCTGTTCCCAAGCGTCAGTAAATCCCTTAAAACGGATTTCTGGAACTGTTTCACCATTTTTAGGGAACATTTTTTCAAGCATAGCTTTTTTTACATTGACAAGACTGTCATACTTACGCTGATGAAGGGTGATAAGGCGGTCGAGGTTGCGGAAAAAACTTCCTAGCTTAAATTGCTCTTTGAACTTAGGCACTTTTAGCACATATTCTTGATATTCTTGTGCATTTACACCCGGTTGGCCAGAGCGTTGCGAGGTAACAGAAATATAATTCCAATACCCATCAGTAAGAGTATTTTGAAACACAAATTCGATATCATAATTATCTTTAATTTTCCCTCTGATGAGAAACCCTGCATAGTAAACTAAACCATCAGATTTTCTATAAATGTAGCTTTTGCCAACACTTGCACCAGTTCTAGCAAAAAGAATATCTCCTTCTATGAGTTTATATCTTTCTGCATTTTCCAAGTCAATGTCTGGAGAAGTTAAATCATCATCGTTAAAGCAATGTGAATTTTCATCAATATCTGTTATGCGAATATATTTATTCTTGCCATCGTATTTTTTAGCAGCAGCATTTAAGCCATACTCAAAACTGCATGCTATCTCCCCCAACTTACGCTGTTCCCAAGTAAAAGCAAAAGAGCCAGGAAAAATCCTGGCTCTGGCGTGTTTTTTGAGTAAATATTCAAATTTGAGGAAAACAAGCTATTATTCAGTGGGCAAATCTACGTCTGCACCACCAGATAAAATAAATTTGCGGAGTATTTTATCTGTTTCTCTGTGTACTAATGGTGGAATTAAAGGCTTTTGGGCAAGAGCTTCCATAAATAACTTAGCTTTAGCCATATCAATGGTCTTTTTCAAATCATCAAGACGTCCAAACTCATTGATATTTTTTTCGTTTAAGTTTAAAGCTACCATATTCCTTAATTGCTCTTCGTCCAGCCCCAACAGGGAAGCAAAGCAGTGAATTTTATCGTTTTTGGCTTGGCTTTGATATTCTGTAACATAATCCCTAAAAGTTTTACCTAGTTCTAGCTTAATATTTCCGCTCTGAATATCATGCAGAAAAATATTGGCATATTTTTGTTCTTCCTGTGAAAGCAGGGCAAAACTCTTATGCAAATCATTTTTCACTGCCTCTAATTCTTCTGGTGGAATACCAGCATCCAAAGCTTTAATATATTTTGGTAGATTGTATAATCAACTTGAACAAAAAATAAAATAAAAAATCCACAGT
>ENA-ORRL01001450-ORRL01001450.1-human-gut-metagenome-genome-assembly--contig:-NODE-1450-length-18040-cov-8.402724_pt1 | contig 18040 bp, 20 predicted proteins | sample MGYA00242175_ERZ509134 | MGnify/ENA primary metagenome ERZ509134 (study PRJEB26280, sample SAMEA2338660) | human gut metagenome | biome: human gut; feature: human-associated habitat; material: faeces... | reverse complement strand
CGCCGCTGCAAACAGCGCCATCACCAGTTCATCGTCCGAAAAACCGTCCGCCTCCTGGGCGGCCAGCAGCGCGCCGGGCAAGATGCCGCAGCTGCCCGCCGTGGGCGCGGCTACGATGCGCTTCATGCAGGCGTTGCACTCGGCGGTTTTCAGCGCCTCGGCCATGACGTCGGCAAAGTAGCCGTCGGCGTAGAGCACGCCGCGCACCGCTGCCGCGTTGACCTTGGCCGCGTCGCCGCCCGCAAAGCCGCTCATCGAGCGGTCTGCGCCGCAGTAGCCGTCGCTGGTGGCCTGCATGACTGCCCACAGACGGTGCATCTCGGCCTCGCTCTCGGCGCGGGTAAGGCCGCTTTCGGCCAGATCGCTCTCAAGGATGACCTCATACAGCGGCTTGCCGCTCTCCTTGCAGAGGTCGATCATCTCATGCACGGATGAAAATGCCATCTTTCCCGCCCCCTTACAGATTCAGAATCGTGACCTTGACGATGCCCGGCTGACTGCCCAGCTGCCCGGCGATCTCGTCCGGGATAGGCTCGTCGCACTCCAGCACCATGACGGCGTAGCCGCCCGCCATCGAGCGGTAGAGCTGCATCGTGGCGATGTTGACGCCGTGCTGGCTCAAACAGGTGGTGACGGCTGCCACATGGCCGGGCGTGTCCTGGTTGTGGACGATCAGCGTGTTGTGGTCTCCGCCAAAATTCGTCGTTATGCCGTCGATCTGGCAGATGTTGATCCGCCCGCCGCCGATGGACGCGCCGACGACCTCGAGCTTACGGCCCGACGCACCGGTCAGCCGTAGCACCGCCGTGTTGGGGTGCGCGCCGCGCAGGTTTGTGGTGCCGATCTTAAAGTGCAGCCCGGCCTCCTTGGCAATGGAAAAGCTGTGCGGGATGCGGTCATCGTCCGGCTGCATGCCCAGCAGCCCGGCGACAAGCGCCCGGTCCGTGCCGTGGCCGCGCCCCGTGGCGGCAAAGCTGCCGTAAAGCAGGATCTCGGCCTCGGCAGGCTGCTCCCCCAGGAGTCGCCGCGCCGTGCTGCCGATGCGCACCGCACCCGCCGTGTGGCTGCTGGACGGCCCCGTCATGACCGGGCCGAGCACATCAAATAACCGCATAACGGACACCTCACTTATAAAATGGTATAGAATGAGTATAGCGGATTTGGCGCGGGATTGCAAGGCACGGGCAGAAAAGGAAGAAAATGTTAAGAATAGCAACACTTTACTGGCAAATTTTTACGTTTATCGGGAAAAGTGTTTGAAAAATGCGGAGAGAGGTTGGAACGGAAGCGTTTTTGTGAGGTAACGAAAATGGCGGGATGGATGCAGCACAGCAGACAAGAATGAAAAAATATACGATGCTGCGTTGGCCTATAAATGTGTAGGCACCATTGTAGGCACCCGTTGTGTTTTCTGGTGCTTTGGGGCGTTTTTTACGAATAGTTACGAACGGAAAATATAAAAAGAATCAGCCGATATTCAACGCATTAGCGTTAAATATCGGCTGATTTGGCGGAGTAAGAGAGATTTGAACTCTCGCGGCGGTTTCCCACCCTACGCCCTTAGCAGGGGCGCCTCTTCGACCTCTTGAGTATTACTCCACAAGTCAAAGTGATTCTATATATTCACTTGTTATCACAAAATGGCGGAGAGGATGGGATTCGAACCCATGGTCCGCTCGCGCGAATCGCTGGTTTTCAAGACCAGTTCCATAAACCACTCGGACACCTCTCCACAGTGGCTGCCGCCAGAATGCAGGTATTATTATACAAAAATGTGGAGGGGTTGTCAACCCCTCCGCGCAAACTTTTTTGAAAATTATTTCGCGTGTGAATCTCACGGTGGATTTTCTCCTGCGCTTTGTTCGAGTGGTCTTTGTTTTGGATAAGAAACGCAAAAACCGCCGCAGTGTTACACCGCGGCGGGAAAATTTTCGGGGATTATTTTACAGCGCACAGGGGGTAAAGCCGTCCTTGCCCAGCACTTGGACCTTGGCATAGCCCAGCTCCTTCAGTTTGGCGGCGACAGCCTCAAAACCGAAGGTCAGCGCCTTGGTATCGTGGGCATCGGCGGTGATGACAACATTGCCGCTGAGCACCAGCCACTCCTTCAGGATCGCATCGGACGGGAAGAAATCCTTGCGGAAGCCACGATACACCGCAGAGGTGTTGACCTCCAGCACGCAGCGGTTGCGGGCGGCGGTCATCAGCGCGGCGTTGGCGGCGGCAGTGTAGCGGGGGTCGTTCTCATCAAAGAACTTGCCGTCACCGTTGATCTTCTTGATCAGGTCGAAGTGGCCCAAAATCGTGGGCTTCTTCTCGGCAACCTTGGCCACATTGGCAAAATAGGCCTCGACCACGGCCAGACCGTCGCCGTCAAAATCGTCGTCGATGCAGGCGCGCAGATCCTCCTCGCGCCAGTCGATCTCATAATACTTGCCGGTCTTGGGCCCCTTGACATAGTGCGTGCTGCCGATCCAGTAGTCGTACTGGGTCGGGTCATCGTCGCTGAACAGATCCCATTCCAAGCCGCACAGAATATCCAGCTTGCCGGCGTAGCGCTCCTTCAGCTTGGCGACCTGCGCCTTGTACAGGGCGGTACGGCTCTGGGTCATGCAATATTCCAGATCACAGGGGGTGTGGCTGTGTCCGCTGAAGCCCAGCGTTTGCAGACCGTTCCGCCATGCCGTGACCGCAATCTCGTCCAGCGTGTTCTTACCGTCGCACAATTTGGAATGAACGTGTACAGAGCTTTTCAGGTATTCGCCTGCCATAGTTACTGCATCCTTTCCTGCTTGACCTTATGGTCAATTACGTGTCGTTTTTCGAGTTCCTTCGTGATGTCCTCTACGGAAATGCCCAGCTCGATCATCAGCACCATGACGTGGTAAGCCAGGTCGCTGATCTCGTAGATGGTCTCCTCCCTGTCGCGCTTGGAACCTGCAATGATGACCTCGGTGGATTCCTCGCCGACCTTTTTGAGGATCTTTTCCAGGCCCTTGTCGAACAGATAGGTGGTGTAGCTGCCCTCCTTCGGGTCGGTCTTGCGGCCCTCGATGAGCGCGTACAGGCCCTGCCAGGTGAACTGCTTCAGCTCATCGGAGACATAGACCGGGTTGAAGAAGCAGCTCTCCGCGCCGGTGTGGCAGGCGGGGCCGGATTTGACGACGTCGATGACGAGCGCGTCCTTGTCGCAGTCGGCGGTGATGGAGACGACCCGCTGCACGTTGCCGGAGGTCTCGCCCTTGCGCCAGATCTCCCGGCGGCTGCGGGACCAGAATACGGTGCGGCCCTCGGCAATCGTCAGGGCCAGCGTCTCGGCATTCATGTAGGCGAGGGTCAGCACCTCTTTGGTGTAATGGTCCTGTACGATGGCCGGGATCAGGCCGTTTGCGTCAAATTTGAGAGTCTTGGAATTTTCGGTGATTTCCATGGTGGACACTCCTAAAGTAATATAGTTTAGTGTACCTCTTTTTGTGAGTTTTGGCAAGAGGTAAAGTGTAGGTTTGCTATTATTACGCAGTAGGGGCCGGGCATGCCCGGCCCGCGGCTTTCCCGCAAGAGGACGCTTTTGGGAATGTTGCGGGCCGCACATGTGCGGCCCCTACCGGGTGGCTGCATGGCGAAGGGGCGATCACACCCGCATCTCTACCCCGTTCTCCCGCAAATACCGCTTCAAATCGTTGATTTCCACCTGCTTTGTGTGGAAGATCGACGCGGCCAGACCGGCATCTACTGCCGGGTGATTGCGGAACAGCTCAAGGAAATCCTCCTTTTTGCCTGCGCCGCCGGAGGCGATGATGGGCACGGCGCAGCGTGCGGCCACGGCGTCCAGCAACTCCAGATCAAAGCCGTTCTTCACGCCGTCGGTGTCGATGGAGTTCACGACCAGCTCGCCTGCGCCGTTTTTAACGCTCTGCTCCAGCCAGTCCAGCGCGTCGATGCCTGTGTTCTCGCGCCCGCCCTTGGCGAACAGCATGAATTTGCCGTCCACACGCTTAATATCGGCGGACAGGACCACGCACTGGTTGCCGTATTTTTGCGCGGCAGCCGGGATGATGCCGGGGTTGCGGATGGCCCCCGAGTTGACGCTGACCTTGTCCGCACCGCATTTCAGCACGCGGTCAAAGTCGTCCAGCGTGTTGATGCCGCCGCCGACGGTCAGCGGGATAAAAATCTGGCTTGCGACCCGGCGCAAAATATCGGTGAACAGCCCGCGCCCCTCGACGCTGGCGGTAATATCGTAGAACACCAGCTCATCCGCGCCGGAGGCGTTGTAGTACCGCGCCATCTCGACGGGATCGGCCATGTCCTGCAATCCTTCAAAGTTGACACCCTTGACCACGCGCCCGTTTTTGACGTCCAGACAAGGAATTATGCGTTTGGTAATCATGTCCTCATTCCCCCTCGTACAGCCGCACGGCCTCGGCCAAATCAATGGATCCGGTATAAATCGACTTCCCCAAAATGGCTGCGTGGCAGTGCATGGCGGAAAGCTCGGCCAGCTCGGCCATGGCGGCAATGCCGCCGCTGGCCGTGACCTCGATGCCGGGAATCGTCAAAAGCTCACGGTACAGCGCCATATTGGTGCCCTGCATCGTGCCGTCCCGGGAAATATCGGTGGCAATAATGGCCTTGACGCCCGCATTGGCGCAGCGGCGGCAGAATGCCACGCCCGGCTCAGGGGTGACCTCCTTCCAGCCGTTGACAGCGACAGCGCCGTCCTTCATGTCAACACCGACGGCGATCTGTGCGCCGTATTTCTGTGCCATTTCTGCCGTGAAATCGAAGTCTTTTACGGCCACCGTGCCCAGAATGCAGCGGTCCGCGCCGAGGTCAAGATACCGTTGGATGCGCGCCTCGTCGCGGATGCCGCCGCCGACCTCGATTTTGAGGCCGCCCAGCTTGGCAATGGCGGCAATCGTCTGCAAATTGGCCGTGGTGTCGTCCTTGGCGCCGTCCAGATCGACGACATGCAAATACTTCGCACCTGCGTCGATAAATTGCTGCGCTTGGGCGACGGGGTCTGCGTTGTAGACGGTCATCCGGTCGTAGTCGCCCTGATAAAGCCGCACGGCCTGGCCGCCGCGCAGGTCAATGGCGGGGTATAGCTTCATGGTACTTCCTCCCTCTCGCTTACAGCTCGGCAAAGGCTTTTAACAGCCGCAGGCCGGTATCACCGGATTTTTCGGGGTGGAACTGGGTGCCGTACACCAGCCCCTGCCGCACCGCGCCCGTGACGGGGATGCTGTAGTCGCTCGTCGCCAGTGTCGATGCAGCGCAGTTTTTGGCGTAATAGCTGTGTACGTAATAGACGTACTCGCCGTTTTTGACGTACTTGAACAGCGGGTCGTCCTCGCGCCCGGGCACAATGTCCATGGCATTCCAGCCGATGTGCGGCACCTTGAGCGCCGGATCGGTCAGGTCGTCCGCCAGCGGGCAGACCTCGCCGGGAATCAGGCCGAGACCGCGGTGCTCGCCGTACTCGCAGCTTTTTTCAAACAGCAGCTGCATGCCTAAGCAGATGCCCAGCAGCGGCTTTTTCTGCGTTTCCTCGCGCAGAACGGGCACAAGGCCCGTGGCTTCGAGCTTGGCCATTGCGTCGGCGAACGCCCCGACGCCCGGCAGCAGGATATGATCCGCCGCCCGCAGGTCCGCGGCGTCGCGGGTCACCCGCACCTCTGCGCCCAGGCTTCTGACGCTGGACGACAGGCTGAACAGGTTGCCCACGCCGTAGTCAACGATTGCGATCATGTATGGTTCTCCCCCTCTGTATAAAACTTATCCATGGCCCAGCGGGCCGGGTTGGTGAGAATGGAATCATAGCCCTTCAGGCGCGGTGTCTTGCGCTGCAGGAGCGGCATTTATTCACCCAGGATCTCATCCAGCGCCGCAAAGAACCGCTGCATCTGCTCGGGCGTGCCAATCGTGATGCGCAGATAGTCCGAGATGCGCGGCGCGTTGAAGTGGCGGATCAAAATGCCGCGGGCGCGCAGCTTTTCAAAAATTTCCACACAGGACATACGGTCCGTGGTCGCGAACAAAAAATTTGTGGCCGAGTCAAACACCGTGAACCCGCGGCGGCGCAGCTCGTCGGTGGTGTGGGTGCGCTCGGCAATGACCTTTGCCGTTACATCGGCAAAATAGGTCTCGTCGGAGATCGCCGCCGCGCCCGCGGCCTGGGTCATGGCGTTGACGTTGTAGGGGCTGTAGCTGAACTTGACGCGGTTCATGTCGGCAATCAGCGCGGGCCGCGCAATGCAGAAGCCCAGCCGTGCGCCCGCCAGATTGTGCGTTTTGGAGAAGGTATGGGTGATGACGAGATTGTCATATTTTTCCAAAAGCGGCAGACAGGACGACCCGGCAGGCGCGAACTCGACGTAGGTCTCGTCCACGATCACGATGTTGTCGGGGTTCGTTTGCAGCACCTCCTCGATGGCGTCCACCGGGGCCAGCAGGCTGGTGGGCGCGTTCGGGTTGGCAATGACAATCGTCTCGTGCAGGCCGCAGTATTTTTTCAGGTCGATGGTCAGGTCAGCCTCCAGCGGGATGATGTGCTGCGGGATGTGCAGTAAATCACACAGCACCGTGTAAAAGCTGTAGGTCACATCGGCGAAGGCCAGCGGCGTGCTTTCGTCGCAGAACGCGCGCAGGGCTAGCAGCAGGTTCTCGTCGCTGCCGTTGCCGCAGAGGATATTCTCCGGGCGCACGCCCCAGTGGCGCGCAATGGCGGCGTTGAGATCGCCGTTGGTCAAATCAGAGTACAGCCGCAGCCCCGGCACCGCCGCGGCCACCGCCGCCGCCACGCCGGGCGCGGGCGGGTACGGGTTTTCGTTGGCGTTGAGTTTGACAATGTCAGCGATTTTAAGCTGTTCGCCGGGGGTGTACGGCTCCAGCGAAGCGAGGGTTTTGGTAAAATAACGGCTCATGGGTATTCCTCCCCGTCCGAAGTGTAGAATTGGTCGTGAGGCCATTTGGCGGGATTGTTTTGGATGTATTGGAAGATTTCATCATAATCCCGCGGCCCGCGTATGACATGATCGTAGTAGGATGTTTGAAAGATGGAATGGCCGAGGTGGCGTGTAGTTTCCGTTTTGATGGCACGAACCATTTGGTGAATCGTAGGGCGGGATGCCCCTATCCCGCCGTCGTTCCCGGGTGCATGGATATGAAAAAGAATGTGCAGATGGTTCGGCATGATAACATACGCATCCACGGTGACATTGTCGTAAACCGTTTCCGTGCGGCGAATTAAATCGTCCACAATTTTCCCGGCAGGCAGCAGTTGAACCCGCGGCGGGATGAGGGCATCCCGCCGTACGGATGACGGAAGGTCAACAACGATCCGGGAAAGAATGTGCGCCTTATTTTTGGTACACACCGTTATAAAATACGCACCCGGTTCACTATAATCATGCTGCTTCAACCTCGGATGCTTCCTTTTTGGCAAACTCATTCCTCAAACCGGATCGTCACACTCTTGGCATGGGCATGTAACCCCTCGTGCTCGGCAAAATTGGCGATGCGTCCCTGCACCTTGCCGAGGGCTTCGCGGGTGTAATAGATAAAGCTCGACTTCTTCACAAAATCATCGACGCCCAGCGGGCTCGAGAACCGCGCCGTGCCGCTGGTGGGCAGCGTGTGGTTCGGGCCGGCAAAGTAGTCGCCCAGTGCCTCGGGCACGTTTTTGCCCAGGAAGATGCTGCCCGCGTTCTGCACCGAGTTCAGCACCGCGAACGGGTCATCGACGCAGATTTCCAGGTGCTCCGGCGCAATGATGTTCACGGCCTCGATGGCCTTGTTCATGTCGTCGGTGACAATAATTTTGCCGTTCGTGTCCACGCTGGCGCGGGCGATGGCGGCGCGGGGCAGCTGTGGGATCTGCACCTCCAGCTCCGCCTGCACGGCCTTGGCTAACTCCCAGCTGTCGGTGACGAGCACCGGGCTGGCCAGCTTGTCGTGCTCGGCCTGGCTGAGCAGGTCGGCGGCGACCCACGCGGGGTTGCAGGTGCCGTCTGCCAGCACGAGAATTTCCGACGGGCCTGCGATCATATCAATGCCGACCTTGCCGAACACCTTCCGCTTTGCCGTGGCCACGTAGATATTGCCGGGGCCGACGATCTTATCCACGGCGGGGACGCTCTCGGTGCCGTAGGCAAGGGCTGCCACGGCCTGTGCGCCGCCCGTTTTAAAAATCAAATCAATGCCCGCAATGACGGCGGCGGCCAGAATCGCGGGGTTCACCTTGCCGTCCCGTCCCGCGGGGGTCGTCATGACAATCTGCCCGACGCCCGCGACCTTGGCGGGAATGACATCCATCAGCACGGTGGACGGGTACGCCGCCGTGCCGCCCGGCACGTAGACGCCCGCGCGCTGGATGGGGGTGTACTTCTGCCCCAGCACGATGCCGGGCTTGTCGTTGACCACAAAGTTTTTGTGCAGCTGCTGCTCATGGAAGTGGCGGATGTTCTCGGCGGCCATCTTCAGCGTCGTGATGAACTCGGGATCAGTCTTTTCCAGCTCGGCAAAGGCTTCCTCAATTTCGGCCTGGCTGACCCGCACGTCGGTCAGTTCGGCGTGGTCGAATTTGGCGGCGTACTCGATCAGGGCGGCGTCGCCGCGGGCGCGGACGTCCGCAATAATCGCATCGACGGTGGCCTCCACGTCGGCCTCGGCGCGGATGTCACGGTTCAGAATTTCCTCGGGGCGTACCTCATCAAAGTCATACAGACGGATCATTTTGCAAGGGCCTCCTTCATCTTATTCAGCAGCTCGGTCAGCTGGGCGTATTTGAACTTGTAGCTTGCCTTGTTGGCAATGAACCGCGCCGAGATCGGCATAAACTCCTCGATCACGGTCAGGTCGTTTTCTTTTAAGGTCGTGCCGGTCTCGACAATATCGACGATGACGTCGGACAGGCCCAAAATCGGGGCCAGCTCAATGGAGCCGTTCAGCTTGACAATGTCGATGTCGCGTCCGCGGCGCTCGTAGTGGTCGCGGGCAATGTTGACAAATTTTGTAGCTACGCGCAAGGCGCGGCTCTCGTCGTCGGTGAAGCCCGCAGGCCCGGCCACGCACATCCGGCACTTGCCCATGCCGGTATCCAGCAGCTCATACACGTCTGCGCCGGACTCGGTCAGAATGTCCTTGCCGACGATGCCGATGTCCGCCGCGCCGTGCTCGACGTAAATCGCAACGTCGCTGGGCTTGACGAGGAAGTACCGCACACAGGCGTCGGGGTTCTCGACCACGAGCCTGCGGGTGTCGTTGTAGTCCTCGGTGGCGCTGTAGCCCGCGCCCGCTAGCAGCTTGTACGCCTTGTCGCCGAGGCGGCCCTTCGGCAGGGCAATGTTCAGCCAGCTTTTCTCGCGGCCCTGCTGCTGCACGGGGGGCAGCGGCGCGGCCAGGCGTTCCAGCTCGTCTAAGTAGATGGCAAAGCCGATGGCGTTCGCCCCCGGCGTGAACCGCTGCATCAGGTAGTCATACCGCCCGCCCTTGAGCACAGCGCACGGGATGCCCGCGACGTAGCCGGTGAACACAAGGCCGTTGTAATACTCCATTTCGTCGGCCATGCTCAGGTCCAGCCGGGTGCCGCGGCCCGCCTCGCCCAGCGCACTCTGCAAAGCCTGCAATTCCTCCAGCGCCGCGCGCTGGGTCTCGCACCGGCAGGCGGCGCGGGCGGCGGTCAGCGTTGCACCCAGCGGGCCATGCAGGTCGAGCAGGCCGGTCAACGCGGCAGCGGCGGATTCGTCCAGTCCCGCGGCCAGCGCGGCGGTGCGCAGCTCGTGGGCGTTCTTGGCGCGCAGGAAATCAAGCAGTTTCGCGCGTGCCTCGGCGGGGACATGCAGCGCGTCCAGCAGGCCGGTCAGGTAGCCCATGTGGCTGATTTCCAGCACGGTGGGCACATCCAGCGCGGCCAGGCTTTGCAGGGCCAGCCGCACCACGGCGGCCTGCTCGTCGGCGTCCACCGCGCCCATGCTCTCCAATCCCATCTGGTGGATGGTCTGGAAGGTGTGGCTCTCGCGGCTGGGGCGGCAGACCTCCTCATTATAATAAAAGCGCTTGCACTCCCCTGCTGCGGGCTGGGCCGTCTTGGCGATGGACAGCGTTACGTCGGGCTTGATGGCCCGCAGCTTGCCGTCCAGGTCGGTGAAGGTGATGACCTGTGCGTCCGGCAGAAAGCGCTGATACTCCTGATACAGGGCGTATTCCTCAAAGCGGGACGCGCGGTATTTGCGGTAGCCGGCCTGCTCATACAGGGCACGCAGGCGGAAGGTCGCCTGCTCAGCGGGGGTAAAGCGGTTGAGTTCGATCTCCATAACATTCCTACCTCTCTGATCCGATACAAATTCTATTATACTTTAGTGCAGTAAAGTTGTAAAGTGGGTTTGTAGCAATTTCACGGACATTTGTGCGCGGAAAGCCATAGGCGCGGTGTAGGGGTCGGGTATGCCCGGCCCGGAGGTTTTCCATAAAAGGCAGTATGCGGGAAGGCCGCGGGCCGCACATGTGCGGCCCCTACAGGGCGGTGAAAACCGTAGGGGCGGATTCTATGCGCCCGCACCTTAGCTAAAACAAAAAGGCGCACCTTTGCCATAAAACAAAGATGCGCCTTGCGCGTTTGGTGTATCAGCCCTTGCAGCCCTGCTCCTCCCAATCGCCGGCCACAGCGGGGTCAACGATCTGGGTGGGGTCGATCTTGCCGTCCGGCGTGCGGGATACCTCAACATGACCCAGCTCCACGGGGTTCACGTTGGGGGCGTCAAAGTCGGGAGTCTTAGCGGCGGGCGTTTCAGCAGCGTCCGCGGGTTCTTCGGGATTCGGCTCCTCGGCGGGGGCGGCAGGTTCCTCAGGTGCGGCAGCGGGGGCGGGTTCAGCCTCGGCGGACGCATCGTCAGCGGCGGGCTCGGCGGAATCGGTCTCAGGTTCGACCTCGTCCTCCGGGCCCCAAATATGCTCGTACTCGTCGTCGTGATGCTCACGGTTCTGTAAAACATAAGCGACAGCGCCCACAGCAGCGGCACCCACGGCCAGACCGGCCAGCTTTTTCAGTAAAGACATAGTCAAAACCTCTTTTCAAGTGAAAATCATTTATTTTCGGTTAGTATACCACACTCACCCCCAAAATACAAGTGCCGATTCCCACAATGCCGATAGGAAAATGTGGATGGTTTTCATACAATGTACAACTTGCCGAAAGCCGGGCGGCGTGGTATGATGGGACACGAATTTTGTAAAAAAGAGGGTAATTGCGTGAAGTATATTTTCCAGTTTGCCCGCATCACGGCGTTCTGCCTGGCGGGCGAGGTGCTGGCGGCGGTGCTGCCCCTGCCGATCCCGGCCAGCGTGTACGGCCTGCTGCTGCTGGCCGCGGCGCTCAAATTCGGCGTGCTCAAGCTCGATCAGGTGCGGGAGACCGGGCTGTTTCTGACCGGCATCTTCCCGCTGCTGTTCGTGCCCGCGGCGGCGGGCGTCATGGAGCTGGGCAGCCAGCTGATGAATCTTTTACTGCCCGCCGTGCTGGCGATTGTGCCGATCACAGCACTGGTCATGGCGGTCACGGGCATGGTCGCGCAGAAATGCGCGGGCGGAAAGGAGCACAAAAATGGCTGAATTTTTGCAGCAATGCGGCAGCTGGGGCGTGCTGGCCACGCTGGCGGCCTACGCCGCGGGCGTCTGGGTCAACCGCAAGACCGGCAAGGCGCTGTTCAATCCCCTTTTGATGGGCAGCATTTTTATGATCGTGTTTTTGAGCTGCTTCGGCGTGCCCTACGCCGACTACAAGTCCAGCGCCCAGCCCGTGAGCTGGCTTCTGATGCCCGCCACGGTCAGCCTGGCGATCCCGCTGTATGAAAAGTGGGAGCTGCTGGAAAAGAACCTGGCCGCGATTTTTGCGTCGATTGCCGCGGGCGTGCTGACGAGCCTGGGCAGCGTGCTGGCGATGGCCTGGCTGCTCAAGCTGGAGCGCGCCCACGCCGTGAGCTTTTTGCCGAAATCCGTTACGACGGCCATCGGCATGGATGTGGCCGAGACGCTGGGCGGCACGGCGGCGCTGGCCGGTGCGGTCATCATCCTGACCGGTATTGTCGGCAGCCTGCTGGGCGAGACGGTCTGCAAGATCTGCCGCATCACCGATCCGCTGGCGAAGGGTTTGGCGCTCGGCACATCGGCGCACGCGATCGGCACGAGCAAGGCCCTGCAGATGGGTGAGATCGAGGGCGCCATGAGCGGCCTTGCGATTGCCGTAGCGGGCATCATGACCGCGATTTTGGCACCTGTGGCGGCGAATTTTTTGCCGTAAAAGGACGGCAGCGGTAAGGCTCGGCGTCCCCGACGCCCCGCGAAGGGGTCAAGACCCCTCCCTACAAAGCGACTATTAAAGAGGGGTGCATTGGCAAGGCTGCGGGCCGGGCGTGCCCGGCCCCTACAAAGCAGCTGCTCAAAAGTACCCCGTATTCGTATGCACATCCTGGCTTTCCAGCCCCATAGAGACCCCCAGCGCCTCATCGACGCGGCGCATATCGTCGGGCGGGATGACACCGGCGCGCTCCCGCAGACGGCGCTTATCCAGCGTGCGGATCTGCTCGGTCAAAATGATGCTGTCCTTGGCCAGCCCGCAGCGGTCCGCCCGCACGCTGATGTGCGTCGGCAGGCGGTTCTTGTCCTGGCGGCTTGTGATGGCTGCCGCAATGACCGTGGGGCTGTGTCGGTTGCCGATCTCATTCTGAATGATAAGTACCGGACGTATGCCCCCCTGCTCGGACCCCACGACGGGGCTTAGATCGGCGTAAAAAACCTCTCCGCGGTGCACTTCCATAGAAAAGACCTCCCTTTGCTTGTTACTGAAAGTATAAGCAGAGGGAGGTCTTTTTAATCATCCGCTGTGATTTTTGCGGCGAGCGCGTCGCCTTTTTCGCACAGCGCTTTAAACAGGCGGGTATTTTCCAGAGGGCGCATCACAAGCGCCGTGCGCAGGGCGTCCACCGCCGCACAGCCGAGGAACACGGCCAAAATCGCAAGCAGCGTATACCCCACCGACCCGTGGTGCGCCTCTGCCTGCAGCAGGCCGTTCCATAAAAAGCCGCGGAACGCGGGCACCTGATGCAGGATGTAGACGCCCAGCGTTGTGCCGGCCAGGGCATTGACCCACCGCACGCAGCCGAGGTCCAGCCCCTTGAACAGGTAGAACAGCGCCAGCGCGGCCAGCAGGTTGGGCAGTGCGCCCAGCGCCGTGCGATAGTAGGCCATGTACTGGAACGCCTTGCCGTCGGTCAGGCCGCGTGTCTCGAGCACAGCGCGCAGAATCGTGTTGAGAAGCGGCAGCCCCAGCCCGAGCCCGAGCGCCGCCGCGCGGTGCTGCAAAAGGTGCGCCAGCCGGTTGTCCGGCCAGCGGCGCAGGTAGGCGATGAGCAGGTACTCATACAAAAACATCCATGCGGTGTCGCTGACCGCGCCGTTCTCGCCAAACAGCGTCGGGTAGACGATAAGCGGCACAGCCAGCACAGCCAGCAGACCGCGGTGCGCCGGGCGGGACAGCCCACGCAGCAGGCGGTTGAGCAGCGGCACACAGAGCAAGAGCAGCAGATAGTCCGAGATGAACCACAGCTGCCGCGTGGACGCCGGGAACGCCGCCCAGCGCAGTGCGCCCCACGAGACATCCAGCCCGGCGAGCTTGCACAGCAGCGTCACAGGCACGGTATAGAGCCACAGCGACAGCCACAGCGAGAGCGGGCGGCGGGTCTTATACGGCTGCTCACACAGGAACCAGCCGCCGATCAGCACAAAGACGCTGCACGCAATCCGCGACCCGCAGCCGATCAGGCAGAACGCGAAGGACGACGGCAGGGTGGTGTAGTCCGCAATGCCGCTCTGCCCGGTCAGATGGTCGCCGATGATGAGCAGCATGCACAGAATGCGCAGCAGCTCCAGATTGCTGCTGCGTGTCGTTTTGCCGGGCATAGGTCACCTCCGTGACATACTTGCCTCCCTCTGCGAGGGAGGTGGCCCGTAGGGCCGGAGGGAGAGAACCTTGCGGCAGCCAGAAATATTTCGGGTTTCCGCGAAGCTCTCTCCCCCACCGCCTGCGGGCGAAGCCCCCTCGCAGAGGGGGCCAAGAATTACTCTTTCTCCAAAAGCACAAGCGCATTTGCCAGCCCGCGCTCATGGGTTAGGCTGACATGAACGGTCAGGCCCTGCTCCCTGACCCAGGCAGCGGCTGCGCCGGTCAGGGCAAAATAGGGCGCACCGCTCTTTTGGCGCAGTACGGCCAGCTCGGGCATGGCAAAGCCGCCCAGACCGGTGCCGGCGGCCTTCAAGAAGGCTTCCTTGGCCGCAAAATTTGCGGCGGCGGTCTCGGCGCGTCGCTTTTCGCCTAAGGATGCCAGCAGGGTCTGCTCCGACGGCGCAAATACATGGTCGAGAAAGCTCTGCTTCGCCAAACTTTTTTCAAGACGGCCTGCGTCACACAGGTCGATGCCGACGCCGAAAATCATACGTGCAGGACATAGCCGGCCTTGCGGGGGCCGGGCGTGCGGGTGCCATTGGGCGCGGGATAGCCAAGAATGCAGTAGCCGACGCCGATGTACTTCTCGGGATCAAGGCCCCACTTGGCCAGCAGAGCCTTGCCCTCGGGCGTTTCAAACGTCTCTTTTGCGCGGTTGATCCAGCAGGAGCCCAGACCGATGCCGGACGCGGCCAGCAGCAGATTGCCCATCACAAGGCTGGCGTCCTGCACGCCGTTGGGGTTATTCTTCTCGCCCAGGACCAGCACCGCAGTGGGTGCGCCGTAGAACGGGTCGTTTTTGGTGCCCATGACGGCGGCGTTCAGGCGGGACAGCTCGGCCAGCGTTTCCTTGTCCTGCACAGCGACCATGACGGGGCTCTGCCTGCCCATAGCGGTAGCGGCCCAGGTGCCTGCGGTGGTGACGGCCTCCAGCTCCTCCGCCGTGATCTGCTCCGGCTTATAGGCCCGGCAGCTGCGCCGGGCTGCGATAGCGTTGAGGATTTCGTTTTGGATGGACATAGTGGGAACCTCCTTTGTAAATTTCCAGGTGATTTATAATGCAGTATGTAGGGCGGCCAGCCCTCTGGCCGCCGTGGCCGTGTGCAGCGGCGGAAAAGGGGTGCGGATACCCTTCACTTTACCGCTGCCGCCAGCAGGGCTTCCCGCTCATTGGGCAGTGTGCCCTCCATAACGTCGTTCAGCAGCGTTTGCAGTGTTGCGCCGACGCCCGGCCCGGCGGGGATGCCGATGTCCATCAGATCCGCGCCGTTGACGGCCAGCTGGCGCATGGTGTAGCAGCCGGTCTTGGCCAGCTCGTTCATGCGGCGCTCAAAGGCTGCTACATCGGCGCGGCGGGCGGCAACCTCGGGTGTATTGGCGTGGGCGTCAAGGTCGGCGTATTTCAGCGCACAGAGACGGCGCAGAAAGATCGCCCCGCTGCGGTTCAGCAGCTTTAAAATGCCCACATCGTCGGCGGGCAGCGGTGCGTCGTGCACGGCGATCAGCCCCACCGCGCCGTCCACAAGGTAGGCGGGGGCCTTCAGGCGGCGCAGGATGACCCGCGCCAGCTGCGCACCGCGCTGGTTGTGGCCTTTGAAATGCGCAGCCCCGTCCGGCCCGACGCTGCGGCAGAGCGGCTTGGCAATGTCATGCAAAAACGTGGCCCAGCACAGCACCCGCACGCCGCGGGTGTCCTGCCCGCGCAGGTCCAGTGCGCCCACGGCGGCGGCAGAATGCTGCCAGACGTCGTAGCAATGCCATTTTCCGGGCTGGGTGCAGCCGATGCAGGGCAGGATCTCCGGCACAGCGCCGCTTAAAATCTCGCCGTACTGCGCCAGCGTCTGCCCGGCCCCCGGGGCCAGCAGCAGGCCGTCCAGCTCGGTGTAGAGCCGCTCGGCGCTGACAGTGCGCAGCGTGTCGCGCGCGGCCAGTGCTGCGGCTTCGGTGGCGGGGTCGAGCGTAAAGCCGAGCTTTGCGCTGAACCGCAGCGCCCGCAGGATGCGCAGCGCATCCTCGGCAAAGCGGTCCGCGGGCGTGCCGACGCACCGCACGACACGCGCGGCCAGATCGCTGCGCCCGCCGTACAGGTCGATGACCCCCTCGCCGGGGGCGTAGGCCATGGCGTTGATCGTGAAATCCCGCCGTGCCAGGTCGGCGGCCAGGTCGTCCACAAACTGTACGTTATCGGGGTGGCGGTGGTCGCGGTAGCTGCCGTCCAGACGGTAGGTCGTCATCTCATACGGCTTTCCGTGCAGAATGACGGCCACCGTGCCGTGCTTTTCGCCGGTCAGGATCAGGCGCTGGCTGCAGAACAGCGCCTTCATCTCGTCGGGCCGGGCGGAGGTGCAGATGTCCCAGTCGCCGGGCAGACGACCCAGCAGGCTGTCGCGCACGCAGCCGCCCACCACGTAGGCACTGTGCCCGGCAGCGCGCAGCGTCTGCAGCAGTCGGTAAGCGTCGTGCGGCAGACGTATCGTATCGCGGCTCATGCGTTCCCCTCCCCTCTCGCGGCGTTTCCGGCGGTTATTCTGCGGCGCGGGTCCACTCCTGCGTCAGGTCAACGATGCAAGCCAGGCTGTCATCCTCGTCCTTCAGGGAGTTGACCTTGGCGGCGGCCTTTTCGGCGTCCTCCATCCAGGTCAGGATGAAGTAGTTCTCTGCGGGCACGGCGTAGTAGACCCACGCGCCGTCGGCACGCAGCATATCGGGCAGATGGTCGAGCTCGTCGTCCAGCAGGCCCTGGCCCTCCTCGCCGTAGATCATCTCGGGGCCGACCTGCAGAGAGTCGATCACATTGATGCTGGAATTGATGTAGGTGTCGCGGTCAACGGCTTTGTCGCCGGCCTCCCACGCGCTGGCGAACGCCTTGACAAGCAGCTCGCGGACTTCTAATTTATCGTCACCGGTTTTGTACATGATATATTCCCTCTTTTACACTGATATATGAAAACAGTATAGCACAAATTTTACAAATATGGTATGGTTATTTTATGAAAAAGTATTGACCTTCCAGTGGGTGCAGGGTGTAAGGTGAGAGCGAAAGGAGCGTGATGTTATGAACATCAAGCAGGCAGCGGAGCAATCGGGCGTGTCCGCCCGCAATATCCGCTATTATGAGCAGGCAGGGCTGCTGACCCCTGCCCGCAACCCTGAAAATGAGTATCGCATCTATTCGCAGGCGGATGTGCGCGCCCTGAAGTTGATCCGGATGCTGCGCACACTGGATATGCCGGTCGAGGAGATCGGCACTGTGCTGAACGGCACCCTGCCGCTGGCCGAGGCTGCCGAACGCCAGCGGCAACGGCTGGAGGCCGAGCAGCAAAAGCTGGCGGCAGCCGCAGCCTTCTGCACGGAGCTGGCCGCCGGCGACAGAACGGCGGCAGAGCTGGATGTGGACAGCTGCCTTGAGCGGATGGACTCCCCTGCCCCGGCGGGCGGCTGGTTTACCGGCTGGGTGCAGGACTACCGCAAAATGGCGGCAGCCGAGCATAAGCGGCAGTTTACCTTTACGCCGGACACCGCCATTGCAACCCCGCAGGAGTTTACCGCCGAGCTGTTGGCCTGGGCGGCTAACTGCGGCGAGGAGATCGTCATCACCCACGAGGGCATGACACCGCGGTTTATGCTGGACGGCATCGAGTACAGGGCCGTGCGGTATTCAAGCCATGTGCGCAATATCCCGATCCTGCGGGTGCGGTGCGAGGTGTGCGATCCATCGGCGCTGGCGGTGGAGGGCGACCCGAAGCGGCTGCGGGTGCAGAGATTTCTGCACTACGGCCTGCCGATGCTTGTATGCCTTGCATTGGCGGTGGTCTGGGTCTGCACCCGGAATATGCCGCTTTGGCCCGACAAGGCGGCTATGCTGCTGGTGCTGGGCGCTCTCGGCATCGGGTACGGCTTCCGCGGGTGGTATCTCTATTACAACGACCGAGACCAATAAAAAACGGGAGGCAGCGCAGGCTGTCTCCCATTTGATTTATGGCAACACCGCATAATTCTAAGTGCCGATACGGCGAGCGAGGTGCGGCAGCTGCTAAGCCA
>ENA-ORRL01001445-ORRL01001445.1-human-gut-metagenome-genome-assembly--contig:-NODE-1445-length-18086-cov-23.564971_pt1 | contig 18086 bp, 20 predicted proteins | sample MGYA00242175_ERZ509134 | MGnify/ENA primary metagenome ERZ509134 (study PRJEB26280, sample SAMEA2338660) | human gut metagenome | biome: human gut; feature: human-associated habitat; material: faeces... | reverse complement strand
GGTAGTATTAAGGGGAAAATCCCGTTTCCAGTTTCACCACAAGGGGTACCACAACAGCACTCTGTCCGGTACCCCTCATTCCCCCTTTCCTCTTAAATTATTTCTCCATTCCAGCGGTAATATTTATCGCACTTTTCCCCTGAATATTTGAATCCTCCTTCCTCTGTAATTTCCGCCCCATCAAACTTATAACCAACAACTTTCGTAGTTGCCTGTTCTGCTAGCGGAATTGTATACTTATACACCGCCCCCAAGTCTCTTATTTCCCAGCTGTCATCGTCGTTCATTTCATCAACTTCACCATTTACATATGCTCCGCTCTCAATATAAACTCCAGCTCTTCCCTGAATCTCAATCTTATCGTCAAAAACGCTAAACATAGCGTCCTGCGTCCTATATCTGATAGACGGAATGTTTATCATATATGCCCCGCCGGGCACATGATAATATTTCAGGTTTGGGAACTCGCCTCCTACATAGACAGTTCCTTTTACTGTGTATGTTAGTTTTTCCTCTTGAAGCCGCCAGTCATTATGCGTGTGTCCACTGATAATAATTGCATTAGCCTGATTAGACAGCCATGTCAGAAATTCAGTAGGTTGCGGGTAAGCATTCGGGTTCACCCAGTTTCCTGTTTGACCTGTCCCGTACCTTGTAGCAAAGGAGTTCTTTGGGAACGTCTTTTCAGTCACACTTCCGTTAGCAGTTATAGTATACGTGGTAGTAGTATTGTCAACCTGTTTCCAGCACGGATAATGCATGAAAACAAATATTCTTTTGTCCGGGTTTGAAGCGAAAATCCCCTTGACATAATCAATGGTACTCTGAGCGTATCCACTTACTCCGCCAGTATTCTCTGAAATAGACAGCAGAATATCCCTTCCATTATTGAACTCCCTTTGAATAATCAAGTCGGAGTTTGCTCCGGTCTTTTTCATCCAATATTCCTTAGGTGTGTATTCAACATTCCCGTCAGTAACATTCAACGAACCGAAGTCATTTCCGCTGTCATGGTTTCCCGCTGTAGTTATCCCGCCCAAATCCGTCCATTCATCAAGAAAAATCTTGTAAAATATGAGCCAAGAGGAGCTATTGAATAGCCCCCCTGTAGTCACTGCGAAATCGCCACAAGTGTGGATGTCAACTCCATTTGTCTTTTCAGTCCTGTACAATTCCATCAGCCTGTGCTTTTTTCCATAGGCATTTGTATATCGGCTATGCAGGTCAGAGCAGACTATGAATTTGCCGCGCAATATACTCATTAGCACTCCACCTCCAAAAGCACGCCATGCGGGCAAGTTTTGCCGAAATAGTACAAAACGGCAGAGTTTGTTACAAATTTAGAAATGCCAGCGTAGTTATTGCCGTCTCTTATCCATTTTATATCCCCCGCATTGACTTGCAAATTCAGTTTGCTATGATTAGAAAGATGGAAGCACGTGCCTGTTGCCGTAGTCGCGTCAGAATTGAAATTCCATACGCCATCATATCCAGCGTTATTTGCACCCGGTTGGTCATCAGTGGATATTCTCGTAATTTTGAGCGTTTTAGGGGTAGCTGTCAATGCCTGTTCAAAAGTTATATTTCCAGTCAGTCCATGCGTACCAGCCGCAGAGGTAGTCGATTCACTTCCTACGATATTCCAGCCGTGCTCGTTTTTCCGTGTAGTCTGTAAATGTGGACTTTGCATAGCGCCCAAGCCGACGTCATAATCAGACGGGTATATGTACATTTTGGCATACGTAACGGCTGTTTGCGCCTTACCCCCCGTCACAACCGTACTTGTCGCAAGAGTTCTCGCGTCATCAGTCAAGCACCTAACATACACAGTCTGCTCTCCTTCAACCACTGTAATATTCTCAATCTCTGTCCCCGTCTCGTTGCTCAAATAGTCCTTTGTCCAGCCGCTGTGAATAACATTCTGATATTGGTCAGTATGAATGACAGTGAAATTAGCAATAGTAAGCTCATCTCCGGCTTTAGGATTATTTGCCCCATTATATACGGCACTAATCGTGTTCACCTTTGGCGCTTCACTCACTGTAATTCCGACCGTCCCGCTAACCGTAGGGCTTGCCACCAGCGAAACAGTGACAATTTTCTCCCCCGCAGAATCTGCGCTTTCCGGACTGACAGTCAATCCGCTGTTATCCGTAATCGTAGAAGAACTTCCATCACTGTAATTTACCGTGACATTGAACTTCCCCTTTTCCAAGAACTTATCCCCCGGATAAATCCTTGCAACTCCGCTATTCAGCGTATAAGAATTGACCACCAAACTACTTGCAATCGCGTCACTCACGTTAACGCTCAAACCCGTAGTCTTTCCCTCATATTCAATAGTAACAAGCGTAGTAGGTGTGCTGTTAGCAGTCGCCGGGCTGAAAGTGTAATCGCTGACAGCCCTGCTTGTTCCGTTGTTATACTCTGCCGTCACGGAGAACATACTCTTTGTGAACGCATTTCCCTTGAAAATAGTTCCGCCAATCCAGCTTGCCGTTATCCTCGTAACGCTCAAAGCAACAACCGTTACTGTAGCCGTAGTTTCCTTCCCCTGGTACGTAAACGTGACAACCTGCTCCCCGGCATTCAGCATAGTGACAGGCGTGAACGTGTAATCACTTACAACCGTGCTACTCCCATCATTATAATTCGCCGTGACCCTGAACATATTCTTTGTAAGGTTATCCCCAACATAAATAGTCCCAGTCCCGATATACTCCGCCGTAATTCCAGTCAAACTTACAGTCCCAACCGGAACACTCACAACAGCCGTCTTTCCCTCATAAGTAATCGTAACCTCTGTCGGATTCGTACTCGCAACCTGCGGGCTGAAACTGAACTCTGTAACTGTAACAACGCTCCCGTCGCTATATGTCGCCCTTACAGTGAACATATCGTTCGTCAGTGCCGTATTAGGATAAATAACCTGCCCATAACTCCACTCCGCAGTAATCCCAGTAATAAACGGAGCGCCGCCCCGCAAGATATTGAGCAGATATGTAGCCGCAGTCTGCCCCGTGCTTGCGTCATCATACACAAGGTGTTCCAGCACTGTAGCGAAATACTCAACAGCCGCGTCAGTCCACTTGCTATCTCCACCTCCTTCTACAGTGCCAATTGCCCAATTTCCACCTACAACCTTTGCAACCTTTCCGTTGTCAGCCGCGCTTACAGTCGGCAAAAGCCGTGGAGAAACTTGTGAATAAAACTCTTGAACCTTTGTCAGCACCCACTGCGCCCTTGCTACAACATCATCTCCTTCACCCTCATACCCGTTAATTTGATTCGCCCAGTTTGCGCCGTTATCAGTCAACACTTTCAGCCTGCTGACATCTCCCTCTGTCAAGCTGTTCATAAGCTGAATCCCGGTATTCGTCAAGCTGTCAATCTTCTGTCTTTCCTCGTCAGTAATACCGCCTCCACCTACAACTATATTGTCAATCTCCTCCTGCAATTCCTTCTGCACCGTCTCAATCTGATTGAGAATCTTGCACAGGAACTCATATTCCGTGATAGTTCCATCAAATGTCAGCGGTCTGATTGTGTCCCAATTCTTATCAAGCATATTCTTCATCCATTCCTTTCAATACAACAGCATAAAGCAACATTCCAGCTTTTCAAATACCAGCTTATCCACGTTCATGATATTTTCCCGGAACTCCTGAATCAATCTCCCGTAGCTTCGGAAGCTACTTTTTCCGTACACTCTTGACACAAGGGTTCGTTTTGTTTTGTCATTTCCGGCTTCGCTTCCTGTTCTCGTGCTGTCAACGCTTGCACCTCTTGTAGTATCTCGCTTTGCCTCGTTAGTATTCGTTGTAGTGTTGTCTCCAACGTTTCTATTTGCCGTCGTGAGATACGTCCCGTTCCAAACATTTTCCAAATGACCCTGCGGAGTGTCGCTGAAAGTCTGTTTGTTATCACTGTTAGACGTTTCTGTATTCGTTCCGCTATCTGCCGTATTTTCTGTTTCATTTCTCTGCATTCCTTCTGTAACATTGGTATTCCTTGTGCTGTTGACTTCCGTGTCGCCCTTCGTGTCGGTCGTATAGTCAATATCCGTCAGTGGGTCATACTTGAACTCAACGCTCTTGTACAGTTCATTCATTTCCGGCATAATATCTTGAAGCGTCTGCATTAGCCTCAACTTCCACTCGCCTACAGTTTCCTGTCCAATCTCCCGCATATAGAAGTGAAGCAGGATTTTCTCTTCAAACGTTTTCCTATAGTCCTCGTTCCAAATAGGAAAATCGAAGTCAAAAATCTGTGGCGCGGCTTTTTCGATAATTCCCGGAACATCTCCGACCTGCGTCTCAATTGTAGCATTAGCAAGCTGTTCGCAAATATACCTTACTTCCATCGTGTACTTACTCACCATCTTCACCTCCTTCCTCTACCGCCTCACTGCTTCGGAACTCAACGCCCAGTTCTGTGCTCATGTCCTTATACTCGCACCAAACATTCAGTCCGAACATTTTGTTTATTTTCTCGCAAGCCTCCTGCCGGGCATTCAGGCGGCTGTATCTGCTTGCGAACGTTCCGCCCTGATTCCTTGCAACCTCGTCACTCACCATTCTTTCCCGCTTCTCATTGCCGATATTCGGAATGCCCAAATAGGTAAGAGCTTCGTTCCAAATCTGTGTTTTGAGTTCGTAGAGCCTGTCGCCAACATACGGGGCAGTAGTGTCAAGAGTTTTCACATTGTCCATGGACAAAGACTTTGAACCAATAATCATTGGCTCGTTGCCCATCCACTTCTGATACATACGTATATAGCTGTTTCTTTCCTTCTCGTCACACAGTATTAGCACCGGGCATTTCTGCGCTTTTACATTTATGTCAATCGTTCTGTCAAGGTCAGCCAGCCTTGCGCTGAACATACGTACATCAAGCATTGAATTTGTCCGCATATAGTTATTGAAAATAATAACGCTATTGCTTTCATCCAATTCATGATTGTACCCATTGTCAGCGTAAGCCCTTCTCCGTGTCGGCACTTGATACAAATCAAGCGTGCCACTCCCTGCAACGGGCAACCCAAGGAAGCCCATCACATCGTCCTTGAAGAAAACAGCCTGCCCCATTCTGAAAAGCGTCAGTTCCAAATATCTCTTGTCGCAAGTATCGGGAAGCCCTGTCCACTCAAACATACTCATGGACAACTCGCAAAGGCGGTTGTAATACTGAATGTAAGTATAACCGTTTGCCAGTTCGTCAAGAGAAGGTATAGGCGGGGCTACAGGGTCGCAGTCCCACTGCTTATTTTTATTCATGCACTTGTTATCTCCTTTCCTTCTGAAACAAGGTCAGCAATTCTTACTCTGTAGTTGTGCGTCCCTTCAATAACCACCTCTGTCTTAACATACTCGCCATTTATCTCGACTTCCCACGAAACAGAACGGTCGCCGGGTAGTATGAACTCTACTGTCGTACTATCAGTATACTTTGCTCGTACTGCTACTTCACATGTAGACAACTTTGTTCCTACCGAAGGGGGATTCTTGAACAGTGGCTTGTCATCTGGAAGGAAAATGTTTTCCAGCGTTCCGTTATCAAGCGTGTAGTCTCCAATCTGCACATCCTGATTCCAGAATGTAATTCCCCGGTTAAAGATTTTTTCCAGCGTATCCATGTCCGCGGCATTCATGCCAGTGCTATAGTTGACATTAACATTAACATAGTCAGAATACCCATCAGAATTATGCAGTACGCAACCGCAGGTCTTGATATACTGCCAATAATGACGATTGTATATACCGGGCTGTTTTACTTCTTTAACCGCGTACCCGAACATGGTAAAGAAGTCATCTATTGTTTTTGCTATATCGCCACTTACTCCTTCGCGGTACAAGCTGATAGTGTTTAGCTTTGCGGTAGCAAGAATGTCTGTCGTTGTCATGTTGCCATAGACCGGGTTTGGAAGATGCGCCTTATCAACAAGGTCGCCGACCATGCTAATAAGTCCGCCATACTTTCCACCACCGCCAAAAGATACTGTAGAACTTTCAGATTCTTGCCTTGAAGGTGCGTTGACTGTTCTCGTTGTGTCTTGCATGCTGTTTCTCAATCTTCCTGTTTTAGGAGAAAGTGAACGTATTGTTCTTGCCTGCGTAACATCCCCTCCGCTTGACATAGCAACGTTTGAACTAATAGACATGGCAGGAATAGCGGCTGACAGCACTGTGTTGGAAAGTGAGGCAATTATATTCCCTTTGTTCTCTGCAATGTATGTTTTGAAGGCGTCTCCCTTTACAGGAATTTCAATAGCATACGGCAGTGTAACCATATCGTCAATAGAGTCTATTTTGCCTATATAATCGACAGGTATCAGAGCCGCCTGTGGTGTAGCGGTAAGAATTGATATAAGTTTGAATTTTGGTTTGAACCCATCCTTAAAGAGTTCAAACTTGTAATGCGCAACATTGCCATAGTGTGACGATACGGTAAGACGTGTATAAGGAAACGTGTACAGCTTGTTATTCCTCGGAGTAAAGAACGTGCCATCTGTTTTCTTAAACCCTGCCGTGGAACTCATGTCAAACGTCATTGTTTTTTCCTTGCTACCACTTCCGTACGTGTCAAAAACAGCACCAGTTTCAACTGAACTGAAATAAGCGGGATAAATGAACACAGCGTAAATGTCTTTTGCGTCCATGTTATCAATAAAGGCGCCAGTAATCCAAGAAAGTAGATTTTGCAAGCTGTAGTTTGAAAGACCGGAACCACCTGTAGTAAGGCTGTCCGTAACTGTATTATTGCTATGGTATTTGCCTGTTGCATTCACGTTAGGAACAAGTGAAAAATCTGCATACCATGACAAATCTGTCGGGTATTGCCCTACAGTGCCTGTCTGCAAGGCTTTGCTTCCGTAACTTACGCCAGCATATGGTTCAGGTCTGTCTATAGTAAGCGTGTGTTGTTGTCCAGTATATTGAATCGTTATTGTGTTCCTGTCAGCCACGCCCTGATTTATCGGCTTCGTAGTAATAAGTCCGCCCTTATATTCAAAGCTGTTTGGGTTTACCACATACTCACTTACCTCCTGCATATACTCCCCGCATTCAACAGGCTCGCTTATCACGTTCTTGCCTATTCTGTCATCCCTCACGTGTTCCCTTTCAATCATGCAGTCAGCAAACTTGAAATCAAACAGCCAAGTCTGCATAGGGTCAATAGTGTAGAAAATCTCGCTCGTTGCTTCGTTTATATAATCCACTCTGTCAATGAACGCATAGAACCAGCGTGTCCTGCCAGTTGCGTCCATATATCCTGTATTTTGAAACATGAGATAATTGCAGTCATAAAGAGCGGCATTTTTCAACTCTACCTTTATAGAATTTTCTCCCGTCCTCAAATACTGCAAATTCTCCAACTGAAACTTAACTCTTTTAGGGGAAGAAAAGAAATTCTGCTGTGCCGAAAGAGACGCAAACCTATAGGTATTCTCCAAATCCCTATCCAGTTCTATCCCCTTCAATATCTTTACAACTGTATCAGGCGTAGGCATAAAATTCACCTCCTTTTAACAAAGAAGCCCCGGAGTATTTCATCCGGGGCTGAAAATTTACTGTCAGGACAGCATGGTTTTCTTGACAAGCTGGAGGGTGTCCCCCACATTGACAGTAGATGCCATCTTCCCGGCAGTATACGTGGAAGTCCCGGTAGCGTAGGTATATTCAACGCCGCCAATCTCACATTCGACAGATACACTGCCAGCGTTTGCGGGATAGATATACACGCCGTATCTCTGAACAGCCACCTTTGCCTGAACAGCGTCAAGCGTCTGCTTGAAGATAACAGTGCCGGGCTTAAGCGTTGCGGCTTCGTCATTGCTTGCGGACTGCTTTACATTCAGCGTAATGACAGTGCCTACGTCAGCCACATCCTTTGCGACTACTTCCGCGGTGTACTTGTCCGCCGGAGTAATAGCGGATGCGTCATCGACAAACACAATAGCGTTTGCGAAAGGACTATGAGAAACGTCCTTCTTCACGTTGTAGAAGTAGTTCCAGTAGTCACCGGAATTGACAGGGGTCGTTCCCAGTCTCGTGTAGTGGTCGTAAATCTGGAACCAATCCTCGTCAATAAGGACAGCCTTTACGTTCGCCATAACCGCCAGTTCTTCGGCGGTAACTTCCTCTACCTGATTGCTTTCAGCGCGGATAGTGTTCCAGCGCTCATTGTCAAACGTGGTGAAGTCATCAATCAGGCGCAGGCGACCCATGAAATCAGCCTTCTCCATGTTGAATGCCGCAGACAGAACCTTCACGTCATATTCAGCATTATACTTGCTGCCCATGAAAATCTGCTGTCTTTCCTTCGGGCAGTCATTCTTGACCTTTGCCTCATTAAAATCAGGACGCAGGAAGGTCATCAGGTTGGACTTGCCACGGAACTCAATAGCGGCAGAAGAATGGTCTGCGCTATCGAAGGCAACGGTCTTGATTTTGCCGTGGGAAATTGCCTTGATAAGCATATACTTAAACAGCAGAAATTCATCATACTCTGCCGCCTTGTAAATGCTGTCAACCAGCTTCGCAATGAAGCCATTCAGACCATCGGCGGAAAGGAACGCAGTCCGCAGGTCATAGTCGCTGATAGTCAGCGGGTACTGTACCTTCCAGTTGATAACATGGAAAACGCTTCTCACGTCCGGGATAGTTCTTGCGAACTCACGGGAAGGAGCTTTCTCCGGGTCAAGAGTGCGGACGCGCGCAATCTCGACAAAAATGTTTTCAACGGTTTCGCCGAACTCAAGATAGCCTTTCTTGAGGTCGCGGTACGGGTTGTTGAACGTTGCGCTCTGAATCCTTACAAGCGCGATACGGTTAAGCAGTGCGTTGATGAACGTATTCGACAGCGCAGGAGAACCGTAGATAATTTCGCCGACTACAGGGATATCATCAACAGTTGCAACCTGCGGCACTGCGGACTGATATTCCAGCGGGGCGTTGGCACGGATAACATTCAGAATGTCAAGCGTACTTGCATTCAGCGTAGAATTGATTTTTCTTGCCACTTAATTTCCCTCCTTGAACAAATCTTCATACCTTGTTTTGGGCTTTTCTTTTTCCTCGCCCTTCCCTCCACGGGATTCATTGACAGGCGCATAGAATGTTTCCTTGAATTTCTTGCGCCAAGCGGAATCCAGTTCCTCGATTCTCTGCTGATAGTCCCGCTCAATTTGAGCAGAATTTGCGTTGCCGGACAAGGTGTCCCGGACGTCAGTCAGCAGTGCGATTGCTTCATCGGTTGTGGCGTCAGGTAGTGCGTCACCGATTGCCTGAAGCAGTTCGCTGTCAGTTCTCTTTGCCATCGTGCTTTTCCTCCTTTTCAAGAAAAGCGCTGATTTTCTCCAACAGAATCGTGTTCTGCTGGATAGTAGTGCGCAGTTCTTTGATTGTGGTGTTGATGAAGAACATCAGACCGCAACAGGCGGCAATAGGAAAACCAACGTTGGAAATCATGGTCATAATGGTGTCCACAGAAATCCCTCCTTTCCTTGCCTATAGTATAGCATAGTGAAGGTGAATTGTCAAGTCGCAATAATTTAACTTTTGGTTAATTCACTTTTGCTTGACAAAGGACTACACTTGTGCTATAATAGAGATACGGAAAGGAGGGTGAAGGTAAGCATGGGTGTGTACTATGACGGTACAAAGCTTTTGTCTATGAAAGACTTGAATGGGAAGAAGCCGGAGATTTTCATTGTTACCACTAACAGAACCGGAGGAAAGACCACATATTTCAGCCGTTTGTGCGTCAATAGGTACAATGACAGCGGGTCGAAGTTCATGCTGTTGTACAGGTACAAGTACGAACTGGATGAATGCGCGGACAAGTTCTATAAGGATATCCGGGGGCTGTTCTTTCAGGGGACGGAGATGAAAAGTCAGAAGCGGGCAAGTGGCGTGTTTCATGAACTTTTTATAAATGATAAACCGTGCGGGTATGCCGTGCCTCTTAACTCCGCCGATTCTATCAAGAAATATTCGCATATTTTTAGCGATGTGGATAGAATGATGTTCGATGAATTTCAGAGCGAAAATAATGACTACTGTCCCAATGAAGTACAGAAGTTTATTTCCGTTCATACGTCTGTGGCAAGAGGACAGGGAAAACAGTTAAGGTATGTTCCGGTATATATGCTGTCAAACCCTGTTACGCTGTTGAATCCGTATTATATTGAAATGGGAATATCGAACAGGTTGCAGGTTGATACTAAGTTTCTTAAAGGGGACGGCTTTGTGCTTGAACAGGGCTTCAATGAGGCGGCTTCTAAAGCGCAGGCTGAAAGTGGATTTAACCGGGCATTCGGTGCTAATAAATATGTCGCGTATTCTGCGCAGAGCGTCTACCTTAACGACAATAAAACCTTTGTCGAAAAGCCGGAAGGGCACGGACGCTATCTTGCTACTTTGCGATACGAGGGGAAGGACTATGCAATACGCAGTTTTGATGCAGAGGGCGTTATTTACTGTGACGATAGAGCCGATATGACCTTCCCCGTTAAATTGGCTGTTACTACAGACGACCATAGAGTAAACTATGTTATGCTGAAACGCAATGACTTGTTCTTGCAGAATCAAAGGTACTTCTTTGAAAGAGGTTGCTATAGGTTCAAGGACTTGTCTTGCAAGGCGGCTGTTCTTGCCGCTCTTTCATACTGATATCCTCTTGCGTTTCGATTGCTGTCAGAGCAGGGAAGCAACGCTGAAATTATGCGTCCTGTATCTGTGTCGGTTTTGCTAACCGCTTCTGTCGTTCGCAAGTTACGGATATAAAAAAGCCCCCGCAAGGAGTAATCCCTGCGGGGGTGAAATTTTATGCTTTTTTGTGAAGGTGCTCCAGCATACATTTACGTGAGCCTGGACATATTTTTTCCGTACAGTTCAGACAGACGTCAATTTCCTCTTGTGTTTCCTCCGAAGGCTCTTTGCGTTTGTTCGCTTTACGCTTCTGTAGATTCTGCGAACCGCGCAACGCTCCATTTACTGCAACGCAAACAAGGCTGTTTTCAAACGCGCTTCTCTTTTCCATTGTCCTTGTCCTTTGTTTCCGTTTTGGATTCGTGGGAGGCTGTACTACCGTAAACGTTGTTAAATACAAGTTTTGGGTTACAGTGTTCACAGAAATCCGTTTCATAGAGTGGGCAATACTTTTCGCACAACTTTTTATAAAGCATTTAGTTCTCCCTCCTTTTGATTCTATAGACTATTCTAAGTCCGTAAATCGTGCGGGTTATAATTCTCGGTGTAGTCAACTTACTGTAGCAAGAGCAATACTTTTTGAACAATATTGCAGTGTTCATTAGTTATCCCTCATCTCATACGTAGTTTCACATAGCAAGACACCGCCTGGAATGCGCTTCGGCAGAAGTTTGCCCGGCACTTTTAGACCAATTTTGAAGTCCTCAAGTTCCAGCTTCTTGCTAAAGAATTTTCGTTCTTCGTCTGATAAGCTATCTATGAATTTGACTTCTTCTTCGCCTTTATCTTCTTTGTTTGTAATGTCAAAGCCTGTTATGTTAGCAATGAAAAGCTGTTTTGAACGCTCCGGCATACCTGCACATTTTACGTTCCATATAGGTTCAGGCAGTGGCTTCAAATCGTGCGCTACTTCGTGTTCGATATAGGTTTTCTGTCGCACGAACAAGGCAACGTCCCAGCTTGATTCTATCTTCCAACAACAGAACGCTGTCTTGTGCGTCTTTATTCCGACAAGGTCGGAAGCTGGAAGGTCGCAGTGAATACTGTCTGTGTCGGCATAGATAAAGCCGGGTTTGTCTACGCCGTGATAGTTTTTCTGTGCCGCCCGGATTGTAAATTCACGAGCATAGGAAGTAATAGCAGAACCTACTGCTATATATCCGGGCTTTTTGTCCTCTTGATGAACTACACGGAAAGTTAGAGAACCATCCTCCTTTACGGAGGCAACTTTGAAAGAGGAATCGGGGGAGGATGCCATTTTGCCGTATAGGTTGTTAAGGAACAGTTTTGCAAGAGTCCGCACTGCTCCTTCTGATTCCATCTTTATCTTGCGGTACTTGTCAATGTACTTGTCAAAAATGCCTTTTCGTGCCTTGAAATAACAGCCGTCAAGAATCTCAAAATGCACAAGGTCATAGTGTTCTTGTATTAGCTGAAAGTCTGTGCAGGTCAAGGTCATTTCGACAGTTGCTTCATTAAGGTGTCCGTCTGTGCCATAATAGTACGGAAAATATTCCCCTGTTGAACCGTCAAAGATGTCGGAAGTTTCAAGCATTTCTGTCGCCTTGTATAGAAGGTTGTTTTTGATTTGAATGAAAGGCAGGAAGCCTTCGCGCAAGTAGAAACGTGTTCTTACACGAACGAAAAAATACTTGTTTGAACCACGTGCTTCAAAAGGGATATAATTTCCACTCCAAAAGGTTGGTTCTCCGACAGGGTAAACACTGCCACTTTCGGAACTCATGACGGAGGGGTATAGAGAATTTACGTCTGCTGTTACGCCGTTGTAGTGCAGTTTGTTTTCCTTGCCTTTTACGTAGTAGCACCAGCCGCCACGGTATGATTTGCGGATATACTCGCCTGCGTTCTTGTAGCCATAGATTTTTTCGTCAATCTCTATTTTGTATAGGTCAGGGAACAGGTCTTTGTACATGAAATAGCCGATAATCTTCCGATATTCATCAAGGCAACATGAGCCGATTGTGAGTTTCTTGTGCCCTTGTAAGAATACAATTTCAAGGGCTTCTTTTACAACAAGAACGTCATTCGCTATGTACTGCTGTTCCTGCTGTGTTATCTCACAACCGGGATAACGGAAGCCCTTGTATTCCATGTCTAACTTATGATGCTTTGTACCGAAGCTATCGCCTATTTCCCGAACGGAGAAGGGAAGAAGTTTTAGCGAATCGCGGAACTCGATAAAGTGGTCGTTTATCTTTACAATGATTGTATACCATTGCCCCATGTCGGATATGCTATATCGGAAAGTGTTGTTCTTCATATCCTTGTCATGCAACCAGTATTCTCCTCCCTTCTCGTCTTTTTCAAGGGCTTGTTTGAAGCCTCTGTCTATCAGTAGATAGGACAGAAGAAACGAACCGTCAAATTTCAGATTGTGGAAGTAAACTACAAGATTGCAGGACAAGGACGTGAAGTATTCAAACTGCTCTGAAATGGAGTGATGAATGACTACAGAATCATCTGCCGCGAAAAGCTCCACGCTTGCCGCCGCCCATACCTGCGTGTCCTTCTGTCCCTCGTAAACCGTTGTCTCAAAGTCCGCTACAAGGTAGCGGCATTCTCGACGCTTCAAGCCTGCGGCGGGTTAGAAGGGTCATTATTCTTCGGGATTGAAGTCAACGACTTCGATACCATTGCGATGCAAAGTAGTCGCAAAAGTGTCGCCATTTTTGATGCCAGAGAAACTCTTTTCAAGAGATACAGTGAAATGTTTAATTTCACCTGTTTTGGAATTGCAGTCAGACGCAATGCCCATGACGTAATAGCCATCATCTTCGTCATGCACCACAAGACAGTCTTTTTCTTCCATATAGTCGTTTTTTATAGATACAACATCTCCGACAAATAAATTGCGACCGTTTTCAAGTTTGTAAGGCGTTTTAACACCTACTTTACCAAGAGAAGTCTTTTCGCCATGTGCCCAACGAAGGTAAAGGTCTTTTTTGGGTTCGGCAGGTTTATGCCGGAGAAACAGGTTGTCATTGAGTGACTGAAGGTACAACGAAGTTATGAGGTCATAATCAGGAAGCTCATCAAACAGAATAATCCCGGTTTCTCCGATTCTTTTGGAGTTCATACTGTGCAGACAAACGGCTTCAAACTTTGCCTTTACGCTGTCAAACTGTGTCACTAACCACATTTCACCCATGTGTGCAAGGTTATCTTTTCTGTCTGCGCGCATTATGATTGCGCCTACATTCAAATCTTCAAGTTTCATTGTTCATCCTCCAATATCTTTTTTATTTCAGCTTCTCCAGAACTTACATCTCCGTATGTGTCCATCAAAGTGTATAGCACTGCGTCATATACAGTTTTGTATTCCGGTGAATCCTTTGTAATTCCATACATTGAAACAAGTTTGCGTGCTTTGGCTTCCAATCTGCTCTTTGCGGATGCTTCTTTGTGTTCTGCCTTGAATTCGGAAATATAGCCTGCACGTTTGTCAGACACTGTTTGCTCATAACTGTCACCTTCATCTTCCTCTTGCGCGTCTGAAAATCTTCCGGAAAACATTTCAAATTCTTCGGCTGAAAGTGGTCTGGCAAAAAGGGCGTTGATAAAACCTGCAAGGCGTTGACGTTTACGGTCTACATCTTGATACCCCATGATTATGCGGACTTCCTCCAACAAACTCTGCTGTCGTGCTGTCTCTGCTACTGCGGAGCGTCCACGCTCTGCTATTGCCTTGTCAAAAGCTGTGCGGATAAGTTTCGCATATTCCCGGTTAGCCGGGCTGTCATTATACATGGACGAAATCATGCGGTCAATCTCGGTCAGAACAATGTCAGTTTCCTGCGGGGCTTGCGCTCCTGCTGATTGAGCCATGCGAAGTTGTTCAGGAGTAAGAATCAAGTGACCGTTTTCAAGGGTAAATGATTCTGCTGTTATTGAGCGCAAGCGCTCGATATCTTGCTTTGTTACACGCGAAGGGCGAGTGCCTATTAGGTCAGGAATGGAAACCTTGTGTCTATACTCAAAATCAGATATTCTGTGCCGGGCAAGAGATTCCTCGTAATACCACTGCTGTTGCCGCTTTGTAAAGGAATGGCGTTTTGCCATGTGTTCCTCCTTGCAGTAAAGCCCCGGTAGTTAGCCGGGGCTGTCAGTTTGTTTAGAGAATGGAGCAGGTAATGAAGCAACCCTGCTGATTCTTTGAGGGAACGGTGTAGGCACGAACAGTGAACTCCTCCGCTTCTCCCGTCTCGGAAACCATCTCGGTGAAAATGTCGATGAATGCTTCCTTGAAAGACGGAGAAGAAGTATAATACTTCGTGCCGTCAGAAGCAAGGACAACAAGCGTACTGTAGTCCTTGTTATCGGAGCGCTCGTTGTGAATCTCAACGTCTGCCCACAGGACGGGAGAAAATTCGACACTGCCGTTCTTCAGCGCGGCGTTGATTTGAGTAGCGTCTGTGGTGTCCTTCATCATGATGCGCTCACGGGCAGTCAGGGGACGAGAAGAATTGACGATTTTTGCAGAATAGCCTTCCATTTTGTTTACCTCTTTCATTTATTGAATTTTTTTGGATTTTGGGGAGACGGTTACATGGGTTTGGATTTGTCATAGAAGTCTTGAACTGTCATGAAACGCCGGGTAGTGGCTGTGGTTTTAGTCACTACTCGGATAGGGGTGTAGCGTTTGTCCATGTCAAGTGCTTTGTAGTACCTGCGCATTGCTCGGAGAATTTCATCGTTGTTCTTGAAGTTGTCTACAAGATGAAACTCTGTCTCAACCATTGCGCGAGTTTCGCTGTCAGCTACAAGGATTGTGCCTTCTGTAAGGGTGAGGGTTCTGGAAACTACAGGCTTGCGCATTTTGGTATACCTCCTTCCATTTTTAGTTATGGTGCAAGCCGCAGGAGTTGAACCTGCGCCGTGAATGAGAGGAACACGGGAACGGTCGCTTGCGGAAGGCTCTGTGTAGAGCCTATTTGTTAGATTGCAGATATTGTAAGGTCGCCAACGGTGTCACTTGTGGTTGTGATTGTTACCGATAAGGAAGCGGGGTTGGATTGCATGAATTTTATTGCAGAGATAATGGTGTCTGTTTGAAGCCCCACATATTCTGCAAGAAATGCCCGCGCGTGGCGGAGTGTCCATGCGGAAAGGGTGGGGTAGAAAATTATTTGACCGGACAATGGGTAGTATGCTATTGCAGGTCGGTCGTAGGAATAAAGGACTGTACATGGAGTGGAGCGCGTATTGTCGGGGGAGTGGTGAAGAACATAGGCGTTTGCCTTCTTGAAAAATAAAAGGCGTGTTTTGGGCGGCATGGTTTTGCTCCTTTCAAATTTTGGCAGGTGTTAGGTAAAAAAGGCAATGTTTTGAGCGGAGGGATAATATGGCGGAAATGCAGAGAAAATTATAGTAGGGGAGCGCGGGAAGGCGGGAGCAGGGAATTTACCCCTTATGTGGGTCATGCGGTCAGGTGACTGGGTCAGGCGGTCGGGTGACTGGGTGGTCAAATCAGCTGAAAACGTCAGGGCATGGCTTTACCCCGCCAAACCATAGCTTGACGGGGCGAAGCGGTCGCGTGACTGGATGGTCAAATCAGCTGAAAACTTCAGGGCATGGCTTTACCCCGCCAAACCATAGCTTGACGGGGTGAAACGGTCGCGTGACTGGATGAATCAATAGCGTCACGGCATGGTCGGGTCGTATTCTATGCGGACGCTGGACAGCTGAACAGCCCGCGCGGCGGTGCGCGTGACGGTGCGAATTGCCTTCATGACGACGACAGGGTCGGCGTCAATGTATTCCTGGACAAATGCACGCATATGATATTGAGTCGTGCGTGACCACGTGCCGCGAACCTTGAGAACGGGCTCAGGCGTGTCTGTGTCAAATAGCAAGTCGAGAACGCGAGTATTATAGGAAATCAAAGATACGGCGCGGGGTCTGTCATAGTGGACAGCGCGGGCGGAGGCATACGGGGCAAACTTAAGGTTACTTTTCATGGGGTTTTCCTCTCATTCTCCCGGCGGTAGGTTCATGCGCCTTTGCCGGGATAGAACCCGCGCCCGGCTTTAGAGGGTAACCGGGGCGGGTGCGGGGATTCAGTCGGCGGTGTCAGTGTCCGCCGGGGTGGTCGCGGGGCGGTCTACCTTTACGGCGTATTTCAGAAACAGGGTTTCCGGCATACTGTAGAGGTTTTCAGTTTCGGTCTGGTTTGTGATAATTGCCGGGGCAAAGTCGCCGACCATGCCGCGCCGCGTTTCTTCAAGGACTTTCAGCGGGTCAATGTTTGAGCCGGTGCGGGTTGTGGTGATGGTGCGGGGCTGCATGGTGTGCAGGTCAAGACCGACAATTTCAAATACTGTGCTTTTGATGGTGCGAGTAATGTTGCGTTCTGCCATGGGTTTTTTCCTTCTTTCTCCCGGCGGCGGGTTCGTGCGCCCGTTTGCCGGGATAATGCCCGCGCCCGGTTGAAGGTAGCCGGGGCGGGTGGGTTGGTTTAGTCGTTCGCGTAAGAGGTCAATAGATAGGTGTGCAGGCGGTCGCCGTCCGGGTGGGTGGTGGAGTATGCACAGAAAACGGAAACGTCACCGTTTTTGGACACTTCAACAGAAAAGCAATCACGGGACAGCCGCGCGGGTTTGTCACTGTTTGGAATGCACGAAAGGCACTTCACCTTTACTTGTTCGCCGTCCAATAGGTGCGGGTGGCGGTCACTGAAAAGGCGGAGAAGGTTGACGAACTCTTTCGGGTCGCTTTCGGACGTGTAGCGCTTGTCCTCCACTGTTTCAAATCCGGGGTACTTTTCAACGGTGTATTTGATAGATTGCATGGATTTTTTCCTCTCATTTCTCCCGGCGTCGGGTTCGTGCGCCCGGTGCCAGGGTGCGCGGCGTTAGTGCCGCGATACTGCGAAGGGTGCCCCCCCTGCGCTGGGGCGCGTATTGTACGCGCGGACAGCCGCCCAAATAGCACGCGGACGGCGGCGGATATTCACTTATCAAAGAGCGGGCGCGTGGTTCGGGGCGGGCTGTCTCATGCCCTGCCGCCGGGGCGGTTGGTGTCGGGGGGCTGTCCGCCTGCCCGGCACCTATATAATACCACAGTTTGCACTTTTCGGCAAGTGCGTAAATGGGCTGTTTTACGGCGTTTACAACGGTTTGCGGCTGTTAGACTGTGGTTTGCTATGTATTTTATAGTTTTTCGCGTGTTTGCTCTTGTTTTCGAGGTATTTACAAATAATGGAAATAAAACTGTAATAAGTTACAATTTGTTCATAGAGTTCATATTTGTTAATATACGGGCGCCCGGCAGGCGGTCGCGTGAAGGGGTGTAGCAGTGGTGCGAACGTCGTACCCGGTAGGGGGAAACTGGAAACGGGATTTTCCCCTTAATACT
>ENA-ORRL01001434-ORRL01001434.1-human-gut-metagenome-genome-assembly--contig:-NODE-1434-length-18226-cov-10.332068_pt1 | contig 18226 bp, 15 predicted proteins | sample MGYA00242175_ERZ509134 | MGnify/ENA primary metagenome ERZ509134 (study PRJEB26280, sample SAMEA2338660) | human gut metagenome | biome: human gut; feature: human-associated habitat; material: faeces... | reverse complement strand
GCCCCTGGGCTCCATTGAACGCATCAATATTCTTTTCGCTGAGAATCTTCTCAAAGATTCGGTCTCCAAGCTGTTTTATTTTGGTAACAAGAAATCCGCCGTTCATTTTCATGCAAATGCTCCTATATAGTAGTTTACTTCAAATAATACCATATAGGAGCTTTGTTGTCAAGAGGCTGTATGTCTAAAACATCCGGCGAGTTTTTCATAGCCTGCGCTTTTTGTGTTCTTTCCGCCCGAAAGCATTGACGCACCGCGCCGAATCCTGTATCATGAAGCTGTTCATTCGGCTGTTTTCGCCCGTTTGGGCATTGTGCATATTATGAAAGGAGTCCTTTCCTCATGGCGATGAATCTGACCCAGAAAATCCTGTCCGCGCACCTGCTCAGCGGTGAACTGATTCCCGGCTCGGAAATCTCCATCCGCATTGACCAGACGCTGACGCAGGATTCCACCGGTACGATGGCGTACCTGCAATTCGAGGCGATGGGCGTCAAGCGCGTCAAGACAAAGAAGTCCGTGGCGTACATTGACCATAACACGCTGCAAACTGGCTTTGAAAATGCGGATGACCACTATTACATCCAAACGGTGACGAAAAAGCATGGCATTTACTGCTCTAAGCCCGGCAACGGCATCTGCCATCAGGTACAGCTGGAGCGCTTCGGCGTGCCGGGCTACACGCTGCTCGGCTCGGACAGCCATACGCCCACGGGCGGCGGCATCGGGATGCTTGCCATCGGCGCGGGCGGACTGGACGTTGCGGTCGCGATGGGCGGCGGCGCGTATTATCTGGCGTGCCCGCGTGTCGTCGGCGTGCGCCTGCATGGCAAGCTATCCTACAGCGTTGCGGCGAAGGACATTATTCTGGAAGTCCTGCGCCGGCTGACCGTCAAGGGCGGCGTCGGCAAGGTGATGGAGTACATCGGCGACGGCGTGAAAACGTTGAGTGTCCCGGAGCGTGCGACGATTACGAACATGGGCGCGGAACTCGGCGCAACGACCTCCATCTTCCCGTCGGATGAAGTCACCCATGCGTTCCTCAAAGCGCAGCAGCGCGAGCAGGACTTCGTGCCGCTGTCCGCAGACCCGGATGCGGCGTATGACGAAATCCTCGACATTGATTTGACCGCGCTTGAGCCGCTCGTCGCGAAGCCCCATATGCCTGACATCGTGGAAACCGTCAAGCAGTGCGGCCCGATTAAGGTCGATCAGGTGTTTATCGGTTCCTGCACGAACTCTTCCTATACTGACATGATGCGTGTTGCCCGGATTTTGAAGGGCAAGACTGTGCACCCGGACGTAAGCCTGGTCATCGGCCCCGGATCGAAGCAGGTGCTGACGATGCTGGCGCGCAACGGCGCTTTGGCGGACATGATTGCGGCGGGCGCGCGCATTCTGGAATCCGCTTGCGGGCCGTGCATCGGCATGGGGCAGTCGCCGCGCACGAACGCCGTCTCCGTTCGCACGAACAACCGCAATTTCTACGGCCGCAGCGGCACCAAATCCGCCGGTATTTACCTGGTCTCCTGCGAGACGGCGGCTGTCACGGCGCTGACTGGCGTGCTGACGGATCCGCGCTGCCTTGACATTGACCTCGACATCCCGATGCCGGAGACGTACACCGTCAACGACAATCTGGTCATCCCCCCGGTCGCGCCGGGCGAAGAGGACACGGTGGAGGTTGTCCGCGGCCCGAACATTCAGCCCTTCCCGCTGGGCAAGCCGCTGGCGGATGCCATTTCCGGCAAGGTGCTGCTGAAGATGGAGGACAACATCACCACCGACCACATTGCGCCGTCGGACGCGAAGCTTCTGCCGTTCCGCTCGAACGTGCCGTACTTGTCGGACTTCTGCCTGACGCCCGTGGACGCGACGTTTCCGGCGCGCGCGAAGAAGGAAGGTGGCGGCATCCTCGTTGCGGGCATGAACTACGGGCAAGGGTCGAGCCGCGAACACGCCGCGCTTGTCCCGCTGTATCTGGGCATCCGCGCCGTCGTCGCGAAGTCGTTCGCCCGTATTCATCAGGCGAACCTGATCAACAACGGCATTCTGCCGCTGACGTTCCAGAATGAGGCGGATTACGACCGCATCGCGCAGGGCGACACGCTGAGCCTGCCGCACGTCCGCGAGACGGTGGAAAGCGGCAGCGACACGTTCGTGCTGCACAACGACACAAAGGACGAGGATTACATTGTGCTGATGCCGCTGACCGCGCGCCAGCAGGGCTGCATCCTCTATGGCGGACTGCTGAATTATACAAGAGAGAGCGCAAAGGCGGAATAAGATAGTTTGTCCCCCAGAAGTATGGGCTTCCGGGGGATTTTTGGCGTTATTGTTTCAGGGGGAATAGAGAGGCTTGCGAAAATCTGCTGCTTTTGCTACAATCAAGGGGGAAGGAGGCTGCCCTGATGAAAAATATCAAGTACACCGTCACGCATCCTATCTTTGTGTTCATGAAGAAGCATTTTTGCCCGCACTGCAAGGCAGCACTCACAGTGGAAACGGCGCATCATTTGGTGAACTCCCGTTCCGAAGAAGCGAAGAACTACGATTTTTCCACGGAAGACGGCAAGATGATTGGCACAGTTGACTTCCGCAATCCGTATTTTTCCTGCCCGAACTGCCATGCGGAGTTTTCGGTGGAAGAATTGTGGAAAAAGGAGAAGGGAAAAAGGGCAAGCAGATAACGCAGGTGAATTGAAAGAATCGTATGAAGCACAAAACAGCCGGGGACTGCCTTGCCAGCAATCCCCAGCTTTCGTAATTCCTATGAATTTTTACTTGACTTCCAGCAGGTTCTTGCATTCCGCGAACGCGCGGCGGCCAATGATTTCAATCGTCGCGGGCAGGGTTACGCTCTTGAGCTTCGTGTTGCCCTCAAACGCCTGCGCGCCGATTTCCACCACCGGCAGACCCGCCACCGTGTTCGGAACGGTCAGCGTCGATGCCGTGCCGTTGTACTTGACGACCACAATGCCCGTCGAGTCGTCACGAACCGCGAACACGAAGTCGCCTGTCACGGTGAATGCCTTGTTGACAGATTCGAGCTCCGTATTGCCGGACAGCGCCTTAATCGTGATGGTGTAGTCGCCCGGCTGCAGCAGCTTCAGACCCGGCACCGTGTAGTTCAGCGCCGCCGTTTCGCCCAGCAGCGCAGCCGTGCCATCCGGCGTGGTCAGCAGCAGCTGATACTTCGCTGCGCCGCCAGCAGCCGTCCACGTCACCGTCAGGTCCTCACCCTGCTTCGCGGCAGGAACGGTCACAGTCAGCGGATCGTCGGTCACATACAGCGTCAGGGACTGCGCCGGGGAAAGTTCGCCAGCGGTCGTTCCGTAGTAGGGCTTGAACTGAATCGTGCGGACACCGTTGCCGTTGCCCAGCGAAGCGAAGGCGCGTTCGATAACCGTCACATCGCCAGTCGTCGGATAGCTGGTATTTGCCTTGCCGTCCACATACAGGACGACTTTCGTCGCGTTCTTGGTGTTGACCGTGAACGTCACCGGCACATTCAGCTTCACGCGGCTGGGATTCATGGTGAAGTTGACGACTTCCGGCTTGTTGACCACGGTCGTCGTCAGTGTAATCGTGTACGCCTTAAACTTTTCGCCCGCCGTCGTGCCGTTGTAAGGCTGGAACTGAATCGTACGGACGCCGCCATTATTCCCCAGCGACGAGAACGACATCGTGAACTCGTACTTCGACATGCTGGTCGTTACGTCCTCAAAGCGGCGGTTCACCTGCCCGTCGACATACATCAGCAGCTTCGTCGCGTTGTCCAGATAAACAGTGAATTTAATCTGCTCGCCCAGCACCGCGGTCGTCTTGTCAATCTTGACATTCGCAATCACGGGGGAAGCAGACGAACCGCTCGTCAGGGAAATGGTGGTTGCGGTGGTCTTGTCGCCGCCGACTGCGCCGTTGTAGGCTTGGAACGCAATGGTACGCTTGCCCCCGTTGTTCCCCAGCGAAGAGAACGCCATGGTGAAGGTGTATTCCGTCATGTCAGGAGTGATGTTCTCGAAGCGGCGGTTGACACTGCCGTCGATGTACATCAGCACCTTCGTGGCGTTCTTGATGCGCAGGGTGAAGGTGATATTTTCGCCCAGCGTCGCGTTCGGATTGCTGATTTTCAGCAGCTCAACCCGCGGCTTGTTCGCCACGCTGATGGTAATCGTCTTGGTGTCGGACATAGCGCCGGGCGTGTTGCCATTGTAGGGCTGGAATGCCACCGTGCGCACGCCGCCGTTTGAACCGAGCGTCGAGAAGGACATCTGGAACGTCGTTGCGCCGTCCTTCACGTCGTAGATGTAGCGGTTCAGCTTGCCATCAATGTAGACACGCATCTTCGTCGCGTTCTTGGTGTTGATGGTGAAGGTGATGGTTTCGTTTAAATCAACCGTGGATTTGTTCAAACTCCAGCTGGTCACGGTCGGTTTGTTCGGGCTTTCGTTTGCGACAGTCACAACACGTTCGGAGGTCTTTTCGCCCGCCGTCGTGCCGTTATAGGCTTGGAACGCAATGGCGCGCTTGCCACCATTGCTTCCCAGCGACGAGAAGGACATGGTGAAGGTGTATTCCGTCATATCGGGGGTGATGTCCTCGAAGCGACGGTTGACGCTGCCGTCGATGTACATCAGCACCTTCGTGGCGTTCTTGACGCTCAGGGTGAAGGTGATGTTCTCGCCCAGACCCACGGTCGTCTTGTCGATATTCTTTACCGTTACCTGCGGCTTGACAGACGGCTTTGTCAGCGTAATCGTTTGTTCAGCGGACTTTTCGCCGGGTGTATTGCCGTTGTAGGCTTGGAACGCGATGGTGCGCTTGCCCCCGTTGCTCCCCATCGAGGAGAAGGACATGGTAAGCGTCGACGTGTCGGTGGGCACGTCGTAGATGTAGCGGTTGACGCTGCCGTCAATGTACATCAAAATCTTGGTGGCATTCTTCGTGTGGATGGTGAAGGTGATATTCTCGCCCAGCTCCGCCGTCGCCTTGTCCATTTCGAACGTCGGTTTGCCCGGAATAATCACATCCGCGCGGTCGATGTTTTCGAGGTCATCCGGCACGTCCGTAGGCGCGGGGGTCGACGCGGGTTCCTCGGTCGGCACGACAACGGGTTCCTCGGTCGGCACGACAGCGGGCTCTTCAGTCGGCACGACAGCGGGCTCTTCGGTCGGCACGACAGCGGGCTCTTCGGTCGGCTCAACAACGGGTTCCTCGGTCGGCACGACAACGGGTTCCTCGGTCGGCACGACAACAGGTTCTTCGGTCGGCACGACAACGGGCTCTTCCGTCGGCATGGGCGTGGGTGCAGGGGTCGGCACGGGTTCTTCCGTCGCAGCCGCAAGCACCAGCAGGGCACTGGGCATTTCCACGCCGCTCGCGAAAACACCGGTGTGACGCTGATTCTCAATGCCCTCTTCCGGCACAGGATGCACTGCATCCGCCGCCAGATAGCCATATGCAACGCCAGCCGTCTGGTCATACACGCAGACGGAAATCCGTTCATTCAGCTGACCCTTCTGCGGACGATGCGTCACATACACTACGCCAGTTACCCGGCCAACCAGCTCATCGCCCGTCGGATTCAGGTACAGCTGTGCGCTGCTGAACGTCGCGGCAAAGCCGGAGTCAAAGAACTCGTTATCCAGCACGGAACGGCTGTAATCTACGGCTGCTTCGTCCACGATTTCGGGCGCTTCCGTTACCTCGGGAACATCCGTCGTTTCGGGGATTTCCGTTGCTTCGGGAACATCCGTCGCTTCGGGGATTTCCGTTGCTTCAGGAACATCCGTCGCTTCGGGCGCTTCCGTTGCTTGGGGAACATCCGTCACTTCGGGGATTTCCGTTACCTCAGGAACATCCGTCGCTTCGGGGATTTCCGTTGCTTCAGGAACATCCGTCGCTTCCGGTGCTTCCGTCGGCACGACCTTAACCGTTTCCGCCGGCGGAGTTTCCGGCTCTTCTGCAGCCGCCGTCAGCACTGTTCCCATACTGCCCGTTACCATGAATACAGCCAGCAGGAAAGACAATGCCTTTCGCATCCACTTTTTGTCCTTCATCGTCCTCACTCCTTGTTCTGTGCAATCTTCCGGCACGACGTATGGTTGTGCCAATGGCAAGCGATTGCTGCTTTCCATCTTTCTTTTCGCGGCGAGCCGCAGTGCTCCCGGTGGATATAGCAATCTCTTTCCCAATTCCAGCTATATTGTAACAAATTACAAGTCGGCTGTCAATACTTACCGCGCAGAAAGCCGCATTTTATACGAAAATCAAGGCACTTTCTCTGCATCTGTCTCGCGGAACTGATTTTTCCATTGCCGAATTGCCGTGGTCGGCAAATCAATTTGCGTCTCCCATGCGGAACAGATGCGCTCCTCCAGCACATCCAAATTCCCGCCGCGGGGCAGGACGGGCAGATTCGTGTCCTTCGCGATTTCACTTGCGCGGTTGTCTACCGCCAGAATCAGGCTTCGGCAGCCCATGTTCATTGCGTGGATGCCGCCGTGCAGCCGCGTGCCAACGTAGTCAATCCCGCCTGATGCCAAAAGCGCTGTGTAATCTCGCAGATTCGGCTGAATCAGGTGCAAATTCTGCGTCACGTGCGCATCCATTTGGCGCAGGCAGGCGTAGTCCTCAACTGCTTGCAGCCACACATACACCTCGCGATAGTGCTTTTGCAGCATGGTCAGCATCTGCGCATCCTGCTCCGGGCTGCTGCGGTAGTCCGTCAGCGTTGTCACGACGCGCTCCGCCTTGTGCGTCGGAATCTGCGCGCATTTGTCGTCTGTCAGCCCCCACATTGTCGGGCACGCCGTATTCAGCACGTTCGTGATGCCCAGCTTCAGCAGGCGCTGGCGCGTGTATTCGTCGCGCACCGCGTGCAGGTACTGCCCATCCAGCAGCGCTTTTAGAATCCGCTTCGTGTATCCTGTCGGCTCGTCCTGGTATTGATACCACCCCGCACCCAGCAAAATGATATGCGTGCGCTGAAATTTCTCACGAATCAGGCGGAAATTCAGCAGCTCCCGCTTGTGCAAATCGCCGCAGCGCATCATCACCGCGTCCCGCAGGCGGATATTCCACATCCTTTGGCGGCGCATGTCCGAGGAAAGCAGATTCGTCCCGCAGACAAATGCGAAATCCGCACTGCCGACGTGCTTCATCGACACTTTCGACAGCCTGTCCCGAACCGGCACGGCGACGGACAGCTGCACAGGAAAGCAGTCGTGCAGCACATGCTCGCAGGCGTTGCGGATGATGAAATCTCCCTGATTCGCTGTTGAGATGGTAGGGTCAAAACGCACAATTTTGCGGCAGTGCTGCATTTCCTGATCGATCATACCTTCTTCCTCCATTTGCGCAAGAAACTCCGCCCTTTTTCAAGCATCCAGCGATATTCTGCCGTCCGTCCCAGCGCCAGCGTGTACAGGAGCGCCGTCACCGCCGCGCAGGTGATGCCCTTGAGGATAATCCACATCAGCGTATGCCCCATCCGCGCGCACAGCAGCAGCGACAGCGCCATCACCGCGCCGTTGAGCAGCAGCAAGCCTCCCTGCGCCTTGAAATACGCGGCAGCGCTGCGCCCGAAGGTGCGATGGAACAGCACTTTCGGCTCATACCAGAAGATGGTGCATAGCCGCGCCAGCCCTGTTGCGCCGATGATGCCCGCCACGCCGAAGAAGTGCCCCAGCAGGATGGACAGCAGGATGTTGACCAGCGCCGTCATAAACATAACATACTTCATTTGCCGAAAAAGCCCCAGCGTTTCGCGGTACATCCACACAGGCGCGACGATGGTGCTCAGGTAGAATGTGAACAGCACCGCCGCCACTGTCCCTGTGTCCATCAGGTATTCTTCGCCCACCCAAATCGGGATGAAATCCTGCACAATCGCGCCGTATGCGGCGACGCAGAAGCCTGTAATCGCCCCGAAGAGGACAATCAGGTTGCGGAACATGGCGTATGACTTTTCCGAATTCTTCTCGGCATTCAGATTTCCCAAGCTGGCGGAAATGCCGGTAATCACGATGGAAACGAACGTTGTCACATACGTCGTCAGCGACGCGTAGTTGGAGTAGTAGCCGACGAACACCGTGCCCAGCATGACGGAAATCAGAATGTTGTCCGTGTTGTTGATGAGTATTGTCGCCAGCTTGTAGAGAAACATGGAGCGGATGTTGTCGTTCAGCTCCTGCTTGCGGTGCATCGGCGCACATTTCTGCTTTTTCCGCAGGAAGGGGTACATCTTGTCCGCTAAATGGCTCAGCACCGCGTTCTGCAGGAGGGTGCAGGCAATCTGAATCAGCAAATAGCCAAGATAGCTGCCCCAAATCAGCAGGCACGCGATCTGCGCCGCATACTGCAACACCAGCGCCACGGCGGAAACCATGTTCTGCAAATATGCCTTCTGGTCGGCCTGAATCAGCGTCGTTTTGTAGATGACCAGATAGGATGCCACGGAGTTCGTCAGGTACAGCACATAGTAGACGATCAGCTGCGCCATCGGCAGCTCGCTGCTGATGATGAGCGGCAGGAAGGGGATTACCGCCGCGCCCAGCAGCGCTACCGCCAGCGCAATCAGGCGGTAAATGCGACGATAATAGCCCAGCAGGTGCTGGATTTCGCCCGTGTCGCCCCGGTGCAGCGGGGCGTACAAGCTGTACACCAGCACGTTGCCCACACCCAGTTCCGCCAGTGACAGCATGGCCAGAATGTTGCTGTACAGCCCGTTGACACCCGTATAATCCGCGCCCAGCCGGCGCACAAACACCGTTCGCACGGCAAAAGCCAACAGCAGCGTAACCACCTGCCGTACTGCGCCTACACCGATGTTGCGCGCTGTGTTTTCGCTCCTTGATGCTGTGTTCATGATTCCTCTCCGCCTGTTTCGCCTGTCTGCTCCTGCGCCGCGTCCTCCGGCTGCGTGTTAAACGTCAGGCGCAGTTTTTCCGGCGGCACAGTGCAGCGCCTCCTGCGTTTCCTCTGCCTGCGCGCATTTGCCGGCAGATCAGGCGCTTCCTCCGCGTCCGGCTGCCACTTGCCCAGCAGCCCTAAAAACAGTATGTTCAGGAAAACGCCCTCCGTGTTGATGCACAGGAAATACAGCAGGAAAACGCCCAGCACATACAGCAGCCGCGCCTTGGCAAATTTGGTGCGGATACCGCGGTACGTCAGCCACAGCCAAACTGCCGGGAGAATCAGACCTGTATCCATGACGAAGGCGGCAAAGCCATTGGAAATGTTCTGCACCCTGTGTTCCATCAGGATTTCCGCCTTTCGCTCCGAGAAAACGCCCTGCCCCGCAATGGGGGATTCCAGCCCGATTTCAAAGCCGCTGAAGGTGTCGTTCCACCGCGTGTAGAACGAACCGCCGGAATTTCGTCCGACAATCTTGCGTTCCACCACGCCCGTGACAGACTCGATGACAAACAGCAAAATCAGCCCAATGAACGCCGCCATCTTGATGCTGCGCGCCATTTTCCTGCCCTTTTTGCGGAATGCCACCGTCAGCAGCACAACGCCCAGACAAATAAAGCCTGTTGTGGACAGCGTGCTGAGGATGGTAACAATCAGCAGCGCAATTGCCCAGCAGTATTTCTTCTTGCTCATGCCCATGCGCGTTTCGTCGCTCATCAGGAACAGCAGCGCGAAGTTCAGGAAAATCTGGTGGCTGCCCGGCTCGTTGAACATACCCGCGTTGCGGTGGAAAACCGGGATGTTCAGCCAGCCTAAGGTGAAATAAGGCGTCAGATAAAATCCGTTGACGCTGGAAACTTCGTAGTGCAGCAGCGGCAGCGGCAGCGACAGCAAATCGCCGATGACGAAGGAAATCAGGCTGATGGCCGCCTCTGCCAGCATGACTTTGGTATACAGCCGCATATACGTCCGATACCCGATGCAGCTTTGCAGAACCAGCACATAGCCGATGTTGCAAAGCCAAATGACAATATCGTTGATGTGGATGCCGTTCTGCGGGTTGACGAAGCTCGTCAGCAGCAGCGCCGCCGTCAGCAGCAGCGTCAGGCGTATGTTCTGGGCGCTGATTTTCGGATGATGCGCCCGCGTCAGCAGCAGAATCGACGCAATCAGCATGGCTGCCATCAGCGGCATCCGCAACACCTGAAAATACAGCGAACCCATGCCCAGCACGCCAATCAGCACACAGAGTGCATCCACATGGTTCTTTGTGATTCGGATTTTCATCGTGCAATCTCCGTATAAATCTGATGCAGTATCTCCAGATTCTTCTGCGCATCATGCGTTTTTCCAGCGTGTTCCCGCCCGGCGCGCGCCATCTGCGCCGCTTTTTCCGGATGCGCGAACATCTCGCAGATATCATATGCCAGCAAATGCGGGTCGTCTGCCGGATAAATCAGCCCTTCCACGCCGTGCGTCATCAGACAGCGCACGCCGCCGACATCCGACGCAATGCACGGTACGCCAAGCAGCATCGCCTCGCCCAGCGAATTGGGGGAGTTTTCAATGCTCGACGGCAGCACAAACACCTGACTTTTTAGATACCGCTCCTTCATTTGCTGTGCATTCAGGCTGCCGGTAAAAACAACATGGTCGTAGAGGTCGTTTTCGCGCAGCAGACGGTGGATGTACCGTTCATAGGCATTGCGCGCAGGCAGCGGAATGCGCCCATAGTCCTTGCGCCCCACATAGAGCTTGACATCGGGATGGCGCTTGCGGACAATCGCCAGCGCCTGCAATAGCAGATGCAGCCCCTTGAGTGGCACATGCGCCTGACTGCAGAAGAGACTGTGCGGCTCGCAGCTGTCCAGCGACCATTCGCCGGTGTAGAACTCGTCCCGCAGCGTTTCGTTGTTAAAATGATAGGCAGCCTGCGGGGCAAACTCCGCCATGCAGGCAGCATCCCAGTCGGTGCGCCCGATAACGTGCTGCACCCTGCGCAGGGCTTCCTGCTCATACTGCCCGACGCGGCGGTAGATTGCTTCCTGCCGGACGATATTGCCCTTCACCAAATCCTTCAGCGTGTGCCCGTGGCAGACGTGTTCCGGCAGATAAGCGCGATAATGCTCCGCGTATATGGACAGAAGCCCCTGAATGGAAATTACAATCCGCTCGCGCATCCCCAGGTGTTCCGCCGCGTCAACCATGGCCAGCGTGTGCTGATTTTCCGTGCCCCAGAGGTGAATGACATCCGGCTGCTCTTTGCGCAGGATTTCCTCCAGTTGCCGGGTGTAGGCTTCTCCGCAGCGCTGCGTAGGGCGTGTGGGGTTGACAAGCCCGTAATAGCGGTAGCCGTCCACTTCGCCCGTCAGCGCTTTCGGCGCGTCAAACACATACGTCAGCGCCGCATCCGGCAGCTGCGTCAGCCGCCGCGACAGCCCGACCAGCCAGCCCACGATATACACCGGGGGAAGCGATTCTTTTTCCGCAATGGCAGGGAGGATAATATTCCCCATCCACATGACCTTCACGCTTCAGCACCTCCTTTCACTTTGCGCTGTGCGGCATGGTTATTCCACCGCGCCCCGCGTCAGAAAATCCCGCAGCTTTTCCCGATCCTGCGCCTGCGATTGGCAGTAGCGCGCAATGTTGCGCACATAGCGGTCATGCACGGCTTCATCCAGCAGCTTTCCAGGCGCAAAATCCGCCATGCGGGATACCGTTTTGCCCAATTCGTTTGCTTCCACCATTTGCAGCGTCCCGCAGCGGCTGCCCACAATCGGCACGCCCCGGAAGAGAATATCGAACACAACGCCGCTGCTGTGCAGGGAGTAATTCTCCGAATAGTTTAGGATGCAGTAACGGCATTGGCGAATCGCTTCGTCATACGCCGCTTCGGACAGGTATTCCAGCCGCAGCTCGATGTTCTTTGCGCCCGCGCAGACTGCCCGCAGCTCCGTTTCCAGCGGCGCTTCCTGCACCCGACCTGCAATCAGCACCCGATACGGCGTGTTCCGCAGCTGTTTTGCCGCCTCAACGACGCCCTTGTCCGACGTAATCAGCCCGACCATGCCGAAATCATAGCGCTTCTGCGCATACGGCACAGGCGGCTGCATCGTTCCTGTGCTGATGTAATCGGATACGACGCACATCGGCCGCCCGTACGCCGCGCCAATGGCTGCATTGGGGCAGATAACGCCGCTGATTTTCCGCCTGCACAGCGCATACAGCCCCCGCTTCAGCAGCGAATTGACGCCGTCGGCGCTGTACTGGATGGTGTAGACCCGCGTTTCTTTCTTCTTGAACAGTGCAAGCCCCAGATACGCTGTTGCGACGGCGCTGCACTGGAGGACAATCACGTCATCCTGCGCTTTCCGAAGCAGCGCGCGCACGTTCTGGAACACGGCGCGTTTGTTGCGCACCGCCGAACTGCCTACGATGTAATCATGCGGCAGACGAATCAGCTTGTCCCCGAAGCGGTCGCCGTACACCGGCCCGCCCGCAATGCGCACATCCATCTCCGCGCCGAACAGGTCAAGATAATTCTGCGCGACGGTGAAATAATGCCCAGCGGCAATGCCGTCTGTGCTGGTGCTCCGTACATCTGCCACAATCAGCCGCATGATGGTTCGTTCCTTTCGCCACTTTTCTGCATCGCCTTGCTGTAAATCGCCATCAGCTGACGATAATTTGCTTCCGCCGTGAAATTCTCCTGATACGTTTTCAGCGCGCCCTCGCTGACGGATTCCGCGTGCTGCAGCCGGTTGAGCGTCTGTGCCAGCTGTTCCGCCGAGTCCGCCGGAAACTTGAAGCCCGTCACGCCGTTCGAAATCAGGGAACCCGCGTTGCCTAAATCCGAGCAAATCACCGGCGTGGCGGCGCTGAAGGCTTCCACAATTGTCATCGGGAAGCCTTCGTACCACTGTGTCGGCAGAATCAGCGCCTTGGACTGCCCCATCAGCGCCCGTGCCGCCGAATTTGGCACAAAGCCGCGCAGCTCCACCTGCTTCAGCTTTTCCCGCGTCAGATATTCGCGGCACCATGCTTCCTCCGGCCCTGTGCCGCAGATGATTAGCTTCATGCCCCCGCCTGAACGCTCGTAGCGCGCCCACGCTTCCAGCAGCAGCCGAATGCCCTTGAGCGCATCCAGACGACCGATGTACACCACCTGATTTTCGCGCGCCGCATATGGCACAATCGTCTCCGGCGGTTCCACAAAGTTCGGCTTTACGGACACGTTTTCCGGCGGAATCTGCTCAAGCGCCAGCAGCTTCTGCCGGTTGAAGTCCGTCAGGGTGATATAGTGCAGGCGGCTGTACGTTTTGAGGGCACGGTGCAAACGTGTGCTGAGCACGCAGAGCACCGTCTGCAGGCGGCTGCTGCGGTAGCAGCGGTGCTTCACCGCGCAGTGCAGCCCCTTTTTCGTGCAATCCTCGCAGATATGACCGTCGCGGTAGAAAAGCGCGTTCGGGCAGAGCAGGCGGAAGTTGTGCACCGTCTGCACCACGGGAACGCCCTCGCGCAATGCCGCGTAATACACTGCCGGGCCAATCAGCGGCAGCGTGTTGTGCACATGCACCAGCGAAATCCGGTTTTCGCGGATGCTCCGCCGAACCTCGCGGTATGTACGGATGCTGAAAAACATCCCCAGCGCACTGCGGATTTTCTCCAGCGCTCCCATGCGCGAAATCTCCTCGTTCCGCCGCGCATACAGCGCCGCAGCGTGACCGTGCGTTTCCAGCAGGTGCTTCTCGTTCGCCACAACGACATCCTCGCCGCCGGGAACCTGATAATAGTCGTGTACCAGCAGTACAGCGGGCTGTTTTGTCGCTTGCTGCATTTACTTTCTCCTGATGGTCGCGTTCCAGATGAATTTCAGATTCGTGCTCCAGTAGCGCTGGAATAGCCGCTTCGGGTCTTGCATCAGGCGATAGAGCCATTCCAGACTGTGCTTCTGCATCCATAACGGGGCGCGCCTCACGTTGCCCGAAAAGAAATCAAAGCCCGCGCCGACGCCAATCATCAGCCCATGCACACGCCCTTGGTGCGCCGCCATCCAGCGCTCCTGCTTCGGCGCTCCCAGCCCGACCCACACAAAATCCGGCTGCGCCTGATTGATGCGCGCCACGGCAAGCGCATCTTCCTCCGGTGTCAGTTCGCGGAAGGGCGGCGCGTCTGTGCCCGCAATTACCAGTCCCGGATACTCCTGCTGCAGGCGCGCAATCATTTTCTCCTGCACTTCCTGCGTGCTGCCGTAGAAATAATGCCGCCAGCCGTGTGCCGTGGACTGCCGAAAGACCTCCATCATCAGGTCAGGCCCGGTTGTCCGCTGAATCTGCGGATACCCGCGCCGCCGCGCCTCCTGCGCCAGCGGATTGCCATCCGGAATCGCCATCAAACCGCCGTTCTGCACGGCACGGTAGTCCGCATCCTCGTAACTGACGACGGTTGTATGTACATTCGATACGCAGATGTAATCTCCCTGCAATTGATGAATATTCTGCGCCAAATATTTCAGCAGCCAATTCATGTTGATGACAGCAATATTGACCCCTAAAATCGGACAGACCGGAATTTCACGCTTGTTCACTTTGCGGCAGTATTGCGCTGCTCCTTCGTGCGCCGTGGCAAACACCCCTTTCCCCGCTTCCCCAGCAAGAAACCTTGATACTATTTCCAGATTCATCTGCGCCATCTGCTTGCGCCTTTTCCCTTCTGGCGTCCGCTCATTCCACTTAGCGTAGCGCTGCTACGCTGCGTTCCATTCACGTTAGCCAGAATGAAAAATTCGCTGCGCATCTTGGCGCATTCTTATCTGGAAATAGTATGAATCATAAATTACCATTTTCATTATAACGCAAACATCAGTAATTTGCAAGCATTTCCATTTCAGACGATGAAGAAATTTCCTTTTTTTCTGCGGATGAATTGCCGCCCCGTATTCGTTCTTTCATTAGCACACCCATGCGAAAGGAGTATTCTTTATGAAGAACTGTATTTCCCGTTTCTGCCTGCTTGCCTTGCTTCTCCTGATGACCATCGCCCCTGTCCGCGCGGAAATTATCGGGCAGACGACGGAGAACGAGTACATCCACCGCCTGATTGCGGACAACGGGCAGGAACTCTGCTTCGTGTCCGGCGAGAAAGACCCGTACCTTTCCTATGCGGATGTCAACTTCGACGGCATCAACGATGTGGTGATACTGACACAGCGCGGCGCGAGCAATTTCGTCTACCAGTTTTTCATTTTTGATGGCGAACAGTATGTTCTCTGTCCGCTGACGTTCACGAATTACGACCTTGATGCGGAACACAAAATTGTAAGGAGTTCTGTGAACGGCGGCTTGGCGGGCGGCATTCACAGAGAAACGCTGTACCGTTTTGAGGGGACGGAGGCGGTACTGCTGCGCTGGGCGGTTGGCGAGGAGAAAGAGGACTGGACGTTCGACGCGGATGGTTATACCGTCCGGCACTACAATGATGTGCTGACCCTGCAGGTCTGGGAACATGATCCGGATATGGACGGCATCCTGATTTTTGAGCAGGATGTATCTACTGAAGATGAAAATGCGCTGAGGGAAGCGTTTCAAGCGGAAAATGACGCGCTCTGGTCGGGCATCCGCTAAGGCACCACCTCATTTGTGCGGTGTTACCTTAAAAAAGTTAGTCACATCGAACGAAACCGCTTGACAATCCGCCGCACTGGTGCTATCATTCAGATACCCCGATGGGGTATATTGCATTCATCGAAAGGATGAGGGCTGATGACAAAAACGACGCTGAAAATTGATGGCATGATGTGCGGCATGTGCGAGAGCCATGTCAATGACGCAATCCGCAAGGCTTTCCCGGCGGTCAAGAAGGTGACTTCCTCCCATGGCAAGGGTGAAACGGTGGTCATTTCCGAAGATCCGCTGGACGAAGCGCAGGTGAAAGCTGCGATTGCCGCGACGGGCTATGATTTCAAGGGCATGTCAAGCGAGCCGTATCAGAAGAAGCGTTTCCTTTTCTTCTGATGGCTTCTTTCGCACAACAAAAAGCAGGGCTGTCTCCGGCGTGGAGGTAGTCCTGCTTTTTGTTTTCTGTGTTAGTTGATTTTTGTCGTGCAGAGGGCTTCACCTCTGTGGAGGCGACAAGAAGGCATGAAAACAGATGAAGTCTGCGGTCGCCCCCTGCCCCCCTTCGCTATTTCCCCCACTTGATATGCTTCATGTGCTTCATCACCAGCGTGGCGCTCACGCCGGTCAGCGCGCCGAAGAGAATGCCGCTGAGCATCAGGACAGCCATGTAGTACGCCAATTGCGACGTGTGGAGGATAATCATTGCCATCACGATTTGCCCGACGTTGTGCATTACGCCGCCGACAATGCTGACCGTGACCGGGTGCATCCACTTCATGCGCGAAAGGAGACACATGCTTGCCAGCGACAGCACACCGCCTGCCAGTGCGTACGGCAGCGCCGCCACGCCGCCCAAAAACAGCGAGGACAGCACCACTTTCAGCAGCATCAGCACCCACGCCGTCGGCAGGGACAGCATGTAGACCGCGAAAATCAGCACGCCGTTGCTTAAACCCAGCTTGATGCCCGGTACGCCCAGCAACGGCGGAAACAGGCTCTCCACCCAGCCCAGCACCAGCATCAGCGTCAGCAGCACACTGCACAGCGCAAGCTGTTTTGTGGTGATTTGCTGCTTATTCATTTGCTGCGTCCTCCTGCACGGTCGTCAGCCAGTCCATCAATTCGTCGCGGCTGTACAGCTGGAGCGTCACCTGATTCGGCAGACAGATAATCCTGTTGCCCAGAATGCGTGTGTCCTTGTTTTCCAGCGTCACTTCGCCCTGCTCCACGCAATCCTGATTGTCGCAGTTCGCCTCGTGCATGTCGATGCTTGTCGGGGTGACATGGACGATGTTGATGCAGTCGCCGTGGCGGAAGCGATAATAGCCCTCTTCGGTCAGCGGAATCGGCTGATACGTTTTGTCACCGACGGTGACGACGAGGAATGCCTTCACCTGCGACAGGTCGGGGGTGGCGGTGGCTTCGGGGGCGTCCGTGACTTCCGACGCGGCAGCCGCTTCCGGTGCCGCGGTGATTTCGGGGGTCGCCGCTGCCTCCGGTGTGCTGGTCGCAAGCTCTGTCGGCGCATCTGTTGCGGTCAGGGGCAGCAAAGGCGCATTGGCGTCTACATTCGCGGGTGCGTTCCTCCGCAGCACAACCATCAGCACCGCCACAATCAGCAGCAGCGCTGCCACAATCAGCACATTGCACCACAGGCCATTCCGCTTCGCCTTGGGATTCGTTTCCTTCTTCATACCCGTTCCGCACAATCCTTTCGTTATTGAGTATCCCCATCATACAACGCCGAGTCGGATTCGTCAAGGGGCGCGCGCGCAGGTGTTACAAACTTGTCACAAAGCGGCGAATCCATCCCGCCGCCATCAGGCGCTTTTGCCCATTTTGTTGGAAGCGGAACGCATTAGTCCGCGCCGCCCCATGGCAACGAAACCGACAATATCCGCAATCAGCCAGCCCGCCGGAATTGCCAGCCAAATCGCCATCATGCCGAAATGCGGCGCGAAGGCATAGGACAGCACAACGCGCAGCCCAAGCGAAAGCACCGTCAGGACGATGCTCATGCCCGCCTGCTCCAAACCGCGGAAAATGGCATAAAGCAGGAACAGGAAGCCGATGCCGATGTAGCACAGCCCCTCGGTGCGCAGGTACGTTACGCCGATGGAAAGAGACTCCGCCGATGCATTTTTGAGGAACACAAGCAGCAGCGGCTCGGCGAAAATCGCCACGAGCGTGGAAACAATCAGGCAGAAGCCGCCGGAAAGCAGGAATGCTGTGCGAATGCCGTGACGGAGGCGCTGCGGCTGATTCGCCCCCTGATTCTGGGCGACGAAGGTCGCGAAGCCGTTGCCGAAGTCCTGCGCGGGGCTGTACGCCAGCGAGTCAATCTTCACGCCGGCGGTGAATGCCGCCATCGCTGCCAGACCGAAGCTGTTCACGAGACTCTGCACACACAGGATGCCGAAATTCATGATGGATTGCTGAATGCTGGTCATGGCAGAGACGGAGAAGATGCGCCTGAACAGCGCGCGGTCGGGGTGCAGGTCGTGCTGCGAGGGCGTCAGCGCCGGGGAAGTGGCGGAGATAGCCCGCAGCTGCGAGCTGGACGCCGTGTATTTTCTCAGCGGCGAGGACGAGGAGGCGGAAGCGGAATGACCATGCAAGCCAGAGAATACCCCGACGTGGGCGACACGCTCTGGTCGGGCAGGCTGCCCAACGGGCTGAGCATATAT
>ENA-ORRL01001432-ORRL01001432.1-human-gut-metagenome-genome-assembly--contig:-NODE-1432-length-18240-cov-2.801595_pt1 | contig 18240 bp, 8 predicted proteins | sample MGYA00242175_ERZ509134 | MGnify/ENA primary metagenome ERZ509134 (study PRJEB26280, sample SAMEA2338660) | human gut metagenome | biome: human gut; feature: human-associated habitat; material: faeces... | reverse complement strand
TTTGATTTCGCCTACTGTGCCTTGTACTTTGAATTTAGATACGATACTAAGTAAATCTTTCATGGTTTTTATTTTTAAGTTAGTTTATTTTGGTACGATTGTGAATCCCCATTTATATTCCTGGTTTGCCGGAATATTGTAACCCGGTTCCGGACGTGCACCCCAACTGTTGTAACCGGCTACGCCCTGTTGCTTCATGTCCACACATACTTCTACGAAGTTCCTTGGTGTGATATCATTGATATGCGTCTTTCTCGGCAGTTGATCTTTGGCTTTGCTTTCGTCGTGAACCAATTCGCCGGCATCACGGTTCAGCCATTGATAGGGGCGGGATACGGTTTCTTCTCCGTCAAAGTCCTCTACCGAATTGCGCAGTGCATTGAAACCGATCGTCTTGTCTGCATAAATAGTCAGTCCTTTACCGCCTTTTTTATTCAGGGTCAACCAACGGGTATCGGTATGATGTCCGTTTTCCTGCGGGCGTACGTATGGGAAGTACATTTGGTCGGCAGTCGTTTTATACAGGTCGATCAATGTACCCGCATTGCGGTCTATATAATTCTCTTCCGGTCCGCGTCCGAAATATTCCACTTGGTTCATTTCTGCAGGCAGACGGAAACGTACACCGATACGGGGTACTTCCAGTTTGGAGGCAGCCTTGCGCGCTGCATCGCTGCCGGGAGTGAAAGTAGCCATCAGGGTTGCTTCCGAGGCTTCGGTTTTGGCAGCTTCCATATCGGTAGAAGTGAAAGTGAAATCGGCTTTTACTACGCCCGAAGGAGAGATGCGGTATGTAACAATGTAAAGGTTGCCGGCAGCCAGCAGATAGTTAGCTGTCAATACGGCATCTTTGCCGTCCATAACGATGTTGGCGTCCACTACATTGAAGTTTTTGCTCGACTGTTTCCATACTTGCAGGCGTTTGGGGTTACCATTGCCATAGTCGTTGTCGTTCGGTGCACGCCAGAAGTTCGGCTGAAGTCCGAAGCCATCTTTAAAGTATTCGGTTCCACTTACCTTATAGGAAGAAACCAGACCGGTCTTCTTATCGAATACGAAGTTTACTTTTGAAGAAGACGCTGTCAGTTCATTGCCTTCTGCCGATACTTTCAGAGCCGGACCACCGGTAGCGAAAGTACGTTCGCCCGGTTCGATAGGCAGACGGAACTGTTCGTATGCTATTTCATGTCCAACGGGGATTAACGGTTCCGGTTCGGTAGTCGTTACGTTGAAGTATATAAAATACTCAGTTCCGGGTTTTGATTTCAGTCCGCTTGTCGCGATCGTGATTTCTTTGCTTCCCTGCGGTTCCACATTGACAGACATTTTGCCGCCTTTCACTGTTTTGCCATTGGCCTTAATGGTATATGAGATCATATACTTCTGCAGGTTCGTGAAGTAGAAACGATTCTTGACCAGGAATTTTCCATTAGCCGGATCCACCGCTTCGAAAGCCACGTTCTGGTGAACATACTTCACTTCGGCCATAGCCGGATGCGGAGTACGGTCCGGACTTACAATACCGTTACAGTTAAAGTTACCGTCGTTCGGAGTGTTTACCCCATAGTCACCACCGTATGTCCAGAAGTGGCGTCCGTTTTCGTCTACTGCGTCAATGCCCTGGTCTACCCAATCCCAAATGTATCCACCCTGCAGGTTCGGATATTTATAGATTGCTTTCCATTGATCCCAAAGGTTACCGTTTGAGTTACCCATGGCATGTGAATATTCAGAAGGAACAATCGGGCGGTCACTGCCGCGTTTGCCCATTGCCTCCAGCCAGTCGGCACCCGGATATTGCGGAACATACATATCGGAGTTCCATTCCCATTGGGCACGTTCGTAGTTGACCGGACGGTTCATGATGTCTTTATCGGCATTCTTGACCCAAAGGTAAGTCTGGTAGAAGTTATAACCGTTGCCGGCTTCGTTACCCAGCGACCAGAAAGTCAGACTCGGATAGTTCTTATTACGTTCGAACATGTTGATTGTGCGGTCCATGTGCGCTTTCAACCATTCCGGATTGTTTCCCAGCGTACCGCCTTTAGCAAGATCATAGTACATGCCATGGCTCTCGATGTTTGCTTCATCGTATACATAAAGTCCGTATTCGTCGCACAATTCGTAGAAACGGCGATCTTGCGGATAATGGCACAGGCGAACCGTATTCAGGTTGTGTTGTTTCATCAATTCGAAATCTTTGCGCATCAACTCTTCAGTCATATAGTGACCGGTAGCAGGGTTATGTTCGTGAATGTTCACTCCCTTCAGCTTCAGCGGCTGTCCGTTGATGAAGAGGCATACATAGGGCTTTCCGTTGCGTGCCAGTTGCTCGGTCGGTTTAATTTCGATGCGGCGGAAACCTACGTTGAACGGAATGATTTCGTTCACTTTACCGTTTTCTTTTACTGTCATCACCAACTTGTAGAGGTTGGGGGCTTCCGAACTCCAGGTCTTTACATCCGGAAGTGTCTGGTCGAAAGACACCGTACGGGTCTCTCCGGCCGCTACATTAGTTGCTTTCTCTCCGGTTGCCACTACTTTGCCATTGGCATCGAGCAGTTCGTATACCAACGTCATATTGCCGGCTGTCGAACCGTTGTTTCTCAGGTCTACGCCCAGTTTGAAGATACCGTCTTTGTATGTATCGTCCAGAGTCGATGTTACACGGAAATCTTTGAGCGCGGCTTTGGGTTGTGAGTAAAGGAATACATCGCGTTCGATACCGCTGATACGCCAGAAGTCCTGGCATTCCAGATAGGATCCGGTACTCCAGCGGTAAATCTTTAAAGTAAGGACATTTTTGCCGGGCTTCACGAATTTATTGATCAGGAACTCCGCACTGTTTTTAGAGTCCTCGCTGTAACCTACTTCCTGTCCGTTGATATATACGTATACACCCGATTTGGCACCGGCCAGATGGAGGTAAATATCGCGTCCGTCCCAGTCGGCGGGAATATCGATGTCCCTGCGGTAAACACCTACCGGATTGGCTTCCGGCAAAGTAGGAGGTTGAGGGTTACGGGGCTGGAATTCATATCCGTGGTTGGTATAAATAGCTACTCCGTGGCCTTGTACTTCCCAGTTGCCCGGTACTTTGATGTCTGCCCAATCGGCTGTACTGATTGCAGGGTCGGTGATGTTGGCCGGCAGGTTCTTGTATGAATCTACAAAATAGAACTTCCAGGTGCCGTTCAGGAGTTGGTAGTACTTGCTTTTTTCAAACTTTCCGGTCAGGGCGTTTGCGCGGTTTTCGTAGGTCATAAATGAAGAACGGGGGTATTCTTTATTTACGGCTCCCCCCTGTACGTCCTGCCAGTAAGGTTTCGTCGGTTTGTTGCCGGCCGAAGCAAAGGTGGATGCCATCAGGAGGCCACCCAACATAAGGCTATTTAAGGTGTCAGATAGTCTTAACTTCATGTTTTGAGGGTATTAGAATGATAATTTATTTAACTTTTATATGATCAAAGCCTTCTCCGTATACGCCGATTACTGCGCTTTGCGAGACAAAAGCAGTCGGGTCACAGTCTTTTATCAACCGGAAGATAATGGTTGACTCCCGTTTTTTTGCCAGGACGAACATCATCTTCTGCTCTTTGCCGGTATAGAATCCGGTTGCATTGATAATGGTTACTCCCCGGTGCGGATATTCGTTGATGCGTTTGCCTATTTCTTCATACTTGTTGGAGATGATAAAGAATTGTACCGATTGGCGCGCACTGTTCACTACCTGGTCCAGTACGAAGCTGCAAACATAAAGGGTCACATATCCATATACTACCTTTTCCCAGTCTTTCAGTACGAAATAGCTGGAAGAGATAATGATCAGGTCACATATCAGCATGACTCTTCCCAAAGTGATGTCGCGGTATTTGTTGATGACAGCCGCGATAATATCGGTTCCTCCCGTACTTCCGTTGGCTGAGAAAGCAATACCGATGCCGCTGCCACAGAAAGAAGCACCCAACACGCAAGCCATGAACGGCTGATCGTGTAGCAAGGTTACGTTCGCGGTTAACTTTTGGATAACGGACAGGAAGAAGGTTAAAGTGAATACACCGAATATGGTTTTAAGACTGAATCGAAATCCCAGCACTTTGAGGGATACCATCAGCAAGACAGCATTGATGGCAAAGTAAGTGTATTGAACCGGGAATCCGGTAGCGAAATAAACAATAGAGGCAATGCCCGGTACTCCACCGGTGGTGATGTCGTTAGGAAGCAGGAAGAGAGTCCATCCGATGCCGTAAAGGATCATTCCCAAGGCAATCATTAAGTAGTCTTTCGTTTCTCTGATTACTCCCTGTTTAGAGGGCTTTGATATTTTCATCTTCATGGATGGGTTGTGTAGTCTTATAATCGGACACGGATTTCACGAACCGGCCGGCTTTGTGTAGCGAACTAACTGCCGGATGACTCGTGAAACCCGTGTCAAAAAGAAGTTTTATTATTTTGCGAAAGCGTGTCTGTAACCTTTCACCTTGTTCCATGCTCCACGAGTAAAGTCGGGGATAGCTACCGGGGCAGAGCTGTTTTCGATAGAAAGCTTGGTCAGGTCGGCCATACAGCACCATTCTGCAAGGTCATAAACGTCCATATCCAAAGGAAGACCGTTGCGCAGACAGTAAACCAGACGATAGTCCATGATGTAGTCCATACCGCCGTGTCCGCCTACTTTCTTGGCAGTTTCTTCCAGTTCTTTGTGGATCGGATGTTTGTATTTGTCCATCAACGCTTTTTTAACGTCAGCCGGTACAGAACCGTGTGCATTTAGCTTTTCGTGGTTAGGTACATCGTTTGAAGCAATCTGAGTCGGACGCATGCAATATTCTTCGATAGGATATTTGCTTGCATAGCCGTCAGCACCTACTACCTGATACATACGGCTGTAAGGACGCGGAGTCATCACGTTGTGCTGAATCAGGATAGTCTTACCTTTTTCTGTACGGATCAATGTAGAAGTCTGGTCACCGTTCTGGAAGTCTTTCACTTCTTTGCCGGTTGTCTTTTTGATGTATGCCGGACCGTTTACAGCTTTGGTATCCATAGATACGAGGTAGTTCATTTTGTCACCACGGTGAATGTCGAGCAGCTGGCAAGCCGGGCCCATGCCGTGAGTAGCGTATACATCGCCACGGTGGTTCTGGTTGTAATCCATACGCCAGTTGTTCCAGTAGTACGGCCAGAAGTCTTCAAGGTTGTGGATGTAAGCACCTTCTGTGTGCAGCACTTCACCGAATACACCCTGTTGAGCCATGTTCAGGGTAGTCAGTTCAAAGAAGTCGTATACACAGTTTTCAAGCTGCATACAGTGTTTGCGAGTTTTCTCTGAAGTGTTGATCAAAGCCCAGATTTCATCCAGCGTCATTGCCGAAGGAACTTCAATGGCAACGTGTTTGCCATGTTCCATAGCGTAGATAGCCATCTGTGCGTGATGTTTCCAGTCTGTTGCGATATAAACGAGGTCGATATCTTTACGTTCGCAAAGTTTTTTCCAGGCGTCTTCACTTCCGGAGTAAGAAGCTGCTTCCGGTAAGTTTGCTTTTGTCAGGATTTTCTGTGCGCCGGCTACGCGTTCAGGGATAAGGTCACAAAGGGCTACGATCTGTGTTCCGGGGATGTGAGTGAAGCGTTCTACTGCACCCGGACCACGCATACCCAAACCAATGAATCCGACACGTACCACGTCGAGTTTAGGAGTAGTCAGTCCGACTACATCTTTTTGTCCGGCGGGACGTACAGGCACTGGAGTCTCGATAGGCTTGATGGTTTGTGCTACGGCACCAGAGGTGCATGCAAACAGAGCAAGTCCGATAAACAGGGCATTTAGATGTTTAAACATGTTTGAATAAGATTTGATTAGTTAATAAAATTGTTGTTAATAATAGTGTTTCATTTCTATCGTGCAAAGATAAGAATACTTTTCACAACTCTTATCTTTTATGCGATTAAAACGTTCTCTGTTACATCTTTAATTCATAGATATTCCGGTTATTATTATAACAGGACAATTCCTGTCGGTCTACAGAGATGGCTGCTTCTGTTCTTTAACGGAAGTTGCCATCTCTGCAGCAGGCTGGCTTTTCTTTCTGCAAAAGCCTGATAATGTCATCTTTTACAAGTTGTTTGAACCCGGTAGTGCAATGTTTGTCCGGGGTATATAATGCTGCGTGTAGTGTGTTGTGGGTTGCAACTCTGTCTTTCATTCTTCTGTTCCTTTTATGAGATTCTTTTCCTTTGTTAGGTTGCTCGAGCTTATTATTTACTTTTTGATATACGTTATAAATACACACCATTGGGGGGCTACCCTCGGTATAATAGTTTTAATTTATATTATTTTAATAAATGGCCGGCTTTAAAACTACTTTTGATTTCTGAAAGAAGAATGACTCAATCGGTGTGATTCTGATAGTATATCCTGTTTTTTGCTGACTCGCAATTGGGGTAAAATAGCTCTGGAAGAGAAGAGGACTGCATAAAAAACGGATGTAAACTGCAAAAAAATACGTAAAAGGTGAAATTTTTCCAATATCTATGCATGAAATCTATTAAACGAAAGTTTTCTTTCTTTAAAAGGGAGGTGGCATTCGTTTAGAACCAACGCTCTATTTCATTAGAACTAAAGTTACATTAGGTCAGAAGATAAAATTCATTGCTCTTATTCCGCCTCTTTTTCACTTTTTAGCCGTGTGTCGGTTAATGTCGGAAAAGTGTCAGAATGTAGCCGTTTACACCTTTTGATGAAGATGAATGTGGCGCTTTTGCCGGAAAAGGTAGGGATGTGTATCTGAACAGACGGGAAAGGTGATATTCTGCAAAAGCCTGATTACCGGAAAAGGCGTTTTTGATCACCGCAAAGAAAACTACCCGGATATAGCAGAAGCTATACCGGGTAGAAAATACAAAATGACATTATATATACACTCTTGACTTTTTGTCGGAGTGCATTAAGGGTTCAACTCGATCCATTCACCGGCTTGAGTATCTATGTTTAAGATATCCGTGCCGGATAAAGTATAGTTCTTATTCGGCTTCAGTGTACCGGGACGGGCTATTTTCAACATGCCGCCTTTCTCCGAATAGATGCGTACCCGATTGATTTCTCCACCTTCCATCCGGGCCGATACCAGGAATGCACCCATGGCGCGTAAGCTTTCGAAGGATACATCTTTCCATTCTTTCGGTATTGCCGGGAAGATGCGTATTACGCCTGTGTGACTTTGCAGCAACATTTCTTGTATGCCTGCTGCAAAAGCGAAGTTACCTTCGAGCGTGAAGGGGCGGTAAGTGAAGCGGGATTTGCCGCTTTGGATCTGGTCACCGTTGGCATGGAAGGTGTTCTTCAGGCAGAAGCATTCCGCAAAGGTTTTCAGGGCTTGTGCGGCACCTTCACCATCGAATGCACGGGCTTTCATATTGGCGAGCCAACTGTATGAATATCCTGTCCAGTAGTCCGGCCCTACTTCATCGAGTCTCTTCAAGGTGGCGCGGATGATGTGTTGTGACTTTTCTCCGTCGCTCCAGTCTATCAGTCCCAGCGGATGGATAGCCATGGCATGTGAAAAATGACGGTGTGATTCTTTGTAGGGATATCCTTTGGCGAAAGTGAGGCAACCTTCTTCGTCTACGTCGTAATCCGGTAGTTGGGCTTCCAGGGATGCCCAGTGTCCGGCTTCGTCGGCCAGGTTCAGTTCGTGTGCCAGTTCGGAAGCAGCCTTAAAGAGGAAGTGCATCATTGCCAGGTCATAATTGGTCATGTCGCTGAACCACGCTTGCAGGGAGTTGTCGAATATTTCGGGACTTGAACTGAATTCCAGTTTACGTACTCCTTCGGGGGTAACTTCTGAAATTTGCTCCAGATAGATTGCCACATCCTTGATGAATGGATAAGCACGCTCTTTGAGGAAAGTGCGGTCTGCCGAATATTTCCATTGCAGATAGAAGTGTTGTGCCAGCCATGCAGCTACGGTTTGCGACATGGAGTATTGTATCCATCCTCCCATGGGTTCTCCTGTCAGGGTGCAAACCCCCGGTATATTCATCCCTTCGGTACCGAAATAGCGGCGGGTGTAGCGTTTGTATGCATCCCGTTGGTTCCACAACGTGTTCAGATAGCCCATTCCTTCGGTCAGGTGATTGCCTGTATAGGTCGGCCAGTAACTTAGCTGGGTATTTAAATCGTGATGATAGTCTCCCTTCCAGGGCGGAAGTTTGCCGTTATCGGCTGTCCATACGGCCTGCAGGGAGATGGGGTATGAGTGTTCGCGGGTAGTGGAACCGAATTTATACATTTCGTTCTGATACTGTTTTTGCAGTACAGAATCGGGTAGAGTGATCGATGATTGTGCCCAGTACTTGTCCCAATATTCCAGGTGTGCCTGATAATCATGCTTTAGACCGCGTTGCAGGGCGGCTTCTGCCTTTTCGGAAGCTTGCTCGCCGGATAAGGAAGAGGTGACGCTCCAGATACCGTACAAGGTTTCGCCTTCTTGCTTCCAACAGACTGTTACGTCATACGAAAAGTCTCCGTATCCCTTTTGATGGTAGGTTATTTGGTTTCCTTCACGAACCACTTTTCCTTGTTGATAGCCCAATCGGTGCAGATCTTGTCCCGAAACCGGATCGAGGCTGCCATCCGGCTTCGTTTTATTGTATACAGGAGTGATGATGGAGGGTTCTATCGGGGTTTTCAGGTTACGGAATACAAACCATCCGATCGGTTCGGTAGCATGAACGAAAGTCTGCATTTGTGTACCGTCTGCCCAGTCTGCTTCACATAAGGCATTGTTCAGGTAAAGTCTTACCTGAGTCGGAGTGCCGATCTGCTCTAATGGAAATTCGATGGCAGCTCCGGGAATCTTGGATGGCGCGGGATTCATGTCATAAGGCCAGTCCAGCTTTTTCTGTACGGGCAGATAGTTCTTTTGGCGAATATGTTCTTTTACCCAGGAGAAGCGGAAGTTATCTCCCGACAGACTGTCTACCGGACGTAAATCCCATAAATCGGTTCTGTCCAGTGACAGGCGTAGGGTGGAGTCACGTTGCCATACCAAGGCACCGACGGTAGCATTTCCCAAGGGCATTGCTTCGTCCCACGACCGGGCAAGTTCGGTGAATACAAGATCACTCTCTGAAGGAGTGACCGGACAATAGTCATACGAGTTGCAACTGCTCCACAGACCACAACAGAGTAGTAATAGTAGTTTGATTTTCATAATATTAAAAAAGATCAGTTTATAATGTTCTACTTTCAGACTTGTGCTATTATAAATACAATGAGAATAGCAGTCACCATAGAACGATCGCTATTCTTTTAATGTATTTTAAGATTCGTCTGACTATTTATTCAATAGCAATTCGATCGCCTTGCTACCCTTGTCTCCGGATTTCTCTTCGGATGCCGGGGTGAAAAGTGCATCCAACAGGTAGACGGGTAAACTCTTTGTCGGGTTGAAATGCCCGGATGACACATAATTACGGACAGACATTAGTAACTGCTGCATCGCAGGTCTTTCATCGATTTTCTTTTCCGGATCGGCACAGAGCACGAATAGTTTTCCTTTTCCTACCTTAGCTTCGAACGAGATACCCAGTTTTTGGTTGGTCTCGTATGAGTCGATGCTCTGTATCAATGGGGTGATTTCTTTCAGTTCGTCGAGTTCCAGGGCTGTTGAATAGTTCAGGATGTCCCACCATTGCCAGTCGGCATAGTTCCGGGTGGGGAAGTCGCGAAAGGCAGGATGCTCGTTATCGATCAGTGTACCTACGATCATTGGATTCCAGTTGAACATAATCGGGTTCCAGAAATGGCTGGCGAAGTGCGCTTTACGTCCTTTACACTTTTCAGGAATTAACAGTACATTCTTGCCTTCGTTGAGCCACTGTTTGGTTTCGTCGTTCCAGGTACGGGTGTAGACAAAGTTGTGCTGTTCCGTTTTCGGTTGTTCCGGATATACCCACACATCCCATTCATTGTGTATACCGCCCAGCTCAGCCTTCAAGGTCAGTTTGCGGGCACTGTCCATCCCGTTCAAGGGGAGTTCGATGATTCCGAGTGAATCTACCGTAGCAGGTTGTATGCTTTTTGTCTTCAGGCTTCCTTTGTGGTATACGGTTCCGTCTTCACCGGTCAGTGTCCAGTTCAGTTTCCGGCTGTTCAGGGCATCTTTACCGAAATGGTAAATTTCCATTTTTGCCTTTAGTTTTTCCCCGTTTCTGAAAGTGCGTTTGGGTAAACGTGCCAGGAGTACGGTCGGAGCACACGATTCTCTGAACTTTTCGGGTGTTACCAGTCCTTTGCTTTCCCAGAAAGCGTCGAGGATGCCTACAAAGGCACTGCCCTGTCCGGGGAAATCGGCCAGTCCCAACAACTGAAAACCACCGGAGTTGCGAGTACGGAGCAGCGATTCGTTTACCTCTTTATATTGCAGCACCGTATGTGCTCCGGTTGCCCGGAAGAAATCGTTGGCTTGGTGCAACATGCCGTTTTTGGCAAGCCGTTCGCGGAATACCTCGAAATTGCGTGCTTCTACAACGCCGGTATATTTCTTAATTTCCTCAAAGTTGGGATACATACAGCGTTGTCCGGTTTCGTGAGCAATCACCGGTACATCGATATCCGATTCTTTGCAACGGTCCCAGTCAGTCGATGGCTTTCCTTCGTATACGGTAATCCATCCTTTCGAGGTGACATGCGACACATAGTACTGATCCGAAGGAGTATGAGTACGTGCGGTCGAGGCGCTATAGAGCCGTCGGTTATCATACTTCTGTGCCTTTTTTACCAGATCTTCCAATACGGCGAAGTCACCTTCGTTTTCGTTGCCGTTACACATCAGGATGAAAGAGGGGTGATTGCCATAGGCATCGAGAATGGCATACATCTCTTTTTCAAAGAAATCACGCCGGTCAGGATATTTACCCACATCTTTGATCCACATGGGAAGTTCGGCCTGGAGGTACATACCTACTTCGTCACCGGCTTCGAAAGCTGCTTCCGGCGGACACCAGGAGTGAAAGCGTACGTGATTCATTCCATATTCTTTAATGGTGGTGAAGATGCGTTTCCAGTCATCCACATTTGTCGACGGATAACCGGTCAGGGGAAAGACTGCACAATCCAGTACTCCACGTAAGTGAATGTCTCTTCCGTTCAGGCGGATATGATGTTTACCCTGCTCTACGTTCCGCATGCCGAAAGTTCGGGTTTGAGTATCTGTCTTTCCGTCTACGTTCCAACTGGCTTCTATCTCGTATAAATAAGGTGTGAATTCATCCCAGAGTTTCACCCTATTTCCCATCGGGAGCGTTTGGCGTATGCCTGCATGTACCTGAAGACTGTCTGCATTCAGTGTTTGGCGGACTATTATTTTACCTCCTTGCTCGCGGATGCATAGCTCCAGTTTTCCTGTCTGTCCGGTCTTTAGGGGAGCGGGTTGTACAGATACTTCCACTGCTTTCGAGCTGACATCGGGGTATACATTGATCTGGCGGATATGCGCTTTCTCCTTGGCATATAGTGAGATGTCTCCGGCTATTCCGTTCCAGTTAGTCTGCGTATATTCGGTTGTTCCATGGTTCCATTGATCCATCGGATATTTAAGTGTATTGTTTACGCAAATGGTCAGTGTGTGGATTCCCGGAGCAAGTAGCGGAGTCAATACGAACGTGTTCGGTGTGCTCAGGTGCTCTTTCATTCCTGCCTCTTTGTCATCCACGTAGACGGTGGTTTCCCAATGGCAACGTTCCAGCTTCAGGTAAATCTCCCGATCTGCCCAATCTTCCGGAATCACTACTTCACGTTGGTACCAGGCGGCTCCCTGATATTCGAATTTACGGCTTAAACGGTCTACGTAGCGTGCCGTATTTTTAATACCTTTACCTCTCTGGTCTGTCGATCCGGGGAGCATAATGGTTTCAGAGAGCTTGTCCAGATAGAGTTCCGAACCGGGAGTTTTACCGAATCCCATCGGATCCAGTTGGAAGCGCCACATGCCCGACAAGTTAAGAGCATCATTCGTTAGGGTTTGCGCCATAGCGGTCATGGCAAGCATCAATCCGGTCAGGAGCAGAATCGCCCGGTACCGGGTGTTTTGAAAAGATTGTTTCATGATAGAATGGTATTCATTAATTTCCGGTGAATTTGTACTCCTTGATGATTGTTATCCATTGAGGCGGCTATATCAAAGAAGTGTTCGGCTTTTGTTCTATTTCCCAGTCCCAGATGTCCCAGTGCCATCAGGTAGTTGCAGTGGATGCGGTTCTTTTTATCCATATCGTCTTCCCAAATCAAAAGATCGGGTAAAGATACGGCAAAATAATCCATCTTGAATCGGTCGAAGAGGTGTTCTTCTCCATAAGTAATTAATTGGTTGAACCGGCTGCGTGCCTTTTCTTCCTCTCCTAATTTCCGGTATGCCAGTCCTTGGTAGAATATTTTATCCGGTTTCTGGTCGTTGTAATACATGGCAGCGGCTGGCTGGCTGTTTCCCGAACAGGCTTTGACGAACAGGCTGTGAGCCTCTTCCGGTCTCCCTTGTTGTTGCAGGATATATGCTTTGTAATAATTGAAGTCATTTTCCTGTGCCCCCGGTAGTTTCCCTTCACCCAGATGGGTAGGGTATATGTAGCATTCATCTATTAAGGCGAGTGCGTCATCATATTTTTTCCGGTTTATCAACTCCTTTGCCAGTTCCAGGCGTGCCAGCTGATATTGTGCGGGTACTTTACCTTCTCCTCCTTCCCACGGATGGAATTTTCTTTGGTCGATCCGTCGGATTGCTTCCCGATATTGCCCGGTTTGGTTCAGTAAAGTGACGTATTCCAGATACAGGTCGTCACGGGTCATTACGATATCTATGTGCTGTTCCAGAAAGCACAGTCTTTCTATGTGCGGACGGTTCAGCCGTTTGTACAATTGATCCAGTTCCATCAGTACACGGGCATCCGTGTGATCCAGGCGGAATGCTTTTTCCAGTAAGGCGACAGCTTCGTCCGGACGGTTCATTTTGTTGAAGTAAGCCAGTGACAGATTACGCCATACGGTGGGGAATGTCTCGCGCGAAGAGCGCTCCCAGGCTGCGATGGCAGTGGGATACCGGCGTTTATCATACCATAGATTTCCCAGGTAATAAAGTGCTTTGGGGGCTTTTCCTGCAAAGTCGACTACACACTGAAGGGCTTCTATCGCTTCCAGGGCATTGGGGAAACAATAATCGGCCGGTTCTTTTTCGGCAGTGGCAATGGCTATTTGTGCTTCGGCTGTTTTTCCTAGACGGATCAGGCACCAACTCTTGTAATAATGTAAGAGTGTCTGTTCACCGACAGGTTGGGCAATGGCAAGTTCGGCTACAGCCAGTGCTTCTTCAAATCGTCCGGCAGAAGTATAGTCGAGCACCAGTGCTTCGTAATCGGGTGCTCCACGCTTCATTAGGTTCCGAAGTTGGAGCAATACTGTTTCATTCCGGGTGATCAGGTATTTTTCGAACAGGCAACCGAAGTTGAATGCATCTGTCTTCAAGGAGTCTTCTATCCAGGCAAGAGCCTCCTCTTTTTGTTCGAGATGGCGGAGTATGATTGCTTTCAGATGGCGTCCGCGCAGATTGTGCCAGTTGTGGAGAAGGGATTTTTCAATCTCTTCGAGAGCTTCTTCCCAATTGCTGCGGGACACGGAAATCTGGGCCAGCGAATAGTAGCCTGCGTCTTGCCATGCCGCGTTCCAACACGATTTATAGAACGAATCGTAGGCCTCATCATCTTTTCCCTGAAATTTTAGAGCAAGTCCGAGGTTATAGAAAGCTTCTCCATCATAGGGGTTAGGATTCTTTTCGGTGAGTCGGGCAATGGCATTCCGAAGATATGGTTCAGCCTGCGCAAACTCTCCTTTGCGTATCAGCCATAGTCCCATGGTGTTGTTGCAACGTGCATCTCCATTGTCCCGGCGGAGTGCTTCCCGATAATAGTCGGTCGGGCAATAAGTGGCATGACGATATTGTTCCAGATGCAGTCCGGTCAGATAGAGTTCTTCGTTGGTTTTGATCTCTTCCGGTGCAAGGGCGGGTTTGGCTGCTTCCGGAACTGCTTTGATTATTTCCGGTTCGGCCTTCCAACTTAGCTTTTTTCGTCCGTTGGTATCGTAGATAATGACTTCCGCTTCGTGAAGATCATTTATGGGGATCAGCCGGTCGAATACTTGTTCAGGCGAGAGGCTACCGATTTCCTCAAAGCGTATAACACCCGCTTGACGGACTACGATGCGTAATCCTTGCTGAGCCGAGGTGGCAAACAGCTTCAAACGACATTCTTCTCCTTCGGTTTCCAGATTCATTAAGAGTTCGGAGGAGGCGTTTTTCACAACTCCCAATTCCCGATAGGGCATGAAGTATTGGGTAAAAGTCTTCTCTTCATAAGGTTGCAACCAACTGAAGTCCGGTTGATTGTCCGTATAGACTCCGGTCATCAGTTCTATGTACGGACCGTCAGCATCAGTCAGGTTGCGGTCCCATGCCTGTCCGAAATCCCCGTTTCCCCAGGTCCATTGTTTTTTTCCGGGAGATATGTGATGATTGGCCACATGCAAGACACCTGCCTGTGTATCATTTTCGTACCCGCCTACAAAATTATAGTTAGACCGGATTGCCATGTAGGAGGTCGGTACGGGAATATTTTTATATCTGGAAATATCCACACCGGCAGAATAATCCATTTTATAGTAGGTTCCGGTAGCAATAGGATAACGAGACACGTCCCGTTTTCCATGATCGAATACAGCGTTGACATCCGACGGGAATACTGACTGATAGCAGTCATTGACCGCTACGGCCGGATTGGCCCACCAAAGGAAAGTTTGTGGAAGCGGAGTCGGGTTGGAAACTTTTCCTTGTATCTCGAGTACGGCACGTCCCGGGCGGAGTGTAAATCCGGCTGTTCCTTTTTGACCGAACATCCGTTCCCGTTCGCTTACCCATACAACGACACTTCCGTCTTTACATCGTTCGATGCTGTAGTCCACCGGCAAGAAGGTGCTGGGACGGTGATGTTGAGGCCAGTTGAACTCAATGCCTCCGGAAATCCAGGGACCGGTGAGTCCTACCAGTGCCGGCTTTATTACGTGATTGTAGTAGATAAAATGCCGTTGCTTTACCTTGTCGAATGCCATTTGAATACGTCCTCCCAGTTCGGGCAGGATCATGACTTTGATGTATTCGTTCTCCAGCCATACGGCATGATAACTTTTCTCTTCGCAGGTATCTTCAATTTTCTCGATGACCGGATACGGATATACGACTCCACTGCTTCCCTGGTAGACACGTTTCTCCAGGAACATCGGGTTTTTCTCAGGGCGTCCGATGCCATAGGTAGGGAGCAGGATGTCTTCCTCCCATACATTAACACTTTCTTTCATCTTGTTCTATGTATTATTTGATTAATTCTTTTTCTATTTCTTCCAGTGTTTTCCCTTTTGTTTCGGGCAGGTTTTGGCGTATGAACAGGAATCCGGCCAGGCAGATACCACCGTATAGCCAGAAAGTTCCTTCGGCACCTATACTTTCATTCAATACTGGGAAGGTATAGGTCAGTATGAAACAAGCCACCCAAAGGAAGAAGGTAGAGATGGCTATAGCCATACCTCGTATTTTCACGGGGAAGATTTCGGATAACACCACCCAGACTACCGGGGCAAGTGACATAGCATAGCAAGCGATGGCAAGTACCACCAGTAGAAGCATGGGTAAACCGTTTACATCCAGGAAGTAGCAGGTTCCCAATATAAGGTAAATCAGCGCTAATCCTGCCGAACCGATCAGCATCAGTGTACGACGTCCCCATTTGTCTACCGTATAGATGGCGACGAACGTAAATATCACATTAGTGATCCCGGTCACTACGATGTTCATCAGTACATCGGAAACGGCATATCCGGCTGATGAAAAGATCTCGTGGGCATAATTGAAGATAACATTAATGCCGCACCATTGCTGGAATATGGCCAGAACGATTCCAATGATCAGTACTTTGCGCATTTCCGGGCGGAAGACCGATTTCCATTCGTTGTTTTGCCGGTTACCTTGAGATTGAGTGAGTTGGTTCAGTTCTTCCAGGGTTTGGCGGGCATACGTTTCTCCTCCGATGCGTGTCAGTGTCTTTTGTGCTTTCTCCTGTTGATGGACGGTAGCCAGCCAACGGGGACTTTCGGGGATGATGAACGATAACAGGAAGAAAATTCCTGCCGGGATCAGTTCTGCCCAGAACATCCATCGCCAGGCCCATTGCACACTTGTTTCACTGAGTATATCGGAACCTTGTGTGTAGTATTCCCCGATTTGCCAGTTGGCCAATTGTGCCAATAAGATACCTAATACGATGGTGAGCTGGTTGAGCGATACGAATTTGCCGCGTACATGGGCAGGAGATACCTCTGCAATATATACGGGAGAAATGTTGGATGCGATGCCGATGCCCAATCCTCCTACAATGCGATAGAAGATGAAGTAGGAAAAATGATCGACTGCTCCCGTACCCCAAGCCGAAAGTGCAAACAGGAATGAGGCTATGACAAGCATCTTTTTGCGTCCGTATTTGTCGCTCCAGATTCCTGAGAGCAAGGCTCCTGCCAGGCAGCCTATCAGTGCGCTGCTCATAGCCCAGCCACGTAGAGCCGCAGAGTTTTCAATACCAAAGAAAGGTTCATAGAAGATTTTAGCTCCTCCGATAACAACCCAATCATAGCCGAACAGTAATCCGCCCATGGCTGAGACGATGCAGATAAGTAGTAAATAGCCTCGTGTCTGTTTCATGTTATTAAATGGTTTAATTGATATTGCAAAGTAAGCGGGTTTGAGAATAGAAATAAATAGAGAAACCGATTAAAAAGATGGACTATATTTCTTTTTTATCTCTATATTTGTGACGTGAACCGATGAATCTTATTAGTATGGCAAAACAAAAAGACGGCTTTCTGGGCGAACAGGCATTGGTGTTGCCTCCTGCCATTGTGCAACGTATGAAGACTGATCCTGCAACTTCTATACTCTATATAACCGATATAGGCTATTATCCAAAGGCTTATAATCACTTTCGGGAGCGGGAAACTCCGATTGACCAGTATGTGTTTATCTATTGTACGGAGGGTAGGGGATGGTTCAGTCTCGATGGGCAGAAACACCCGGTAGTGCCTAACCAATACTTTATACTTCCTGCAGGACTTCCTCATGCGTATGGCGCTGATGAAAAGGAACCATGGACAATTTACTGGATTCACTTCGGAGGAACACTTGCTCCGCTTTATTGTACGCATCGTACCTGTAGGCTCACGGATATAAAACCGGGAATGCATTCGCGTATTAGTTACCGGACAGAACTGTTTGAGGAGATCTTTCGGGTACTGAAGATGGGGTATAGCTTGGAGAATCTTTCATATGCCAGCTCTGTATTCCATCATTATTTGGGATCATTGCGCTATCTCAGAGAGTATCGGGAGGCTTTTTCAGAGCATCGTCCGGCAGGAGAAGAAGATCCTGTAAATGCAGCTATTCATTATATGAAGGAGAATCTGGGCAAGAAGCTGACTTTAGCCGAGCTGGCTGATTACACGGGGTATTCATCCTCATATTTCTCTAATCTGTTTTTGAAGCGTACAGGATATGCCCCATTGAGTTATTTTAATCAGATTAAGATTCAGAAAGCCTGTCAGTTTCTCGATTTTACCGATATGAAAGTGAATCAGGTCTGTTATAGAGTGGGTATTGAAGATGCTTATTATTTCTCACGGCTGTTCAGCCAGATAATGGGAATGTCTCCCAGGGAATATAAAAAGGTAAAGAAAGGATAAAAGGAAGACAGCAAAGAAGAAAGATGTGTCGAAACTTGTATTCACCACGGATTATCACAGATTAAGAGTGTTGATAACCAATGACGGGAAATTCACTCTGTGCTACTCTGTTTCCTCTGTAGTGAGTTCCGACACGCCTTCCTTCTGATAAATACTACATTTTTATTTTCTCTGCCAGTCTGATGTCTTTAGAGGAGGCGCCTACTAGAATTTCAAATTCACCTTTTTCAAATACCCATCGGCTTTGTTTGGCGTTGAAATACTGAAATGCGTCTTCACTCAAACCGATTTCTATCTGTTTGCTTTCTCCTGCCTTCAGATATACCTTGTCGAAACCTTTTAATTCTTTCAAGGGACGTGGCTCTTTAGATTGCATGTCGCGTACATAAAGTTGAGCGACTTCATATCCG
>ENA-ORRL01001427-ORRL01001427.1-human-gut-metagenome-genome-assembly--contig:-NODE-1427-length-18290-cov-2.975487_pt1 | contig 18290 bp, 18 predicted proteins | sample MGYA00242175_ERZ509134 | MGnify/ENA primary metagenome ERZ509134 (study PRJEB26280, sample SAMEA2338660) | human gut metagenome | biome: human gut; feature: human-associated habitat; material: faeces... | reverse complement strand
ATCTGGAAATTCCCCCCCCCCCCTCTCTGAAAATATCTATAAATATCTGATATTATCCGACTTCTTCCACCTTTATCATAACCGACATAGTAAATATCCGACTCTATAACATCCGGTTTAACGTAATCAAACGAGCTATAGTATGTATAGCCAAACCATGTAAATCCATACTCTTCTGCATCATACTTATCATAAGTTAGCACAATGTCCCAAACTTTAGAGAACAACTTATCACGTACAAGATTCATGTGCGGAGAACTAGCATGAAGTGAATCCGTTACCAGTGCGTATAATTTTACATTTGGATGTCTTTTTTTAAAGTCAATTAAATAACTTTCAGTGAACTTACTTATACTTGTTGTCGGAATAATCATATGGTAAATATTTTTTGTCTCATAATCAAAAGAATCAAGATTATAAAAGACCGATTGAAAAGGTACATGAAATCTCGAATTCAATTGATAGCTTAGACATAGTTTTTCCACTTTATCCAAACATGGATTGGTGAATTGCTTATGGCTTGGCAAAAACGTAATAATTTTTTTGGCTGCTTCAGATGTCAAATCTCGAAAAATACCATTTTTATCCTCATTTATATATGCAAAAATATATTTATCCATTTCTCACCTACACAAAATTCGTCAGTACTTTTATTATGAATACCACAGGATTCTCAGCGCATTTTTCTTTAATTTCCTTATTAAATACCAATTTTCTTTTGTCAATCCAACTATTTTGATAGTTGGCATAAAGCACAAGTATGGCTTTTTTTTCTTCATCCATCTGTGGAAACAATCTTATCAATTCCTTAGCTGTTATCAATCTAAGATTCGCATCATCTCGCTTTATAAAATATCTCTTCAATCGATTTAACCGTACTGAAAATGGTATTTCCTTTACCCCAACTGTATTTGTATCATGGATACGGTAAAGCATATGTGATGTTTCATCATAAATCACTTGCCCATTTACAATTGCTACCAACATTAACCAGGCATCATGAAGGCGATATTTGATAATCCGAGAATTCGGTCTTTCTGCTTCTTTCACCAACTGCGCTAGAGCCTTATTAAAAACAAATGTGCATCCAGAAATGGTATTCTTTGTCATATGAGATATCAGATCTATCCGCTGCGGGTTTTTATATCGCTCCCCCTCCTTCTTACCGTCAATATAAATATATTGATTTGAACAATACAGTATGGGGATAGCATTATCACTTTTCTTAATCTCATCTACCGCTACGCAAAGTTTATCAGAAAGCCAAATATCATCCTGATCTGCAAAGGCATAATAGTCAATCCCTGGCATATCCGCATATTTATAAACCAACCGCATAAAACTTTCACCCGGACGCACGTTCTCCCTATCTAGAATTATAGTGACAGGATATTTTTTTGAGTATTCTTCGACTATATCTACGGTCCCATCCAGTGATCCATCGTCACGAACAAACAATTTTATCTTTACCCTCTCCTGGTTAAAGATACTGTCCAATTGTTCGCGAATATACTTTTCACCATTGTATGTGCTCATCAGCACGCCCACAGTAGGCATTTCATCATTCATTATAGAAAAGACTCCAGTGTCCATTTAAACATAGTTTTTATATCTATTACCGGCTTCCATCCAAGATCTCTAATCTTGTTTGTGTCCAAAATCGCAAGTTTAAAAGGTAAATATTGAAGCTTAGCAGCCTCCGAAGCAAACCTAACTTTACATGTCCTGTCAGGAAGAATTGTCACCAGCATTTCAGCAAGATCGCGAATACTGATTAAGTTATCTTCATTAGCAACATTGTAGAGCATATCTTCACCCTTATCCATAATTAGGAACATTGCATTTACTGCATCAGCAACATATGTATAGGTTCTCATCGCGCTACCATCTGAATGCAAAATGATATCTTCCTTCTTCAGCACACAATCCATAAACTCTGCAAAACCCCGACCATCTGTAAGAGATATTCCTGGTCCCAAAGTATGGCACAAACGGACTCCACAGAAAGAAATTCCATATTCCTGCTTGTAAGTAGCCAACATTGTTTCACAGAGTCTCTTTGCCTCTGGATAGCATGCTCTTGAATTCACATGACGCATAATTCCCATATCGGATTCCTTAATATGCTCATCGCTTTTCCACTCACCATAAATCTCTACTGTGGAGATATAAAACACCCGCTTTGTCTTATGCAATCTTGCACACTCCATGACATTATGTGTTCCATTTACATGTGCCCAGAGGGTCTCCGCCGGAGTATCATAATCTTTGGGTGCGGCAGGACCGGCCGTATGAAAAATATAGTCAATTTTCCCATTATAATCTATGGCTGTATTTACATCCTGAAAGAGAAATTCCACATTGGGAAGATCCAACAAGTTATCAAAGACTGCTCTCGCTTTCTCCTCGTTACGGGCTAGCCCCAGTATCCTCATGTTTAAATTATATTTAAGATCTACATCTGCAAGCGTCTCAAGAATATATCTTCCTAATCGCCCTGTTGCCCCTGTAATGAGGACGGTGCAGTTGAGATACATTCTCCAATTAACCGCACTGTTAGTAATAATGTCTAAATCTCTTTTCTCCATTTTAATTTACTCCTTAATTAATTCCAAATACATACCTATTCTCTTCTAACTCAAGCATAGCCTTAAGGATATAGTAATCTTCGGGAGTCGTAACCTTGATATTGTTATTATTTTCTTTTATAATATGAATCTTATTTCCCAGATAAGTAAAAACAAGGGCTGAGTCCAAAAGTGGAATAGGCGTATCTTTTCCCTCAATATCTTTATATGCCTGTGTCAAAACACCTAGCTTGAATGATTGTGGAGCTGTTAAGCTGTATGTATCATCACGTTTCTTAAAATCTTCAAATCCAACCTCATCTTTATCTGTTATAACTACAGACTCAATAACTGGTCTTACTGTCATCGCATTGCCATATTTCATCGCTACACGTATATTTTCACTCAGAATATTCTCCTGTATCAATGGTCGTACTCCATCATGAATTACAATAACATCCTCATCCAAAGCACCATTTGCTTGAATATATTTCAATCCATTTAATACGCTTCCCTGCCGATCTTTTCCACCAGAAACTACTGCTTTAACCTTCTTGATGCCGTATCTCTGTAGCATAGATTCCATATAGTCTTTCCAGGAAGAATGACATACGATGACGACCGCATCTATGTTTTCGCAATATTCAAATTTCTGTAAGGTATAAATAATAATCGGCTTTCCAAACACTTCCAGGAACTGCTTTGGCATCCCCGTTCTTCTCATTCTTTGACCCACACCGCCGGCAAGGATTAATCCGTAATTCATAACCAATTCTCCTATCGATTACAAGATTTTATTTCATTAGAATTTAGTAATATATCCCCTTGAATTGTGTATAAGGCTCATCTACGCTAAAATAAATAAAGTCATGATGTGGATGACGTTTCTCCTCGGGAGGCAACTCCATATACGTGCTGCCATATTGAAGTTCACAATATTTCTGTGGATTACCCGGGCACGGCACTTCCATGTCCTCAAACATTAAATAACAAGGCTCTTTAAACCATTCAACGGGGTAAAGAATAGATTTCGTTAGAGTAACATCTCTTCCAAAATAAGTTGCAACATAGCTCTTACCACCATTGGTCTTATACTCATTTTCAATTTTTTGAATCTTCTTTCTTCGCCGCTCTCCCTTGTAGAAGCTCGAAACGGTACCACCTAATAATTTTGCAAGTTTTCCATGATTCCTTGGACCTTTTCCAGCAACAAGTACTCGATAAATAAATGAATCAAAAATAACTTTCTGTGCCTTCATCTTATTGTCAGGGTATGGGTAGTAAATATAGATGTCGATAAATATACCATGGTTTACATCTAACCCTTTCGTCTCCTCAAGAAAGCAAGACGTAGACGAATCGCAAAGCCTATAATGAGTAGACGGAAATTGGGGATCTGTTTTATAATTCTGTACAAAATACTTCGTCTCAAAGTCACTCTGACATTTTACTAACTTCTCTGCATCAGACCAACACATATAAACATCAATGTCATCATCCCATGGAATAAATCCACCATGACGTACCGCTCCTAAACAGGTTCCACTTGAAAGAGCATATTTTAAATTATTTTTCTTGCAAACTCTATCAAGTTCATGCAACATTTCAAGTTGCTTCCTCTGCATTTGGCCTAGTATTGTTTTTTCATCTCCCATTGGTATCATTCTCTTTCTCAAATATTGTAGAAAAAAGTTCATTTATAGAGGTGACTGTACTCTTTTTGTATTCGATATCTGCTGAATACAGCCCATTTTCGTTTTTATACCATACACAGTTCATTCCAAGCTGTTGCGGTGCCTGAAAATCCTTTATGGGATTATCTCCCACATACACAATATCTTCCGAATTCATCTTCCACCGATTCTGTATGATCCTAAAAGCAATATCACACGGCTTTCTAAACTGAATCCCACCTAATTCATCTGTAATAATGATATCATCTGCCATGTGTTTCACACCCAGAGCCTCTAGCTTGTTTCTCTGTCCCTCCGGCCTTCCATCTGTAATTATTCCAATTTTTATACCTTTAGCTTTGAGCTGCTCGAACAACTCTGTAACACCATCATAAAGATGGATACATGGCTTATGACTGCGGTAAATACCCACAGCCATGTCCCCTTCATTTTCCCTGCCAATCTCAATCAGCAATTCATCAATAGCTGGTTGCCCAGCTTCAAAGAATTTCCACAACCTCTCCTCATAATCGCCGCCAAGATAATCAGACACCGCTTTATATCCGCTTCTCACGTACTCCTTTTCACTGTATAACGTATCATCCAAGTCAAAAATAACACCCTTGATTTCACGCTTAGCCTCAGTAATACATACTGACTGATCAAATCGGCTATAAACCGCATTATCTGCAATGTCCTTGCAGTATCCTACCGGTTCATCATCCAATATTTTAAGTATGATCTCAGCACTTCGCGCCCCCGCTTTCATAGAGAGTGGAGCACCTCCACCAAATCGAGGGTTAATTTCTATGAACCAATCAATTCCTTTAGTATCACGAATCAACTGCACGGTTAGTGGTCCACAGGGCTTGAATCTATTACAGATTGCCTTGGCTTCTGTAATCATCGACTCATCCATCGTGATTTTTGTCTTTAATACCTCTCCGGCTCCCACCTGCAAGCGTTCTCTAGGAACAATAGAGATTGGGGTTCCCTCAAAATCACAGAAAATATCCATTGTATATTCCCTGCCATTTATGAAGGGCTGAACTATGTAATCCTCAACCTGTGCCGCATATACCTGAAGTTCATCAACACTCTCAACCTTAAATGCATTAACAGAACTACTCCCGTCCTTTGGCTTTATAAAAGCCGGATAGCCACTCTCATATTTCCTCCAGTCATTTACCGTCATCGGGGCATGGAGAGCGCAATCCACAAAAAATTGGCTTGTCTTGTTCTTATCCCTGCATATCTGTATAAAGTCAGGTGAACTGATTAGCACCTTCGTACCAATAGTTTCAAATCTTTCTTTGTTCTTGCTAAGAATCAATAGATCTGTATCTATGGTAGGAATCAAAAGATCAATATGGTCATTCTTGCAAATCTGCATCAGGTTATCTATGTAGCAGGGATCTTTCATGGCAACTACTTGCCGTGTGTAATCGCAATACGCAAGTGCAGGGGCCGTCCCAGCCATATCTGCTCCATAAATATACAATTTTTTATTTAAGACTAAGGCCGCATTACGAAAAGCCTGTAAAAGCTCTATTCGTCTTCCCACACCTGTGAATAATATGTTCATTTCAAGTCCCTTCCTAATTCTTCCACTCTTTAATGATGCCTAGCATCAAAATCATCCCAAAACCACTCTTCGAATTCCTTTGATATAATATGGCCTATGGGTTTAAATTCATTTGGGTATGTACGCTCTGACTGTCGTTTCTTCACAAACTCATCAAATTTGCCAATAACTTTACATGGATTTCCTACAGCTACAGAGTTATCCGGAATATCCTTATTAACCAGGCTCCCCGCCCCTATAATTACATTTGAACCAATCTTTACGTCATACAGGATTGTCGTGTTAGAGCCTATAAATACATTGTCCCCAATCTCAATGCAACCGATTTTCTCTTTATATTGAATATCGTCTCCCCCAAAAAAAACATTCAGGCACAGATGTATTGCATCATGAGGAATCAAAAAAACCTTGGCTGCCAAATGTACATTATTCCCTATAGAGATAAGATTTCCATACAAGGGAACTTTTCTTTCCATAACAGTGCAGCCATCGCCAATTGAATGGAAAAGCTTATGCTTCTTAATATATTCTGCTCTATGATAACTATTAGGTATCAACCATAGCCGCAGTGTGTGCCATAATCGTTGTCTTGCAGATTTATTCATAATTCTTTATTCCCCATAAACTGTTCTCTCTGCCCTCTCGCATCCGTCTTAGTACAGAATTTGTAGGATGTGGATATCGTGTTATTTAATCCTAGGCATTATTGTCTGAATATCACAAATGCTCATTTTAGACAAAGCAACTGTATCTTTTAGCTTATGCCAATCCCCCGAATTTCTCGAAGAACCACAAAAGCTTCTGCCGCCTTAACCCCCACTGTAGTGCCTCGATATATCGCAAGTGCCTTTATGCTTTCCACAGATCTTGGATTGGGGTATTCTGCAATTTGTGATTTAAAGATTTTCATTGCTTCAATTTTTTTATCAAGGAAATGATCTATATCATTATAACTTGAAGGTATAAACTCATTTTCCACATTGGGGATGTCCCATCCTGTTTCCGATAGAGTTTCGTAAGCGTATATTCGCTTTACAGAGTGTTCATACTTTGGTCTAAGAGCTACCATCGCAGCATCTACTGTCATCTTATGATCTAACTGCATATCTCCACGATGGGGAAGGTATACAATGTCAGGCTTTAGCTCTTGAATAAGTTTTGTAAAGACCTCATTAAATTTATACCTTGGAACCTCCTCTAGCATCGCCGCCGGAAAATCCATAAATATCGTTTCTTTAACCCCTAAATACGTATCAGCCTTTCTACACTCGTCTCTAACTTGCTCTACAGATTCCTCAGAAAACAATGGTGCAATGCCCCTTGTGACGATTACAACATATACTTCATCACCATGGCTGACATGCTTGGCTATAGTTCCACCACACCCTAAGACCTCATCATCAGGATGCGGCGCTATTACTACTACTCGCATCAACATCTACCTCAACTTATGTCCAACAAAGAGTTCTACTTTATCTACATTTTCGTAATCAGAAATTCTCAATAGCCCATCAGCGCACACAATGTCAATATGGCTATTTGTTATCGAAGCAATCTGCCCATTCATGCCGATGTACTTTTTATTCTTAAACATCTCTGCTCTCCAAAGAATTAGTTTATGTTTTCCATCGTACATGCCAAAGGCACCAGGATATGGTTTGGAAACCGCACGGATCAGCGTATGTATTTCCTTAATAGGTTTATTCCAATCTATCAATCCGTCGTCTGGTACTCTTCGCAGAAGATATGTAGCTTCATCCTCATTCTGCTTCACAGGAACTATCGTCCCATCCATGATCTGTGTCAGAACTCGTCTTGACAGTCTTGCCAAAGCATCGTTTATTTTTTTTTCAACATCCTCCGCATAGTCTGTATCTTCAATAATATATGGCTCCTGTCCAAGAATATCACCAGAATCAATTCCGTCATCTATAAAGAATAGAGACACCTTTGTGTCATGCACACCGAGCAGTATCTGCCATACATTTGCAGCTCTCCCTCGCATCTTGGGCAAAGCCGTAGGATGGAAACCAACCACTCCAAATTTAGCGGAATCTATGATTTCTTTCTTCACAAGCTGTGATAAGCCAATAACAAAAATATAGTCTGGTGCAATCCTCCGAATTATTTCTGCGTTTTCCCGGTCATTGATTTTTTTGAATTTTTTATAGGCAATACCGTTCCTCTCTGCTATCTCGTGAATCGGCTGATAGCCAGATACATTTGATGATGCTTCTTCATCAAGAGAAAAAACACAAGTGATTGGAAAACCAACCTCTATCATTGCTTCAAGCATCTGTTTACTGGATCCGACAGATCCAATTAATATTGATTTCACTGTTTCTCCTCCCATGCCCCCATGAACTCACTGTTTGTAGCTTCACCCGGCTCATTAATTCCTTCTCTCCGAAGAACAATTTTTATTGTCCAAAAAATTATCTTAAGATCCATGAGAAAAGAAACCTTATCAACATACTCAACATCAAGCTCAAATTTCTTATCCCATCCCGCACTATTTCTCACAGTAGACATAGCAAGCCCCGTCAATCCAGGTCTTACTTCTTGGCGCCTTCGTTGTGTTGGTGTATATCTATCCAGATACTTTACCAACAAGGGCCTTGGACCAACTATCGCCATATCGCCTTTTATGATATTGAAAAGTTCAGGAAGTTCATCTAAAGACGTAGAACGAAGAAGCTTTCCAAAACTAGTCAGTCTTACTTCATCCGGAAGCAATTCTCCATTCTTATCCCTCTCGTTAGTCATTGATCTGAACTTGTAAAGTCTAAAAATTTTTTCTTTACCTGTTGAAGGATCAATCACCCCCGGGCGCTCCTGTGTAAACAACACAGGAGACCCAAGTTTGATTCGCACAAGACACGCTATAATCCCTATCACTGGAGAAAAAAACGCAAGAGCGCAAACTGCCAAGATACAGTCCAATGGACGCTTTATATATTTCTCATAAACTCCATATGGCCTATGTTCCATATCTATCAAATCCTTTAATTCAATTAAAATTTCAAGTGTTAATAAATATTTTCGTGTACATCCTCACACCTCTTAAGAAAGTCCAATCTGACCTCCCATGCATATACGCTCTATATGCATTACATCTACACTATATCAGATCTATTCCCTCCCCTTTCACTCAAGGCATCTGCGAATAATATCAATCACTTTATCCTGCTCCTCCACCGTCATCTTATTATCACTCGGCAGGCACAGTCCCCTCTGGAAAAGGTCCATCCCCACATCCAGCGGCTTTCCGTCTTTCCCAACAGCCCCTCCGACAATATAAGCATTGGTCTTTGCCCGTCCGTTCCCTTCCCGGGTCACAAACCCGTTCATCCGGAAGATGGGCTGCATATGCATGGGCTTCCAGATGGGACGCCCCTCGGCGTTATATCTTGCCAGCGTCTCCAGGATTTCCATGGGGCAGCTCTTTCCCGGTTCCGGGATGTATAGGGATTCCTGCTCCCCGCGCACCTGCCGGCACATGGCCTCCGGATCGATGACCAGGCAGGACAGCCAGTAGTTGGGCTCGGAGTTTTCGGCGTCGAACGGATTCATCCGTACCGGAAGGCCCTTAAAGCCCTCCCTGTACCGCTCGTAAATGGCCTTCTTCTGTGCGATGTGCTCCTTTAAGTACGGGAACTGCCCCCGCACCACCCCGGCAATCACGTTGCTCATCCGGTAGTTGTAGCCCACTTCCTCATGCTGGTACCAGGCCGCGTTCTCCCGGGACTGGGTGGACCATTTCCGGGCCCGGTCCGCCGCGTCCTTATCATCGGTCAGAAGCATCCCCCCGGCAGAGCCGGTGATGATCTTGTTCCCGTTGAAGGAGATGGCGTTATAGGTACCGAAGGTCCCGGTCTGCTGTCCCTTATAGGAAGCCCCCAGGGATTCCGCCGCATCCTCGATGATCATGGCCCTGTGGCGTTCGCAGACAGCCCGCAGCTCATCGATCTTTCCCGGCGTCCCGTATAAATGGGCCATAACAACGACCCGGACCTCCGGATATAGTTCAAAAGCCTTTTCCAGAGCCAATGGATCCATGTTCCAGGTATCATATTCGGTGTCAATGAACACCGGGACTCCGCCCTCATACACTACCGGGTTTACCGTGGCAGAAAAGGTCATATCCGAGCAGAACACCTTCTCCCCGGGCTTTACCCCGGCCAGCTTCACGGCCAGGTGGAGGGCAGAGGTGCCGGTGGCCAGCGCCACGGCATACTTACACCCCACGGTCTCGCAGGCCAGACGTTCCACCTCGTTGATATTCTCTCCGACGGTGGACATCCAGTTCTTTTCATAGGCGTCCTTTATATATTCCAGCTCCGGCCCGTGCATGGTGGGCGAGCTGAGCCAGATCTTTTTTTCAAATGGTGTGAGACGTTCGTCTGCATGGAACATGTGATCATCCCCCTTGTTTTTAATAGAAAAACATCCTGTTTCCACAGGATGTTTTCTTCTGGTTAAGGACCCGGAAACGGGGCCTTTCTGTTTTTCTTTTACTGTTTGATTCCCTGCACTTTTACTCCAGGAATGAAGCTCCGGATTCATCCGGTACTTTTATCCCAGTCATACTTTCAAAGCTCCGGGGCCTGTTTCTAGCGGAAAACTGTATTTTCCACAGTGGTTCCAGGCCTTTTGGGGAAAGCTCCAATATCGTTCACCCTCCCGATGGGCCGGATATCAGGCCTTTACACCCTCCGGATGATACGTCCCCACGATCCGCATCACATCCTCCCGGATCCCATCCCCATCCTGGTTTGCAATCGAATACAGCTCTTCCAGCTGCCCCTCAAACCGCTCCATATCGAACTCGATGGGCTTCCCGATATGAATTAACTTATTGGGCGTGTCCTGCATCCCTTCCTCGTTCATGAGAAGCTCCTCATATAGCTTCTCCCCGGGCCGCAGGCCCGTGAACACGATGGGGATATCCACATCCGGCGTGTACCCGGACAGCCGGATCAGGTTCTTCGCCAGGTCCAGGATCTTCATGGGCTCCCCCATGTCCAGGACGAAGATCTCCCCGCCCTTTGCATAGGCCCCGGCCTGTAACACCAGCGACACCGCCTCCGGGATCGTCATGAAATACCGGATGATATCCGGATGGGTCACCGTCACCGGACCGCCCTGCTCGATCTGCTTTTTAAAGAGCGGGATCACGGACCCGTTGCTTCCCAGTACGTTCCCGAACCGTACGGCCACAAAGTCCGTCTTCGACCTTGCGTTCATCATCTGCACCACCATCTCGCACATCCGCTTGGACGCCCCCATGATGTTAGTGGGGTTCACGGCCTTGTCCGTGGAGATCAGCACAAAGCGCTTAGTACCATACTTGTCCGCCGCCTTTGCCGTCTTATATGTACCGAACACGTTGTTCTTGATGGCCTCGTTGGGGCTGTCCTCCATGAGGGGTACATGCTTGTGGGCCGCCGCATGGTACACGATGTCGGGACGGTATTTCTCAAAGATGGTCTCGATCCGGTGGGTGTTCCGGACGGAGCCGATGAGCACCACCAGGTCCAGGTCCGGATACTTTTCCTTCAGCTCCAGCTGGATGTCGTAGGCGTTGTTTTCGTAAATATCAAAGATAATTAACTGCTTCGGGTTATGGCTGGCCACCTGGCGGCACAGCTCGCTTCCGATGGAGCCGCCTCCCCCGGTCACTAAGACCACCTTGCCGCTGACGTAGCCCATGATCTCGTCTAAGTTCACCCGGATGGGATCCCGGCCTAAAAGGTCCTCGATCTCCACGTTCCGGAGTTTTGCGATGCTCACCTCGCCGTTGATCAGCTGGTAGATGCCCGGCAGGATCTTCACCTGGCAGCCCGTCTCCCGGCAGATCTCGATGATGGCCTTCCGCTCCTTGGCTGAGGCCGACGGGATGGCGATGTAGATCTCGTCGATCTTATATTCTTCCGCAAGCCGTGGGATATCGTTCCGGTTCCCGGCCACGGGAACGCCGTTTAGGAACTTCCCGGCCTTGTTCCTGTCATCGTCCACGAAGCAGACCACGCAGCCGTTGACCAGAGAGCTGGTGGTCATCTCCTTCAGGATCACGGAGCCGGAGGTCCCGGCACCCACGATCATGATCCGCTTTGCCGCTTTTTTACTATGGTTCCCGAATAAGGAGATCACCACCCGGTAGGAGAGACGGATCCCCAGCTCTTCGGCACAGAGGGCCGCAAAGGACACCAGGAAAAAGCTCCTAGGCACGGAAAGCTGTAAGAGCACCATCCCGGCGATCTGCACCAGGGAGGCCAGGCCGCAGGCCGCCACCACATGGAGGGCTTCCCGGACCCCGGCCACGCTCCACATGGTGGAGTACATCCGGGCCAGGAAGAAGATCACCAGGGAGGCCAGGATATAACAGGGAAGGAACTCCAGGGCTGCCCGGGCGTATTCCGGCGGGATCCTGGAAATATTTAAATCAAACCGGACAAAAAGGCCTAAAAAAGAGGCCAGGCAGAGCGCAAAAACGTCTGCGGCCATTAAGATGCCCATGCGGACGCGCTTGTCCCTGGGCAGGTATTTTTCCAGAAATTCGTACATCAGATCTTCCTCGGATTCGTTGTTTTCATGGGCCGGAGCCAGGGGCTGTCCCTCCGGAACTGATCTCCAGAGCCCGTCTTACTTCCCATAATCGTCCTTGTCGGAAGTACCGCTTTTTTATGAATACCGTATACATTGTGCGTATATTATGAAGAAACGGGATAATATCTCCAATTTCCCAGGGCATCGGAATCCCGTTGTTTTTCGGCTTGATCTGCCTGGAATTCCCCATAAAATTCCATAGGAAATCCCCCCATATCCTTGACAGACAAAGGGAAAAAAGTTATGATAAATACACTGGCGGTTTTTAGGGAAATCTCTGGGAGTAAGAGCGTAGGAGAAAGGAAAATGGACAATAATTCTACATACGAGCAGTATGAACAGGAAATCGATCTGAAGGATCTGATGTTTGCGGTGCTCCATAAATGGAGGCCGGTGATCCTTGTGGCAGTGGTCCTGGCGGTGGTCCTTGGCGGGGCCAAGGGTGCGATGACATACAGGCAGCAGAATGATCCTGAGGTCAGCAAGGAGACCAGGGAAAAATACCAGGAGGAGCTGGATCTCTACGAGAAGAATAAGGAGACAGCGGAGCGGGAGATCGAGAATCTGAAGACAGACATCGCGAACCAGCAGGAATACCTGGATAAATCCATCTGGATCAATATGAGCCCCTATGATGTATGTGAATCCAGGATCGATATGTATGTAACCACCGGATATGAGATCATGCCGGGAATGGTCTACCAGAACCAGGATTATACGGATACGATCCTCCAGGCGTACCAGGGTCTTCTGACCAGCAGCGCCGTGATGGAGGATGTGGCAAAGAGTGTGGGGACGGAGCCCAGATACTTAAAGGAACTGGTCAATGTGACCATCGGGACCAACGGCGGTCAGTTAAACCACCTTCTGATCATCAATGTGAAGCATAAGACCAAGAGCGATGCCAAGAAGGTCATGGACGAGATGCTGGACCATATGAACGAGCTCCACGGCCAGGTAGTCGCCAGCATCGGCGAGCATACGGTGAACACGGTCAACAGCAGCGTCAGCGCCATGGTGGATCTTACTCTGGCGGATACCCAGCGGGCGGAGACCGAGCGGCTGACCAGCCTGAACAACAGCCTGGAGGAGAAGCAGAAGACTCTGGACGAGCTGGAGGAGCCCAAGGAAGCAGTCAGCTCTGCGATGGCAGCCTTAAAGAGCGGGATCAAGTATGCGGTCCTGGGCGGCGTTCTGGGCGGCTTTATGGTGGTGTTCTTTATCTGCGTGGCCTTCCTTATGAGCGATAAGCTTTATTCTGCCAAGGAGTTAAAGAACCGTTACCGCATTAAGATCCTGGGCACCATGCCCATCCGCCGGAAAAAGCCCATAGGTAAGATCGACGCATGGTTAAACCGGATGGAAGGCCGTGCGGTGGAAGGAAATGCGGATACAGGATACGGGCTGATCACCGCAAATATCCGGAACTATGCGGAAAACATGAAGACCATCCTGGTGACAGGAACCGCCGATGAGGCAGTCCTGTCCGAGGTGACAGACAGACTGGCGGCAGGACTTGCCGGGATCCATGTGATGGCTGGAGGAAATATGCTCCAGGATGCGGAAACCTTAAAGAAGCTGCCGGAGTGTGACGGAGTGGTTCTGGTGGAGCAGTGCATGGATGCGAAATACAGCACTGTTGCTATGGAGATCGAAAGAGTGACCGATCTGCAGAAGAGCGTGATCGGATGCGTTGTGTTTGAATAAGTGATTGGAAGGAAGCCGGTTGTGCAGCTCTGTTATGAGGCGCGCAAACGGCTTCTTTTTGTTTTATGGGACGGGATCGTTTTTGAAGACATTCTGTATCAAATGGGAAGGATCAGAGATACTTTTATATATGGGGCCGCGGTCCATGAGCTGCCCGGAGGAGGAAATACCGGGGCGTGGGTCTGGCGTTCTGTCCATCATCCAGACGACTATATTATCAAAATATAGATAATATACAAATTCGGGTAATCCTGGTTTAATAGAAACAAAGGAGGGGATGAACATGGTAAGTTACGAGCGTTTATGGAAAACAATGGAGAAGAAGGGAATCAGCCAGTACCGGCTGATCAACCATTATAAGATCAGCGCCGGTCAGATCGGCCGGATGAAAAAGAATATGCATGTTTCCACCCATACCCTGGAGGTATTCTGCAATATTTTACAGTGTCCTGTGGAGGATATTGTAGAGGTGATCCTGGATCCCCAGGAACCAGACGGAAAGGAACCGTCCAGTGCCGGAGGCAGGGCGGTTGGAAGGACCGCAGCCGGGGCCAGGGATGCCAAAAAAGCGGAGGGCGTCACCGGAGATAAGGCGCCTGGAAAGCCAGGATCCAGATCCGGAGTCCAGGGAACTGGAAAGGCCGCAGCAGCTACCAGAGATAACGCGTCTGGAAAGCCGGCATCCAGGTCTGGAGTCCAGGGAACCGGAAAGGCCGCGGCAGCTACCAGAGATAACGCGTCTGGGAAACTGGCATCCAGATCCGGAGTCCAGGGAGCCGGGAAGACCGCAGCAGTCACCGGAGAAAAGCCAGCCGGAAAGGCAGAAGACCGTACTGGCGGAAAAATGGCTGGGAAGACTCCGGCTGGTTCCAGAGAGGGAAACAAGTAGGTAAGGAGACTGCGGGATGGTCAGATATACGCGCCTGTGGGAGACCATGGAGAAAAGGGGGATGAGCCAGTACCGCCTGATCCGGTATCATGGGATCAGCGCGGGACAGATGCGCAGGCTGAAGCTGAACATGAACGTTTCCACCCAGACCATTGAGCGGCTCTGCCGGGCGCTGGAATGCCGGGTGGAGGATGTGATGGAGGTTGTGCTGGAAGATCCCGGGACAGAGGAGTAGAAGGCTCTGGACCCATGGACCGGCCTGCGGGACTTCCTTTTTTTGTTATTCCGGTGTATGATAGTAAAAAACATCCGGGAGGTTTTTGTATGGAGTATTATGGTACGCTGGGGCCGGCCTGCGGCAGTGTGCAGACGTTAAAGGAGATGCTGGCAGCCGGGATGACAGGCGTGAGGCTCAATCTGTCCCATGGGGATCTGGAGGAAAATGGACATTGGATCCGTATGGTGCAGGAGGCCGGGAGGGAGCTTCGTTCCCAGATACAGATCCTCATGGACCTCCGGGGGCCGGAGCTGCGTCTGGGAAGGTTTAAGGAGGAGATCCGGGCAGAAGAGGGCGGCTGGCTGATCCTGGGAGATGGAGGCCTTCCGGTTCCGGAGGAAGCACTGGCATATGTGTGTCCGGGAGACCGGATCCTCATTGACGATGGGAAGGTGGAGCTGGAGGCAGAAGCCGGAGCCGCACCGTCCGCCGGCGGATGCCGGATCACGGCCCGGGTGGTCCGGGGCGGGCTCATAAAGTCCGGGAAGAGCCTGGCCATTGAGGGGAAAGCTGTTCCCATGCCCACGCTGACGGAAAGCGACCGGAAAAATATAAGGGCAGCCGTTTCCTATGGGATCACCGGGGTGATGCTGCCCTTTGTGCGGAATAAAGAGGATCTTCTGGTTCTGCGGGAGGCTCTTAAGGAGGCCGGGGCCGGAGAGATCCAGGTCTTTGCCAAGATCGAGAACATGCAGGGAGTGGAAGCCATAAAGGAGCTGCTTCCGTATTGCGATCATGTGGTGATCGCCAGAGGGGATCTGGGAAACGCCATGCCTTTATGGAAGCTGCCCGGGGTCCAGAAGAGGCTGGCCAGAGAATGCCGGGAAGCAGAAAAGCCGTTTATGGTGGTGACCCAGATGCTGGATTCCATGCATGAACGGGCAGTCCCAACCAGGGCCGAGGTCCTGGATATATATAATGCGGTGCTGGACGGCGCCTCCTCCCTGATGCTCACAGGGGAAACGGCGGCGGGAAGCTACCCGGCCCAGGCGGTGGAATATCTGGTGAATACGGGAGAGGAAGCGCTGAGGGATATGGAGGAGGCCTAGTTCTGGGCCTCCTCCCACATTTTTACGGGCATTCCGTTGACTTCCACGTTGTTTTCCACGGCAATGACCAGGCAGCGCCGTCCCTCAATGAAACGGGTCTCCACCAGGTCCAGCCGGTCTGGGTTGACCTTGATGTCCACGTCCGGCGTTTTCACGGCAAATTTTCCGGTCCCTGTGATAGCCGGTACCAGAATGGACGTATCCTCCCCGGCAGCTTCCTTATAAACGGTATCGAAATGCTCCAGCCGCTCCGGCTCCACGCCGCTTTTTTCCAGAAGGTCACGGACCTGGGGCTTTGTCAGGGCCAGGGGCTCCATGTCCTCCTTGTGCTCCTCCGCCAACTCGGTGAGGTTTTCATGGATCTGGCGGACAATGGTGTAGTCGCAGGAATCCCCCAGGGTATCGGAGAGGATCTCCTGGAACGCCTCCTTCTGGGATCGGAAGGAAATGGGCGACGGCGCGCCCAGGCAGGCGTCGATGAATTCGGTGTGCAGCTCCTCGGGATTTTTGGAAAAATACAGAAGGCTGTGGATGTCGGAGGAACGGTCGTTGAAGGCAGGGAACAGGAAGCCGGTCATGGGCGCCTGCACCCACCAGTCCCTGGGCCGTTCTTCGATGAGGTTGGTGGCCTCATTGTAGGAGAGCCCCGGCTCTGACAGCTTCACCGGGCAGATGCAGCAGAGGATATGGTGATAGACCTCCTCGGAGGCGTCGAACATCTCTTCATTGTCCGAGGCCTTTCCCGGAACATCGTAGGCGCTGTGGATCAGGATGATGTAATAGTTTTCGCCGTAGTCGTAGTTTTCAATGACTTTATTATAGAAGGAATCCACAGTTTCATCGTCCGCCAGCTTTTCCTCCCTAAGCTTCATGAGCAGGGCATGGGCGCTGTCTTCGCCCTCGTCGCGGATGGAATATTCCAGGTTGTGGAGATTTTTTCCGATCCCCCCGGAAAGGGTCTTTTTAAAGATCTCATAATATTTGAAGATCTCTTCCTCTGAGAGAGCAAAAAAGGCCTCTTTCAAAGTCGTTCTGATATTTTTTTCTGCGTCCACGTAGCAGCCGCAGATGCGGGTGATGGCGTTGTTGTCTTTTTTGAACTGTTTCTTTATTTCTGAAATTTCGCGTTTATTCATAATAATCTCCATTCTGCCGCCGGGCAGCGGCACGGCCAGTTATTTCTGCTCCGGTTCCCGGGTGCGGTCCGCAAGGGCCCGCAGGCCAAGGGTGTATACGTCGGCTCCCAGGCCGACGATGATGCCGGTGGCGATGGGGGAGATCACCGAATGGTGGCGGAACTCCTCCCTTTTATGTATATTGGACATGTGGAGCTCGATCAGCGGACACTCCAGCATCTCCAGGGCGTCGGAGATCCCATAGCTGTAATGGGTCCATGCTCCTGCGTTGATCATGACGCCGTCATAATGCTCGGTATAGGCCTCGTGGATCTTGTCCACCATTTTTCCCTCGTCGTTGGTCTGGAAGCAGGTGACGGAAACGCCCAGCTCCCGGGCCAGCCTCTGTACGTTTTCGTTGATCTCATCTAAGGTGACGGTCCCATACTGTTCGGGATTTCTTTTCCCGAACATATTGTGGTTGACGCCGTGAAGCAGCATAAATTTTTTCATGTTCAGTACCTCCTGCCGGGATCTTCTTTGCCCGGCACCGAATATTTTACATGGGTTTCCGGCAGTTTGCAAGCGGCGCGGGAATAAATTTCTCCTGCGTGTGGGATGGATTTTTCATGTACAGGGGATAAAATCGTTCTGGATGGAGGAAACTATATGAGAGGATCCGGCAAAACGGAGGCTTCTGGAGCCGGGTCTGTTCCTATAAGAAAGAGAGGGATCGAAGATGAGCAGATTTTTACAATGTCCCGACTGTCACGGCATCGCCCTGGTGATCTACGGGGAAGAGGACGCGGGCTGCGGAAC
>ENA-ORRL01001422-ORRL01001422.1-human-gut-metagenome-genome-assembly--contig:-NODE-1422-length-18350-cov-9.669473_pt1 | contig 18350 bp, 10 predicted proteins | sample MGYA00242175_ERZ509134 | MGnify/ENA primary metagenome ERZ509134 (study PRJEB26280, sample SAMEA2338660) | human gut metagenome | biome: human gut; feature: human-associated habitat; material: faeces... | reverse complement strand
AGCGCCTGACCAACAGCTTCCAGGGCGGTATGCTCACCGGCAAGGGCCTGACCTTTGGTGGTTCTCTGGCCCGTACCCAGGCTACCGGCTACGGCCTGTGCTACTTCACCGCTGAGGCCCTGAAGTGCATGCGGAACGACAGCCCCCAGGGCAAGACCGTAGTCATCTCCGGCTCCGGCAACGTGGCTATCTACGCCTGCGAAAAGGCGACCCAGATGGGCGCCAAGGTGGTTACCATGTCCGACTCCAACGGCTACGTCTACGACCCCAACGGCATCGATCTGGCTTACGTCAAGGATCTGAAGGAAGTGCGCCGTGGCCGCATCAAGGAGTACGCCGAGACCCACGCCGGTGCTACCTATGTGGCTGATTGCACCCAGGTTTGGACTGTCCCCTGCGACATCGCCCTGCCCTGCGCTACCCAGAACGAGATCAACAAGGAGTCTGCCGAGGCTCTGGTAAAGGGCGGCTGCACCGTGGTCTGCGAGGGCGCTAACATGCCCAGCACCCCGGAGGCCATCGAGGTCTACCTGTCCAACGGCATCCTGTACGGACCCGCAAAGGCTTCCAACGCAGGCGGCGTGGCCACCTCCGGTCTGGAGATGAGCCAGAACTCCGAGCGCCTGAGCTGGAGCTTTGAGGAAGTGGATGCCAAGCTGAAGGGCATCATGGAGGGCATCTTCCACGCTTCCTATGACGCTTCCGTTGCCGCTGGTTCCGAGGGCAACCTGATGGTCGGTGCAAACTGCGCCGGTTTCCTGAAGGTGGCCACCGCCATGATGGCACAGGGCATCACCTACTAATTGTTCCAAAGCATTTTCAAGAGCTGCGTTCGCAAGAGCGCGGCTCTTTTTGTATCTATTCGCTGGCCGCATCTCCGGGAGCTTTTCCCGGCGGGTCAACGGACATTCCATGCCCGCCCCGCAAGCGGGGCCCCACCTCGGATACTCGCCGAGAAAACGCCCCTCGTGCGGCCTGTATAAAGCCCCGCCAACCCGTCCATACTGACCACATCAAGCGAAGAGAGGGTTCTGAAATGGACGAACAGATGTTTTGTTTTCAATGCGAGCAGGCGGCGCACTGCACTGCCTGTACCGGCAAGGCCGGTGTCTGCGGCAAAAGCGCGGACACGGCAGCGGCGCAGGACCGCCTGACCGGCGCACTCATCTCCTACGCCAGCCAGCTCATCGGCGAGGGGCGGGCCCCCGCCCCGGAACAGGCACTTCTGCTGATGGAAGGGCTGTTCACCACCATCACCAACGTGAACTTCGACCCGCAGACCGTGGACCAGCTGACCGAGAGCATCCATGCGGCCTGCCCCGGCATCGGGTTCGACTACGACATGGCAAACCTCTGGCACGAGCCGGACGAGGACATCCGCAGTCTGAAATCGTTCGTCCTGTTCAGCCTGCGCGGCATGGCAGCGTACAATTACCATGCGCGGGTGCTGGGCCGCATCGACCCGGAGCTGGACCGCTTCTTCTGCGAAGCATTGCAGGCCGTTGGCAGCGAATGCTCCATCGACACCCTCTGGACACTGGTGCAGAAGACCGGCAATGCCAGCTACCGCTGCATGGAGCTGCTGGACGCCGCTAACACCGGGGCCTTCGGCCAGCCGGAGCCGGTGGAGGTGCCGCTCGTCATCGAGAAAGGGCCGTTCATCGTCATTTCCGGCCACGACCTCTACGACATGAAGTGCCTGCTGGAGCAGACGGCGGGCAAAGGCATCCACGTCTACACCCACTCGGAAATGCTCCCCGCCCACGGCTACCCGGAGCTGAAGCAGAAGTACCCGCATCTGAAGGGCAACTTCGGCACAGCCTGGCAGAACCAGCAGCGGGAGTTTGAGGACATCCCGGCCCCGATCCTCTTCACCACCAACTGCATCATGCCCCTGCGGGAGAGCTACGCCGACCGGGTGTTCACCACCTCGGTGGTGTCCTATCCCGGCGTCCCGCACATCGGGCCAGAGCGGGATTTCTCCCCCGTCATTGCCAAAGCACTGGAACTAGGGGGCTACCCGGAAGACACCGCCATGCCCGGCATCAACGGCGGGCGCAGCGTCGTGACCGGCTTTGCGCGGAGCGCTGTGCTCTCCCACGCCAATGAGATCGTTGCGGCCGTGAAAAGCGGGCAGATCCGCCATTTCTTCCTGGTGGGCGGCTGTGACGGCACCCGGCCTTCCCGCCGCTACTACACCGAGTTCGCCAAGCTCACCCCGCCCGACACCGTGATCCTGACGCTGGCCTGCGGCAAATTCCGCTTGAACGACCTGGATCTCGGCACCGTGGCGGGCCTGCCCCGCATCCTCGATGTGGGCCAGTGCAACGACGCATACAGCGCCATTCAGATTGCGCTGGCGCTGGCCGATGCGTTCCAGTGCAGCGTCAACGACCTGCCGCTCTCGCTGGTGCTCTGCTGGTTCGAGCAGAAGGCCGTCTGCATCCTCATCGCACTGCTGGCGCTGGGCATCCAGAACATCCGGCTCGGCCCTACCCTGCCCGCCTTCCTCTCGCCGGGGGTCGTGCAGGAGCTTCAGCGGCGCTACGACCTAAAACCCGTCACCACCCCCGAGGAGGATCTCGCCGCCTGCTTGAACAAACAATAAACAACGCAGAAGCGCCCCACCCGGTTAAGGATGAGGCGCTTCTGTGTTTTGGGAATATTCAGGGAATGGTTAGTTTATTTCTGCTCCTGTGCCTTGTTCCAGCTCTTGATCACCTCAAGCTTGCTCACCGCATCCTCTGCGGCCTTATCGGCGGGAAGCAGGTCATTCTCAGCGGCCCAGGTCAGGGCCTTCTGGGTATCGGTGGCATCCTCGGCCATCACAGCGGCGGGGGCGGGCTTCCCGGCATCCGTCCAGACCAGCTCGGCCAGTTCGGCGCAGTTGGTGGGGATGGCAATCCCTGCGGGCAGAGCGTACTTCAAATAAAGCTCGGTGCCCAGGTGGTAGCCCTGATAGGCCAGGACAGCCGTGCCGACACCCAACACACCGACAACAGCAACCGTTCCCAACGTATCGGAACTGTCCTCGATGGAGGCATCTTTCGTCATAGCTTCAATCGTCAAGCCTTCTTCTGGCATCGTAAACTCAATGGTTTTATTGTTTGGGTTAACTGCATTCAGGATATCGCTGGAACTGATTGTCCACTGGTCGAAGGTCTGAGCATCGGAAAGAATGCTCTCGTCAAAAGTAACAACGACTTTTGCGCCTTCAGGCACATCGGCAGGGTTTTCCTCAACAGCCTTGCCGTCAACGGTAAAAGTACCGCCCTTTACAGTCAACTGGTGGTCTTTGACCCATTTTGCAGTCACTGTGGTATTTTTGGTGACCGGCTTACTGAAATCAAACTCATTGCCATTTTCATCATACCAGCCAAGGAAAGTATACCCCTCAGCACTCGGTGTGGTCGGTTCTTTGACTTGCGCAGGATAATCAACTGTAGTTTCGGTATCTTCACCGCCAATGCCATCGTAATTGATCTTTACAGTAACCTGAGAAACAACGGTCGCATCGCCGGTTTTGCCATTTAGTACAACAGCCAGTGCAGGCTCACAGTAAATCTTGGCATAGCATGTATTGAAAACTCTATCGCCGACAGTTGTCAGTTGACTATTCGGCGCAAATGTGATGGTTTCCAGGTTGATGTCAGCAATAAAAGTTTTCTCAGCAATCTCTTTTACCCCAGCAGGAATCGTGATGCTCTTCAACATAGAACAATAAGCAAAGGCAGCTGTGCCGATGGTTTTCATCTTAGAACTTGTCGAGATAGTCACGTTCTTTAATGCATGGCAATCAAAAAATGCATTGGTCCCAATTGCTTTTACACTATCCGGGATGCTGATTTCAGCAAGATTGTAGCAGTAGTGAAAAGCATTCTCTCCAATAGATTCCAAATTGTTCGCATTGCTGAGGTCGATTGTCTCCAGACTGGTACAAGACTGAAAAGCGGCATTACCAATGCTTGTTACACTGGCAGGAATGGCAATCGTGTAAAAACGGTCACATGCCTGAAAAGTATGCGCTCCAATGGTAGTCACACCATCCTCAATCACGATTCGGCGAATCTGTTTATTTGCCCAGAACCATGGAGCGTCCCCTTTTGCAGAATAATCTGTCATTGCACCAGTGCCGGAAATCGTCAGCGTATAATCACCATTATTATCCTCGGTCAATGCCCAAGTAGCATTATCGCCGCAGGGGCCGCTTGTAGAATTCTCCGCCGCAAATGCAGACACCGGCAGTATTGCAATGACCATACAAACTGCAAGCAACAAGCTTATCAAACGTTTTGGTTTCATAAAGTTTTCCTCCTTTGTTTGATACTCCCAAAAAATAAAACCCAGCATCCCGCAAAACAAAAGAGCGCCGCACCAGCCTTTGGGCTGGCACAACGCTCTGCGTTTTGTACTTTGTGGAACCGCCTGCTGTGGTGCTGCCCCCTGTGGGGCGGTGCGGTTTTTGAAAGTGCAGCTGGCTGCCCGTTCCGGGCCCTGTAACTTTGCGTCGCAGCCTTCCGACTGGTTTGCCGATTCTTCTGGTATGATAGGGTGCTCTTCGCATCCTATTATACCCCCCCCTGTGCAAAATCAAGGGGTTTTGATAAAGTTTGTACAGAATCAAAAATTCATGAGATTTTTTAGGTGATTCTGACGGGAAAGAACCCCCCAGTCACGCTCCGCGTGCCAGCCCCCGCTAATAGGGGGGCCTTTGGCATAACGGGAGACTTTGTGGGTATTGCCAAGGGCCCCACTACTAGGGGGGCTGTCGCCGCAGGCGGCTGAGGGGTTTAATCCGTACAAAGCGTCCTGCCAACCTTGACAAGCCGCTGAAAATCAACTATACTATAAACAGAGAAAGGCGCTGGCCCGCAAACGGCTAGCTCTTAACCCGCATAGTCAAAAGAATGACCGCTTGAGTTTGCTAGGCTGTAGGCGGTCATTTCTTCTGTCCATTTTTATTCTGGCGCTCTGCAATTTTCCACGCGATATCAAAAGCACCGAATAAGATCGTAAAGATCAAACTCAGTAAACTGATGATAACCGCTAAAAATGTAAGCGTTTCAGTCAATGTCATACGACATCCCCCCTTCCGGCAAAAGCCTCCGGGGAGAAAACTTTCAAAAGTCCCTGCCCGTCGCTTCGCCTCATTCCCGGGAACAAGTGCGTGCGGGTAAGGAGTCAGCCGCCTGCGTTTTGGGCACAACGCCTTGCCGCCTGAACTGGCGGCGTTTTTAGTATACTATAAAATCCTGCGGTTGACAATCCGAATTCAAAAATTCCTATCCGTTTTACACAAGAACTCCCTCTGTTGGTGTACTAAAGTTTGTTGCACCTCCCACTTGAACAATCTTCACGAATCATTATAATAAAGCTAACGGAACAAAGGCGTTCCAGAAGGGTGAAGTCTACCCTTCTGGGGCGCTTTTTTGTTTTCTGTGCAAGATTGGCTGCGGATTGTGCCGCAGCCCAGAGGATATTTTGAGAGATAAGGATGGGAAAGGCAATGGATCAATTTACGGAAAACGCCACGCCTCTTGGCCTGTATGACCCTCAGTTCGAGCACGATGCCTGCGGCATCGGCGCTGTGGTGGACATCAAGGGCCGCAAGAGCCACCAGACGGTCAGCGATGCCCTGAGCATCGTGGAGCGTCTGGAGCACCGCGCCGGCAAGGATGCCGAGGGCAAGACCGGCGACGGCGTGGGCATCATGCTGCAGATCAGCCACAAGTTCTTCTCCAAGGTGGCCGATGAGCTGAACATCAGCCTGGGCAACGAGCGGGAATACGGTGTCGGCATGTTCTTCTTCCCCCAGAACGAGCACCTGCGGGCACAGGCCATGAAGCTGTTTGAGCTGGTCACCCGCAAGGAGGGGCTTGAGTTTCTGGCATGGCGCAGGGTGCCGGTAGACCCCGATGCCGTGGGCCAGAAGGCCCGGGACTGCATGCCCTCCATCTGGCAGTGCTTCATCAAAAAGCCTGCCCGTGTGAGCAAGGGCATTGATTTTGACCGCAGGCTCTACATCATCCGCCGGGTGTTCGAGCAGGCCAGCAACGGCACCTATGTGCCCAGCCTGTCCAGCCGCACCATCGTCTACAAGGGCATGTTCCTGGTGCACGATCTGCGCCTGTTCTACCTTGACCTGCAGGACGAGGATTACGAATCCGCCATCGGCATGGTGCACAGCCGCTTTTCTACCAACACCAACCCCAGCTGGATGCGTGCCCACCCCAACCGGTTCATCCTGCACAACGGCGAGATCAACACCATCAAGGGCAACACCGATGCCATGCTGGCCCGTGAGGAGAGCATCGAGAGCCCCATCCTGCAGGACGACATGAACAAGATCCTGCCCATCATCAACACCTCCGGCTCGGACTCCGCCATGCTGGACAACGCGCTGGAGTTCATGGTGATGAACGGCATGGACCTGCCTCTGGCTGTGATGATCACCATCCCCGAGCCCTGGGAGAACAACAAGAACATCAGCCAGAAAAAGCGCGATTTCTACCAGTATTACGCCACCATGCTGGAGCCCTGGGACGGCCCCGCCGCCATCCTCTTCTCCGACGGCGACGTGGTGGGCGCGGTGCTGGACCGCAACGGTCTGCGCCCCAGCCGCTACTATATCACCAAGGATGGCCGGATGATCCTGTCCTCCGAGGTGGGCGTGCTGCCCTGCGCCCCCGACAACATTCTGATGAAAGACCGCCTGCGCCCCGGCAAGATGCTGCTGGTAGATACCGTCAAGGGCGAGGTCGTGGATGACGAGAAGCTGAAGGAATACTACGCCAGCCGCGAGCCCTACGGCGAGTGGATCGACCGGAATCTGGTCCGGCTGAAGGACCTGAAGATCCCCAACATCAAAGTCCCCAGCTACACCGGCGAGGAGCTGACCCGCCTGCAGAAGGTCTTTGGCTACAAATACGAGGAGGTCAAGGAGCTGATCCTGCCCATGGCCCGGGCCGGTGCCGAGCCTTCCGGAGCCATGGGCACCGACACCCCGCTGGCTGTCCTGAGCGACCAGCATCCCCCGCTGTTCAACTACTTCAAGCAGCGGTTTGCACAGGTCACCAACCCGCCCATCGATGCCATCCGTGAGAAGGTGGTCACCTCCACCAGCGTCTATGTGGGTGCCCACGGCAACCTGCTGGAGGACAAGCCCGAGAACTGCAAGGTGCTCAAGGTGCAGAACCCCATCCTGACCAGCACCGACCTGCTCAAGATCAAGCACATGAACGTGCCTGGCTTCAAGACCGCCACGGTGTCCATCAATTACTATAAGAACACCAGCCTGGAAAAGGCCATCGACCGCGTATTCCTGGAGGTGGACCGCGCCTACAAGGACGGTGCCAACATCATCATCCTCTCTGACCGCGACATTGACGAGTACCACGTCTCCATCCCCAGCCTGCTGGCGGTTTCTGCCGTGTCCCAGTACCTCATCCGCACCAAGAAGAGCACGGCCATGGCCCTCATCCTTGAGAGCGCCGAGCCCCACGAGGTGCACCACTTTGCCACCCTGCTGGGCTACGGTGCCTGCGCCGTCAACCCCTATCTGGCCCACGATACCATTGCCCAGCTCATCGACGAGGGTCTGCTGGACAAGGATTACTACGCCGCAGTGGATGACTACAACAAGGCTGTGCTGAACGGCATCGTGAAGATCGCCTCCAAGATGGGCATCTCCACCATCCAGAGCTACCAGAGCAGCCAGATCTTTGAGGCGGTCGGCATCTCCAAGGATGTCATCGACAAGTACTTCACCGGCACGGTCAGCCGTGTGGGCGGCATCGGTCTGGAGGACATTCAGGCGGATGTGGAAGCTGCCCACAACGCCGCCTTTGACCCGCTGGGTCTGGACATCAACATGGAGCTGGCCGACGGCGGCGCTCACAAGTTCCGCAGCGGCAAGGAAGAGCACCTTTTCACCCCGCAGACCATCCATCTGTTCCAGAAAGCCTGCTTCACGGGCGACTACAAGGCCTTCAAGGACTTCACCCGCACCGTGGACAACATGGGTGCCGAGGGCATGCACCTGCGCAGCCTGCTGGACTTCAGCTATGACCCCAACGGCGGCATCCCCCTTGAGGAGGTGGAGCCTGTCAGCTCCATCGTCAAGCGGTTCAAAGCCGCTGCCATGAGCTACGGTGCCCTGAGCAGCGAGGCCCACGAGACCATCGCCATCGCCCTGAATCGTCTGGGCGGCCGGAGCAACACCGGCGAGGGCGGTGAGCCCGAGGAGCGCTACCAGAGCGAGAGCAACTCCAAGATCAAGCAGGTGGCCTCGGCCCGCTTCGGTGTGACCAGCAAGTATCTGGTCTCCGCCGAAGAGATCCAGATCAAGCTGGCACAGGGCGCAAAGCCCGGCGAGGGCGGCAATCTGCCCGGTGCCAAGGTCTACCCCTGGATCGCCAAGACCCGCCACAGCACCACCGGCGTGGGCCTGATCTCTCCCCCGCCCCACCACGACATCTACTCCATCGAGGATCTGGCCGAGCTGATCTATGACCTGAAGAACGCCAACCGCCACGCCAACATCAACGTGAAGCTGGTCAGCGAGGCCGGTGTCGGCACCATTGCCGCCGGTGTTGCCAAGGGCGGCGCACAGGTCATCCTTGTCTCCGGTTACGACGGCGGCACCGGTGCAGCCCCCCGCACCTCCATCAAGAACGCGGGCCTGCCCTGGGAGCTGGGCATCGCCGAGACCCACCAGACCCTGATCCTGAACGGCCTGCGCAGCCGCGTCCGCATTGAGAGCGATTCCAAACTGCTCTCCGGCCGCGATGTTGCCATCAGCTGTATGCTGGGCGCTGAGGAGTTCGGCTTCGGCACCTCCCTGCTGATGTGCGAAGGCTGCGTGATGATGCGTGTCTGCAACCTGGACACCTGCCCCATGGGCATCTGCACCCAGAACCCCGAGCTGCGCAAGCGGTTCAAGGGCAAGCCCGAGTATATCATCAACTACCTGACCTTTGTGGCGCAGGAGCTGCGGGAGTACATGGCCAAGCTGGGCGTGCGCACCATCGATGAGCTGGTGGGCCGCACCGACCTGCTCCATGTCAAGCCTAGTGCTGCCGGCAGCCGTGCCGCCAAGATGAATCTGGACTGCATCCTGCACAACCCGGCCATTGCAAACAGCAACGTCCACTTTGTGCCTGCCGACACCTATGACTTCCACCTTGAGAACACCCTCGATATGAAGGTGCTGATGAAGAAGTTCAAGCTGGGCAGCAAGGCACCCCAGAGCGTCCGGCTGGAGGTCTCCAACACCGACCGCGCGCTGGGTGCCATCTTTGGCAGCGAGATCACCCGCAAGTACGGCAGCTCCCTGCCCGACGATGTCTACACCGCCGAGTGCATCGGCGCAGGCGGCCAGAGCTTTGGCGCGTTCATCCCCAAGGGCCTGACCCTCAGCCTGACCGGCGACTGCAACGACTACATGGGCAAGGGCCTGTCCGGCGGCAAGATCATCGTCCGCCCGCCCGAGGGCATCGGCTACAAGCCCGAGGAAAACATCATCACCGGCAACGTGGCCCTTTACGGTGCCACCAGCGGCAAGGCCTTCGTCTCCGGCGTGGCCGGTGAGCGCTTCTGCGTCCGCAACAGCGGCGCGACTGCCGTTGTCGAGGGCGTGGGTGACCACGGCTGTGAGTACATGACCGGCGGCACTGTCGTGGTTCTGGGCCAGACCGGCAAGAACTTCGCAGCCGGCATGACCGGCGGCGTGGCCTACGTTCTGGACGAGAACTGGGATTTCTACCAACGGGTCAATAAGGAGACCGTGAGCCTGGAGCCTGTGGAGCACAAGTACGATGTTGCTGCCCTGAAGGAGCTCATCCGTGAGCATGTGGAAGCCACCGGCTCCCCCCGCGGCAAGGAGATCCTGGACAACTTCAGCGAGTACCTGCCCAAGTTCAAGAAAGTCCTCCCCTACGATTACGACCGGATGCTCCGGGTCATCGCTTCCATGGAGGAGCGCGGCCTGGACGGCGAACAGGCACAGATCGAAGCATTCTACGCTGTGCAGAAGAAAAAGTAAGGAGGGCTGGATCATGGGCAAGATCACTGGATTTATGGATTACACGCGCAAGACCAGCACGGATGTCCCGCCGCTGGAGCGCATTGAAAATTTCAACGAGTTTCACGTCTGGCTCTCCCGCGAGGAGCAGCAGACCCAGGCCGCCCGCTGCATGGACTGCGGCGTGCCCTTCTGCCAGGCCGGCATGATGATCGGCGGCATGGCATCGGGCTGTCCGCTGAACAACCTGATCCCCGAGTGGAACGACCTGGTCTATCAGGGCAAGTGGGAGCTGGCACTCCACCGCCTGCGCGCCACCAACCGCTTCCCGGAGTTCACCAGCCGGGTCTGCCCCGCCCTGTGCGAGGCCGCCTGCACCTGCGGTGATGTGACCGGCAGCAGCGTGACCGTGCGCGAGAACGAGCACGCCATCGTGGAAACGGGCTACGCCAAGGGCTGGCTCCACGCCGCCCCTCCCCCGGCCCGCACCGGCAAGAGCGTGGCCGTCATCGGCAGCGGCCCGGCCGGTCTTTCGGTGGCCGAGTACCTGAACATCCGGGGCCACGCCGTCACCGTGTTTGAGCGCGCCGACCGCGTGGGCGGCCTGTTGATGTACGGCATCCCCAACATGAAGCTGGACAAATCCGTCATCGAGCGCCGCATCAAGATCATGCAGGCCGAGGGCGTGGAGTTCCGCACCAGCATGGATGTGGGCGGTGCCGTGGATGCCGGGAGCATCCTGAACAGCTACGATGCCGTGGTGCTCTGCTGTGGTGCCAAAAAGGCCCGTGACCTGAACGTTCCGGGCCGGGATGCCAATGGCGTGCACTTTGCCGTGGATTACCTCACCAGCGTGACAAAGAGCCTGCTGGACAGCAAATTTGCCGACGGCAGGGCCATTGATGCCAAGGGCAAGAACGTTCTGGTCATCGGCGGCGGCGACACCGGCAACGACTGCCAGGGCACGGCCCTGCGGCAGGGCTGCACTGATCTGGTGGCTCTGGAAATGATGCCGCAGCCTCCCAAGGAGCGTGCCGCCAGCAACCCCTGGCCCGAGTGGCCCCGGGTGCTCAAGGTGGACTACGGCCAGACCGAGTGCATGGCAAAGTTCGGCAAGGACCCCCGTGTCTACCAGACCACGGTCAAAGAATTCCTCAAGGACGATGCAGGCAACCTGACCGCTGCCATCATCTCCTACCTCAAGCCCGAGCGTGACCCCGAGACCGGCCGCACCAACATGGTGCCCACCGGCGAGGAGTTCACCTACAACTGCGAGCTGGCCTTCATTGCCGCCGGTTTCGTGGGCTGTGAGAGCTATGTGGCCGATGCCTTCGGTGTCAGCCTGACTGGCCGCGGCTGTGTGGACACCGACCACTTCCGCACCAATGTGGACAAGGTGTTCGCCTGCGGCGATATGCGCCGGGGCCAGAGCCTTGTGGTCTGGGGCCTGCGCGAGGGCCGCGACTGCGCCGCCGAGGTAGACCGCTACCTCATGGGCTACACCAACCTGTAAGCCCGCATCCCGGCCATTCCTGAACCATTCCCTTTCCTATCCTAAACAAGCGGAAAGCCCCATCGGTATTTTTCGTACCGATGGGGCTTTCTGCGTTATTTTCTTGGGGTTTCTCTCTTCGTGAAGGGGAGCGGGCGAACCCTCTCCGGGCAGTTGCCTTGCCCTCTCAGTCAAAGCCTGACAGCTTTGCCAACTCCCTCAAAGGGGGAGCTGTCGCCGCAGGCGACTGAGAGGTTGTACGAAGGATCACTTCATCTCTTTCACCCTATTCCACCCCCGGATCACTTCCCACCGGCCCACAGAAGCGTCTGCGGGCTTATCGGCGGAGATGAGCTGGCTTTCAACAGCCCAAGTCAGAGCCTTCTGCTCGTCGGTGGCATCCTCAGCCATCACAGCGGCAGGGGCGGGTTTGCCAGCTTCAGTCCAGAGGAGTTTTGCCAGTTCGGTGGTGTTCTGGGGGATAGCTGCACCGGCAGGCAGGACAGTGTTCAGGTACAGTTCCGTGCCGATCATGTAACCGGTATAACCCAGCACAGCCGTACCGGCACCGGCAACACCGATCATGGCAGCGGTACCCAGCACGCCGGGCCCTTCGCTTTCAATGGTGGCATCCTGCGTCATGACCTCGATGGTCACAGCCTGTGGAGGCATCTTGAAGGTCAGGGGGTTCTCCTTGACGTTCACATCCAGCTTCGCATCACTGATAATGCTCCACAGGTCAAACACAATCGCATCGGTGGGGGCGGTGTATTTCACCGTCACTTCGGCATTTTCCGGCACTTTTGCCGTCAGGGTACCATCCTCGGCCTTGGTAAATTCCACTGCCTTGCCGTCAGCATCCTTCACGGTCACTTCGGCGTTCTTGACGGTCAGGTCGTACCGCTTGACAACAGGAGCAACCGGTTCGGTATCTTCCTTCTTGTCATTGTCCTTGTTGGTGTCATCCGGCTTGTTGTCGCCCGGCTTCGGGGGCAGGGTGCCGCCGTTGTTGGTCAGCTTGCTTTCGTCAAACTTGCCGCCGGAGATCACACCGGCTTTCTCATTGGTCACAGCACCGGTAAAGTTGCCGTTGCCAATGGTTCCGTTGTTTGTCACCTTGCCGGAAAACGTACCATCGTTAATTGCGCCATTATTGGTCACTTCGCCGGAAAACGTACCATTCTCAATTTTACCATCGCTCTCGTTTGTCACGCCTCCAGAGAATTGAGTCGCCTTTTCTCCGGTCGTTGTGATTGTGCCCTTATTGGTCACTTCACCAGTTACGGTACCGCCGTTGGCGTTCAGGGTTCCGTCGTTTTCAATGGGAATGTTCAGGGTACCACCCGTACCACTGTCAATCAATGTCAGATTACCATAATTGATGATTTTCTTTTCGGCGTTTTCTCCAGCAACCTGCTTGCCCGTCAGATCAACAGTAACTGTAACGCCTTCGGGGATGGTCAATGTATTATCCATGGCGTACGGTGGTATGCCGTACGGTGTCACATAGCTCAGGAATTTGAGCTGAGCATTCCCATGCGCTTTGTCTTGAATCGCTTTTAAGGTTGATTCATCCGGCCAACTGTAGCCAATCAGTTTGACATACGCCTCATATTCTACCTCATTGCATACACCAGCAGTGGAAGCATCTTCAATTCTTTTGAATTTTCCGCTTTTAATCATTCCCGCGGACTCATTTACGACTGTTCCGGTAAACTCAGCATTCCCCGTTCCGATAATCGTTCCACGGTTTTGGATTTTTCCGCTGACGGTAGCATTATTTACATGCAGCTGAACACCAGTATGAATGACCATATCATAGCGTTCACTGTTTGTAATGGTGCCGCCACTCAGTAAGATTTCTGTATTGCTACGAGCGGAAGTCCATAAACCATATCCTTTGTTGTTGTCGATGGTTCCTCCACTCATTGTGAACTTGGACGTTCCACTCCAAGCAATCGAAACACCATCATTGCTGCAATTTTTGATTTCAGCCGAGTCGCTCATGGTAAAAGTACAGGTGTTCCCAGAGTCAGGATACATTTTTACGCCTGCACCTTCTGGTGCTGTACAATTTTCAATTGCGCCTCCGGTCATGTTGAAGGTGCCATCGCTCATGTACACACCGCCACCGCTTGTGCTTGCGGTAAAGCCCTGAATGGTGCCGCCACTGATCGTCAGGGCACTGCCGGAGCCTTCCATATAGATTGCTCCGCCGTGCCCTGTTACCGTACCATTGCCCTGAATGATACCTTTGCCCACACTATCCTTGATTTCCAGCGTGCCGCCATTCGAGATGTTAAACGCTCTCTGGTTATTTGCCGCTGTAATGGTGTGACCGTTCAGATCAATGCTCAGTTTTTTATTATTGATAGAGAGAGTGCCTGTTAACGCAATATCGCCGCTCAACTGGACATTTCCGCCGTCTCTAGCAGCATCTCTCAGCCCCGTCAAATCTGAAACCAGTGTAGCTGTACCGCTCGAAGTGCCGCCCGTTGCGTCCGACAGCGTTATCGCATCATCTCCCGGGGTTGTACCCCCCCCCCCTACTGTTGCCAGAGCGGGTGCAGGCATTATGCTGACTGCCATACTGACTGCCAGTGCCATACTAATCAATCGTTTTTTCATCTGCAAAAGCCCCCTTATAAAAATATGTTCCGCAGATCTGCCCCGGCAGGAAAGCCGGACGCATCCGTTGCTTTTTTGCCCACGGCGGGCAAATCATCAGCACCATTGTAACAAATTTTGGAGCATTTGGCAATGTTTTAAGGCAAATTGTCGAATATCCGGTAAAATGGCCTTTCAGCCTGCATTTCGTCCCGAGGAAGGCGGTGATTTCTCCTTGACTTTTGCACCTGTGCAGCACATAATAAGGTCGCGAATGTAAATTGGTGCGTATCCATGGTATCACCAAGCAGCAAGAAGCCCCATCGGTAGTGCCTATACCGACGGGGCTTCCTGCTTTGCTGGGGGTTAGTGCTTACCGGCCTTGAACCATCTGTCAAGCCACTTGCAAATGACAAACCCACACAGAAACAGCAACAGCGGCCTGCCCTCTCCGGCAGGCCGCTTTGCGTTCAATCTTCTCTCTTCAATTCTTCTTGCAGCAGCCGTTTGAACAAAACAGGGTAATTACTTGCACCATGCACGATATGGTAGACGAACACAGTATCCACAATCAGCCGATAGACGCAGAGATACTGCCCGGCGATCACATAGCGATAGCCGCTTTTCAGCAGTTCGGCATCTCTTGGAAGCGAACCCGACAGCGGGAAACGTTCCAACCGCGAAAGAGAATCCAAGATTCGATCCGTGATTTTTCGGGCAGAATTCGGCCCTACCAGATTCATGTGAAGCTCTGCGATTGCTTCCAGTTCTCGCTGTGCCGACTCCAGAATTTCGATCTTAGCCACGACGATAGATCTCCTCCAGCCGTTTTCTGGAATCCTCCAGCGTGTAAGCCGGAGCACCAGCAAGCCTTCCCTGTTCCGCTGCTTCCAGCTTTGCCCGGAGTTTCAACGCCTCTTCCCGCTGTTCGAATGCTTCAATGCTCATTACAACAAGGTCACCCTCTCCATTTTTTGTAATGTAGATTGGCTCGCCCGCTCCGTGCGCCAGATTTGAAATGGAACCGTAGTCATTGCGAAGCGCCGTAGACGACTTAATGATCATAGTGCGCACCCCCTAAATGATTCTAATATAATTCTATCAGAATCATTCATTTTCTTCAAGCGTTCTCATCAAAAAAGCGGCCTGCCCTCTCCGGCAGGCCGCTTTGCGTTCAATCCGTATCGTTTTCGGTACCGGCCCCACCGGTCGGCGGCTCCGTCTGCGCGGCAGACGGTGTGGTACCGGCAGAAGGGGTCGTGGTCTCGGGCGGGGTGGCGGGCACCTCGGCCTCGACCTCTGCCGCCATATAGACGATGATGGTCGAGCCGACCTCCACCATGGCACCGGGCTCCTCGCTGCAATAGGCCACACAGCCCGAAACATAGGAGCCATCGTTATAAATGGGATAGAAGCTCGCATTCAGCCCCACCTGCGCCAGCTGCTGCTCCGCGCCGTCCCGGGTAAAGCCTGCCACGTTGGGCATCTCCACCATCTGTGGGCCGCGGCTGACCACCAGATCGATGGTGCTGCCCTCTTCGATGACCTCTCCGGCTTCGGGGGTCTGACGGATGATCTTGCCCTTTTCCACAGTATCACTGTATTCCATGGTCACATAGAACAGGTAATCCCCGGCATAGCTGTGGTTGTTGCGCACCTGCGAATCGTAGTCCATCCCCACAAAGTCAGGAGCCAGATTCACCGGCTCTGTCACCAGCGAGCTGGCCGGTTCGGAGGCCGGAGTGGATTCCGCAGGCTTTGCGGTGTGCAGCCCCTGATTCACCAGCCCCCACACGATGAGCAATGTCAGGATGGCCAGCAGGATCAGGATGGCCGCCAGCAGGTTGCGCAGGCTGAGTATATGCTTTTTCCGCTCCTCTTCCTCGGTGGACTGAGGGCGCGGCGCGGCCTGCTGCAGGGTCTGGGTAAGCTCCGTGGTATACTCCTGACTGCTCAGTGCCCGGAACAGCTGGGGCACGGTCTGGATGCGCTCGTCAGGCCTGAGCTGCAAGCCCATCCAAAGCACATCCGAAACATACTCCGGCACCGCCCGTTCCAGCGTGCGGGCGCGGGGGTTGGAGTCCGACACCAGCCGCTGTGCCGCAGGAACAGGGCTCTGCCCGCAGACCATCCGGTAGACCACGGCGGCAAGGCTGTATTCGTCGGTGTAACGGCCCTCGAATTCGGTGGTGGAATACTGCTCCGGTGCCGAGTAGCCCTCGTACAGCTGCTCGTGCAGGCCGCTGCCCGCCGTGCGCAGCCCCACGGTGGCGTAGCCCGTCAGGCGTGCCCGGCCGTTTTCCAGCACCCGGATGTTTTCCGGGCAGATGCCCCGGTGCACTAGCCCCACCTGATGCATGGCCGCCACGCCGTCAAACACAGGCTGCAGCATATTGCGGGCCGTCTCAGCTGAAACCGGGCTGGGGCGCTCATCCAGCCACTGCTGCAGCGGGATGCCGCCGGGATTCTCCATCACGGCGTAGACGGTGTTGTTCTCCTCGAACACGTCCAGCACAGCCTCCAGACCGTTTGCGGGGGTGATGCGCTGGATGGAGCGGTAGAGATCGGCAAAGTCCATCCGAGTGGTCTTGAACAACACCTCGCTGCCCAGCTTGGGCCGGAGCAGCGCATCCGTGCCCCGCTCCGCCGACAGCGTCAGGGGCATATACTCCTTGATGGTCACCCGGAACCGCCCGACGTTCTCCACGCCCCGGTACAGGATGCCCTCGCCGTCGATACTCTGCATCTCGCCCACGGTATACCGCCCGGCCAGCAGCGTGCCCACCGGCAGGGCGCCCGCCGGGGTGCGCCCGGCCAGTACCCCGCTGCAGTGCGGGCACACCGACACCCGGTTCTCCAGCTCGCCCATGCAGTACGGGCAGATGCGTTTTGCTTCCATGTGCGCCACCTCGTTTCTTCGTGGTCTGTTTCAGATTATTGTACCATATTTGCCCCCGCCGCGCAATCCACAAAGCAAAAAAGCGCCGCCCTCTGAGTTTTTTCACAGGGGGCAGCGCTCAATTCGCACCAATATCAGCAGTAGAACTTCGATTCACCAAACACATCGTTCCACTGTGCCACAATGTAGCTTGAACGGCTTTCCAGAACATCTACAATTGCGCTCAACGTTCTGGCCGGAATCTTCGAGTTATTGTTGGCCACGATACAGCCTCCCGCTTCCGTAATCCAGATCTTTGTTGCACTGGCATTCGGAACACCCTTTGCAACATGGACATGAACCGGTTCCAGCGGTGCACCTTCATTGCTCCAGAAGAAAATCACATAACCGAACAGCCGGAACAGACTAGGCACTTTCGATTCCCCCCTCATGCGAGAAGCGGATCAGAAGATGTGCCGTTGATTTGACCAACTCTTTCAGGCTCGCCATCTCCATTTCAGAATAGCCATTATTGGTCCACAAATACCCCGGCAGAATACAGGTCGCCGACTTAAAGCCGTTTTCTACAGGTGTTTCAATCTGTACCTTTACCTGCTCCTGATTACCATTCTGAATTGGCGAGGAATAAACGATTTCCGTCCCATCATTCAAGGTCATAAAAGGATAAAGCATCCGAACACCCTCTTTCCTAAAAGAAGTATACCATGAAATCCAGAAAGTTTCAATTATCGATAAATATCATCGCCGAGGCTGGTTCTAAACACTTAAGGACAAAGTAGATGATCGTGGTTGCCTGCTGATGCTTCTTCCGCCATGTAAAAAGCCGCTCTTTGTGCATCACAACACAAAAAGCGGCTTCATTACATCCTTATTCAGGCCTGCGGAGCATTATTCCGGCAGATCCTCTTCGTTCTCCAGGCTGTGCCAGACGTTCTGGACATCGTCGTTGTCCTCCAGGGCATCCAGCAGCTTGCCCATTGCCTTGAGCTGATCGGGATCGGTCAGGCGGGTGGTGGTCATGGGGACCATGGCCAGGTCGTCGCTCAGGATCTCGTAGCCCTTCTCTTCCATGGCCTTGACCACAGCGGAGTAGTTCTCGGGATCGGTGGTGATCTCAGCAGCCTCTTCGCCTGCATCAAAGTCCTCAGCACCGGCATCCAGAGCGTCCATCATGGCCTCGTCGGCATCCTTATCCTCCAGAGAGATGTCAATGACACCCTTCTGGCTGAACAGGAAGGCCACACAGCCCATAGCGCCCAGGTTGCCGCCGTTCTTGTCGAAGTAGTGGCGCAGGTCGGCAGCGGTACGGTTGCGGTTGTCGGTCAGGGTCT
>ENA-ORRL01001412-ORRL01001412.1-human-gut-metagenome-genome-assembly--contig:-NODE-1412-length-18405-cov-8.466104_pt1 | contig 18405 bp, 14 predicted proteins | sample MGYA00242175_ERZ509134 | MGnify/ENA primary metagenome ERZ509134 (study PRJEB26280, sample SAMEA2338660) | human gut metagenome | biome: human gut; feature: human-associated habitat; material: faeces... | reverse complement strand
GGTCCCGGCAATAACGGCGGCGACGGCTACGCGGCGGCGCGGCTCTGGTGCTCAGGCGGCGGTCAGGCAGACGTGTGGGAAGTAACCAGCGCCGTCCGCGGCGATGCACTGACGAACCGTACCTTGGCGCTGCTGCACGGCGTCCGCGTTCTGCCCAGCGTCGACGCGGTGGATGTCGCCGAGTACGCCGCCGTGGTGGACGCGCTCTACGGCACGGGGCTGAATCACGCCATCGAGGGCGACGCGGCGATTCTCATCCACCGTCTGAACGACCATCCGCAGATTCCAGTTATCGCGGTGGATATTCCCAGCGGGCTGGACGGCACAACCGGGCGCGCGCTGGGTGCTGATGTCGTCCGCGCGGCGGAGACGGTCACGTTCCACCGCATCAAGCAGGGCTTGCTTCTGCGGCAGGGCGTCGAATACACGGGCGAAATCACCGTGCAGCCGATTCTCATCCGCCCCGGCGACGACATTGACCTTGGCTTCGGCGGTTTGGAGACGCTCTCTCCTGCCGCGCTCGCGCCGCTTTTCGCCCGCACACCCACGCTTCACAAAGGCGATTGCGGCCGCGCGGTGATTTTCTGCGGTTCGCGCGGGATGGTCGGCGCGGCGGCGTTCTGCGCCAATGCCTGCATCCGCGCGGGTGCGGGGCTGACGACGCTTTTGTGCCGCGAGAGTCTGCTGCCGATGCTGCAAGTGCTTGCGCCGGGCGCGACGTGCGTTCCCCTGCCCGAAACAAACGGGCTGCTGACGCCTCAAGCCGCGCGCATCACCCGCGAGACGCTGGACAAGGCGGATGCGGCGTGCATCGGCTGCGGCTGCGGCCTAACCCCGGACGTGACGATGCTGCTGCGCGTGTTCGCCGAGGCGGACTGCCCCATCGTCTGGGACGCGGACGCACTGACCCTGCTGGCGACGCACGACGGCATCATCCCGCTGAAGGAGGAGGACATCATCACGCCGCACCCCGGCGAAGCGGCGCGCCTGCTGGAACAGCACGTCGAGTTCATTCTTGATGAGCCGCTGGACGCCCTGTCGCGTCTGCATGACCTGTGCGGCTGCTGCGTGCTGCTCAAGGGCGCACGGACGCTTGTGTCCGACGGCGACGCAACGTACATCAGCCTCTACGGCACGCCCGCACTGGCGAAAGGGGGCAGCGGCGACGTGCTGTCCGGCATCCTGACGGCGCTGCTGTGCCAGCGGAATCGGCTGTCCACGTCGCTCTCCACAAGTGCGCTGGCAGCGTACGGCGTGCTGATTCACGCCCTGGCGGGACTTCGCGCGGAGAAGCGGTTCGGCGCGAACTGTTCCACCCCGCAGGCGCTGATTGACACGATTCGGCTGGATGACAAAGAGCTGTAACCCAAAACGCACCTCTGCCCGGTTGGGGGAGGTGCGTTTTTGTTACTGGTCAATCTCGTTCAGGAATGCTTCCATTTCCTTGCACGCCGTTTCGCGGTCGTCCAGATAGAACCCGTGGAGCAGCAGAATACCAGCGAATTTCTTCATAATAATTGGTTCTTCACGGAATCTTGGGGGGAAGAGCAGCTTGGGGGCGCGTCTGCGGACGCGCAAAGTTACTGGCAGGGACGCTTCGCTGCCTGCGCCTTTGTTGAGTGCGTTTGAGATGCTGGTCACCCGCGGAACAGTTGGGGCGTTGCCCCAAACCTCACAAGGGACGCTGTCCCTTGACCCTGCAAGGGGCAATTGCCCCTTGACCCCTCCGCGCGATTGAGTTGGTCGCGCTTTCATGCTCCTTCCGCGTGTAGCTTTTTGGTGCTTCGCCTAAGCCCTTGTTTGCTCCCCCAACTTTCCGTGAAGAACCTAATAGTTCACCTCTTAACTGAGTTCAAACGCGAAGAAGTTCATGGCTCCCTCGCCGCGGAAGCGGAAGTACAGCGCCTTCACGCCATCTGCCATACGGAACGGCGCGGTGACGTTCGTCATGGTCTTTCCGGCTTCGACCGGGATGCTTGCCGCCAGCGTCGCGAACTCCGGCGTATCGCTGACCTCGATATTGCCGCGGCATACCCCGCTGACGGCGCATCGAATGGCTTTCGCGCCGCGCATCTGGAAGTACTTGAATCCGCATACGCTGCCGTCGCGCATGTTGGCGATATACTGCACCGCCGCCGGATCGCCGTCGCGCCCGCTCTGGGTGAAATACGGGTGTTCCTTTTTATTGAAGCGCTTGTCATAGCGGGCGACACCGTGCTTGCTCCATAGGTTGCAGGCGATGCGCGCCTCGTATTCGCCGATACCGTCCAGCGGGCCGCCGTTCAGACCGCAGCTGGTCACTTCCGCCTGCTGGAAGCCGCCGTCGGACGTGCGCTTCAGCGGTTCGGCGCAGGCTTGGCGCGAGTAGGAGTGCTGGTTCGTCTGGCGATGATAGAAGATGTACCACTGCCCGTTCAGTTCCGCCATGCCGCCATGGGTGTTGCCGAGGTAGTTCGTGCCGCGCGCCTCGTCGGTGGTGCCGTCCTCCATGTACAGGTCGCCCAAGTCAACGAGCGTTCCGCCGTAGCGGTAGCCGGACAGCGGATGTTCGCTGACCGCATAGCACAATTCATGGTTGTTCTCCGACGAGTACACAAAAACGTACTTGCCGTCAATTTTGCGGATGCTGCTTGCCTCGAAGAAGGCGTGTCCCGCGAATTCCTTCGGCGGGTTGTTGTCCCTCTGCGGGAAAATCAGCCGGATTTTGTCCTTAATGGTCAGCATGTCCTGTTCCAGTTCCATGCCGACGCCGCCGGAATTGCGGAGGTTATGGAAGCGGCTCATGATGAACGGCACCTTCGTCGCAAAGCCGGAGTAGAGGTAGACGCGCCCGTCGTCATCCACCAGCGCGCCGGGGTCGAACGGGAACTCATCCCCGGAGCGGCTGGCCCACTCGCGCCCGTCGGCATAACGGACATGACCGTAGTATTCATACGGACCCTGCGGCTTATCGCTGACCGCCACACCCATGCGTCCAAGGAAATCATAGGCGTAATAGAGGTAATAGCGCCCGTCCACGCCCTGCACCACGTCCGGTGCGAACAGCAGGCGGATGCCCAGCTTGTTCAGCGGGTCTTGTTTTTTCTTGTAGATAACGCCCTCGTAGCGCCACGCGGACAAATCGTCCACCGGCGCGGAGTAGCACACATAGTCGTTGACGCAGAAGATAGCGGCGTTAAAGCGGTCGTGCGAGCCGTACACGTACACCCGATTGCCGAAGACATGCGGCTCACCGTCCGGGATGTACTCTCCTGCGGGCAAATACGGGTTGAATACCTGTTTCATCTGTTTTTCTCCCTCCCCAGCTTGATGATGCCATTTTAGCACGCTCTCCGCCCATTTTGCGCATTCACTTCAAAACCTGTCATTTCGGCTTCCTATTCTGTTTTGATTGGCAAAATACGTTCCGTTTTTGACAGTCGTCCTCTTCCCTTGCACACAAGAAATCCCTTCGGCAAGAGGAGAAGCCGAAGGGATTGATGGGAAGGGCAGTCACCATTCCAAGAGGAGGACGGAACGATGACCGGAAACGGAATCGAATCAGATTTCGTTCTGCCGGATTCACTTTTCATATCAGATTATAGCACAATGCCAGCTTCCTATCCGCATTTTGGCGCAAACTGTCGTTTTTTTTGCACAATTAGCATGTCGCCGGATTCATCTACGCTTTTTCCTTCCAGAACGCTGCCAGAGGCGCTGCCTCTGGACTCCGCCAAAGGGTCTTCGACCCTCTGGACTCCCGTTCGCGCGATTGGGTTGGTGACAACTGCATACAATGCCCGCGTGTTTATGGGGGAACCCAAGGGGCGCTGCCCCTTGACCCGTTCGCGCGATTCTGTTGGTGACGCTCTCATGCTATGTCCGCGTGCTGATCTGGTGAGCAAAAGAGCCGCCCCTGCTTGCAGGGACAGCCCTTCTAATCGTCAGCATTCATTCCAGCAGGAACATCTGCTGTAATTGCGAATGCCCGCTGATTTCAGCGTGCCTTCATTTCCGGCCAGATGGCATCGTGGCGGCGCTTATATTCCGCCTGCATCCCCGGCTTGATTTTTCCCATCCACGCAAATCGTTCCATGCAAAAAATTTCTCCATCACCCGAACAGAGTACACCCCATCTCCCGGAATTCCTTCGCCTTTTGCAGCAGCGTTTCTTCGCTGACGCCGAACTTCTTCCCCAAGCAGTTGAGACACAGAAAGCGCGTCGCCCCGCGGTTAATCAGCTTCTTCGTCAGCGCAATTTCCACGCTTTGCAGCGCCCGATGGCACTGCATACATTCAGGCATTGTCCTTCACCAGATGGCAGAGGAACAGGCGGCAGTCATGGGCCTTGATGTGCGGATTGAACGAATCCTTCTGCGGCCCCAGATGCTCGCCGGAGAAAACGTCCGTCATGTCCAGCGCAACGCCGCCGGTCACGGGCAGCCCCATGTCCGCCATCTCGCAGTGTACCTCGGCATCCGCGTCGGAGAGGTTGGCATAGAACAGGGCAAACTCGTTGTCCGTCAGGTGGCGCAGCAGCACGAACGCGGTATCCGCCGGATGCGCCCAAGGAGCCTGCGCGTCATCAGGGTTCGGGATACACACGCTGTCGCGGCGAACGATATACGGCGGACGGCATTCCGCGTCCTGATTGATGCGCAGCAGCGCGGGATTGAGCATCAGCGCACGGTATTCCGGCGCAAGGCTGCGCAGATCCGCGCCCATCATCAGCGGCACGCCGCACAGGCACCAAAGCACAAACTGCAAGCGGTATTCCTCATAGCTGCACACCTTGCCCAGCCCGACATTTCCCTTGCCCTCCATGCCGACGGTGAGCATGTCCATGTCGTTGAAGCAGTGGTTGCCGCTCATGCAGAGCTTATTCAGCTGGCTCTTGACGATGTCGGTGAAGGAGACGAAGTTATCCATTATGTCGCCGGTGGAGCGGTACATGTGCGCACCGATTGCGCGCATCCACTCGCCGGGTTCTTCCATGCCCCAGTTGCAGGCGGAGAAGAGGATTTCGCGCCCGGTCGCTTTCAGCGCCATCGACATGGTGAGGTAGCGCGCCTTGCAGTTGCCGGACTGCGGGAAGTTGCAGAAGTCGTACTTGAGGAAATCCACGCCCCAGTCCGCAAACGTCTGCGCATCGACAAATTCATGGTCATAGCTGCCGGGATAGCCCGCGCACGTCCGCACGCCCGCGCAGGAGTACATGCCGAACTTCAGTCCCTTGCTGTGAACGTAGTCGGCAACCGCCTTCATGCCGTTCGGGAATTTCTCCGGGTCAGGCACGATGCGGCCGTCTTTGCCGCGCTCGCGCAGGCTCCAGCAGTCGTCGATGACCAGATATTCATACCCCGCCTCGCGGTAGCCCTGCGAAGCCATCAGGTCAGCCATTTCAAAAATCAGCTTTTCGTTGATTTGCCAGCCGAACGTGTTCCAAGAGTTCCAGCCCATCGGGGGCAACTGTGCAAGCGGCATAAATTTCCTCCGTTTTGTCCTGCCAAGCAGGAGATTTGGTTTCTGCACAAACATTTCGCCATAAGTCCGGAAATCCCTGCATGATTCTCCCGAAAATATTTTCTGAAAATTTTCGCCGCGTCCATTTTGAAAGAGGAATTTCCAATCCCATGTCGAATGAAATGGATTGAATGGGCGATTTTCGGACATTCCTCCGAAGCATTTGGCCGCCCAGAATTTTTCTTCCTATATATCAAGGAGGACGCGATCAACATGAAACAGTCCAAGCTGATTCTGGACAAGGACTACATCATCTCCCCCATCGACCGCCGCCTGTACGGTTCGTTCATTGAGCACCTGGGCCGCGCCGTCTATACCGGCATTTACGAGCCTGCCCATCCGCTGGCGGATGAACAGGGTTTCCGCCGCGACGTGCTGGATTTGGTGCGCAAGCTGAATGTGCCTGTCGTGCGCTATCCGGGCGGAAACTTCGTCTCCGGCTTCCGCTGGGAGGATTCCATCGGCCCGAAGGAGCAGCGTCCGCGCCGCCTCGACCTTGCATGGAAGACGACCGAGCCGAACACGTTTGGTCTGCATGAGTTCGTCGACTGGGCGAAGAAGGCGAACACGGAGGTCATGTACGCCATCAACCTCGGCACGCGTGATATTCTCGACGCGCAGTACGTCGTTGAATACTGCAACCATCCGTCCGGTACGGCGTGGAGCGACCTGCGCATCAAGAACGGCGCGAAAGACCCGTTTGACATCAAGCTGTGGTGCTTGGGCAACGAAATGGACGGCCCGTGGCAGACCGGCGCGAAAACCGCCTACGAGTACGGCCGCAAGGCAAACGAAGCCGCGAAGGTCATGAAGTGGGTTGACCCCACCATCGAGACGGTTGCGTGCGGTTCGTCCGGCACAGGCATGCCCACCTTCGGCACTTGGGAGCATGAAGTGCTGATGCAGGCGTACGACAACGTGGATTACGTCTCCCTGCACCGCTACTACGGCAATCCGCACAACGACACGCAGGACTTCCTCGCTTCGACGATGGATTTGGACGAGTTCATCAAGACCGTCGCCGCCATCTGCGACGGCGTGAAGGGCACAAAGCACTCCAAGAAGACCGTCAACCTGTCGCTGGACGAGTGGAACGTGTGGTATCACTCCAAGAATCAGGATCATGATTTGTACAAGAACAAGCCGTGGGGCACAGCGCTGCACCTGCTGGAGGACGTATACAACTTCGAGGATGCGCTGCTGGTGGGTCTGATGCTCATCACGATGCTGCGCAACGCCGACCGCGTGAAGATTGGCTGCCTGGCGCAGCTGGTGAACGTGATTGCGCCGATTATGACGCGTGAAAACGGCGGCGCGTGGGCGCAGACGATTTTCTACCCGATGATGGATGCGTCGATGTACGGCCGCGGCACATCGCTGCTGCCGAAGATTGTGGCGGGCAAGCACGACACCAAGCATTACAATGATGTACCGGACATGGATGCCGCCGCCGTGATGGACGACGCGGGCAACGTGACGATTTTCGCCGTCAACCGCGACCTGACCGAGCCGATGGTGCTTGACCTCGACCTGCGTTCCTTCGGCGATTTGCGCCCCGCGATGCACTCCGTCCTGCACCATGACGACATGAAGGCAGAGAACACAGAATCCGCCCCGGACGTGGTGAAGCCGGTCATCCTCCCCTGCCCGAAGCCCGGTGAACCCCTCGTTCTGCCTGCTGCCAGCTGGAACGTGATTCGCTTCGTGAAGGGGTGACGCCAGAGGCTCTGCCTCTGGACTCCGCAAGGGGCTTTGCCCCTTGACCCCACAAGGGACTTCGTCCCTTGACCCTTTCACGCGATTCAGTTGGTGACACTTTCAGACTGTGCCCGCGTGTTTATTGGGGGAACCCAAGGGACTTCGTCCCTTGACCCTTTCGCGCGATTGGGTTGGTGACACTTTCAGACTGTGCCCGCGTGTTTATGGGGGAACGAAATATATGTAGAGCTGTAAGTCTCGATAGGCTTACAGCTCTACGTCTACCAATATCACATCATCGCCAATTTTGCAGATGTTCTCCCACGGAATCACCACCCCCGCCCGCTCGCCGCGCAGCAGATGCACAAAGCTGAACTCCCCCGGCACGACAATCGCCGTCACGCGCCCGTCCAAGGCGCAGAACTCGATGTCCATCGGCTTGCCTAAGCACTGCCCGTCGCGCGTGTTGATGACGTCCTTCTGGCGAAGCTCGCTAAGGCTCATGGGCGGATTCCTCCCTCTTTCTTGATTTCACTTTCATGCTTTCGGATTGTTGTTGCAGAGGGTTTCGCCTCTGCGGAGGCGACAAGGGAGCTTTCCGATCGCCCCCTTGACCCCTTCGGCGCCGACACTCCCAAAGTTGGCTGACATTCAAGCATTTGATTGCTTTTCCGCAACTATCCCTAATCATCCTATGCACCATCAGCAGGATTTGATGCGCCTTTTTGCGGAATTTTTATCGAATTTATAAAATCCCCTACACAATCCGCAGAAAATATGTTATAATCAAGAAGCGCAAGGACAGGCGTGTGCTTTTTACATGCCTATTTGCAGGACTATCATTAGATAGGAGGAACCTATTCGATGCAGTACACCAAGGAAGTTGAAGAAATGGTCTGTGTCGCCAAGGGCCCGAACCACGGCCCGGCGCCCATCCCGGAAGAGGGCAAATGGATTCAGGCCAAGGAGATCAAGGACATCTCCGGTCTGACCCACGGCATTGGCTGGTGCGCGCCGCAGCAGGGCGGCTGCAAGCTGACGCTGAACGTCAAGGGCGGCGTCATCGAAGAAGCGCTGGTTGAAACCATCGGCTGCTCCGGCATGACCCACTCCGCTGCTATGGCGGCTGAAATTCTTCCCGGCAAGACCATCCTCGAAGCGCTGAACACGGACCTCGTGTGCGACGCGATCAACACCGCCATGCGCGAGCTGTTCCTGCAGATCGTTTATGGCCGCACCCAGTCCGCTTTCTCTGATGACGGCCTGCGCGTCGGCGCTGGTCTGGAGGACTTGGGCAAGGGTCTGCGCTCTCAGGTCGGCACCATGTACGGCACCAAGCTCAAGGGTGTGCGTTATCTGGAAATGGCTGAGGGCTATGTGCTGAAGCTGGCGCTGGACAAGGACAATCAGGTCTGCGGCTACCAGTTCCTGTCGCTCGGCAAGATGATGGACGCCATCAAGAAGGGCATGAGCCCGAACGAAGCCTACGAGAAGAACGTGGGCACCTATGGCCGCTTCAAGGCGGAAGACGGCGCCGTCGCTTGGATCGACCCGCGCAAGCAGTAATATAGGAGGTATGCTGAAATGGCTCTGTTTGAAAACTACGAAGGACGCATGCCTCAGCTCCAGCCTGTTCTGGAAAAGTACGGCTTCAAGGATTTTGATGAGCTGAAGGCTTACAACAACAGCAAGGGCGTTGACGCTTATAAGATTGTCGAAGGCATTCAGCCTATCTGCTTCGAGAACGCGAAGTGGGCTTACGAGCTGGGCGCTGCCATCGCGCTGAAGAAGGGCGTTAAGACCGCTGCGGAAGCGGCCACCTGCATCGGCGAAGGTCTGCAGGCGTTCTGCATCCCCGGTTCCGTCGCTGACCAGCGTCAGGTTGGTCTGGGCCACGGCAATCTGGGCGCGATGCTGCTGGACGAGAAGACCGAGTGCTTCGCGTTCCTCGCTGGCCACGAATCCTTTGCTGCCGCAGAAGGCGCTATCGGCATTGCCCGCAATGCCAACAAGGTTCGTAAGAACCCCCTGCGCGTCATCCTGAACGGTCTGGGCAAGGACGCTGCCATGATCATCAGCCGCATCAACGGCTTCACCTATGTGCAGACCAAGTATGACTACCTGTCTGCTGACGTGAAGGAAGACCATGCGCTGACGGTCGTCAAGGAAGTCGCCTATTCCAACGGCGAACGCTCCAAGGTCAAGTGCTACGGCGCTGATGACGTCCGCGAAGGCGTCGCCATCATGTGGCACGAGGGCGTTGGCGTGTCCATCACGGGCAACTCCACCAACCCCACCCGCTTCCAGCACCCCGTTGCCGGCACCTACAAGAAGGAAATGATCGAAGCCGGCAAGAAGTACTTCTCCGTTGCGTCCGGCGGCGGCACGGGTCGTACCCTGCACCCCGACAACATGGCGGCTGGCCCTGCCTCCTACGGCATGACCGATACCATGGGTCGTATGCACTCTGACGCGCAGTTTGCTGGCTCCTCCTCCGTGCCCGCGCACGTTGAGATGATGGGTCTGATCGGCATGGGCAACAACCCGATGGTCGGCGCGACCGTCGCGGTGGCTGTCGCTGTCGAAGAAGCGCAGAAGAACGCGTAATTCTGGCATCTTGCAAGAACCTTCCGTTTCGACGGAGGGTTCTTTTCTTTGTGGAAAAATGCGTTTTCCGCAAACATGTAGATGAACGAACGGTTTTCGCCATTTTTCCCTGCACTTTTGCCGTTTTTCCGCACATTCCGCCCTCCCCTGCCCTTGCGCCCCGTCCGGCAATCTGATAGAATAAAGTATTCTCTGCTCCCGAAAGGATTGATTCACCCATGTTCTTTGATACGATTGCCGCCATCAACAAGGTCGTCAACGATTTCGTCTGGGGTGTGCCGGCGATGGTCTGCATTATCGGCGTTGGGCTGCTGCTCAGCGTCCGCACGGGCTTTTTGCAAATCCGCAAATTTCCCTTCGCGCTCAAAACCACCATCGGACGCATGTTCCACAAGAAGGAAGCCGCGGACGGCGCGATGACCCCGTTCCAAGCCGTCTGCACCGCGCTGGCGGGCACGGTCGGCACGGGCAATATCGCGGGCGTCGCGGGTGCGATTGCCATCGGCGGGCCGGGCGCGGTGTTCTGGATGTGGTGCTCAGCGCTGCTGGGCATGTGCACGAAATACGCCGAAGTCACCCTCGCCGTCCACTACCGCGAACGCAGCGCCACCGGCGAGTGGATCGGCGGGCCGATGTACTACATCAAAAACGGTCTGGGCAAGCGCTGGCAGTGGCTCGCCATCCTCTACGCACTGTTCGGCACGCTAACCGTCTTCGGCACAGGCAACGCGACACAGGTCAACACCATCACGACGGCGATTAACACGGCGTTTATGCAGTTTCACCTCGTCAGCGACGCTTTCGTGCCGACGCTCAACCTCATCATCGGCATTTTCTGCGCGATGCTGGTGGCCATGGTGCTGCTCGGCGGCATCAAGCGCATCGGCAGCGTGAGCGAAAAGCTGGTGCCGTTCATGGCGCTGTTCTACGTCGTGCTGGGCATCGGCGTGGTGCTGCTGAATCTTGAACGGCTGCCGGGCGTGCTTCAGTCCATCTTCGAGGGCGCGTTCAACCCGGCGGCGTTCACGGGCGGCATCATCGGCAGCCTGTTCGTGAGTATGCAGAAGGGCGTTTCGCGCGGCATCTTCTCCAACGAGGCGGGTCTGGGCACGGGTTCGATTGCCCACGCCTGCGCCGACACGCAGAAGCCCGTCACGCAGGGCATGTTCGGCATCTTCGAGGTGTTTGCGGACACGATTATCATCTGCACGCTGACGGCGCTTGTCATCCTGTGCAGCGGCACGCCGGTGACCTACGGCGTGGCAGCGGGCGCGGAGCTGACGATTTCCGGCTTCACGACGACATACGGCAGCTGGTCGTCGATTTTCACGGCGGTAGCGCTGTGCTGCTTCGCGTTCTCGACGATTATCGGCTGGGGGCTGTACGGCTCACGCTTTGTGCAGTTTCTGTTTAGGAGCAACAAGGTCGTCCGCCCGTTCCTCGTGATTTACTCGTTCGTGTCGATTCTCGGCGCAACGCTTGATTTGGGGCTGCTTTGGGACATTGCGGACACATTCAACGGGCTGATGAGCATCCCGAACCTGATTGCGCTGCTGCTGCTGTCGGGGATGGTCGTGAAGCTCACGAAGGAGCATTTTCCGGGGAAAGGTACCGTTCGGAAAACAGGCGAATAATGCAAAACGGTGCTTCCCGTGTGTGATGGGAAGCACCGTTATTTTCTCTGCGCTTGCACAAAGGGAGGGAGGAGAGACTCCTTCCGAAATCTCCCCTCCCGCAGTGAATCGTATTACTCAACCGTCAGGTTCGCCGTCATGCCGCCCACGGTGATCACATGCTCGCCGGCATCGAGGGTCAGCGGGATGGTCACAACGCGGAAGCTGCCAGCAGACACAGCGATCATCTTCGTCGCGGCCAGTTCGCCATCCACCAGCACTTCGACATTGATATAGCCGTCAGCGCCGTTGTTTTCTGCGATGAAGTTGATTTCAAAGGTCTCGCCCGCCTTGGCCAGGTTGAGAACCTTTGTCGCCATTCTGGTGCCGGAAGACGTCTCTTCGCTGACTTCACGGACACCCTGCGGCGCAATCAGCGTGTTGCAGGTAATGTCAGCAGGCTGGTCGTAGCGCATACCGAAGTGCGCAGGATACATCACGTCGCCGAGATTCGTGGGCAGGTCAGCAGTCGGGTTATTGCGAACCACGGCTGCCATGTACAGGCGAGTCTTGGTATCCACGCCAGTGTCAAACTGCAGCTCGCCCCAATCCAGTTCAGCATCTTCGCTCGTCCATGCCATCTCGAACACGGTCTTGCCGCTGGGAGCCTTCGCACCGTAGAGCATATCCGCCAGCACGGACGGCAGCGTCTTGTGATAGAAATTGCCCATGGAAGAACCGTGGTCGGGTGTGCAGTCATAGGTCAGGAACAGCACCGCCGCGCTGTTGCCCACCGCATAGGCATCAGGCTCGTTGGAAACGCCGCCGTCGTAGCAGAGGACAACGGGCTTTTCAGCATCCGCAGCATCCTCAAACAGCAGTTCCGTCGCGTCGTCCATCGCGGTCACATGGGCAATAATCACGTCTGCGTCTTCCATGTTGTCCACCACCGTCGCATACGCGGCAATGGCTTCCTTATCCATGGCAACCGTGTCCTTGCTCGTCCCCGCAACATACACCTTCTGCTCTGCCTTGAGCGGCAGAATGTTATCATTCTTCAGCAGGACGGTGGATTCGGTCTGGAGCTGGATTTCCATGGCGTTCATTTCGGCAGTGCGCGCACGATAAACGTCTTCAATCGTCGTCATGTCGAACGCCTGCGCCTTGTATTCGTCAGAGGCGCACAGTTCCAGCGCGTCTTCAAGGTTGCCGTAGGGATCTTCAAACAGACCCAGTTCAAACTTGTTGCGCAGCACACGCTTGGCGTGCTTATCAATCGTTTCCTGCGTCAGGTTGCCCAGTTCCAGCTGTTCCTTCACAGCGTTGGGCCACATGGGCTGCATCATGCCGGGATAACGGGCGATTACCGCGTCGTAGTCCACAGGCACATCGTCTTCCACCATGAAGAAGCAGCCAACCTGATCAACGTCCGCGTTGAAGATGGTCGCATACAGTTCGCCGACAGAAGCAGTGCTCAGGTCAAGTCCTTCAGGCGTCGTGCCGGAAGCAGAAGGAACCTGCATCCACATCGGCCAGTCCGTCACGACACAGCCATCATAGCCCAGCTGCTGGCGCAGCACCGCCATGGATTCGGAGTCGTAGCAGACATTGCAGTTGTTGAGGAACTTGCCGTTGTTCAGCATGATCCAGCCGGAGCCGTTGTCGATGACAGCGCTCTTCCAGCCAACCAGCCACGAATCCACCAGATTCGCGGGAGACTTCGCATTGAAGTAGTTGGAGCGGCCGCCGCGCGCCACAAAGTGCTTCGTGCAGGCATTCACGCCGTTTTCTTCATACGCCTTGGTTTCGATGCCAACCATCTCGGCGATGTAGTTCACATCGTCGCCGTACCACGAGCCGATTTCCACGCCATAGGAATGGAACGGCACATGGAAGCCGATGGCGCGCTCTTCCTTCGCGTACTGTGCAACAAGGTTGTACAGCAGTTCCGGGTCATGCGCAATGCCAACCGCGTAGTTCGGCATGTTGACCATGCCAGCCCATGTGTTGTAGCTGCGGTCGCAGGACAGCACAACGGGAATGCCCAGACGCGCCGTTTCCGCGATTTCCTGGAATGCATTGTTTTCATAAATCAGCGTTTCCGGCGTACCATTGACGTTGTGCAGGTACGTCGTCACGTTATCGCTGATGATGGAGTGATACATCGGAACGTAGCAGCTGCCATCCGCGGCGGTATACGTAGGTTCGTTGGAATAGAGCCATTCCTCCCTGTAGGGATACATGCTGGTGAACGTACCGCCGGTAGAGGCGTGCCACAGCAGACCGATTTCCTCATCCAGCGTCATCTGGCTGAGCAGATCGTCCACGCGCGCGTCCACAGGCTGCCGCCAGTCTTCGTACACGTCCAGCGTGCCGTTGCCGTTCAAATCCTTGAACTTCAGTCCATCGACCTCGATGATGTTCTTCACATGCGCTTCCAGCGTAACCTGCCCTGTCGCTTCATCCGCCGGAACGATGACTTCGTTCACGGTATAGGGCTTGGTGAAGGTATGCGGATCAACGAATTCCCCGCCTCCACCGTTGTTAAAGTACTGCTGTTCCGCAGCCGCGATCCCGCTGAGCAGCATTGCCAGCGTCATCACGAAAGACAGTGCCCTTGAGAACTTTTTCATACCGTTTTCTCCTTCCCATAGTTCCCGCAATGCACATTGCATTGCCGACCGACGTAAGGCAATCGCCTTATTGATTTCATTATACCGCCGCAGCCAAAAAGAAGCTATGGAAAATTCAATCCTCATTTTTGTAAATTTCAGCACAGACTTCTGCTCCAGTTTCGGTCGGAATATACAAAGCGCATCAAAGTGCACAAGAAGCGCCCGGCGCAGGTTTTCCCCCGCGTCGGGCGCTTTCTATTGAATTGTGGATTGGTTTCGCTTATTCCTTCTCCACCGCCATGGCGACGAGCTTCTGGCTCCGCTTCAGGAACGCCGTAATCTCGTCCGCTTCCAGCGGCTGGGCGCTCATGCGCGCCAAATCGTAAATCTGCTGGCAAAGCAGCTGCGTCGTCTCGTTATCCGGATCGCGTGCCGCCAGTTCCTGAATCGCCTTGTTGCGGCGGTTCAGCACGAGCGTGAAGCGGTCGGGCATGTCGAAGGACTGACCATACAGGCGGCTCATTTCCTTCATGCGGCGAATCTGCTCGTCCTCGGTGACCATCGCAGGCAGCTCCGCGTCGGACAGGCTCTGCAGGTTCACGGGCAGGTCATCCTTGCCCAGCGCCTTGCGGAACATCGCCTGAATCGTCTCCTGATTCAGCTCCTTGCCCTCTTCGGAATCTTCCAGCAGACCGGACACGTCCGCGTCCACACGCGCGAAGGTCAAGCCTTCCTCGCCGCCGGAATATTCCATGAAGGACTGGAAGTTGCCGTCGATGATGTGATCCATCACCACAACATCAATGCCGCGGTTGGTGTACAGCGCGACGCTCGCCGCCTGACGCTTCGGGTCGTTGGTGTAGTAGACCTTCTTGTCCGCCTTGTCGGCGTTGCCGGTCTTGTACTCTTCCAGCGTCAGATAGCGGCCATCGGTGGTCTTGTAGAGAATCGCCTTCTTGACCTGCTCGTAGAACTTCTGATCACGCATCGCGCCAAACTTGACGAAGGGCGCAATGTCGTCCCAGTATTTCTGATACGTCTCGCGCTCGGTGTTGAACAGCCCGCAGAGCTTATCCGCCACCTTCTTGGTGATGTGCGCAGACAGCTTCTTGACCGTGCCGTCATTCTGCAGGAAAGAACGGCTGACGTTCAGCGGCAGGTCAGGGCAGTCGATAACGCCCTTCAAAAGCGTCAGGAATTCCGGAATAACTTCCTTCACGTTGTCCGCCACGAACACCTGACCCGCGAACAGCTTCACCTGACCTTCGTACTTGCCGAAATCGTTGCGGAGTTTCGGGAAATACAGGATGCCCTTGAGGTTGAAGGGGTAATCGACGTTCAGATGCACCCAGAACAGCGGATCTTCCCAGCCGAACATCTTGTGATAGAAGTCGATGTACTCCTTGTCCTCACACTCGCTCGGCTTCTTCAGCCACAGCGGTTTGGTGTCGTTAATCAGGCTCGGCTTGGGTTCATCGACGACCTTGCGCTTCTTGGGCGTGCCGTCCTCGTTGGTTTCGCCGGGGATTTCTTCCTCGCGCTCCACCGGCTTGGCGTTTGCATCCATCAGATAAATCGGATACGCCATGTAGCCGCAGTAGCGGGTCAGCACTTCGCGGACGCGGTAGAGTTCGAGGAACTCCTTCTCTTCATCGGAGATATGGAGGATAATCGACGTGCCGTGCGCGGTGCGGTGACCTTCGCTGATGGCGAAGTCCATGCCATCCTTGGATTCCCAATGCACCGGCTCCGCGCCCTCCTGACAGGACAGCGTTTCGATTTCGACGTTCTCAGACACCATGAACACGCTGTAAAAGCCCAGCCCGAAGTGGCCGATAATGTCGCCTTTCTTTTCGTCGCCCTCGAACTTCTTCATAAACTCGGACGCGCCAGAGAATGCGACCTGATTGATATAGCGCTTCACCTCGTCCTCGGTCATGCCGATGCCGGTGTCGCTGATGGTCAGGGTCTTGTTCTCCTTGTCCACCGTGACCATGACGGACATTTCGCTCTCGTCATCCGGATTCGTCATGCGATACTTCGTGATGGCGTCGCAGCCGTTGCTGACCACCTCGCGCAGGAAAATGTCCTTATCGGAATACAGCCAGCGCTTAATGACCGGCATAATATTTTGGGCGTCAATCGACACAGAGCCCTTTTCCATTTCAATCGCCATACATCATTCCTCCTCGGAAAATAAGCGGTAATAATTGTTGCAGTCTTTCTGACCGCTGGATGTATTGTAGCACGATTTCCATCGAAATGCAAGCGAAAATTAGCACTCAACGCAAAAGAGTGCTAACAATTTTCAGATTGTTCACTTTTTTCGCCCGCGAAACCCTCCCCCATGCGCGTGAGACGCCCCCGTTCCCCTTGCAAACCCGCGCGCAATACGGTATAATAGATGAAACAACTTTTATGCCAAAGGAGCTGACGAACCCATGTCCGCGATTCATGAGCATGTCCTGCAAAACGGCATGACGCTTTTGTGCTGGCCGCAGCGCCACCTGCACGGTCTGGAATTCGGGCTGTATTTGAAGGGCGGACCGCTGTACGAAACGGAAGAAACGCAGGGCATCAGCAATCTGCTGGAACACCTGTGCTTTCGCGGGCTGGGCGGACTGAACCGCGAAGGATTGCTGCGCGAGCTGAACCGCTTCGGCACGAACCTCGATGCCGCGACATATGCCGAAGGGCTGGTGTTCCGCCTGAAGTGCCTGCCGCGTTTCTTTGACGCGGCGCTGGAATACTTCCTGCGCTTTTTCGCGAATGTAGCGTGGACGCCGGAGCAGATTGCCGCCGAGAAGCAAGTTGTCCTGCGCCAATTGGAGGCGGACGGCGAGGGCGATCTGTTCGACCGCGCGGCGTGCGATTTCCGCCGGACAGAAAACGGCGCGTTCCCCCCGCTGGGCACGCCGGAGAGCCTGATGGCGCTGACCAAAGCGGACATTCAGCTTTGGCAGGAGATGATTTTCCAGCCGCAGAACGCCTGTCTGGTCATGACGGGCAATTTCTCCGACGGCATGGAGCTCGCCGCCATCGAAGCGCTGAGCGAGCTGCGCAACACGACCGCCCAGCCGCCGTTCACGCAGTCGCTGCCCATCGGCTTCTGTATGCGCGACGAGCAGAGTGACTTGCTGGAAGAGGTTGAAAGCGATTTTGCAAGCGTTCAGCTGGCGTTCGACGTGGACAGCGAGCAGGTCTACCCCGTCGCAGCGGAGGTTCTCAGCACCATCACCGCCGGGAACGATGACAGTATGCTCTTTCAGGCTTTGCGCGAGGAGCAGGCGCTCGTTGCGGAAATCGAGTCGCAAATCAGCCGCGTCGGGCAATTCAGCCGCCTTGTCATCCGCTATGACGTGCGGTCGGAATGGCTGAAAGACACGCTAACAAAGGTCTTTGCCTATCTGCACCGACTGACGATGTACGTCCGCCCTGCGCGATTGAATCAGCTGCGGACGCAATTCACCACCAACAACGCCATGCTGACTGACGACACCGCCGCGCTGAACGACCGTCTCGGCTGGGCGTGGATGAGCGGCGACACGGCACAGGCGGATTTGGATGCCGCCGCCGCGCAGTACAACGAGCTGACCGCCGAGGAACTGCTGGACGCGGCGCAGACCGTTTTCCGCCCGGAAAACCTGACGATTGCCGTGCAGTATGACCCGGAGGCGGTCGGTGATTTGCGTCCGATGCTGCAAAAGCTGCGCGAGATGCTGTAAGGAGCGACCCATGCCCTCTCAAATTTACGAGATTCTCTCTCTGATGATGCGCTACTGGTTCGCCGCGCTGGGGGTGCTCATTGTCCTGCGCGCGTTCTGGTGGCTGTGGAAGGATCACCGAAGCCGCGAGAAAAAGCGGCGTTCCCTGCCGGATGCGGGCAGCATCGGGGAATTTGTGGTCGAGAGCGACTGCGCCGCACTCCCGCAGGATACGCTGCTGCCTGTCCCGGCGGACGGGACGCTGGGCAGCGTGCGGAGCTGCGATATTGTTGTCCCTGCGCGCGGGGTGTCACCCCGGCATCTGGATGTGATGTTCCGCAACGGATATGGGCTGTATATCATCCCGTGGCGCGGGTGCAGCTGCATTGTCGATGGGGAGACGGTAGCGAGCCGGAAGGACGGGATGGCGCATCCGCTGCAGCATAACAGCATTTTGGAGGTTGGACAAGCGAGATTGCGCTTGCGCGTGTTTGCGGGATTGGATGTGGAGGATGTGCGCGCCTACGCCGAACGGCGCGAGGATGAGGATGATGAGCAGGAAAATCCTCAATACCCCGATTGATGGAAATCGCGCTCAAGCCGGGCGGCAAAAAAAGGGTCAAGGGGCAATGCCCCTTGCGGAGTCCAGAGGCGGCGCCTCTGGTG
>ENA-ORRL01001395-ORRL01001395.1-human-gut-metagenome-genome-assembly--contig:-NODE-1395-length-18563-cov-3.215582_pt1 | contig 18563 bp, 8 predicted proteins | sample MGYA00242175_ERZ509134 | MGnify/ENA primary metagenome ERZ509134 (study PRJEB26280, sample SAMEA2338660) | human gut metagenome | biome: human gut; feature: human-associated habitat; material: faeces... | reverse complement strand
GGGGATTGTTCAGGGGAATGGGCTTGCCGTCAAATTCCACGGTGCCGCCGGCCTCATACAGGCCCATGACACCGTTGGGAATACCCAGCTTGCCCTGACCTGCCAGACCGCCGATACCGAGGATCTCACCCTCCTTGACATCCAGATTCACATTCCGGACGATCTCGCCAGGCATATCCACCCACAACTTCCGGATGGACATGATCGTCCGGGCATCGGAACAATCCCGAATCTCCCGGACCGCACTGAGGTCCACGCTGCGTCCCACCATGCACTTGGTGATCTCATCCACGCTGGTCTCGGAGGCGGGCGTGTCCTTCACCACCTTGCCGTCCCGCATGATGACTACCTTGTCACATACATTCAGGACTTCCTGAAGCCGGTGGGTGATGAAGATAACAGCGATGCCGCGGGACGCCATGCCCCGGATGGAGTCCAGCAGAGCCGCGGCCTCCTTCTCCGTCAGAACGGCGGTAGGCTCGTCCAGGATCAGCAGATCTGCTGTACTTAAAAGAACGCTTGCAAGAGCCACACGTTTTCTCTGTCCGCCGGAAAGAGTCTCCACTTTCGCGTCAAAATCTTCGATCTCCAGACGGTTTAACATGGTCTTGGCAGAAGCCTTTAACTCTTCCACAGAGCTGAAATGAGGCTCGTTTTTATTGTCCCTTACAATGCTGTCAAGAATGGTATCTCCAGGGGTAAATTCCGGGATCTGGGGCAGATAGCGGATATACAGGCTGCGGCCTTTTACAACCGTACCGCCATCCGGCTCCTCCAGACCTGCAGCGATCCGTAACAAGGTAGATTTTCCTGTGCCGTTGATACCGATGAGACCCACTTTTTCTCCTTCGTTGATAGAAAAAGCAGTGTCGTTGAACAGCAGGCGTTCTGTATAGGATTTTGTTAAATGTTCGATGGTAAGTAAATTCATGTAATTGATCCTAACTATTTCTTTATTGATTGTTGAATTTTGGGTTCGTTCTAGTTCACTCACAAACACGCACTAACGTGCTCCACTGCCTGCTTACGCAGGCGGTTTGTTCGTTAATTCATTATACTATTTTTTGATCACTAATTCTACTGGGCAGTGGTCAGAACCAAACACTTCTGTATGGATCTTTGCGCTCTCCAGCTCATCTTTTAAGCTTTCGCTGACACAGAAATAGTCAATACGCCAGCCTGCGTTATTTTCGCGCGCATGGAAGCGGTAACTCCACCACGAGTATACGCCTGCCAGATCCGGGTGCAGGCGGCGGAACGTGTCGGCAAAGCCAGAGGACAGAAGCCGCGTCATCTTTGCGCGCTCCTCGTCGGAAAACCCTGCGTTCTGCCGGTTTGCTTTCGGGTTTTTAATGTCGATCTCTTCATGTGCAACGTTCAGATCGCCGCAGTAAACAACCGGCTTTTCCGCGTCCAGCCGCAGCAGATATGCGTGCAGCGCGTCCTCCCACTGCATGCGGTAATCGAGGCGCTTCAATCCATCCTGAGAATTGGGCGTATAGCAGCAGACAAGATAAAATTCTGGGTATTCCGCAGTGATGAGCCGCCCCTCGTGGTCATGCTCGTCGAGTCCGAGTCCATACCGAACAGAAAGCGGGGCCTGCTTTGTCAGAATCGCCGTGCCGGAATAGCCCTTTTTCTCGGCGGAATAAAAATAGCGGTGATAGCCATGCAGTTCAAAGACCGCCTGCTCCGGCTGAAGCTTTGTCTCCTGCAGGCAGATCACATCGGCGTTTTCCTGCGTGCAGTAGTCAAGAAAGCCCTTGCCGAGACAGGCCCGCAGACCGTTGACATTCCAGGATACCAGTTTCATTATAGATGATCCTCCATATACTCCGTACAGATAGAAAAAAGTCTTCCCGGGTGACGGGAAGACTTTCCGTTTCAGGTGGGCGAGGCAGGTCCGAACAGGACGTTATGCCTCTTCTTCCGTCTCCTCCGCGCCGGTCTCGGGCAGCTGCATGTCGTCGAAGGCGTTCTGCGCGTCGTCGAAGATCACCTGTACCTCAGCGAACGCGTCCTGAAGCCGGGAAAGGCCGGTGGACAGGTCGGCTGCCAGCGCGGCAATCTCCTCGCCGGAATCCATATAACGGGTACGGGCGTCCTCGCAGAGATTCGACAGTTGCGCATAGATGCGCCGGGCGCGCACAGCCGCGTTGCGTTCGGTTTGCTCGGCGCGGCGGTAGGCGGTCAACTCTTTTTCGGTAAGCGACGGTTCCTGCACCGGTTCATCCGGTTCATTTTCTGTTTCCGGCTCTTCCGGCTGCGGCACCGGCTCCGACGGCTGCGGGTCGGGGCGCGTCAGCAGTTCCTGTTGCGCCTCTTCGGCCTTTTTCAACTGCTCCGCCAGATCAGAGCCTTCCTGCGCGAGCGCGTTCACCTGCCCGGAAAGCGCGTCGTTGTCCGCCTGTGCCTGCTCCAGACGCTTCTGCAGACCTGCCAGTTCGACCTGAAGGCGCGCATTTTCAGCGGCAAGCTTATCGCGCTCGTCAGTCAGCTTGCGCAGGGCCTTCTGGTGCTCAATGGACGTCGATTCGATATAATTGACAACGTCGGTGCGGTTAAAACCGCTGACCGCCGTGCGAAACTTTGAAAAATCAGCCACCTGCTGTTCCTCCTGATCTCCGATTTTGTCTCAGTATATCACGAAAAGCGACAAAAAACAACTGGGCGTGCCGCCCGTGCGCCCGCTTTCGCACAGATTTTATGAATTGTTCACAGACGCTGGTTTTTCATTTGTATGATTGCAGACCGGCAGAAAGACTGCTATAATAAATCGCATCTGAAAGACAGCGAGGGAGCGAACGATGGAATACAACAAGCTGATCGCCGAGATGCACACCGGCGACGATGTAGAGGGGTTCTATGTCCTGAAAGACGCATTTTTGAAGACGACGGCGGCGGGGAAGCCGTTTTTATCCGGCGTTCTGGCAGACCGATCCGGTGTGATCGATCTGAAGGTCTGGGACTACTCCGGCCCCATCGGTGCGCGACCAGAGGATATCGGCCGCGTCGTCAAGATTCGGGGGCAGGTATCGGAATTCAAGGGCGCACCGCAGCTGACGGCGGGCCGCATCCGCATGGCGGACGGGAACGACCAGTATGACCTTTCCACTCTCGTGCCAACCGCCCCGATTGACACGGATGCGCGTGTCGCGGAGATTGAGCGCATGATCGACTCCATGGAGGATACGGATTATCAGTCCGTCGCCCGTGCGATGCTCGCGCGGCATCTGGACGCGTTCCGCTCCATTCCGGCGGCCAAAAGCGTCCATCACAGCTTCCTGTCCGGGCTTCTCATGCACACGTCCAATATGCTGCGGCTGGCAGATTTTCTGTCCGGACTTTACGGCGAGATCATCGACCGGAGTCTGCTGCTGACGGGGACGCTGCTGCATGATTTCGCAAAGGAAAAGGAATTTACATTCTCCGGCCTTGGGCTGGTCACAGATTATTCGCTGTCCGGCCAGCTGATCGGCCATCTGGTGATGGGCGCGCAGGAGGTGCAGCAGTGTGCGCAGGAACTCGGCATCCCGGAGGAAAAAAGTCTGCTTTTACAGCACATGATCCTTTCACACCACGGCGAGCCGGAGTTCGGCGCGGCCGTGCGCCCGATGTGCGCCGAGGCAGAACTGCTCTCTGAGATTGACCTGATCGACAGCCGTATGGAAATTTACGCTGAAGCGCTTCAGGATCTGCCCGTCGGAAGCTTTTCCAACCGTATCTTTGCACTGGACAAAAAAATCTACCGCCACGGGTGATTGCCCGCAGCCGCCTTTGAAAAAAGGGGAGGCGGGCACCGCAAAATAAAGAAAGATTTTACAAATTCGCTGTAAATTAAGCAGACAGCATCTTGCATTTGCAGATCACTTCGTATATAATTATTGTGCTAATACTAGGGGTAGTGTAGGCTACTGTGACATTTTGTTACAGTTTTGGATCTGACAGAAAGCCAGACCGAGACAAGGGAGGAATGCGAAGAATGAAACGCAACCGAATACTGGCCATTGGTATCGCACTGCTGCTGGCCGTGCAGCTGCTGGTGCCGCTTGCCTGCGCCGCAGGTGCGACGCTGAAGTTCACGGCCCCGGACAAGCTTCCGGAGGTTGGGCAGACCTTTACCGTTACGGTTGACTTGTCCGGCAACACAGGCCTGTGTGCTGTGCAGATCAAGCTGGGCTATGACGATTCCGTTGTTGAATGCACCGGCGTTGAAAACGGTGAACTGATCGGCGACATGCTCTCTGCAAACAATACGCATGCCACGCGCGACGGTATCGGCGCGATTATCGCGGCGGCGGGCACCAAGACCGTCAAGACCGACGGCAGCCTTGTTGTGTTCACCTTCCGTGTCAAGGCTGCGGGCGACGCGAAGCTGACCCTCGCCGATGCGCTCCTTTCTGACATTGACGGCAAGGCGCTTTCGCTTTCCTATTCGCTCCCGGCGCTGATCGTGCAGGGCAGCGGCTCCGACAGCGGCAGCGGTTCCGGCTCTGACGCCGAAAAGCCGGGCACGGACGATAAGAAGTCCGAGGATGATAAGAAATCTGAGGATGAAGAAAAGCCCGAGGATGAGGAAAAGCCTGCGGATGGCGCGCAGGAGGAAGTCAAGTCCGGCTCCTTCCGCGACGTGACCAGCACGCACTGGGCGTTTGACTCGGTCGAGCGGGCAGCGGAACTGGGCCTTGTCACCGGCTATTCCGACGGCACCTTCCGACCCGACACCCCCGTGACCCGTGCGCAGTTCGTTCTCATGCTCTGGCGTATGTGCGGCAAGCCCACCGCAGCCAAGGCGGCCTCGTTTGCAGACGCCAGCGCGGACTGGTATCAGGACGCACTGAGTTGGGCCGTGGAGAAGGGCTATGTGAACGGCCTGTCCGATACACGCTTCGGCCCCGACGCGCCTATCACGCGCCAGCAGGCCATGGCCATTCTCTTCCGTCTGAACGGCGGCCAGAGCGGCTCGGAACAGATGCTGACCGGCGTTTATGAGCAGACCTTCACCGACAGCGGAACCATCGCCTCCTGGGCGAAGGATGCGACATGGTGGGCGGTTTACCACGAACTTGTTTCCGGCACCGGCGGCAGCCGCATCGCGCCGGAAGCCAACGCGTCCCGTGCACAGATCGCGGCGATTCTGCTGCGGTATGCAGATAAATTTATGACGATGGAGGAAGCGGCATGAAAAGAAGAATGCTTGCGCTTTTGCTTGCGGTGCTGATGCTCGCCATGCTCACCGCCGCCGCATTCGCAGAAGACACAGTCCTTGGCGTTTACAATGTGACGGGGCCCCTGAGGGTGCTGAACGGCACAAAGAATGGCAGCTTCTACGCAGACGCGAACGAGTTTGAGTTGAACTGCAGCGGCCTGACCGGCGAGTATTCACTTGTGCTGCTTCTCGAAGGCGACAGCCCCGTCCCCACAGACGGGAACATCCAGTACATCGACCAGATGAGCATCGCAAACGGCGCAGTGAAATTCACACTGAAGCCTAAAGCGCTGAAGGTAGGTACATACAACATCTACATCAGCACGACCGACGAGGCGCTCAAGAAGGTCGCATCGTTCAAGTACGGCGAGAAGCCGGATGTCGTTCTGGGCGATGTGGATGGCGATGGAAAAATTAAAACGACTGACGCACTGCTGGTATTGCAGCATGTATCAGAAACAATTACATTGGAAGGAAACGAGTTTGTGGCTGCCGACGTTGATAAAGATGGCGTGATTAAAACAACTGACGCATTGCTGATTCTTCAGTATGTCGCAGAGAACATAGGTTCGTTTGACTGAGAGGTAGAAAAACATGAAGAAACAATTATTAGCAATCATTCTTGCGGTTTGCGTGCTGGTATCTCTTTTTGCAGCACCAGTTTCTGCAATCGTGTTTGAACCGACTCCGACTGCTCAGTTGGAAGCAGTTACTTTCACGGAAAAAAACACATCGAAGTACCCAGTTGAGGGCGATGCTATTACGGAAATTGCAGCAGGCAATACGTTTGCAATTAAGATTTCCGTAACGAACCCCTCTTCCGACCCGCTTCGCTTGTCTGGGTTTAAATTTAGATTTACTTATAATGTGGACGCTTTTGAGACGTACACCTACACATTTGAAAATGACGATGACAGCGGTACGGTTGGTCCAGACGCTATGCCTTCATCTACAAAGGGCGGTCTGAAGGGCTGGACAATGCAAAATAATACAGGAACTGCCGGACTGGCTGTTTTTGCAGGTACCTGCGAGAAAACAGCGAATCAGCCGGTGCTGGCATCCGGTGAACAGCAAACGATTGGCTATTTGCTGCTCAAGGCAAAGACGAACGTAGAAAACGGCAGTTACTCGTTTGGGTTTGAAGGCGAGAACTATTTCAACCATATTAAAGATGGTGAAACCAAGGATGAAGAAGTCGAAAATGTAGATTTCTCAAAAAAGCTTGCTCTGACGGTTACTGGTGGACAGAATCCAACCATTGGTGCTACCACTATTGACCCGACTGAAGTCGCATACGGTAGCGACGAAGTGCTCACCATGGGTGCAACGTCTACTTCTAATAAGGACATCACCAGCTTCGTCACCTTCAAGGTGAAGGATGCAGAAGGCAACGACGCTGCTGGCTTCGTTGTCAACAACGGCAATGAACTGAATGTTACTGCAGCAGATGCTGGTACCTATACTGTCACTGCCGAGCCGAATGGAGACAACTGCAGAATCGATGAGAGCGTGACTGTTCAGAACGCAACCTTCACGATCACCAAGCAGGAGATCACCGCGCCCGTTGCAACGGTCACGAGTTTTGCCAAGGGTCAGCGAATCTTTGACCTGAACGTCGAGACGACGACTCCCGGCCTTTCTGTGGGCTATACCTGCTATGAGGGCACGAATACCGATGGCAATCCGCTTGATTCCCAAGAGAAGTTTAAGGCGGGCACGCTTTACAGCATCGTGATCGGGCTGGAAGCGGACAAGAACCATGTGCTTAACGCCCAGACGCTGACCGTCACGGTCAATGGCGGTGAGCCGCAGACGGTCGCAATCGAGGAGAGCGGATTTGCCGGTGCATACAAGGCTGTTGTAACGGCTACGACTGCGGATAAGGATGCCCCGACGATCACGCCGAATCCGATCAACGCCACCTACGGCGATAAGCTGTTCACGCTCATTCCGACCGGCACTGCAACCTTTAACGGCAAGCCTGTTGAGGGCACGTTCGCATGGTCGAATAAGTACAATGCAGAAACCACGGTCGGCAATGCTGGCGTGAATGAATTTGATGTAGTCTTCACGCCCACCAACACGGACCTCTACGCCACTGTTACCGGCACGGTCACCGTGACTGTCGCGCAGAAGGAAATCGACATTACCGATAAGCTTAACACATGGAGTGCCAACGAGTTCACCTATGACGGGAAAAGCCATTCTGTCGAGCTGAAAATTGATGAGGATCTTGTTGGTATCGTCAAAGTTAAGGAGTATACTGGTGACACTGAGGCGCAGGCCGTCGGTGAATATACGGCCTCTGCATCGCTTGAACTGGTAGACCCGGCCAATTACAAATTCAACGAGGACAATGTTCTCACGCGCGAGCACACTTGGAAGATCAACAAGGGTGACCTCACGCCGACGGACGCAGAAAAATCCGTGCTCTTCGGTACAAAGGAAGTCACGGTTACTCCGGCTGATTTCGGTCTGACGCAGGACGGCATTGAAATTGAGGTTACTCACGCGGGAAATAGCCTGATTACAGGTTACTTACCAAGCGATGACATGCGTTCTGTCACGTTTACGCTGAGAGATACGGATAAGACAGATGCTGCTAATAACGCGTCTGACACGGCTACATTGAAATTCTCTTCGGCGAATTATAACGAGGCGTCCGGTACGCTCACCATCAAGATCATTGACAAGAACACCGACGCGAATACGCTCCAGATCGACGTTCCTGCTACCGTCACCTACGGCGATACTGTTTCCCCCAGCGTCGGCGAGTCCAAGCCGGCAGGTGCAGGCGACGTTACGTTCAAGTTCTTCGACAAGGACGGCAATCAGGTTTCTGACCAGCCGTTCCCCGTTGGCAAGTACAAAGTGACTGCATCCTGCGAGGATGCTGACACCATCTACACTGCTGAGAAGGAATTTGAGGTCGTTGCCCGCGAACTCACAGAAGAGAATGTCACCTTTGGCGAGAATCTCGTCTACACCGGCAATGAACTGACTCAGACCGTGACCGTCACCGTCGGCGGCAAAGAGCTGACCAAAGACACGGACTACACCGTCACCGGCCTGACCGGCACTGAGCCAGGCAGCTATCCCGTTACCGTCACCGGCACGGGCAACTACACTGGTGAGGTCACAAAGTCCTTCGAGATTGCCAAGGCGGACATCTCCAGCGCGACCATCAGCGACATTGATAGCCCCGTTGGCTATACCGGGACTGCTTATGAGCCTGAAGTTACCGTAACGTTCAACGGAACGGAACTGGCGCTTGACACGGATTACACCGTTGCCTACACGAACAATGTCAACGCAGGCGAGGCAACTGTCACCATTACCGGTACGGGTGCTCACTTCAAGGGATCGGTTGAAAAGCATTTCACCATCACGGCGGCGGATCTCTCCGGCTGCACGTTCGCGCCTATCGCAGACGTGACCTATAACACCAAGGCACATACTCCGGAAGTGACCGTTGCGATCAGCGGCAGAACGCTTGAAGCAGATAAGGATTACACCGTTTCTAACGCCTCCAACGTCAACGCTGGTACTGCCACCGTCACCGTCACCGGTAAGGGCAACTTCACCGGCTCGGCGAACACGACCTTCACGATTGCAAAGGCTGACCTGAACCTGAGCGTCTACACCATCTCGAGCCTCTGCACCGAGACTGAGGTGAAGACCAGCACGCTCCCGTCCAACTTCTTCCTCGCCGACGAGACGGAGACTGGCTTCTCCATCGCACTCACCGCCGCTGGCGGCGACGCGATCTTCACGCAGGAGCCCGCTGTGGTCGATGGCGAAAACATGATCACCTACCAGCTGAACGGCGGAACCGGCGAAGCAACTTTCAACGTGACTGTCACGCCGGTCTCCGTCAACTACAAAGCCGGCACCTATGATCTGAAGATCCAGGCCTATGACAAGACCAACGTCTCCAACCGCATTGTCTTTGAATCCGGCTCCGCTGTCTACACCGGCTCCGGCATCAAGTACGAAAAGGCAACCATTGCAGGTCACTCCAGCGGCATGCGCTATACCTACGCCCCCGATGTAGCGACCGGTGCAACGCTCGACGCAGCTGGCCTCCCGCTGACTGTCGGCACCTACACCGTCACTGCGACCTACTCCGATGCAAGCAGCTACGGTTACAAGACTGCGACCTTCACCATCACCAAGGCCACCCCGACCGGTACGCCGTCCTTCACCAAGATCGAGACGAGCGGCAAGACCCTTGCTGACACCAAGCTGACTGTCGGCACGATTCGCCCGGCCGGTACCATCGCATGGGATCTGCCCCTCACGACTGTGCTTAAGGATGGCAAGGAATACGCATGGACTTTCACCCCGACTGACACGCACAACTATACGACGCTCACCGGCAAGCTGATTCCCTATGTTGACGACGGCACGGATTATATCCCCGGCGTGATCGACGGCAACTCCGGCAGCTTCAACTTCCATGATGTGAGCCGCTTCGACTACTTCTACGACGCAGTCAAGTGGGCCGCAGAAAACGGCATTGCCTCCGGCACGGGCCGCTACACCTTCTCTCCCGACGCCGTCTGCACCCGTGCACAGACTGTCACATTCCTCTGGCGTGCAGCCGGTTCCCCGATGCCCAGATATCGCACATGCGCGTTCACGGATGTGGACTCCCGCGATTACTATTACAACGCAGTTCTCTGGGCAGTTGAGCAGGGCATCACCACCGGCCTCACGGCTACCACCTTCGGCCCCGACGTCACAGTAAGCCGCGGACAGGTTGCAACGTTCCTCTACCGCGCAGCCTCCGCATCCAAGCCCAATACGTTTAACCCCTTCACGGATGTTAAGACTACGGCTTATAACTACGACGCCATCCTCTGGGCTTATGACAACCGCATCACCACCGGCACCAGCGACACGACCTTCAGCCCGGACGCTTCCTGCACCCGCGCACAGATCGTGACTTTCCTCTACAGATATTATCAGGGGCGCTGAAGCTAGATAAAAAAGGGTCGCTGCCCCGCGCAGCGGCCCTTTTTCTCATCCATGCGCAAAAGAGAGAGGAGTATTGACATGAAAACACAACTCAAGCGCCTGCTGGCGCTGAATCTGGCGCTTATTCTGCTGCTCTGCGCCGTCTTCCCGGCCTCCGCCGCAGGAACTGCGGCCCAGCCCGCCGCCGACGCCCAGCCCCAGCAAACTGCCCAACCCACCGAAGATTCCACCCAACCGCAGACCACCGCACCCAACCCTGGTACGCACACCCTCACCATCAATGGCGAAACCCGCACCATCGGCACGGAACGGCAATCTGGAGTAGGCTGGACTTCTGTTGCCACTATGAACGGTGATGGAGAGCCGGTATACGCACTGACGCTGAACGACTACAAAGGCGACCCAATCACGATAACGTCCAATCACGATTATACGGGCTCGACCCGCCCAATCGTCATGCTGCGCTTCATTGGCCAATGCAATATCAGAGGCAGACAGGACAGCGCGGCGCTGTCCCTCAGCGGCTATCGCGGGCTGGTCATCATGATGGACGAGAGCACCGTGGCTGGCAGCTCAGCGCTCTCCATCGGCGGCAATCCCACCATTTCCATCCCGGACGGCTGGGTTCGTCTCGACAGCAATGAGATCACGCTCACCAGCTGGAACGGCGACCCGGCAGTGAACGCCCAAAGCGTGAACTGCGATCTGCCGACCTACAAAACCAAAGACAACGGCAACGGCGGGATCTGGTTCATCAGCACAGCCGAGCCGCGCACCGTCACCGTCAAGGGCAACGGCGGCACGAACTGGAACGGTACGACAGACGATGTGACCCTGACCTGCGAGGAAAACAGCCAGCTTGATCTGGCGAACGCCTTCACGCAGAGCAAAAAATACGTGGCATATTATCAGGGCGACGATGGGCAAACGTATTCGCCGTTCCTGATCTACCCCGACCTGAAGCCGGGCAATACAGTCCTGACCGCTGTCTGGGATAAATGCGATTATGAGATCCCTGCGATCTTCTACGGAAATCTCGGAGACGACAGAAACGTTACCGTGGTCGACGGCAGCAGAGAATGGACAGCGCCCATGTTCGAGCCATACGATATCTCGCAGTATCATAACACGCCGCTCTGCTGGGAAAATCAGATCGGCGACCGGGTCACGCAGCTGCTCTCCGGGCAGAAAATGCCCGCGCTGACGCGCCCGACCGCGTACCACGCCGTATATACCGTCTCGGAGACCGGCCTGATCTTCTGTGCCAACGGCGAGACGTTCGATTACGGCTGGGTCGTGTTGCAGCCGGTCTATACGTATACTGCAAATGAAAACTGGAGCCGGTGCGAAAGCGGGAAGAAGTTCCTGAGCTGGAACACAAAGCCCGACGGCACTGGCAAGACCTACGCCAACGGCGAGGACGTTCCGGAGTCGCATAACCAGCTCGTCTGGCTCTACGCGCAGTGGGAGCAGAACGGCCCTCAGCCCGGCAAGCACACCCTCACCATCGACGGCGAAACTCACACCATCGGCACAGGAACCGTGACCGGAGACGGCTGGGAAGCCTATGCGTTCCTGAACGGCGACAACGAGCCGCTGCTCGTGCTGGCCCTGAACGATTATAAAGGCGGGCCGATCAGAATTTCCGATCCAACCGGTGTCGGAACAGCCAAGCAGGTCTACGCGCTGGTCAGCATAAGCGGAACCAACACCGTCACGGCGCAGTCCGGCGCAGGCATCACCGCGGAAGGCTATACCGCTCTGACCATTGAACGCTACAGCCGGACGGCATCCCTCACCGTCAGCGGCCAGCCCGCCGTTCCGACGGATGGCTGTCTGCAGATTTTCAGCGGCGGCATCACCCTCGACGGCGGAACCGCCGCGGCATATGCGGCTGCGAACGGCTTCGTCTATAACGACGGACGCTGCGAGGCAAACGAAACGAAAACAGGCGACCTCGTGACGAAGCTCGTCATGCGGGATGTCTCCCATTATCTGGTCGTCAACGGGCAGCGCTATTATCTCAGCGAACAGTACCCGCATGTCTCCGGCAGCGGATGGGGCGCGGTGCTCACCAAAAACGGCGACGGCCTGCCGACCCTCTGCATCAGCCTGTACGGCTACGCGGGAGGCGCAATCTCGTTTAGCGCACCGTATAACGCGGGCGAGACAGCGGACGTGATTGCGATCCTCAACTACACTGGGCAGAACCAGATCACGAACGAGTCTGGGGCTGCAATCGCGGCCTACGGCTATTCATGGCTAACGCTGCAGGAACGGAGCGACAGTAGTTCCCTCGCTGTCAGCGGCAAGCCCGCTGTTCGGACAGACAAGGGACTGACCCTGAGCGGACGGAACATCACGCTCGATGGCCTGAACGGCCCCGCATATACGGCAGGTTCGTTCAGATACGACGGAAGCGTATGCAGCGTGAACGAGGAACGGCAGGATGGTGCCGTTGTGCGCGTCACGACAGGCGAGCCGATGCGTGTCACGATCACGGTCTACAGCGACGAGGCAAAAACGCAGACAGTCACACGGACGGTGAATCAATACGGCCTTGTCGACCTTACCAACCTTTTCACGCAGGCAAAAAAGTATGTCAGATTCTATAAGGACGAAAACGGCAACTGGTATGGGGCGCTGTTCAACGCAGACCGCGATCTGGAGCTGACAGCGTTCTGGGAGGACTGCAACGCGGAGGTTCCTGCCGTGTTCTATGTAAACGCAACGAACTTCACAGAGGTAAAGGTCGTTGACGCGGCGGTGGACGGATGGAAAGCGCCGGAGCAGGCCGGATATACCAACAAGTACGGGCAGACGTCGGTGACCTATGAGTTCCTCTGCTGGGAGCGGAAAACCGAAAACGGGTACACCTATCTTCTGCCCGGACAGGAGCAGACTGCGCTGACAGCAGGCGTGGGCTATTATGGCCGGTATACAAGCAGCACAACGGGCATCGTCTTCTACGCAAACGGTGAGACATTCCCGAACGGCATGGCCGTTGTGGAGGACAGCAATGCCCGCCGGACGATGAGGAGAGGCTCCCAGAACGGGAAAGTCCTGACCGGCTGGAACACTGAGCCCGACGGCTCCGGCACAAGCTATGCGGCGGACGGCGCAGAGGTTCCGAAGGCGCGCACCAGCCTTGTCCGCCTTTACGCACAGTGGGCCGACCCCGAAAACAGCGTGCGCGTCAGATTCTACGCCGGTGCGGTGGGTTATGACGAAGAAAAATGGCTTCCGCGCGGCAGCCAGATCCAACTACCGGAGTTGGGGGCGTTGTACGGACAGGAACAGCCGTATTGGGATGTGGATTTCATCTATGCGGATGGAAGAAGAATCCGTGAGAGCAAGCATCTGTCCGGCCAGACCATCACGATCCCGGCAGATGCAGCTGAATGCAGACTCAACGCCTATTGGCTTCCGGCGGAGCCGCTTGTGATCGGAGGTAGAAGCTTCTCGCTTTCCAATAGAACCAGCAGCTTTTTCGGAGAAAACTGGAGCGTACGGTATTATCCATATGAGGGGCTATTTATCGTGCAGCTGTACGGATATCAGGGATCGGCGATCAGCCTGCCTGCGTATACACAGCTGAGAGTTGGATTTGGTGAAAACACGATCACAGCGGCAGCGGGAAAACCCGCAATCGCATGTATCGATGGACTGGAACTTGTAACCGCGTGCAGCGACGACAGCCATGCGTCACTTCGGGCTTTCGCCGGTGAGGGTGCGCCCGCAGTCATGGCAGTCCGCGTGATAAACAGCCGCGCGCCGCATATGGAGTTCCACGCAGGCGCAGGTAAAAATGTATTTGCGGATGGAACAGCCCTTGAATTGGGCACAGCTGCTTGCAGCTATTCCGGCGTTCTGAACGGAGAAACAGCTGAAATTACGCTCGATCCTTCGGACATGCCCGCCGCGATCAGCGACCTGTATATCCACCCGCATATGAGCACACTGACCGTAAAGGGCGGAGGTGCGACGACAACGGACGGTGGAACGCAGGTCAGCAAACAGGTCGAAGCCGGACAAATGACAAGCTACCACACGATTGGATTTACCTATCCGGGCTATTGGTGCTCCGGCTATCATAATGTTGTTGGCAATGTGGCTGGCAGCACCTATGAAGTGTCTGTCCCAGAAAGGGACTGCACGATTGAACTGGAATGGGTGCCGACTGGCTATGCGTCCTTCCTTGCCTTCCGTGTCAGCGGTGAACTGAAGAATGAGACGAAATTGGATCCTGCGCATTTCTTCAAAACAAGGAGGGAACGTGTTGTATTTGTAGATTACCAGAATGGCACAGCAGCGGTTCCGGAACTGCAGTTTGAGAATTATGCCAGCTACGGTGATCTGCTGTACTGGTATACCGAGGACGGCAAGGCATCTGAAACGAAGGATAGCCAACAGTTCTTGCCGGGGGAGAGCATCACAGAGAAGGAAAACGGCATTCAGAGCGGCACAACGCTCTGCGCTGTGGCAGATGGAGAGTATCGCCTTGTCTTTTATGCCAACGGTAAGCTGTTTGATAACGGCGGTAAATACGGCAAAAAGGTCATAGGGTCTTACGAAAACTACAGTGAACGCTGGGATGCAACGGATGGTTCGCAGCTGTTCAGCTGGAACACACAGCCGGACGGCACGGGAACCAGCTACGCGTTCAACAGAGGGATTCCCGGTAATGTCAAAAAGCTTTACGCGCAGTGGCTGGAAACAGGGAGTGTCCCGGTTAAACTGTATAATTATGTGGATTACAGTCAGGAGATCAGTTCTGCGAAAATCGGCTCTTCCTATGTCCTTCCAGAACCCTCCGAGACTCCGGATGGCCTTCGGTTTACGCAGTGGCGCTGCTATTACCGCGACCAGAACGGAAGGTATCAACAGATCGGCATGATCGCAGCAGGCGAGTCCCTAACCGTTACGGAGGATATGAAGGAAATCAATGCGGTTGCCCTCTGGCTGCCAGACGGAAAGCTGACTGTCGATGGTATAGATTATGCGGTTGAGGCTGGACACACTTCTTTCGAGTTTGATGGATGGTCGGCATACTTCCATGTTGAATCCGGCAGGCTTGAAATGGAACTGCGCGGCTATCAGGGCAGCGACATTTCTCTCCCGTGTGCGGCGAATGTACGCGTAATAGGCGGCGAGAACTGGATTGACGGAACACTCAGGTGTGTGGGGGAACTCTATCTCGATGAGAGTTGCGCATGGGGGGAGCATCCCAGCCTGACGATTACGGCAAAAGAGGCGGACAAGCCCGCAATCCAGATGAAAGCGTTGATTCTCAGCCGAGCCCCGCACATGACGCTGACCGCTGGTGCAAACAGCAAGGCGATCGCCAGTCTGAGCGGGAAAGAAGAGTTCAATATCGATACGGATACTACTCACTATTACGGCAGAACCAGCAGGGAAGCATCGGAGAACTCCGTAGGCGAGGGTGAGACCGGCGACATGTGGCAGCTGCGCACCGAACCGGTCATGTGTACGACGACAGTGGATGGTAACGGCGGCACGACAGCCGACGGCGCTGCATCCATTACGCTTCAGCTTGAGTATGGCGAAGGCTACAACCTGCGCAGCGCTGGGTTTAAAAAACAGTACGCCGATCTGATCGGTGCAGAGGGCAGCACGGGCAATTCTTATGGCACGACGATCTGGAGCTATCCGCAGCTTGCGTTCACGCTTACATGGAAGGACCTCGGTTATCCGTACATCGCGTTCCGGGGAAGCGGCATCCTGAAAGGAGAAGACGTTCCAGCTGACAGCTACGTTGCCTATTACCGCAACAGCGACACGCTGACTGCGCCGAAGCTGGTCTATCGGAATGCCGCCAGTTATGGCGATCTGGTCTATTGGTACACATCCGAAAACGGAACAGAAACGGCAGACAGTCGCTGCTATCTGCCGGGCGAAACAGTTCAGGAGCCGGATGACACGACGCTTTTTGCTGCGTCGGTCAGTCCGGGCGAGGTCGCGCTTGTGGCGACCGGTACGACCTTCAAGAACTGGAGCCGGATCAAACGCGCCGAAAGCTGTCTGCAGCTGGTTTCCGAGGACGGCAGAGTGGTCGAAAGCTGGAACACCAAGCCGGACGGAAGCGGAACACGTTATGAGATCGGAACATACGCCATCCTGATCAAAGATTCGCCGCGCGTGCTCTATGCGCAATGGAAATCTGCGTTCACCGCGTCTGCCAGTACCGACAGCGCGACAGGCGAGACGACACTTACCATACGGCCATCCAGCGACCTAATCGAGCCGCCGAGAAATACGGATGATAAGCCGTTTGAGCAGAGCGTCCGCGTCATTCTTGCGGCCTACCAGGACGGACGCTTTGTCAGGATGGTCTACGCGGAGGCGCGGGACGGCGTAATTCGCTGCAAACTCCCGCACGGGCTGGATTACCGGAACTGCGAACTGAGGCTGTTCTTCCTGGAGGGCGGCAAGCCGTCCAGGGCGCCGGAGGACATTCAGATCGAAGCTTGAGACTGTCCGCAGCTGACAGTGCATACGCGCTGTCAGCTGCGGCACAATGGAAAGGGAGGACGACATGAGAAAATATCTGACCCTGATTCTGAGCCTATTGGCCCTCATGTGCGCGCTGTGCGTCAGCGCACTGGCAGAAGCGCCGGAGCCGGAACAGGCGGCAGGGAAACTTTACATCAAAACCATCGATGAGATCGATATTTCAGAAGCGCAGAGGCTGGCGGAAGCGCAGGATGCACAGTCACCGGTCAACACTGAAAACTGGGAAGCAGCTAAGCGCACGTTAAAACAGGGCATACGGGAAATGCAGGGCAGTATCGACATTTCGCAATACGAGATTCCCGAAGCAAGCATACTGAAATTTTACCTTGAAGCTATATTTGAAAGTCCGGAATTATTTTATGTAGTAAGCGCTTGCAGTTACACCTACATCCCTTCCTCTAGTGGCAGAATTATATCGTCTGTCTCTCCGTGCTATACGGTGAACGGAAGCGATAGGGTGGACCGGCTAACAGACGAAGATAAGCAGGAGATCAGACAGCAGCAGACTGTGTTGGAGCAGAAACTTGCGGAGATCATGCAGGAAGTCAGGAGCGATTGTTCAGACCTGACGAAAGCCATGTATCTGCACGATTACATTGCTGTGCATTGTGAATACGATTCTACGCTTACATTTCGAGACGCATACCGTATGCTGATCAATGGAACGGGCGTTTGTCAGGGCTATATGCTGGCCTACCGTTTGCTTCTGAATCGGGCTGGCGTTACCTCCAGCTGGGTGCAGAGCGACAGCTTGAGACATGTCTGGTCGCTGGTACAGCTTGACGGGGCCTGGTATCATGTAGATGTCACATGGGACGATTCGACGTGGTTCGCAAAGTCAGGGCGCAAGTATTTCTGCATCAGCGAAGAAAAAATGAAGTCTGCAGAACTTAGACATCTGGAAAAAGACGACTGGGTATATGGCACAGATGTGCAGGCAGACAGTAAAAAATACGATAACTATTATTGGCGCGATCTCGATAGTCCGATTGTGGCAGTTGGAGAAAACCTGTATTATCTGGATGGAAACCAAATCATGGAGACGAATGACCCGGAATATCAGGGAACCGCGAAAAAAACGATTTATGGGCAGTGGCGTGGATGGGGCTGCTATTCAGGATTGTCGAGTTACAACGGCAGGCTGGTCTATAACACGATGGACAAGATTTACAGCTATGATCCGGAAACGGAGCAGGAACAGGTGCTTTATACGCTTACGGACGAAGAGAAACAAATAGGCGATATTTATGGCTCCGTAGTAAATGGAAACCTGCTGCAGTATGTACTGCTGCAAAGACCGTCGCGGCCGGAAACGATATACAGCATCCAGATCAGCCCCTACATCACCGTCACGGAGGGCGGCTATGCCTATTATCTGAAGGATGGAACGCTCCATCTGAAGCGCAGCGGCACGGAAACCGGCAGCGTTATCGCAGCGTGGTACGACGGGAGCGGAAAACAGCAGACTTCATCCGCTCGCTCAAAACGGTGCAGCGGGTGGAGGTGCTGCCCTACCACACCTTGGGGCTGTTCAAGTGGCAGAAACTGGGCATTCCCTACCCCCTGCCGGACGCTGTACCGCCCACGGCAGAGCAGGTAAAGCGCGCAGAGGATCTGCTGGAAGTGAGCCGGTATCCCGGGTAAAGAGGAAAGCCTCTTTTTGATTTGAAATTCAGCCAAGCCTGTAGGCTAGGCTGAATTTCATTTTCACAGGTTTGTTCTGCCTTGACTTCCCTGTGCGGCACCGCTATAATAAAGGGGTAAAAGGATAAATGCGTTTATCCGGGCAGAGTAGCGCTGCATCGTCTGGGCAGAGAGAACGGGCCGTTGGCTGGGAGCC
>ENA-ORRL01001380-ORRL01001380.1-human-gut-metagenome-genome-assembly--contig:-NODE-1380-length-18755-cov-2.720107_pt1 | contig 18755 bp, 15 predicted proteins | sample MGYA00242175_ERZ509134 | MGnify/ENA primary metagenome ERZ509134 (study PRJEB26280, sample SAMEA2338660) | human gut metagenome | biome: human gut; feature: human-associated habitat; material: faeces... | reverse complement strand
GAGCCGTGGCAGGCGGATCTTGGCCACGTCTTCATGGCCAAGACGCACGGGCGCGAAGCGGAGCCGGGGATCGTGTTCCTCGGGCATATGGATACGGTTTTCCCCAAGGGTACGGCGCAGGCGCGGCCCTTCAAGATAGAGGGCGATCGGGCCACCGGGCCCGGCGTGGCCGACATGAAGGCGGGGCTTGTGGCCAACCTGTTCGCGGCGCGGGCCCTGAAGCGGCTCGGCCTGATCGATTGCCCTATGACCCTCATGTTCTCGCCCGATGAGGAGCTGGGCTCCCCCTCGGCTTCCCGGACCCTGGCGCAGGTCTTGCCCGGCGCACGCGCCGCCATCAACTCGGAACCCGGCGGCCCCGGCGGGCTTGTCACCGTATCCCGCAAAGGTTCAGGCCATATGTTCCTGAAAGTACAGGGCAAGGCGTCCCACGCGGGGCGCTGTTATGCGGACGGGGCTTCGGCCATCCTTGAAATCGCGCACAAGACGCTGGCGATCGACACTTTTTTGGATCTGGACCGTGGGCTCACCGTCAATACGGGCCTGATCAGCGGCGGGGTTTCCGCCAACTCCGTGGCCCCGTGGGCCGAATCCCGCATCCATCTGACCTACAGGACGCTTGAGGACGGGCAAAAGGTCGTCGCAGGCATCCGTGACGCCGTTTCCCGCACCGTGATCCCCGGAACGTCGGCCTCCATCAGCGGCGGGCTGCGCCTCTATCCCTTCGAGCGCTGCGAAGCGGGCGACAAGCTCTTCGGGCTCGTCAAGGACGCCGGGGAGCTCCTCGGCATGTCCATCAAGGGCCAGCATTACGACAGCGCGTCCGAAGCCGGCTTCAGCTCCAGCCTCGGCGTCCCCACCATCTGCAATATGGGCCCGGAAGGGGAACATATCCACTCCCTCAACGAATACCTTGTCCCTTCTTCCATCGTGAAGCGGTGCAAGCTCATCGCCCTGACGGCGCTGCAGGCTTCCCGCGTTTTCCAGCCGGGCAAATAAAAAACCTGCCACAGGCCTGAACTGGCAGGTTCGGGCATATGGCAGGCAAGGACAGCCAGCGCGGTGTTCCACGGCAAGGGAGCGCACCGCCTGGCGGCGAAACGGGTAAAGGCGATACGTCGTGGTTTGCCTGCGGTTTTGCGGATCGCGGGCAAAACAGAAAGGGCGTCGTTTGCCGTATGGAGGGAAACCAGCGGGTTTTCCTCTTCGGGCTGTTGCAGTAGCCGGGCGCCGCCGTGGTTTCCTGACGTTTCCCGCGTCCTCCTTCATCCGGCATGAAGGGGGATACTTTTGTGGATAAGGGGAAAGGCTTCATCCGAAAGAATCGTTTGCTTTCGATCCGTTAGGCTATTCCGTGTACAAAAGGACGCGCCTCGCTATGGTGAACATATCAGATGAACATGCGCAAAGAGGCCCTGCCCAGAACTTCGAGCGGGGTTTCTGCTATGGCGATGGCGCATGTTCCCGAAAGGATGGACCACTGGGCGGTTCCCCTCCCATTGGTTTTGGGAAGAGGAATCTCCCGAACCATGTGAAGCCTGAACCCAGTGGATCTGGGAGCTGCCCAGCCTTATTCTATTCTTTTTATTGGTTCATATGAATGGGATTTATTGAAGGCTGTCCCCGCCGGGACCATCAGCTGCGCCGCTTCGTTGTACAGCATGGTCGTGTCGATGGAAGCATGTCCCGCAAGCGCCTGTATGCTTTCAAGGCGGACCCCCTTGCTGGCGAGATAGGTAAAACAGGAGTGGCGGAACCAGTGCGGGGAGACATCCGGCCTGTTCATGAGTGCCGTCAGCCATTTCTTGACCATATGGTACAGGGCGTGGCGTCCGATCCGCCGGGATGGTTTTCTGAGGTTTCCAAAGATGGGCTGATTTGGAGACGTCCCGGTCAGTTTTCCATATTCGTTAAGGCCTTCGTCAATTTCATCAGGAAGATAAATGCGCCTTTCCTTTGAGCCCTTGCCCAGGACATTGAAATAGCGTTGCCCCTGCCAGACGGTGACGTCTTTCCAGCAGAGGGAAACGGCCTCTTCGCCGCGCAATCCGGTCATAAAGAGAGTCTTCAGAAGGAGAATGTCCCGCTGCGGGGCTCCGTGTTCAGCAAGGCGGTCGAACAGGAGCAGCATCTCCGATTCAGAAAGGCTGTGCGTGAGGTTCCCGGGGAGTGAAATCCCCGCGCCGTCCTTCCGTTTTTTAATGAATGCCGTGGGGTTCAGGGCAATGGCGCCCGTGTCTGCCAGCCGTTTGAAGTAACTTTTCAGAGCTCCGATAATCGTATTCACCGAACGGGGCTTGAGGCCTTTCATCCTGCATTGCCTGATATAGCTTTCGACATCACGGGCCGTAACGGAGAACGAAGGCTTCCGGGCGTAGTTCAACAGCTCGACGACATAGCGGCAATACAGTTCCACGGTCGCCAGCGATTGCGTGTAAACGGCATTGAGGAAAACAAGGATGATGCGCTCGTCGGGAAGCAGTTCACCTTGTGCGGATACGTAGGCCGAGACGTCCGCGTATTCGAGGCTTCGGTCAAAGTACCGCAGTATCCGTTTTCTGCTAAGAGGCTCCCAGTCGTCCAAGACAGGGAGTTCTCCGTTGGAGATGACTTCAGGGAGCGTTGCCATGCCAAGCCCTAGGGTTCCGGTTGATTCTCTATTTAACTTAACACTTATTAAGATAAATAGCAAACCGCCCCAAAAGCTGTTTTCCTGTTCAGGCGTCCAGCGCGCCGTTTACGCTTCTTTAGGTCTTCCATGAAATACGAGTCAAAGATTTTTTTAAAATGCCTTAAAACGGAAATTTGAAGGAACAATCTGAAGCGTTCCGTCCCCGGGCCGCTTCTGAATACGAATGCTTTCCTCCACGGCCATTGGCTCAGGCGTCTGGGCTGGCGGAATCCCCGGCATCGGTTTCCTTCCGCGCCACTGCGGTGAGGCGTGACGGCTGAGGCCGCCACGCCCGATACGGAGGATGCAGTTATCGGTTGCGTTCCGGAAAGGTGGGATCACGGAGGATGCGGCATTCTCCGGCGCTGTTTTTGTTTGCCCGCGCGTGGTGTTCTGAGGTATGGTCTGCTTGCCGGTTGAAAATCTTTTTATCTTATGAGGGAGTTCATGCCCAAAGATTACACGCAACGCCGCAACGAGCGATGGGAAACGGTGTTTCCCGGCATCGGGCTTGAAAGCATCCTCGGCAGGATTCTCCGTATCGCGCGCTATCATAACCATAAAAGTACGGAAACAATGAAGCCCTTCGGCATCAAGAACGGAGAGGCCGACGTGCTGTCGGCGCTGCTTCATGCCGGGCCACCGTATACGCTCAATCCGAAAGACATCACGAAACAGGCCTACAGGACTCCGGGGGCGATCACCAACGTCATGGATCACCTTGAGGAAAAGGGGCTGATCCGGCGCAATGCGGATCGGGAGAACCGTCGGAACGTCCTTGTGGAATTGACCCCGGAGGGGCTGGAGATGGCCCGCGAGTCGTTCCTCGCCCAGACGGACATGGAAAAGCGGTTGCTTACCATGCTTTCCCCGGAAGAAAAGGAGCAGCTCCGGACGCTCTTGAAGCGCATCCTGCTGGATCTGGAAGAGCGCGGGGAAGTCTAGGCTGCGTCCCCGCAAGGCCCGGTGAGGGCATCCATTGAAAAAAGCCCCCGGAAAGCGTTTTCCGGGGGCTTTGCCATAGGTGCTGCCGGATCTAGAACTGCTTAGGCCCGATCAGCTTGAACACCCTCAGGATGATGTAGTTGGCGAGGAACGTCAGCGCAAAGAGCCCGAGCGTGGCGGGCATCCCCCAGCCGTAGACGACGTAGCCGTGGAAAATGAAATTGACGTAGAAGAAGATGAACACGGCCATGTTCCACATGCCCGCCTCCACGGAAACCGTGGTCTTCAGCTCGCTGTCCACCATGCGCAGCAGGATGAGCCCGGTGGGGATGGTCCCCGTGCAGGTCCCGAACATCATGACCGTCCGCTCGAAGGAATAGCCGGGGACGCGGCGTCCGAAGTACAGGATGAAGAACAGGGTGAAGACGGCGAGGACCACGGAAAGGACGATGATGGGGAGGATGTAGTCCTTCACCACCGCGAACTTGATGCCGATGAGGGTGCTGAGCAGCAGGAATTCCATCATCCACCCGGTCAGGCGGGTCATGGAGTCGCCGTCGATGAGGTGGACGATGCCGAGCTTGCGCATCGCGAAGCGCACCAGCATCCCGGACAGCATGTTGATGAAGAAGAACAGCCCCCACATGGTCCCGCCGATGCTCGGGGGGACGCGCGTAGCCACGGCCTCGACGGCGTAATAGGCCAGCATCCATGCGCCCAGCACCAGCGCCAGCTGGAGGGCCAGCGAATCGACGTTGGAGTTCTGCGTGACCTGGCGCAGGCCGCAGGGCCGGTTCTCCGGTGCGAGCAGGCCGGTCTTCACTTCTTCCGGGACGCTGCCCACGGGGTAGGTGTTCAGCCCCTTCCGCACGCCCCAGCGCACCAGCGGCACGCCGATGGCGAACGCCACGATGAAGCCGACCCCGGCGAAGGTCATCCCGAGCTGCCCCATGCCGGAATGTCCGAACTTTTCCCAGACCAGCCCGGTGGAAATGGCCTGCCCCGGCCCCGCCGCGAACCCCTGCGCCGCGAGGAAGCCGATGGATTCAAGATAATCCCGCCCGGTCAGCGCGTTGAGCAGATAGACGATGCCCGTCGCGAGGATGAGCTGCGAACAGAGGCCCATGTGGAACATCTGCGCCTGCCAGATCGAACCGCGCACCATTTCCTTGGTCGCGGAGCCCTTGCTCTGGTCGACCTTGCTCATGCCCCTCAAGCCGATGCAGACGAAGGAAATGGTGAAGAAGTGGTAGGCCAGCGCCGGGTACAGTTCGGGCTGGACCTGCGGAAAGCCCGTGGTGTTGAGGATGAAAAAGCCGATCACCCCGCCCGTGAGACAGGCGGGAACCATAAAATTCTGGAGAAACTTGATCTTGGCCCGAAGCAGGACGCCGAGGAGGAGAAGCAGAGACAAGAATCCGAATGCGATCAGTAAGGACATGTCGAAAAAGGGCTTCATACGCGTTCTCCTGATGTGGAAGGGACCGAGGGTTATTCCGGGCACGGCGGGACGGCGTCCGTCAACTCGCCGTCCCGTGCGACAAGGACGCCGCGCTTGATCACAAACCGGGGCATGGGGCCTTCGAGCAGGGCGCAGGCCCTGTTTTCGACGGGGAACACGACCAGATCCGCCCAACAGCCTTCCGACAGCCCGTAGTCGGGCAGGCCCAGCACGGACGCGCTGCCGTATGTGCCCGCGTCGTAAGCCAGTTCCAGATCCTCACGGCGGCGGAAGTCGCTGAGGTAGGCCAGCAGCATGACCCGCTCGCGCATGTCGTTCATGCCGTAGGGCCCCCAGAGGTTGCGCATGTTGTCCGTACCGACGCCGTAACGGACCTGCCAGCGCCGGGCCTGCTTGAGGGAGGGGAAGGGGACGTGGCCGGGGACGTGGGTGATGATGCCGATGCCGAGCTCCTGAAAGGCTTCGGCTATGGGCTGGTACCGGGTGTCGGGGAGGTTGGCGAGGCACCACGCGTGGCTGATGGTCACGCGGTCGCGGAGATCGTATTCCCGGATTTTCTTGAAGAGCAGATCGAGCGAGAAAAGGCCCATCGAACCGAACTCATGCAGGTGCAGATCCACTTTGGCGCCGTGTTCGGCGGCCAGACGCAGGGTCAGCTCCACGGAGCGCACGGGATCGCGGTCCCGGTCGCAGGGGTCGGCCCCGCCGATACTGGAGGCTCCCGCGCGCAGGGCCGCGGCAATGGTCTGTTCGGGATCGGTCTTCATGTTCAGGATGCCGTTTGAGGGCATGGCGACATACTCGATGTCCAGCACGTCCCGGAAGGCTTCCCGGGCGCGGGCCGCGTCTTCAAGCTCCGCAAGCCCGAACACGCCCACGTCGATGTGGCCCCGCACATGGGTCGTACCGCGCCGGATCGCTTCCCGGAACTGCACGTAACAATTCCTCAGGCTGTTCATGCGGCCGTGTTTGGCGAGGTATTCGGCTTCCGCCTTCGCACGCCCCGGGACCGTATCCGCATAGTCGTAGTCGACCCACGGTCCGCCCACAAATGTCTGTGCCGGATGGATATGGGCGTTGACGAAACCGGGCGCCGCCATGTGCCCTTCGGCATCCAGGCGGGTGTCCGCGAGGGACGGAGGCAGATCGGGCGCGATCCGGACAATCCGTCCCGCCTCGACGAGTATGTCGGCACAAACGCCGGACGGTGTTTTCACATGCTGCAACAGCAGTTGTGCGGTCATGCGGACCTCCATAATTTTATATTAAAAAGTTTAATATTGAATTATAATTTTCTGATACTCCGGCCGTGAGCAAAAGGCAAGAGAAAAATGCACATTTCGCACAAGCGATATATGAAAAGAAATGAAGGGGTTCCGTGTAATACGTTGAGGCTGCCGCGTGAAAGCGTGGGGGGACGGGAAAGCGTGGGCGGCATCCGGTATGGGTTCTGGAGAAACAAAAAGATGAGGAGAGGGGGAACAGGCGCGCAGGCCGTCAGGTTTTGGGAAGGGGATCCCCGCAATGCTTTCCTGCCGCCTCAAGGCCAATCGGCGTTGAAGCGTTCTATCATGCGGTAATATTGACAGTACAAACAAGTTATTGCAAGAAATGGCATAGGGAATGCCCGGAAAAGAGGCGGACACCCCGCGCACCGGAAAATGGGGCGGCGGTTTCCGCAAGGGTGCCTGCGGGCGTGTCGCTGGAGTACGGCGAAACCTTCCCCGGCGGGAACCCCGGCCCGGCGGAGTGCCGTTGAAGCCGCCCTCGCGGGCTTCCGGGATATCCGTACCGGCTCCTCAAACGTTGCGGCCGTCTTCACACGCCGTCCCGGACGGGGGCGGCGCGTTTCCTTTTGGCCGCCTTTTTCCAACGGCGCATCGTATCTGCAACCTTCAATCGGCAAGAATGGTTATGGATTCCAACCAAAAGACCATCAAAGGCGCGCAGAGCGTCTATCGCGTGCTGAACATTCTGGAAGAGGTGATCCTCTGCGGCGACCGCATGATAACCCCCAAAGAGCTGAGCGCGTCCCTCGATATCCCCGTTGCCACCGTCCACAGGCTGTTGACGGTGCTGCGCCAGAAAAATTTTGTGGCCTGCGACCCGGCCACCAAGAAATACCACATCGGGGATTCCTGCCTCATCAGCCCGCGCATGGACGTCGCCGCCTTTATCCGCGCCCGGTTTCTGCCGCTGGCGGAACGCATATCCCGCCGCTTCGGCTATTCAACCATCCTCTATGCCCGGAGCGGCTACGACGCCGTGTGCGTGGAGCGTCTCGACGGCTGGCATCCCATACAGGTTTTTCTCAATAAAACAGGCGACCGCCGCCCGCTCGGCATGGGATCGGCCACCCTTTCCATTTTAGCCGCCATGCCGGAAGATGAGGCGGAAATGATCCTTACCCACAACGAGCAGGAAATCCGGTTCGTGCTCAAGACGGATTTCTCGGCATTGCGCGGTTTCCTGGCCGAAGCCCGCCGGAAGGGGTATGCCTCGGCCCAAGGGATGCTGCTTGAAGGGACCATCGGCGTTTCCCATGTCCTGCGCATGGGGAATGAGGCCGTGGGGAGCATTGCCATAGACGCCGTCCGTTCCGAGCAATGGGACAAGGATCAACCGAAAATCATTCAAGAACTGCAAAGCGCCCTGTCCTGATCCCCCCACGCCGGGCCCATTTGCGGTGTCCGCCGCTCCCCCTCCAGCGTGCGGCTGGAAGGTAACCCGCATCCCCGGCGCTTGCGCGTCCCCTTCCTTCCGGGGGCGGGCATTATCGCCCCGGGCCGGGTGCCCGATCTCCGCAGGGGCCGCAACGCCCGGTGTCGGCCCTCTTCGGCTCTCCGCCTTCCGGCTTCCGATTCGTCCCGCCCATTCCTTTCGCCGTTCCCCTATCATCCCGCTCCGTCCCACTTTCGGGCCGGTTTCGCCTTTCAGGGCGCGGCCTTCTCGCCGCGTGCCGTCACTCCGCTTCCGCCCTGCTTTTGGAACCCCGCCGTATCGGATCGTTCCTTTTTGAGCATTGGTGGGGCATTATAAAAATAACTATACAAGTAAGCGTATTAGAGGGAGGAAAAAGAGAAAAATGCTTTATTGGTAACGGCTTCATGATACTTTTTTCTTCTTTCCCCGCCGCCGCGCGCCTTGACGAAGGCTTATAAAACCGCTACTCAAATCATATTGTAACACCTTTATCATATTATGATAAATCATCCGGCCCTTCATCCGGCGCCAGCGCCCACGGGAGTGCACTATGCGGATACCCAGCGGTTACCTGTACTACGACACCCCAATCGGCATCCTCTGCCTTGATACGTTGTTCCCAAAACCTCCGGGGCAGCTCAGAAATCCCCTTACCTTCGATTTCCCCGTTGTCTGCCGGGTCTTGCGCGGCGTCGGGGCCAAAGAAATCCTGTCCAGCACCTCGGCGCAGCTCGAAACGCTGTTCGTCGACGCCGCCCGCGAACTTGAGCGGGACGGGGTCAAAGCCATCGCCGGAAGCTGCGGCTTCATGGCCCTGTTTCAGAAGGCCGTGGCCAGCGCCGTTTCCGTCCCGGTGCTCATGTCCAGCCTTGTCCAGATCCCGCTCATCCATACCTTGCACGGCCCGGGCTGCCGCATCGGCGTGCTCACCGCGCATTCCGGCTCGCTGACGCCCGAGCATTTCCGGCAGGCGGGCGTTCCCGACGCCCAGATCGACGCCTTGGCCATCGCGGGCATGGAGAATTTCCCGGTTTTCCGGAAGACCATTCTGGAAGGGGCCGCGCCCGTCATGGACACGGACGCCGTGGGCGCGGAGATCGGGGCAGCCGCTGGACGCCCTGCTGCTCGAATGCACGGATCTGAGCGTATTCGCCCGGACCGTGCAGGAGGCGGTTTCCGTCCCGGTTTACGATATCAATTCCCTGATCGCCTACGCGGCCTTTTGCGTGCGGCGGAACCAGTGGGTGTGACGGGCAACCGCCCGCCCCAAACTTGAGAGGAGGAGTTTATGGGAGGCATTGAGCGTTTCGGTCTGCCCAAGCAGGGCGGCGTGCCCGCTTCGCAGGCGGTGAAGGCGGACGGCTGGCTGTTCGTCGCCGGTCAGGTCCCGAAAAACGCCGAAGGGGAATTTGTGGTCGGCGGCATCGCGGAACAGGCCCGGCAGACGCTGGACAACCTCATGAAAACCCTCCGTCAGGCAGGCTACGGCCCCGAGGATGTGGTCAAAGTCAACGTCTGGCTGGACGATCCCCGCGATTTCGCCATCTTCAACCGCATCTACAGCCAGTATTTCTCCATCGAACACGCCCCGGCCCGCGTGACCGTGCAGGGGCATATGATGAATGATTTCAAGGTCGAGATGGACTGCGTGGCCTGGAAGGAACCCCGATGAACGCCTCATTCGACGTCGTCATCGTGGGCGGCGGCGTAACCGGGGCCGCCGTCGGGTACGGGCTGGCGAAACGGGGCGTGAAGACCTGCCTTGTGGATGCCGTCCCCACCTTCTCCCGCGCTTCCCGGGCCAACATGGGCCTGATCTGGTGCCAGTCCAAGGCGCTCGGCTGCCCGCAGTTCGTGCGCTGGGGCTTCGCCTCCTCGCGGGCCTACGGCAAGCTGGCGGCGGAGTTGAAGGAATTGTCCGGCATCGATACGGGCTACGCGCCCACGGGCGGGATCATCCCCTGCCTCGGGGAAGCCGAGCTTGAGGCGCGCGCCCAGTTCATCGAAAAGCTCCGGGCTGAAACCGAGGACGGCACGTACCCGGCCTCCGTGCTTTCCCGCAAGGAACTTGAAGGCATGTTGCCCAAGGTCCCCTTCGGCCCGGAAGTTTCCGGAGGGATCTGGTCCGACATGGACGGCTACGTCGATCCCCTGCACCTGATGTTCGCGTTCCGCAAAAGCTTCGTCAGGCTCGGCGGCACGCTGTTCGCCGGGGAACGGGTTTCGGAAGTGAAGCCCTCCGGCAAGGGCTATACCGTCGTCTGCGGAGGCCGGACGCTGGAATGCGGCAAGGCCGTGCTCGCCGCCGGGCTCGGCGTCCGCAAGCTCGCGGCGCAGCTCGGTACGGACATCCCCGTCTTCCCCAACAAGAGCCAGGTGATGCTCCTGGAGCGCATCCCCGCCGATGTCCTCCCCATCCCCCTGCTCGGCATCGCCCGTACCTTCGGGGGCACGGTAATGATCGGCGCGGCCCACGAGAACATGGGCATGGACAGGAGGCTCACCCCAGAAGTGCTCGCCGCCAACGCGCAATGGGCCGTCCGTGTCTGGCCGGAGCTGGAACGCAAGCGCATCCTGCGGTTCTGGACCGGGCTGCGCGTGTGGCCGAAGGACGCCTACCCCATTTACGACCGGATTCCGGGGCACGAGAACGCCTTCGTCTTCGCCATGCACAGCGCGGTGTCCCTTGCCGCCATTCTGGAGCAGGCCCTGCCCGACTATGTCATGGGCAAGCCGCTGCCGCCGGACGGGGCCATCTTCGGGCTGTCCCGGTTCGCCGGAGGCGGCTCGGGATTTCAGGGATCGGCGGCCTCGTCGCCCCATGCCGAGGCTCCGAACAAGTGACCGCCTTCAACTCTTTTTCAAGGAATACGGCTATGTCCGCTTCACAAGCCGCGGCGGGGGACGCCGCTCTGGTCAATGTTACGTTTGAGGGCAAGCCCTGCGCCGTGCCCGCCGGGAAAACCGTGGCGGCGGCGCTTCTTGGGGACGCGCACGCCGGGTATACGAGCATCCATCCTCTGACCGGGGAACGCCGGGCACCCTTCTGCATGATGGGCACCTGTTTCGAATGCCTCGTGGAAATCGACGGCCAGCCCAACCGTCAGGCCTGCCTCACGATTGTCCGTGAGGGCATGGACATCAAACGCCAATACCCCGACAAGGAGCAGGAGCGATGAGCCGCCAGTGGGATGCCCTCGTCATCGGCGCGGGTCCGGCCGGGCTGCGCGCCGCCAGCGTCATAGCCGAATCCGGGCTTGAAGTCGTCCTTGTGGACGAACAGGCTTTTCCCGGCGGCCAGATCTACCGCCATGTCACGGCTCCGGGCGCGGAGGAGCGTTTTGCCGAGGCCGCCGATTACCGCGACGGCACGGAGCTTGTCCGGCGCTTCCGGCGTTCCGGCGCGGAATACCTGCCGGAAACGACGGTCTGGTTCTTGGAACAGGATCGCATCCTGGCCTCCCGTGGTGAGGAAGTCCTCGATCTGCGGGCCAGAAACGTCATCATCGCCGTGGGCGCGATGGAGCGCCCGGTCCCCTTCCGGGGCTGGGCGCTTCCCGGGGTCATGAACGCCGGGGCGGGCGACATCCTCCTCAAGACGGCGGGCCTGCTTCCGGAAACGCCGGTGGTGCTCGCGGGCAGCGGCCCCCTGCTCTACCTTGTGGCGAGCCATCTGATCCGCAAAGGGCACCCCCTCGCCGCCGTGCTGGATCAGACGCCGCCCAGCAACATGCTCAAGGCCGCGCCGCACCTCCCGGCGGGGCTGCTCGGCCTGCCCCTGCTGCTCCGGGGCCTGTCCATGCTCAACGACGTGCGGAAGAGCGGGACGCCCGTGTACCGTGACGTCAGCGGCATCGAGGCGCAGGGTGCGGATCGCCTTGAGCGCGTTTCCTTCTTTTCCAAGGGGACGGCGCACACGCTGGAAGCCGCGACCCTGCTGTACCACGGCGGGGTCATCCCGCGTACGCACATGGCGAACGCGCTGGATCTGCCCCACCATTGGGATGCGCGCCAGCAGTGCTGGACCGTGGCCTGCGACGGCTGCGGCAGGACGGCGCGGGAAGGCGTGTATGTCGCCGGGGACTGCAGCCGCGTACGCGGTGCCGCCGTCGCTGGGATAGCGGGAGAACTGGCGGGTCTGGCCGTGGCGGAGCGGCAGGAAGGCATCGGGCCGGAGGAATTCAGGCGGCGCAGCGCACCCCTGCTGCGTTCCCTTGCCGTACAGACGGCATCCAAGGCTTTTCTGGACGCATGGTTCTCGCCGCGCAAGGATCTGTATGCCGTGCCGGACGACGTAGCCGTGTGCCGCTGCGAGAACGTCAGCGCGGCGGATATCCGGGAAGCCGTCCGCGACGGCCTGACCGACATCAACGAAGTAAAGCTGCGCACGCGGGCGGGCATGGGCAATTGCCAGGGCAGGACCTGCGGCCCGGCTCTGGCGGCCATTGCGGCGGAAACCGCGGGCAGGGCCATACCCGACATGGGGCGCCTGCATGTCCGCTCCCCCCTGCGGCCCGTGCCGCTTTCCGCCCTCCTGCGGCTTCCCGAAACGAAGTAACCCATTCCCGCAACCGTGAATCTCCCTGCTACAAGGACATCCCATGCACATTGTCGACTACTTCGTCATCGCCGGCTATTTCGCGCTGGTCATGTACCTCGGCTATTACTCGATGAAAAAGGTCTCAAGCTTCGACGACTACGCCGTCGCCGGACGCAGTATGCCGCTTCCGATCTTTTTCGCCGCCATCGCCGCCACCTTGTGCGGCGGAGGCGCAACCATCGGGCGTATCTCTTTTATGCATACTACAGGGATCATCGTGTTCTTCGCGCTTACCGGCGTCGTCATCAACCAGATTTTCTCCGGGTTGTTCATCTCCGGGCGCGTCCACAACGCCGGGAAAAATGTCTACAGCCTCGGGGACCTGTATGGGATTTACTATGGGCGTTCCGGTCGCTTGCTTTCCAGTGTGTTCGGATTCCTGTTCTGCGTAGGGGCGTTCGGGGTACAGATCCTGGCGATGGGCGCCATCCTCCAGACCGCCACGGGCATCAGCCTCATCCCCGCCGCGCTGATCGCCTCGATCGTGACGCTGGCCTATACGTGGTCGGGCGGCATCCTCGCCGTAACCCTCACCGACGCCGTGCAGTACGTCATCATCGTCATCGGGGTTACGCTCTGCGCCTATCTCGCCATCGATCACCTCGGCGGGTTCGACGCCATGATGTCGATCCTCTACTCCAACCCGCGCTTTGAGACGAACATGAAGCCCCTGGCCAACTGGTCCCTTGTCCAGTTCCTCGGTCTGTTTTTCAGCTTCCTGCTCGGCGAGTTCTGCGCGCCGTACTACATCCAGCGTTACGCCTCCACCAAGTCCGCCAAGGACAGCAAGAACGGGCTGCTCATTTTCGGCGTGCACTGGATCTTCTTCATGGCCACCACCGCCGCCATCGGCCTGGCGTCCATGGCGATCCAGCCCGACGTGAAGCCCGACCTGGCCTTCACCAACCTTATCCGCGACATCCTGCCTCCCGGCATCACCGGGCTCGTGTTCGGAGCGCTGCTCGCCGCCGTCATGTCCACCGGCGCGGCCATGATCAACACGTCCGCGGTCATCTACACCCGCGACATCTACAACAAGTTCATCAACACGGCCGCTACGCAGGCCCAGCTCCTGCGCCAGTCCCGCCTGTCCACGCTGGTCGTGGGCGGCATCTCCATCGGCGTGGCCATCATCTTCCAGGACGTGTTCGGGCTGATGATCTACATGTTCAAGCTGTGGCCTTCCGCCATCCTTCCCCCCTTGATGTGCGGCCTGCTCTGGGGCAAGATCTCCCCCTACGCGGGCGCTCCAGCCGTCATCGCGGGCGGCTTGAGCTTCTTCCTGTGGAGCGACAAGGTGCTTGGGGAACCCTTCGGCATCCCCGCCAACTTCATCGGCATCGGCATGAACTGCCTCGTACTGTTCTTCGTCCACCAGAAGATGAAGGGCCACAAGCCCGAAGGCCCCTTCCTCCCCGACCTCAACTAACCGCCGGAGGCGTCACCATGTGGCTTCAACTGACGAAATACCTGTTCTATCTGTCTTTCTTCCTGAATATCGTCTGCGGCGTGTGGGTGTTCTTCGGCATCATCCAGTGGCTCAGGGATCTGAACAAGCAGTAGGCCCGCTTCCGCCGGAAAAAGGCCGCAACGCATTCCCATAAAAAGGGGGGGAGAGCTATCTCCCCCCCTTTTTATGGGAGCGCCGGGAGCGGCCCCGGTTTTTGTTCCGGCGTGTGGCTCAGGAACGGGCGTCTTGAGCCGCCTCCAGCCCTCTCAGCAGCATGGCGCGGATAGCGCTCCCGTTTTCGGGCAGATCATAGTCTCCGACGAGCCGCCCCGGATAATGGTAGAGCACGCCGTCCGCTTCGTTCTTTTGCAAAGCCCGGATCAACGCGGCTTCCCCGTGTTCGAGGACAAAGGCGGCGAACGCCCGCACGCGCTGCTTGTTGAACATGGGGTTGTCGCAGGGGAATGCCGGGCACTCCCAGCAGCCGTTGAGCTTTTTTTGTTTGCAGCAGTTGAAGGGCTGGCACCATGACCTGTCCTTGCATCCCTCATTCCTGCACCCCGCGCATGTGGGGTTCTCGCTGCACACGCAGCACGCCAGCCCGCAGAGGGCCATGCCCTTTCCCGCGTCGAAATACGTCCGGTCCGCCCTTTGGAGCAAGGCAGGGCCGCCCTCTTCTGAAGGTTCGAAACCGTATTGTTTCAGCAAAGATACGCGCTCATGGGCATGGGGGACGATGACGCGCAACCCACGGAGCGCATGGGCGGGGATAAGCGTCAGGACGGCAAACCGGAGCGCTTCCTCAAGATAGCTTTCGGAATCGTGTTGTCCGGCAAGCCCGATCCGCATGGTCTTTGCGGAGTCATCCCCTTCGGTTGCGGAGGAGCATTCAAGGGTGCCGACGGCGTTCCCGGTTTCCTTGGAAAGAATGGCGAAGCGGAAGAGCCCCTTTTCCTGAGACTGGGAGCCCGCTTTCCGTCCGCCGCCGTTGATCCCTTCGTGCATCCCTTGACAAGGGCCGCCGCAAGCCCCGGCCTCCGTTACGGCGGCGGAATGTGGCCAATACGTAACCATGCCTTCCGTACAGGACGGGCCTGCCATACGGAAAGACAGGCGAGGGGTTTCGCAGGGGAAGGCTGTTTCATGAGGCTTCATTGGGCGGCTCTCCGTTTGCTGGTGGAGGATGCACGGAAGACGGAAAGAAAAGCCGAGAAAAACGGGGAAAGCGGCCTCCGGGGAAAGGCCATCCGAAAGCTTGGGAGAGGGGGAAACGCTAGAGCTCGGTGATTTGCCCCCCGGTGACGTTCAGCGCCTGCCCGGTCATGTAGGCGGAAGCGTCCGAAACGAGGAACGCGGCGGCAAGGCCCACATCTCGGGGCGTGCCGATGCGTCCGAGCGGGACGGTGGCAATGGCCCGCCGCATGGTTTCCTCGGGCGTGCAGCCTTCGGCGGCGGCTTCGCGGGCGTACCGCTTCACGTTCATATCCGTAAGGAGCTGGCCGGGGCAGAAGGCGTTGGCCCGGATGCCTTCAGCCGCGTACTCGACGGCGAGGCACTTGGTAAACATGATGAGCCCGGCCTTGCTGACCGGATAGGCGCTGCTTTTGGGCAGGCCGGACGCCTCGGCGATCTCCGCAAGGCACATGGGTGCGTCCTTCCGGGTCAGGATCTCCAGAGGCTGTATGGCGCGGGTCAGAATTTGGATGGAAGCCGACATGCTGCCCTCTCTTTTATTCCGTAGTACGGAATACTATTCCGTTTAACGAAATCGTGAGATCACAGTATGTTGTTGTCCTTTTTCCATCAAGCGATTTTTCCGCCGGAAAGCGCCTGTGGCGAAAAAGGGTTGCCCGCAGCGGGCTGATTGAGGGACGCCTCCCGTTTCTGGCTTTCCCCGGTTTGGGCGGACGCGGAACATAGCGGAGGCATTGCCAAAATAAGCCGAACTCCGTATCCCTTTTCAAGGAACATCACGTCAGGCCGCCTTGCGGGGCGGGTTCCTCCCGTAACCGCAGGCGGCCCGCCCCATTCCGTCCTCAACCGTGTATCCGTCCGGCGGTCAGCCGGAGAAGGAGCCTTTCATGGAACTGGAGAGCGCGACCGGGAAACTCAATGCCTACTTTGACGGGCGCCAGCCGGAGATCATGGGCATGATCGAGCGGCTGGTAAACATGGATTCCTTTTCCGAAGACGGGGAGGACGTGAACAAGGTCGGGGAAACCGTTTCCGGCTGGATGCGGGAGGCGGGATTCCATACGGAAAAGATCGCCAAGCCCGCCATCGACCCCGACGAGAGCTGGATGGAGAAGCTCGGCAACGTGTTTTCCGCCCGTACCCACGAGCGGGAAGCCGGGCCGGGCATCGTTTTTCTGGGGCACATGGACACGGTGTTCCCCGCCGGAACGGCGGCGGCCCCTTCCGGGTGGAGGGGGGCCGCGCCTACGGCCCCGGCGTGGCCGACATGAAGGCCGGGGTGGTCGCCAACATGTTCGCCGCCCGCGCCTTGAAGGATCTCGGGCTCATCGACGTTCCCATGACGCTCATGTTCTCGCCCGACGAGGAGCTGGGGGCACCCACGGCTACCCGCGTCTACCGTGAGCGGATCAGCGGGGCGCGCGCCGTCATCTGCGCGGAACCGGGGTTCCCGGACGGCGGCGTGACCACCGAGCGCCGGGGCTCGGGGCATTTCCACATGCGGATTTCGGGGATTTCCGCCCATGCCGGGCGCTGCTACGAAGACGGGGCCTCCGCCATTCTGGAGCTGGCACACAAGATCGTGGCCCTCGACGCCTTTGTCGACGCGCAGGCGCAGACCATCGTCAACACCGGGCTCATCAGCGGCGGGAACTCCGCCAATGCCGTGGCCCCGTGGGCGGACGCCCGCATCCATATCACCTTCAATACGGTCGATGCGGCGGAACGGCTTGTGGAGAACGTCCGGGCCGTGGCGGCACGCACCTTTGTGTCCCGGACCACCACGCGGATCAGCGGCGGCATCCGGTTGCACCCGCTGGAATACACGGCGGACGTGGAAACACTGTTCGGCATGGCGGAACGGGCCTGCGCAGCTATGGGCGGCTACACCATCCGGCGCAACCGGGCGCTCGGGGCGTCCGAAGCCGGATTCACCGCCAGCGTGCTGGGCATCCCCTCCATTTGCAGCATGGGCCCCGAAGGGGCGGAACTCCACTCCCCCAGCGAATACCTGTCGGTGGACACCGTGTTGCCGCGCTGCAAGATGATCGCGCTTACCGCCATTCAGGCCGCCCGGGCGTTTCCCTCCACCCGCGTATAGGTTCGCCCATCCGGGTTACCCCGCTTTCCGGGGAGCAGCCCAAGCTGTCCCATGCGGCGGCAGAGCGTGGCAAGGCTGATGCCCGGTTCGCTCGCCGCCGCCTTTTTCCCTTCCGTGTGCCGCCGCTTTCAGGATGGAAGCCTTGAGGCGGAGCATCGCTTCGCTTTCCCCGGTGATGCCGGGGAAACGGCTGCCGCAGGGGTGCTCCGGCAGGGCTTCCACCCTGCGCGCCCGCGTCCGCGCGAACCCGGACACCCGGCTGATCGGCTCGCCTTCTCAGCCTTCATGAGCAATTCCATGCGCCGGTCGTCCGTGAACGCCACAATCTGCTCCACGACCGCTACATTCCCGCCCTCGGGCACCGGGCCGGTGAAATTCGCCATATCCGTGCAGTCCCCCCGGCCCGGTGCGTGCCTGTCCCGCCGACGCAATAGCCGGCGCTCATGAGCACGATTTCCACATCCAGCAGCTCGGCCAGCGGCGGCAGGCAGTTCCGCACCGCGCTCCAGCGGGCGAGGATCGGTGAATCCGGGGGCAACGGGGATTCAAGGGGCGCATCGATCCAGTGCGGGATCGAAGTGGAGGCCGTGCGCATACGCTTTTCTCCCAAAAGGCGATCTTGAGAAAACGTCGTTTCTCATTTCTTACATTTTTCTCATCCGTATGAGAAAAAGACGGGCGTGAAATGCGAAAAAAGCAGCCGCACCTTTTTTGCCCTTGGAAAACGGCAGGGTAGCGCCCTCAGCGGGTTGGAACGCTTCTTGAAAAGCGGGAGGCATATTGTTTCGCGCCATTTGGAGGAATCATGGATCTGTATGCTTTTTTTCAGAGTGAAGTAAAGCCCACCATCGGCTGCACCGAGCCGGGGGCCGTTGCCTATGCCGCCGCCGTCGCCGCCCGCCACCTTCCCACGCAGCCGGAAGGCATCCGGCTGGAGATGTCCGTAGCCATCTATAAGAACGGGCGTTCCGTGGGCATCCCGGGGACGAACGGTCTGCGGGGGCTGACGCTGGCGTGCGTGCTCGGCGCGCTCGGCGGCAATCCCGACAAGGGGCTGATGGCGCTTGAGGACATCCCGGCGGACACTGTGGAACAGGCGCAGGCCTTCATTGATGCCGGAAAAATGGCGGAAGAGGTCGTACAGGGCACGCCTTCCATGTGGGCGCGGGTGACGCTTTCGGGCGGCGGGCATACCGTCTCCTGCACGGTGGCCCGCAAGCACGACCATGTCGAACGGCTTGTGGCGGACGGGGCGGTCCTCGTCGATCAGCCGCTGGAAGCGCAAAGCGGCGGCACGGACTGGACGGATGAGCTTACGGCCATGCATTTTGAGGAGCTGTGGAACCTCGCGCTCGGCATCGACGACGCCATCGTGCGGCAGATGCTCGAAGGCGCGCGGATGAACATGGCGATCCTCGACCATGCCGGGACGGAGCAGGCGGGCATCGGAAGCGCCCTTGCGAAGCACAACGGGCACGGCTCGCTGTCGGACAAGATCAAGGAAGTCGCCGGAGCCGCGTCGGATCTGCGGATGAGCGGCGGTGACGTGGCGGTCATGAGCAGCGCGGGTTCGGGGAACCACGGCATCGTGGCGGTCATCCCCGTGGCCATGACGGCCCGCGAGCTTGG
>ENA-ORRL01001375-ORRL01001375.1-human-gut-metagenome-genome-assembly--contig:-NODE-1375-length-18793-cov-3.996478_pt1 | contig 18793 bp, 14 predicted proteins | sample MGYA00242175_ERZ509134 | MGnify/ENA primary metagenome ERZ509134 (study PRJEB26280, sample SAMEA2338660) | human gut metagenome | biome: human gut; feature: human-associated habitat; material: faeces... | reverse complement strand
GCTCTTCCAAAAGAGGTTTTGTCCCTACACATACGATGACACTATCTGCGCTTAAAAGACTCTGCCCCTCTGAAGTAGAGATCATGATTCCCGTGTCGAAAATTTCTGTACAAGTTGCGTTGGTCCAGGATTCGACATTGCATTTCTCCATTTCAACTAAAATTGCCATTCGTTCTGTCAGTTCAGCGTTTGCCGCCATAAACTCTCCCATTTCAACAACTTTGACTGTGCGGCCTAATCCCGCTAAATGGATTGACAATTCACAGCCTACCAGGCCGCCGCCAATAATCACTACATTTTTGCCAAGTACTTCTTCATGTCCAAAGACATCGAAGGACATGATTGCCTTCTCCACTCCAGGAATGCGAGGTACAATTTGCTGTGCCCCTACAGCCACAATGACTGCATCAGGATCTTCTTCCAGGACAAGTTCTCTCGTGGCTCTTGTATTCATTCGAATATCAATGTTTGGGTGCTTCCTGACCTGACGTGCCATATACTCATGGTAATGCTTCATATCCTGCTTAAACCACATGACATCTGATAATAGGGTTTGTCCGCCAAGTTGGCCGGTTTTTTCAAATAGAACCACCTTATGGCCGCGGTCAGCTGCGCTCAAGGCAGCCTGCATTCCTGAAATTCCTCCGCCAATGACAAAAATGCGCTTTACACGTTCTGCTGGCGGAAAACGCTTTTTCGAGGCACCTTGGCAGGCTAACGGATTGACAACACAACCTCGATCAAAGGTTGTTTCTGCTGCCATTGTAAGCTCATTTTTTTTACTAGTCAATGAATTTCTTCTTCCGTGATCCATACAGTAGCAGCACCGCAGGCAAGGACGAATATCGTCCTCCCGGTCCTCTCTGATCTTTCGAACAAAATCGTTATCGGCTAATGCCTGGCGTCCCATGATAATATAATCTGCTTTTCCTTCCGCAATAATTTCTTCTGCGAGTGCTGCAGTATTGATTGCGCCTAAAGTACCAATTGGAATTTTAATTCCCGGGGTGTTTTTTACGATCCGACTATACTCCGTTTTGTCGCCATACGGCGAAAAATGTGTGCTCCCGCACCTAGCACGTGCAGTAGCTTCAATACGGTTTCCAGAATATACATGCGCCATATCAATGTACTCTTGGAACAAAAGGATCTGCTGGGCTGCATCTTCGGGCGTAATACCCCAAGAGCCGTTGATCGGCTTGCTCAAGCCATCCCAAGCATTCATTCTTACATCAATAATCAGATCGTCCCCCACTGCCTCGCGAATCGCCTTGAGAATCTGCATAGGGAATCTGCAGCGATTTTCCAGTGATCCGCCGTACTTATCGGTCCGTAAGTTCAAAACAGGAGACAGGAAATGATGAATCATCCAACCATTTCCAAAATGCAGCAAGAGTCCATCAAAATTTGCCCGCCGTGCGAGACGTGCGAAGTTGGCATACATTTCAATATAGTGCTGCATGTCATCCTCTGTCATCGCACGGACTTGTCTCCCATTGTAAATAAAATCAATCGGTCCTAGCGGTGTATACTTAGACGAGACAATCGCTGGACCGGCATTTTCAATTTCTGCAAATGTAAGGGCATTGTACGCATGCATGGAGCGCTGCAGAAGTTGAAAATTCATGAAGGTAAGATGTTCTTCGTTGAGATCAAAGCTTCCAGGATGACTTGCTCCCGCGGGAATCTCCATCGGCAAGCAAACCGAAGCGAAATCACCTCTTGCAAAGTTCGTATAAAAATCAATCCCGTAATTATTAATTCGTCCGTCCGAATCGGCCCCGCCGCCAGTGGGCCCGGAACCCATTGGACCAACGCAGAAACGATTTTTAAATGTTACCCGTTTTTTTCCTACAACCAGGGGTGTAAACAGATGCGGATACTTTTCAAGATATACTGGTTTCATATCATTCGATCCCCTCTTCAAAAAGTTAATACAGGTGACATCTTACCTTGCGGCCATCTGCAAGTTCATTGATGTCTGGAACTTGCTTCCAACATTGTTCGCTTGCCTGCGGGCACCGATTTGCGAATGGACAACACACATCAATCAGTGAAGTGTCAATGCTGTTTTTGGCACCGTATGAAACGGTCAATTTTTTTGCCCGATCCACATCTGGATCAATACTTGGCGTAGCACGAATCAGCATCTGTGTGTACGGATGGAGCGGCTGTTCAAACAAATCTTTTTTTCCTGCTTCTTCCACAATATATCCTAGATACATCACGATAATGCGATCTGAGATATGTTTCACCACACTTAAATCATGGGAAATAAATAAATAGGACATTCCATAGCGATCTTGTATCCGTTCCAGATTGTTGATAATCTGCGCTTGTACAGAAACATCCAGAGCCGAGACCGGTTCATCACAAATGATTAGCTTAGGCTGCAGACAAATCGCGCGCGCAATGCCAATTCTCTGGCGTTGTCCACCGCTGAACTCATGTGGATACCGTTTCCTCTGTTCTGCAGAAAGTCCCGAATCAGAAAATATTTTTTGAATATATGCCTCGCGTTGCTGGGCAGATAAATACAGCTTATGAATGTCTAACGCTTCAGAAATCGCTTCTTCTGCCGTACGCCGCGGATCTAGAGAGGCATAGGCGTCCTGAAAGATCATTTGAATATTTCGCTTCATTTCCAAGCGGCTGGCTTTGTTGACGGTAATACGAGAAACATCCTCACCCTGGTAATAAATTTTTCCGCTGGTTGGTTTGAGCAGATCTACAATCATACGACCAGTTGTAGATTTTCCGCATCCACTTTCCCCAACCAGTCCCAGTGTTTCTCCTTCCTGAATGTGAAATGAGACATCGTTTACCGCTTTATGTATCGTTTTCGTCTTCTTAACAAAACCACTTTCCTTTTCAAAGTATTTCTTCAGATGCTCAACACGAAGAATCTCCTTCATCCTACATTCCCCCTCTCGGCGGAATAATTTTGGTATCTCCAGCAACGCACCATATGGCCATCGCCGACATCATAGAGGTCAGGACACTCCTTCTGACATTGCTCACAGGCATATTGACAGCGATTGCTGAAACTGCACCCTGACGGTAAATTTAATAAGCTCGGCACGGATCCAGGGATGGTATTCAAGGTCTCCTGTTCCACGTCAATCCTTGGGATTGCCTGAATTAGTGCTTTTGTATATGGATGCATAGGATTTTTCATAATTTCTCGGGTAGCGGCATATTCTTGTATTCGCCCACAGTACATGACTGCAGTATTGTCCGAAATCTCGTTAATAACCCCCATGTCATGGGTGATAAAAATAACTCCCATGTTAAGGCGATCTCTTAATTCTCGAATTAGCGCTAAAATCTGCTGTTGAATGGTCACATCCAATGCAGTGGTCGGCTCATCTGCAATCAGAAGAGAAGAATTTGTCTCCAGCGCCATGGCAATCATCACACGCTGCCTCATTCCGCCGCTCAAATGGTGGGGATAGCGTTTTAGAATTTCTTCTGGATCTGAAATCTTTACCAAGTCGAGATATTTACATGCAATTTTTTCCGCTTCGCTTCGGCTGACTTTTAAATGAAGCATCACACCTTCTACTAGTTGCCGGCCAATGGTTAAAGACGGATTCAAGGATGTCATGGGCTCTTGGAAAATCATTGTAATATCTTTTCCGCGAACTTGTTGAATCGCATTTTTAGAGCCCAGAAGGTCTTTCCCTTTAAAATATATTTTTCCGCCAACAATTTGTCCAGGTTTCGGAACGATCTGTAGAATTGATTTTACCGCCACACTCTTTCCGCTTCCCGACTCACCAATTAGGCCCAAAATTTCGCCCTGCTTCAACGTAAAGCTTACACCATCGACCGCTTTTCCGACGCCCGCCTTATTGATAAAATAAGTCCTTAAATCCTTTACTTCAAGGAGAAAATCTTCTGCGCTTTGCGAGCAGTCTCTATTCCGCGTCTTATCGTTTAATTTCGACATAAAACGACCACCTTAATAATTCTTAATGTCCAAAGCGTCGCGCAGACCATCTCCAAGCAAATTAAATCCCAGCACGGTGATTGCAATAGCAAGGCCGGGATAGGTTGCAAGATGTGGCGCTGTCATCAAATAGGTTCGTGCATCACTTAGCATTGCGCCCCACTCAGCACTCAACGGGTCTGCTCCAACTCCTAAAAAGCCAAGTCCAGAAACAATCAGCAATGACTGCCCAAACGACAAAGAAGCTTGAATAATAATTGGTGCAATCCCGTTTGGAAGAATATGCAGGAATAAAATTTTCCCTTGACTTTGTCCTAATACCTCTGCTGCGGCTACATACTCATTGCTTTTAATCTGAATGACAGAACTTCGTACAATTCGAGCAAACCGTGGAATTTGTGCCAGACTTACAGCAATGATAGCGCTTTTAAGTCCAGACCCCAGAACAGAAACAAAAATAAGGGCCAATAAAATTGCGGGAAAAGCCATTAGACTATCAATGATTCGCATCAAAATTGTCTCAATCCAACCACCAAAATAGCCGGCCAAAATACCGATGATAATACCTATACCGCCACCCAGGACAAGAACACAAAAGCCGATCAATAAAGAGGTACGGGATCCATATACCACACCACTGAAAATATCACGTCCCAACGCATCGGTTCCAAATAGGTGATTACCGTCCGGCGGTGCTTTGGTGTTCATAAGATCTTGCACACTGTAATCATAGGTTGCAATCCATGGGGCAAATATAGCACATATCAAAAAGAGCAAGATAAAAATGCTGCCCAATACTGCTAATTTGTTGCTAAAAAGTCTTCGTAGCGTTTTCATAGCAATTCCTTTCTTACCCTTCACTTCGAAGTTTTGGATTTAGAACAAAATAAGCCAAGTCAACTAAAAAGTTTACAAGAATAAAGACGGCCACCAGTACAAGCAGAGATGCCTGAATCGCCGGATAGTCACGAGACTGAATTGCATCCACCAGATATCTTCCTAACCCTGGATAAACGAATACAGTCTCGGTTAAAACCGACCCTCCCATCAAATAACCAAACTGCATACCAATTGTCGTAATGATCGGAATCATTGCATTTTTTAACGCATGGACCAAATATATGGACGTTTTTTTCAATCCCTTGGCTACTGCGGTAACAATATAGTCTTCATTTAAAACCTCTAACATACTAGAACGTGTCATGCGAGTAATAACAGCAAGTGAATTTAGTCCGATACAAATACTGGGAAGAACATAAGCGGACCAAGTTTCGTTTCCGGTTACAGGGAAAATTCCGAGCTGAATGGAAAATACCATAACCAAAAGCATTCCAACCCAATACACCGGCATAGAGATTCCGACAATTGCAATCAGCATAGAGAGCACGTCAATAATTGTGTTGTGAAGCAGTGCGGACAATATCCCCAAGAAAATTCCCACAGTGATTGCAAATACTGCACCACATAGAGATAATTGTAGGGTGTTTATAAATTTCGTCGTCAGTGTCTGCAAAATAGGTTCGCCTGTCGAAAGAGATGTCCCAAAATCTCCCTGAAACACTCCTAGAAGCCAGTCAAAATATTGGACTGGCAGCGGCCTGTCCAAGCCCATGTTTTTCCGGACCATCTCGACTGTAGAGGCAGAAGCTCCAGTGCCAGCATAAATTTCAGCGGGATCACCTGGAATCCAATGGATGATGAGAAAAATAACCACGCTCATGACAAATAGAACAATGATTGTCGATAAAAGCCTTTTCAGCACATATTTCATAATCATCAACCTTTTATCTTGAAATACACGATTTGTAAAAAGGGGCGGCCAGTCCCAGCGTACCTGGCGGCCGTCCCTTTTTTAGTGCCAATATCGTTGTTCAGCTTATTTTTACATTGGTAAAGCGCACTACATCTGTGTAGGTAATCTCAATATCACTAAGTTTAGAGTTGTAGACGGCACACTCATTATAAACGGTAATTGGCACCCACACCGCATCCTCCATGATCAACTCCTGCATCCTGGAATACATCTCCAGTTGCTCACTCTCGTCCATTGTCTTCAGAACGTTGTTCTTCAGCATATCATATTCTTCGTTTTCAAAGAACATGGTGTTCCAACCTGTGGGCGGGAAATTTTCTTTCGCAAACACAACGTTCAGAACCTGGCTAGCTTCACCAGTACCGGATTCCCAACCCATCCACCACATATCTACCGTATTACTCTCGGCAGGAGCCTTTACTTTCTCTACAAATGTGGCCCAATCGTTTACTTCCACACTCGCGTTAATGCCGACTTCTTTCAGCATCTGGGCAATCGCCATGCAACACTCTTTGTCCTTATAGTAGCGCCCATCGGGAGACTGAATCACCAGTGAAAGCTCCCCCTCTTCATATCCGGCTTCCTTCAAGAGCTCTTTGGACCGCTCAGGGTCATAGCTATATAGCTCAGTATCCGCATAACCAAAGGTTAAAGGGGCAATTACGGAGTGTGCAACACTACCGCGGTCCCCCAGAATGCCTGTGACGATGGCTTCTTTGTCAATGGCATATTCAATCGCCTGACGAACCAGAATATTATCCAGCCCAGGGCGACGGCTGTTCATGGCCAAATGACCGACTCGATTGCTGCTTCCATACATGATTTCATAGTCCGAATTATTTTCAAAATACTCTAGGTCCTCATCGGTAATACCTGTGATGAGATCCGCCTCGCCGCCGCGGAGCATATTGACTCGTGTTGCCACCTCAGTTACGGTGATAAACTTCAATTCCGTAATGTCCGGCAGCTCACCCCAGTAGTCATCGAATCGCTCCAACGTGACAGATTCGTTCGCTGTGCTCTCCTTAAACTTATACGGGCCAGTACCGACCGGATTCTTCGCAATCTCTTCATTGGAACGCTCCAGAGATTTCGCGCTCATAATGTAGCTGCCGTCATAAGCAATAATATGAATAAAATTTGACTGGGGCTCAGCGGTTACCATTTCGACCGTATAATCATCAATGACATTGACTTCAATCAGATTTTCATAGTAATAGGCACGGGTGCTTTCGGGATTTGTTTTGAACCGGTCAAATGTTGCTTTTACATCATTTGCGGTAAGTGTCTCGCCATCGTGAAATTTAACGCCCTCCCGAAGATGGAATGTCCAGACCGTATTGCTCTCATCAACGCTCCAATCGGTGGCCAGCACGGGCTGAAGATTTCCTTCCCCGTCAATTCTCGCCAACGCCTCGAAGATATTCTGACGTACTGTATTGGCCGCAGTACCACCAGCATTTACCTGGGGATCAAGGGTGATGATCTCCGCTGTAACAGTCATTACAACCTTATTAGAAGACGTCTGGTCGCCCTGTTCGGGACTTTCTGCAGATCCTGTACTGCCCTGACAAGCGGTTAGCTGGAAGATCATCGCCAGTGCTAAGAGTGCAGTCCAAAGTTTTTTCATTGTGTACCCTCCTCCTATTTTGTGTTTGGAATTTGAAGTGCTTTCGGCGACCATTTTTCGGTGCGAGAATCTAAAATCTAAGCAGTATTTGCTCCCCTCCCGTATTATACTCTGCAGATTGTCCGCAAGTAAAATGTGAAATATTTCCTGAATTCTTGACGTTTACTGTGTGTACTCCGTGCGAAGATAATCATATAGCTCTTCCATATAGGCATCTAAGCTGCTTATTGTAACATATTCCCTTTCTGTATGAAAATCGACACCATCTGGCCCAAACAGTACGGTTGGGATTTGCAATTCATGGTACAAGATATTTCCGTCGCTTACGCTTTGGTTAATTTTAAACTGCGGCTCTCTGTGAAACCGATTTTTTAAAAAAAGGCGCAGTTTTTCAACATCTGATTGGTTGTCCGGGAGCAGATAGGCTGGATAATTGGGAATCTCCCGATGAATTTCCAATTTACCGCGGCCAACCTTTGCGCTGTAGATTTGTTCCACATCGAGGATAAAATCTTCGATGCGCTCACAGGGAAGCAGTTGCTTATTCATCCAACATGTACATTGGTCTGGGATGGTCAGAGAATACCCCCCATAAGCACTTTCAATCCTAAGGCTGCACAACGATCCACATTTCCCTGCCCTGTACTTAGGCCAGTACGTTTTCTGCAGCTCAGCAAGCAATTCTGCCATACAGTCAATGGCGTTAATTCCGCTTTCAGGATGGGAAGCGTGCCCCTCCCGCCCCTTAATATTGAGAGAGAGTAATGCCTTCCCCGCTGCCCCAATCACCACATTGGAATAGTGAGGCTCACCCATAATAAAAAATGTGTCCTGCGATTTTTCTTTATTCTTCCTCATGAAATCTACATAAGCATGTGCACCGATTGAGTATCGCTCTTCATCCGCCAGTCCTACAAATTCAATCTCTGCATTCAACTTAATATGTTGATCCCGTATTCGTTTGAGCACTGTTAATTGTGCGGCAAGCCCTCCTTTCATATCGGCTGCACCAAGCCCATGGAGCTCATCTCCTCTTTGCGTAAGTTTGTATGGATCTGTGGGCCACTGAGTTCCAGGAGAAACGGTATCTATGTGTCCTCCCAGCATGAGCTTTCGACGGTTTGCAGTTTCTGTCCTCCACCGGCCTACTATGTTATAGCTCTCTCCGGAGATGTGTTGTAATCGAGTTTCCATCCCAAGCTCATCTTTTAAATACTGCTGGATAAAAATCGCCAATTGTTTCTCCTTTTGGGACTCGCTTGGAATTCCTACCATTTGACGCAGCAAATCAACGCATTCTGCGCGGATCATGACTCACCTCCTATAAATCTAACATAACAGGATTTTCCTAAATATAGGTAGAATATCAACTCTGTAGCAGATTTTCATACAATGCCGCAACCTGACTAATCGTATATAGGGCATCGCAAATTCGATTTTTATTTCTGATGAGCTGCGTATGGATCATTCCATACTCCAAGCTACTTGGCTCTAATACCACCAGCCGCTCCAGGTCCGCCAGAAGGGGAACCGGATACGATAATTTTGTATAACCATAGCTATCTTGCGAATATTTATCAGCACAAGTCATTGTGATATTGGTAACTTCTCGCGATACAAACTTAACAAAGCAATTAAACTCCTCTTCTTTCCCTTCTAATCCATTCTCTTTCAAACTTTGAACCCGCAAAATTCGCTGATTTGCCTCCTTGAGATTGGCTTGCAAATCTGTAAAATCAAAATGGTTTGAAAATCGCTCGGACAATTTCTCTACTTTCTCTTGAAATTCCAACATTTTTCGAGAGAAATCGTATGGAAGAATTTTCACAGTAGCCAGATCATACAACACCTGTAAGGTGACTTTTGTATCTTCTACCAGTGCAATAGAATCACATTTATCAATACCATCTTCTTTTGTATGATTCCACCAACCCAATGTGGCGCCGTGAGCTTTTTCCATATATTCTTTCGTAAAAGATTTACGCTGAGTGATTGAAGGAACACCAATCCCCATAAAGCTTTGGTCTCCGATTTTCTTCAAAGCCATAGCGCGCAGTTCTAAATCCGGCAAGACTTTCTTGGCATTATCCGATGCAAATTTCAACAACTCCTCAGAAGCCTTTATTTCAAAGAGTTCAGTTTCTCTAACTCCTGTAGAATCAATATGCATATAACCGACACAGTACTTGTTAATCTTATCCCAATAGTGATCGACGAACCACGTGGAGCCTGCCGCTTCCGCAATCTCATGTCCGTTCCAAAATACAAAATAGATGTCTCGATTTAACTCAGCACGGTGTTCGCTCAAAATTCGGCAAACTTCAAGTGTAGTTGCATTTCCGGTGGCGTTGCAGGTCACACCAGGACACCAGGCATCTAAATGTGAACATACCAGCAAAAAATCTTGGCTCGTTCCGTTTCCGCGCAGAATGCCGGTTGGCTGATGGACTTTGCTCCAAGTACGGTCTGCAATAGCAGTCACTTTTAACCGGACAGTCTTGCCTTCCAAGCAAAGCTGTTTTAGCCAAAGTCCGTCTGTGCGTGTAATTCCAACACCTACTAAGTCAGGAATACAGGAGAAATTCTGCTCTGTTGGATTTCCCCATACGCCTTTTAACCCTCGGTGACAGATCACCCGCTCATCATTTCCCCAGTTCATACACATAATTCCGGTTGCGCCGTGTTCATAGGCTATACGCGCTTTCTCCGGAACAGGCGGTGCATAGGAAACTTCCACTAACACCATTTTCCCGGTTACATTCAGACCCTCATATGAGCGATCTGAGCCATCTCCTACATAAACTAATTCAAACTCTTCGCCTTCTGGTTTTGTAGCTCGAATATGAGCACATGGGAGACTATCAATCTCTTTCTCCGGATCTAATACACTGACTTTAGAATACATAGGTGTGCTGTTATATGTATAGAATTCTTGATTTTCTACCTCTAACCCATACTCTTTCATTCGTGCTGTGATATAACGAGATGCGTCGGCTTCACATTGGCTTCCGGCCAGTCGATAGGGGAAATGTTTTGTCATATAGGAGATTGTCTCCGTCATGTTTTCTTTTTTGACTTCGGATAGCATGGCTACTCACCTCATTATATTGGTTCTCTTGGGTGCTTGGTCACCCACTTGATAATTGTATTCTATCCTTCAAATTACAAAAAGTCAAGATAAATATTCGGAATATTAATTGCATATAATTTATGAAAAAATCATATCATATCATTAGATCTAATATTTAAATAGTACAAACACTCATGCAAACAAGCATCTCAGCCCAAACAACAGATAGAAAAGCAGGGTCAAGAATACGAACTGAAAATTCTTTTTTCAGTTCGTCCCCGTATCCCGCCAAACCAAGGCATCCTAAAATTATTGTGTCAGATTTGTCTTGCTCAATGGCAAAACGACAAAGCGTTCGTAACCGCTGGATGGTTACCTCTTTATCTTCTCTTAGCTGGATAACTGGAAGATCCAGAGCCCGAACATTAGCCATTTTTAAACGACAGATCGGATCTTTATCTAACCGATGTAAGGTCCTGGCAACATTTTTTTGCGTTGTCGTTATAACAGTAAATCGATTAGAAATCATATGCGCCATGAGCAGTGATATTTCACCAGGGCCAATTACAGGGATCGAGGTAATTTCACGCAAAGCGTCTACAGCAACATCACTAAAGCAATACACAATAATGGCATCATATCCATCAGCTTCCGCTTTTTGTGCGGCCTGGATTAGATATGGTCCCGCCAAAACTTCATCTGTTACAGATTCAATAGATTTTGGGCCGTCTGAAATACAGTCTACCGAAATTTCTACCTCTGGAGGCGTGTGTTTAGATAACATTTTTTGCCGTGAATTTAATGTTGCACGATCCATTCCCGAATTTGGAATAATCACTTTTATTTTCATATGCTGCTTCCTCATAGTTATACTCCCATTATAATCTCATAATGATAAATATGGTTTTATATATGCCATGTAATATATCTGCGCACCTGATTTTACAGTTGCTAAGCTATTTGGTCATTTGGTCACCCAACAAGAGGATTTCGTCTCCTCCTTTTTGAAGTACGTATTTCCTGACTTACTATTTTAAATAATCAATGGATGCTTGAATGTGTTTAAACATTTTTTCCTTCGCCTTGTTCACATCCCTTTTTTCTAAAGCATCAAGAATTTCCCTATGCTCTTTAGTTTCCTGTTCAATATTATGCATATCCAAAACATCATGCGATGTACTATGCATCATTTCTAAGATCGTATTTAGCACAATATCCAATGTCTGCTCCATAAACAGACTACCTGTTATTTTTGCATATAAGCGATGTATATCGAATTCTCCAATTGTAGAATTTGTTTCATGGAACTTTTTGACCATTTTTTGATATTCTTTCTCAAGTTCAGCAAAATCTTCATCCGTTGCGTTCCGAACAATCAATTCCATTGCTTTTTCTTCTAAAACCTGCCGAACTTCATATGCCTCACGTAGCGAATAGCGTTCTAAATTTTTAGACAGTTGCCTATATTTATCGCCTTGTTCTTGTACTTTTGGAACGGAACGAAGAAACCGCCCTCGCCCTTGTTTTGATAAAATAATTCCTCGCTGTTCCAATACATGAAATGCCTCCCGCAATACATTGCGACTGACACCCAGGCGCTCAATCAACTCACGTTCAGACGGAAGCTGTGCCCCAGGCTGGATCTGTTGTTCATCAATAATATTATATAGTGCATTCACAACTTCTTGATAGAGGAGAGGGCGAGTAATTCTTGTTGAATAATTCATTTTTTCTATACTTCCTTAACTGATTTTGCACTTATTGTAGTTGAATATGATAAAAATGTCAAGAAAATTCTTGGCAAATCAAGCGTTTTGTACATGGATTTGATAAGGTAGAATAAGGGACCTGTTGACAAAGATAAAATATAGGCTGAGAAATCATATTCTCAGCCCACATTTTATCCATATATATTGCAGAAAAGATGGCCTTAGCCATTCTCTTGAGGTTTAATGCCATGGCAGACATGAGGCATTCCTCAGTTGCCGCGAGAATGCCTCGTTTTCTAATTTTTAAAAGGTTATGCTCTCTTTTCATAGCCGCAAAGCTGCCTTCGGCCCATATTTTCCGTTTTCTCATCATACACAGGTATTCCGGAGTATTGACCCTTAAATGCCCTCTGTAAAACGCGGGATAGCAGCTGCTGGCCAAAATTCTTCTGCGCACCCCGGTCGTATCAAAACAAGTCTTACGGGAAGTGCATTTCTGGCAGACATCGCCCTGTACCTGGTAACAACGAAGATATTTCCCTGTGGACTTATTGCAGTTCAGACGGTGATATACAAGAGATTGTCCCATTGGGCAAATAAATGTATCCTGTTGCGGATCATATAAAAATCCATATTTACTTGGGTCATTGGGAAAACGGATGGCGGGAATATAACCGGTAATTCCCAATAGTTCCAATCCCCTGTGAACAGCACCAGTGTCATACCCTCTGTCCAAAGCAACTTTCTCCATAGACAGGCCCAACTGCTTTTTCTGCCGTTCCAGATGCCGCAAAACCAAGAGGCTTTCTTTTTCATTTGCCGGGAATACATCGACTGCTGTAACAATCCCATGTTTGCAATCTACGGTCGCTTCCATGAGGTATCCCACACCTCGTTTGCTCCCGTGGTGGATATAGCCGCACTCAGAATCTGTTGTGCTTGTTGTAATCTTCTTTGTGACCATGCGGGTTGGGGGCTTCTTGAACCCTGGCTGTGATGCAAGTTCTTGATCCAAATCGTCAAGATAGCTCAGCATACTCTGCTCGACTTCTACCTCTACGTCAATCCAGCTGTTGCGGGAGACTTCAGCGGGGATATAGCTGCCATCCGAGGCCATTTCTTTGCCATCTATCAGCTTCTGCTCTATGCAGCGGCGAACAATTTCAAGGAAAGCCTTCTGGAAAAAGCCGCTTTCATTCCATTTACGAACTCTTGTTTTGCTGAACGTAGAATGATCTGGTATCTTCTCTCCGAGCTCGAAACCGCAAAACCAGCGATACGCAATATTTAACTGGACCTCTTGGACAAGCCGACGCTCTGACTTGATACCGTATAGGTATCCCACCAGCAGCATTTTAAACATACTGACAGGATCGACAGATGGACGGCCATTCGCAGGATAATACGGTGCTGCAAGGTCATAGATAAAATCAAATGAAACCAGCTGATTGATTTGCCGGAGCAAATGATTTCCTGGGATCAATTCCTCTATGTCCAGTATCAACATGCTCATTTGACCGCTTTGCCGTCCCATCATCCTTACATCCCCCCCTTATTTCAATTATACCATAGGGTTGGAGTTTTGGGGGAACTTTGTCAACAGGTCCAGTGTTTTTCACAAAATGGTTTGCAGGCCCTGGCATGAGTAAAGTCAGCCAGCAATGGAGGCATCCTCAAGGGTGGCCTCATCAGCGCCATGAACTTTTTTACATGCCGGGGAATTTATTTTCTCTGGCACTGTTTTCCCAACAGCTGTATTTGTCAAAAACGTTCGATATCTGCAAATAGTTATCCTTTTTGCGATGTTGGATTCTTATGTTTCGTCAAAGAGACTGCCCCCAATAAATTCTCGGATCAAGGAAGTTTGAGGTACCATATCCGCAGGATAGGTGAGAAAGTAACTCAAAAATTTCAGCAGGCGTTTGGCCTCTGCATATTCTGGCCGCTCCTTCGGAATGTTAAAGAGCAGCGGCTCTACATAGGGTTTGAGCACGGCAGTTTCATAGAGCAAAGCCGAGTTGAAAATTATGTCCGCGCTGTCCTGATAAGGGAAGATATTTTTTTCTTCTCCCCGCCGGACAGAAGGCCATATGCGGATGGTTGCCTCAGCGCTGTATCCGCGGGTTCTGGCATCCCGTGCAATCCGGCGCAGGAGCCGTGCGTCATTTGTCGGAATCCGGTTGTGATCGTCTACATTAAGGACCGTCAGACAGCTGATATAGATTTTGAATTTGCTCTCCCGGGGCAGGGAGTAAGAAAAGGCGTCGTTGAGGCAGTGTATTCCCTCAATCACCAGGACATCCTGCGGCCCCAGCGTCAGGATATTTCCATTATACTCTCGAATGCCCTTTTTGAAATTGAATTGGGGAAGTTCAACTGTTTCTCCGTTCAGCAGTTGATACATATCCCGGTTGAACTGCTCCACGTCCATTGCGCCAAGGCTTTCAAAATCAAACTGACCGTCTTTGTCACGCGGGGTTTCCGAGCGATTTTTGAAGTAGTTATCGGTAGAAATGGTATGGGGGTGCAGTCCGCAGGCGGTAAGCTGGGTGGACAGGCGGTGCGAAAATGTTGTCTTGCCGGACGACGAAGGGCCGGCGATCATAACAAAACGGGTGCCTTGGCGGTTGGCTATGGTCTCTGCGATGTCGCCAATCCGTTTTTCCATCAGGGCCTCTGCGGCCAAAATGAGCGGCGCAGATTCTCCGCGGCAGATGGTATCATTCAAATCCGCGACATTGGAAATGTTCAGAGACTTGGACCTCTGATCGCTGTTATACAGAGCTCGGAAAACCTTTAGAGACGGCTGAAACGGGGCCAGCTGCGTGGGGGCGGAGGGGTCTGGAAGGCGAAGAACAAAGCCGCAGTCGAACAGCTCTAATTTAAAACATTTTATATACCCGGTATCAGGCACCATGTATCCGTAAAAATAATCGGAAAAATCCTCCAATTCGTAGTAGTTGACACGGGAACTCATCCGAAAACTGAGCAGCTTCGCCTTATCATAAAACTTCCGTTTCTGAAACAACGCAATCGCGTCGTCGGTGGAAACGGAATGCTTTTGAATCCGGATCGCCTGGCTGGACAAATCTTTCATGTGGCGCTCCACCTGATCCAGCAGCGCCTGATCCAGCCGGAAATCTCCGCTGGCAAGAATAAACAGCGCATGGCTCAGGGAGTATTCCACAGAAATACGCGCAATGTGTTCTTTCCCCACAATGTCATAAAAGGATTTCAGCATCAAAAAGATAGCGCTCCGCTCGTAAGTCTGCATTCCGGGCTTGTCCTGAATGGTCAGCATTTTTAAGGTGCAGTCCCGGTCTAAGGTCTTGCAGAGTTCACACAGCTTTCCATCCCGCTCAACCAGCAAAATATCGCTTGCATATTGAGCTTGAACGTCTTCCGCAATTTTGCGGAATGTTGTGCCGGCGGGATAAGAATACCGGACACCGCCAATTGTAACAAAATACATTTGCTCCATATCTGGCTCCTTTCTGGACCTATCAATCACGTTACAGCCTAGGCCATGTTTGAAAAATGTCAATATGCCCAAACGGCGGGCCTTTTTCCGCCATACTGCGTTGATTTTCCTTGCAATCCACAAAGGATTGCCGCGTCAAATCGCCTTGTCTGGCGAAAAAATTCCTTGCCATTGGTCACATTTTCAATTTTCAAACAAGGCCTAGGGCCCTGTGATTCTTTCTTGTGCTTCTCTTGTGGGATAGAAACCGGGATCATGCGGATGGAGGCTGCTCTCCCGGTTCGGACTGGCGCATGATGCCGAACAGGACCATATCCAGAATCTCTCCCGCAGTTTCAAACATGGTGTGCAGATCTGCCTCGACACGGCCTCCCTGATAGTTCCGCATGACACTCTGAAAGAAGTATTCCACGCTCTCCAGATAGCGGGCGGCCATCTGAGGGTCCACCTCCGGCCGCAGCGGCATTTTTTTGACGATCTGACGGATAAACTGCCGGTTCAGCTCCCGGATTGGGCCTCGCAGCTCCTGGATTCGCTCCACCAGATGCTTGGGCGGATGGAGCAATGCGTCCTCAAAGATCACTCTCTTCCTGGGATGCAATTGAAAATAGGACTCCCGAAGCATGAAAAAGTCCTTGATGGCATTCAGAAACGCCTGTCCGTCCAGTACTTTCATACCCCGCGCCACATGGGACTTCAGATCCGTAAAGGTCCGCTCCACACACAGCAAGAACAGTTCATCCTTATTGGAGTAGTAGTGATACATCATGCCTTTGGAGATGCCATGGTTTCCACAGATTCGCTCCATGGTAACCTTGTCATAGCCAAGTGTTCCAAACTCCTCCATAGCCGCCTGGCAGATTTCCTCTTTACTGCGCTCCTGCCGTTCTTTCTGTGTCATACGTTGCTCCTTCCTCGGCTTTTGGCAGCTCGCCGGCCCACTCGAATCCTTTCTTGGCCATATAGACCGCGATGACCTCATTGATGACTGCCGCCGCCGCGATGGTCCCCTGAATGATGGAGGCACACTCCGGCGCCGGTCCCTCCAGGACAGAGACCGCGATGCCGGTAAATACCAGAGACACCCCGGAGTGGGGCAGCAGCGTAAACCCCAGATATTTTTTCACCGTGTCCGGCGCATGGGTGATGGAGGCTCCAAAATAGGCGCCGGTGTATTTCCCGATGGCCCGGGCGATGATATAGACCACCGTATAGATGCCGGCGCCGAAAATCAGGTGGTAGTCCAGCGGCGCCGCCAGATTCAAAATTGCCACCACCAGGCTGAAGCTGATGACAGGATTCATGACCTTCATCATCCCGTCCAGCTGCTCCTTCGTCACCATATTGGCAAAGACGGTGGAGAAGGCCATCCCAATCAGCATGAAGTTCAGCACCGGGGTGGGGAGCATGCTGTTGATGAGAAAGCCGATGCCTGCGGATACCAGCAGCATTGCCAGCATGACGGCCAAAGTGCTGTTCCGGCTCTTGGTGTGCTGGAGCAGTTTTCCGGCGATAAAACCGGTGACGATTCCGATCAGCACCGGCAGGAATACCAGGAACAGCACCACCGGGACCGGGATGCCCGCGGTGGAGAGGTGGGCGGAGACAAATGCCACTACCAGGAAGAAGACCAGCGCCCCCACCAGATCGTCCAAAGCCGCCATGGGGATCAGCGTTTTGGTCACGGGGCCCGAGGTCTTGAACTCGTTGACCACGGACAGGGACGGGGCCGGGGCGGTGGCCAGGGCGATGCCGCCGAACAGGAAGGCCAGATAAATGGGGATATCCGTGACCCAGAAAATGATCCCAAATACCAGGCTGACCACCACAAAGGTGCCAAGGGATTCCGTGATGGTCGTGACCAGGATCTGCTTGCCGGCCTTTTTCATCTGAGACCAGATCAGCTCCGTGCCGATCATCAGGCCGACGATGCACTCCAGCAGGCTCTCCACCGTGTTGAACCATGTCGCATCCAGCAGCGAGTTCCTCAGGAGTCCCAGCGCATGGGGCCCCATGATCATTCCGGCGATCAGCCAGCCCAGAATTGCCGGCAGTTTCAATTTGGAAATCAGCTTGCCCGCAATCACAGCGATCACAATGGCCAGCAGCAGGCACATGATATCCAACAAGATTTGCATGTTGTCCATCTCCTAATCTTATTTATAGACGACTCCGTCTACAACATGGAAGTATAGCACAAGTAGACGGTGCCGTCTATAAATAATCTGTGAATATTTTGCCTTTTTGCGCAGAACTCCCAAAAGTGTCACCCTTGCTTTGTGATGGTACGTTTATGGCTGTATCAAAAGTATTGCCGCGTCAAATCGCCTTGTCTGGCGAAAAAATCCTTCGCTGTTGGGCATATTTCCAATTTTCAAACAAGGTCTAAAACCCAACGCCCCTGATCCCGGAAAGACCGGGACCAGGGGCGGAATTGTTTTGCGTTTCGGCCGCAGGGGCCTCACAGCCCCTCCAGCTCATTGACCACACGGACAAACTCGTCCATCTCCCGGGAGCACCACTTCTCCTTATGGGAAAAGATCTGCCGGTACAGCGTGACATGAAAGTCCGCTACCTGGATCAAGGAGAGCTTTCCCTGTCCCACGCTCTGCTCCACCGCGTACCAGGGCAGCAGGGAGATACCCTGGTTGTTTTCCAGAATCCGAATGAGGAACGACGTGTCGCTGCACTCCAGGAAAGGGGTGAGGCTCCTGTCCCGGGCGGCCAGAAAGCGGTCCAGCACCCGGCGGTAGTTGGTGTCCCGCTCCGTGAGATAAAACGGCCTGTCCAGCAGGTCCTCCACGGTCAGCTCCGGAATGCCCTCCAGCTCCGCCCCCAGAGAGGCGGAGGTCACAAAGACCACACGTTCCTTCCGCTCCATCAGCTTGTTCCAGTTGTTGCTGTACCGGGGCTCGTCCAGAATGTAGATCAGATCCAGCTCTCCCCGCTCCATCCGCTCGATCAGAAACTTCGGTTCGCCGGTGGTGACATGGACCACCACCTTGGGGTGCCGCTGCCAATAGGCGTGCAGCACAGCGGGCAGCTTGGAGAAGCACAGGGACTCAATGGTCCCGATGTGGAGCCGTCCGTGCAGCTCCCCGGTGTCCGAAACGGAGAGGCGGGCCTTGTTCACCTCCT
>ENA-ORRL01001373-ORRL01001373.1-human-gut-metagenome-genome-assembly--contig:-NODE-1373-length-18835-cov-26.268850_pt1 | contig 18835 bp, 17 predicted proteins | sample MGYA00242175_ERZ509134 | MGnify/ENA primary metagenome ERZ509134 (study PRJEB26280, sample SAMEA2338660) | human gut metagenome | biome: human gut; feature: human-associated habitat; material: faeces... | reverse complement strand
CCGCCGCCAGCGCCCGCTGAATCTCCCCCGGCGACGGGTCCTCCGGCAGGCGGCTCTCCGGCAGCTCCACCACGTCCAGCTTACAGTGCCGCCCCAGGCGCTTGACGTACTCGGCGGCGGCCTCCTGATAAAACCGCTCCTTCAGCTTTCCCACGCAGAGAACGGTTATCTTCTGCACAGCGCGTTCTCCGTTTCATAGGCGGGGCTTAACTCGTCCCGGGGAGCCACCAGCAGCTCCACCGATGCGCCGCAGGCGTCCAGCGCACGGCGCACGGTGTCGTACGCCCGCTGGGGCGTGTTGTTCTCCCGGCTCAGGTGGGCCAGAACGATGCATCGGGTGCCGCCGGCGGCCATCTGTGCCGCAAAGGCCGCGGCATCGTCGTTGGACAGGTGGCCCTGACTGCCCAGAATCCGCTGCTTCAGGGTGTAGGGGTACGGGCCGGAGCGGAGGTATTCCACGTCGTGGTTGCTCTCCAGCACCAGCAGACCGACTCCCGGCAGCACCTGCGCCGCCTCATCGGTGACGTAGCCGGTGTCCGTCAGGATGCCCACGGAGCCGGAGCCGTCGATGCGGTAGTCCATGCTCTGGGCCGCGTCGTGGGAGGTTTCAAAGGCGGTGACCAGGCACTGGCCCACCTCAAATTGGCACCCCGGCTCCCGGGGCCGCAGCAGCGGCTCCCCCCCGGCCAGCCGGTACGCCAGCTGCCGGGCGGTGCCGGGGCTTGCGTACAGGGGGATGGAGTGGTGCTTGATGAGGGTCGCCAGGCCGGAAATATGGTCCGTATGCTCGTGGGTGATGAGAATGCCGTCCAGCTCGTCCATGGACAGCTCCAGCTGGGCCAGACCCGCCTTGATGCGGCGGGTAGAGATCCCGGCATCCACCAGGATGTGGGTATCTCCGTCGGACAGCAGCAGACAATTGCCCTGAGAGCCGCTGGATAGAGTATGTAGGGTCATCAATGTGTGCTTACCTCACAGAAAAGATTCGGCGCCCGCCGCGGGTGGCGGCGGACGCCGGAATAGCTATATCAGCCGATGTGTGCCTCGGCCTCCCGGGATTCGGGAATCTCCTCCACCCGGATGTCCGCGCCCACGGCGCGGAGCTTGCCCACCAGGTCCTCATAGCCGCGCTCGATGAACTGCACCTGGCTCAGCTGGGTAACGCCCTGGGCCGCAAGGCCCGCAATGACCAGGGCCGCGCCGGCCCGCAGGTCGCATGCCTGCACCGGTGCGCCATTGAGATGGTCCACTCCCTCGATCACGGCCACCCGGCCGTCTACCTGGACCTGTGCGCCCATGCGGCGCAGCTCATCCATGTATTTGAATCGGTTGGCGCCGTATACCCCCTCGGTGACCAGGCTGGTACCCTGGGCCAGGGACAGCACCACGGCGATCTGGGGCTGCATATCCGTGGGGAAGCCGGGATAGGGCTGGGTTTTGACATTGGTGCGCTGGAGGGGCTGGGACCGGGTCACCAGCAGGGTGTCGTCCTCCTCCTCCACGGTGACGCCCATCTCCGTCAGCTTGGCGGAGATGCAGTCCATATGCTTGGGGATCACGTTGCGGATCAGCAGCCGCCCACCGGTGGCGGCCACGGCAGCCATATAGGTACCGGCCTCGATCTGGTCGGGGATGATGCAGTAGGTGCCGCCGGTGAGCTTTTCCACGCCGCGGATGCGGATGGAGTCGGTGCCCGCGCCCTTGATATCCGCGCCCATGGAGTTCAGGAAGTTGGCAAGGTCCACAATATGGGGCTCCTTGGCAGCGTTTTCAATGGTGGTGGTGCCGTCGGCCAGAGCCGCGGCCATCATGATGTTCATGGTGGCGCCTACGCTGACCATGTCCAGATACACGGGAGCCCCGGTCAGACGGCCGCCCTTGGCCACGGCCTGGACCAGATTCCCCTCGGTGACCTCCGCACCCATGGCGCGGAAGCCCTTGACATGCTGGTCGATGGGACGGACGCCGAAGTTGCAGCCGCCGGGCATGGCCACGGTGGCCTTGCCGAAGCGGCCCAGCAGCGCGCCCAGCAGGTAGTAGCTGGCGCGAATGCGGCGCACCAGGTCAAAGGACGGGGTGGTGGAGTGGACATGGCGGCTGTCGATCTCCACCGTGTGGCGGTTCAGCACCCGGACATTGGCCCCCAGCTCCTCCAGAATGGAAAACAGCAGCGTTACGTCGCTGATCTGGGGGATATTCTCAATGCGGCAGACCCCGTCCACCAGCAGGGCGGCAGGGATGATGGCAACGGCGGCGTTTTTCGCGCCGCTGATGGTGACTTCGCCCATCAGCGGGCGGCCGCCACGGATGATATACTTATTCAAAACAGGCACCCTCTCTTAGGTAGTGTAGAAAACGTCCGCGCACTTATCATGCCCACGGACAGGAAACTTCATACGGCAGCCGCATGAAGACAAGACGCTTACATACACATCCAGTATATCATATTTTTCAATAAAAGCAAGCAAAGACGGCAAATCTTTTCGAATTTATAGGAAAAAGAGCGTCCCGGTATTAGATGGGTGTTCATAAAACAGTCAATGGAGCGTATCGATACAGATACGCTCCATTTCTCATGTCAACATACTATGTAATGGGGTGCAGCCCCTTGGCTCTCCCTTTGGGAGAGCTGTCACCGCAGGTGACTGAGAGGGTCTTGCAGCCTTTTTCGAATGATAAGATCAATTTGTGCACACACATTACGGAAATCCCTGTCGATATCCCGGTTGGAGAGTCGCAGAATCTCCAACCCAAGAGACATCAGGAATTGAGAACGTTCCGCATCATAAGCAAGCCCCTGAGGTTCATAATGTTGCGAGCCATCCAATTCAATGACCAGTCCGGCCGAAGCGCAGTAAAAGTCCACGATGAATCTGCCGATAATCCGCTGTTTGTAAATTTTTGCTGGATATTTGCGCAGAAAAAGGTACCAGAGCTTCCGTTCGTGGGTGTCATCTCCCTGCGAAGCCGCCGGGCATTTTCTAATTGAGCATTGTCTTTTGGTATGGTCATTGGTTGCCCTCTCCGTCCTCGCTACGCTCGGCCACCTCTCCCAAAGGGAGAGGCAAGGGATGCTCGCACGGTACACCGAAAGGTGTAGAAGTGCGCTTTTATCAGTTCGGCAAATTGGAGTTTACCGCTCGATACGGTAGTATTTGAATGTTTCATCTTCTCCGACAGAGCGAAAGCCTACCTTTTCCAGCACATGCTGACTCCGGGTGTTTTTCCTGATGGTATCTGCGTTTACCGCAGCCATTCCCAACTCGTCAAAGGCGGTTTTTACCGCCAAACGTTCTGCCTGCGTTCCGTATCCTTTCCCCTTCACTGCGTTGTTTTGCATATGGATACTCAGGGAACATTCTTTTTTATCATGGTCGATCTGCTTCAATTGCAATTCCCCGATCACCTTATCTCCAAGCATGATCGCAAACAGTCTGCGTGAAGCATCCTGCCCTTTCATATCAAAATATCGATTTACCGCAGCTTCGTCATAAACATAGGGCTGAAACAGGTGCATATCCATATAGATAGACGCATCATTCGTCCAATGCTTGTACAGTTCGTGACATAGTTCTCGCGTCATCGCCTTTAACTGAATTGTTGACATGTGAGACCCTACCTATCTTATCATTCCGACTTATTGCTTTATTTAAAGCTATCATATGGCTTTAATATATGCAATAACAGTCCCGGCAGACATTACTGCCGGGGCTGAAACTGTCTTACGACCACCCGCATTTTTCCGGGGCGCTCCGTTTTATGCGCTGTCAGTCCTGCTGCCAGTTGTGCCAGACGTTCTGCACGTCCTCGTTATCCTCCAGCATGTCGATGAGCTTGTTCATGCTCTTGACGTCGTCCTCGCTGGTCATGGTGACGTAATTCTGAGGCACCATTTCGATCTCGGCGCTTTCGAAGGTATAGCCCTTGTCCTCCAGAGCCTTCACCACGTCGTTGAAGCTGTCGGGATCGGTGGTGATCTCGAACACGGGGCCGTCGGGGGAGAAATCCTCGGCACCGGCGTCCAGCGCGTCCATCATGACGGTATCCTCGTCCAGCTCGCCGTCCTCGTTGTCGATGACGATGACGCCCTTGCGGTCGAAGGACCAGGACACGCAGCCCTGGGCGCCCATGCCCTTGCCGTACTTATCAAAGTAGTGGCGGATCTCGGGGGCGGTGCGCTGGCGGTTGTCGGTCAGGGCCTCCACGATGACGGCCACGCCGCAGGGACCGTAGCCCTCGTAGGTGACGGACTCGTAGTTGTCGGTGTTGCCGGAGCCCAGCGCCTTGTCGATGGTGCGCTTGATGTTGTCATTGGGCATATTGGCGGCCTTGGCCTTGGCCACCACGGTGGCCAGACGGGAGTTATTGGCAGGGTCGCCGCTGCCGCCCTGCTTGACGGCCACGATGATCTCCTTGGCGATCTTGGTAAAGGTGGCGGAGCGCTTGGCGTCGGCCGCGCCCTTGGTCTTCTGAATATTGTGCCACTTGGAATGTCCGGACATGTGATTACTCTCCTTCGATCATATAGTATTGCACGGCGTCCCGGTGGACCGCCGATTTTGAGACGCAGATGGCGGGAAAGGCTTTTTGCAGGCGGTGCACCACCTCGGGGCACACCACGTCCTCCGTGGGAAAGTGCCCTGCGTCGATGAGGTTCAGGCCCCGGGTATCCAAAAAGTCGTTGTAGCGCAGGTCGCTGGTGACAAAGGTATCGCAGCCCTGGGCCAGCGCGTGGGGGATGTATTCGCCGCAGGCCCCGCCGCCTACGGCCACCCGGTGCACAGGCCGCCCGCCGTCGCGGTAGCGCAGGCCCCTGCAACTTAATGATTTTACCACATCATGCAGGAACTGTTCAAGGGGTATTTCGCAGGAAAGTGTGCCGATGCGGCCAATTTTTTGCTCGTTCAGGGGAATGGTGCCCGAAAGGCCCAGCTTTTGGGCCAGACAGTCGTTGACGCCGCCCTCCGCCGCGTCCAGATTCGTATGCATGCAGATGACGGACAGGTCCTGCCGCACCAGGCAGGTCAGCAGACCGCCCAGACGGGTATCGTCCCGCAGGGTCTGCAATTCCCGCTCATGCCAGCGGACGTTCATCACCGGGTGATGGGCCACGATCAGGTCCGCCCCCAGCTCCGCTGCCTCCGCCGCCACGGCGGGCGTTACGTCCAGCGCCACCAGCACCCGCCGGACCGGCCGGTCCGGACGGCCCACCAGCAGGCCCACGTTGTCCCAGCTCTCCGCCGTGTCCGGAGGCGCCCAGTCGTACAAAAACTGCTCAATATCCCGTACTGTGATCATGAAAGCGCCTCCTTTTTCTTCTCCAGGGCGGCAATGAGCTCCGGCAGCGTGCCGCAGTCCGCATCTTCCCGGCTGCGGTGCAGGCCCTCCAGTCTCCGCCGCAGCCGCCGCAGCTGTGCATCCAGATAGTCGCCGTACAGAGGGTCGTTTTCCAGGCAAAAGCCGGCGTACAGCCGGGCCTCCTCCGGGATGAAGGCCTCCCCTGCCGCCATTTGCAGCACCACATACAGCTTGCCCTTGTCCCACACCAGCCGCTCGTCCCGGCAGGCATAGCCGTTTTCTGAAAGCCAGCGGCGCAGCAGCTCCACCTTGGTCTGGGGCTGGAGCAGCAGGGTGCAGCCGGAGGTCCGGGGCCAGGGGCTATCCGTCAGGATCTGTATGATCGTCTCGCCGCCCATACCGGCCATGACCAGGGTGTCGGCCTCATGGGGAGCGATGCCCCGGAGACCGTCGCACAGGCGCAGATCCAGGGCCACGCCGTATTCCGCCGCCGTGCGCCGGGCGTGGGCCAGGGGCTCCGGCCCGATGTCCGCCGCGATGGCGGAGGTGATCCGCCCCTGCTGCATCAGCCACACTGGAAGGTAGCCATGGTCTGTGCCGATATCCGCCAGGTGCGCCCCTGCCGGAACCATGTCCGCCAGCAGACGCAGCCGGGGCTGCAATTGTAAGTGTTTCATAGGCTCTCCTGATAACACAGATGAACGCATACGGACGGGCCGTATGCGTTCCTGTTTGCGGGCGGGATGTTATTGAGCGCTCTTGTTGGCTTCCTCGTTGACCAGGGCCAGCAGCTTGTCCACATCGATGCCGTGAACGGCGCAGGCCTCCTCCACGGTCTCGCCGCGGGAGGAGGGGCAGCCCAGGCAGTGCATGCCGATGGACAGGAAAATAGGAGCGGTCTGGGGAGCGACATCCAGGATATCACCGATGATGGTGTCCTTGGTGATCTCGATCATGATAAATTACCTCCATGTTGAAATTGCTGCTCATAGTATACCCCAACCGTGCCGCCGTTTCAACAAGAACTTTCAAAAATCGGAAAATTGCCTGTTCAGCCGCGGCAGGGGGATTTCTATCTCTCTCAGCTCTGATATGCCGCTATCAGCTCCCGGAAGGCCGGGAGGCTGCGGCGGATCATGTCGTTGGACACGCAGTAGCTCAGGCGCACATAGCCCGGGCACTCAAAGCCCGTTCCGGGCACCACCAGCAGGTTATGCTCCCGCTTGGCCCTTTCGCAGAAGGCCACATCGTCACCGCCGGGAGCCTTGACAAACAGATAGAAGGCCCCGTCGGGCTTGGCGCACTGATAGCCCATGGCGGTGAGCTCCCGGTACAGCAGCTGGCGGTTCTCATCATAGGCTGCCAGGTCCGGCGTCTCATCGGCGCAGCGGGCGATGGTCAGCTGGATCAGCGTGGGCGGGCACACATGGCCGCAGGACCGGGCCGCCCCGGCGATGGCGCTGTACACCGCCTGGTGGTCCTCCACGGAATCCGGAACGCAGATATAGCCGATGCGTTCGCCGGGCAGGGACAGGGACTTGGAATAGGAGTAGCACACGATGGTATTGCGGTACACCGTGGGGATGAAGGGCACCTCCACGCCGCCGTATACCAGCTCCCGGTACGGCTCGTCGGCGATCATATAGATGGGGTGGCCGTACTCCGCACTCTTGCGCTCCAGCAGCCGGGCCAGGCCCTCCAGCGTCCGGCGGGTATACACCACGCCGGAGGGATTGTTGGGGGAGTTGATGATGATGGCCTGGGTACGGGGGGTCAGGCGGCGCTCCACCTGGTCCAGGTCGATCTGGAACGCATCGGTGTCTGCCGGCACCACCACCAGATGACCGCCGTTGGACTCGGTAAAGGGCCGGTATTCCGGGAAGAAGGGTGCCACCGCCATGATCTCGGAGTCCTCCTCCGCCAGCAGGGCCTTGATCACGGCGATAAGCCCCGGGGCCGCACCGCAGGTGAGAAACAGATTCCCGGCCTTCAGGTCCGTGCCGAACCGGCGGTTCAGGTTGGCGGCAATGGCCTCCCGTGCGCTGTCAAAGCCGCAGGCCATGGAATAGCCGTGGACCTTGATGGAATCGGTGTCGTTGAGAATATCGTGAATGGACTGGTTGACCTTGGCCGGGGCGGGGATGCTGGGGTTTCCCAGGGAATAATCGAACACGTTCTCCGGGCCCACCGTTTTGGCCTGCTCCAGGCCATAGGCGAACAGCTCCCGGATGACGGAGGGCGCGGTGCCCAGCTGATAGAATTTCTGGTTTACCATAACATACTCTCCTCTATGTATGCGGTTTGGTCAGGACAGGTGCATCCGCCGGGACAGGACGCTGCCGGCGGCGATGGAGGCCAGCTTGGAATAGGCGCTGTCGGACCGGGACACCAGCACGATGGGCACCCTGGCCCCCAGGATCACGCCGGCGTTCTTGGCTCCGCCGAACAGGGACGCGGCCTTGCCGATGCCGTTGCCCACCTCGTAATTGGGCACCAGCAGAATATCCGCCATGCCTGCGCCGGGTGCGCTGTAGTGCTTGTGGCGGCAGGCCTCGGGGCTGACGGCCAGGTCCAGGGCCACGGGGCCGCAGACGTTCATGTGATATTTGGCCCAGCGGTCGGTCATGTGGGCCAGGGCGTCGGCGTCCACGGTGGACTGGATCTTGGGGTTCACCTGCTCCGCGCCGCAGATGCAGGCGGCGTTGATGGTCTCGTACCCCAGGGCCTGGAAGCACATGGCGGCATTTTCCAGAATATCGGCCTTTTTCTCCAGATCCGGGAAGGTGTTGACGCCGCCGTCGGTGAGGATGACCATCCGGCCCAGGGCCGGGATCTCGTAGAACATGCAGTGGGTGGTCAGGCGGCCGGTGCGCAGGCCGTGCTCCTTGTTGAACACCGCCCGCATCAGGTCGGCGGTACCCAGAATGCCCTTCATCAGGAAGTTGGCCTTCCCCTGGGCACACAGGGCCACAGCCTTGGCGGCGCAGTCGGTGTCGCTGTCGGCGGCGACGATCTGATAGGCGGCAGGGTCCTCCCCCAGCTGGGACAGCATGGCGGTGATCTCGCCGGCGTGGCCCACCAGAATGGGGACAGCGATGCCCTCACGGCGGGCCTCGACCACCGCCTGGATCACCGGCTGGTCATGGGCGGCAGCCACGGCGATGACCCCCGGGGTTCCGCCCCGGGCAGCCTCGATGATGCCGTCAATGGTATGGATCATATTGCTTTTCCTCCTTGTATCTATCCACAAAAAAACAGTCGCTCTCGTCTATCACTCTGACCACATTATACAGCGTTGCACCGGACCCGTCAATGAAAAAACGCCGAATGGTTCAATAAAATTTCCCACCGCCGGGACTTGGGTATGGCCGCCTCAAAAGAAAACCCCCTATCCTGTTCGGTTTTCGTTGATAAGGCAGTAAATCAAATTATCACCGCAGCTGAATCGGCAATGGGAGAAAAACTGAGTTGCAAAGCCACGGACTGAAAACGAAATGTTAAAAGGACTTAGCTGTCAGGCGTAGCAATGGCAAGGAAAATCACCGAGATCAGTCTATCACAGACTTTTTTCGGTGATTTTCTTATATCCGTACATTCGATTTACGCTAATTCTCCTGCTACAATAATTGCAGAAAATCAAAGAAGGAACAGCGTATGAAGCAGAAATACTATGTGGAACTGAACCGGCAGGAATGGCGGCTTATCATTGAGGGGCTGAACCGGTTCCGCAACAAGTTGATTGCGGCGGGACGGTACACAGATGCCGTAGATGAGATATTAATCAAAGTCGCCAAGGCAAAGCCGCAGAAGTCAATGTTGTGGGGATGGAGGCGCTGATGATGGAAAAGTACATCACCGATGAACGCACAGGGCTGAAATATGAATTGGTCGGTGACTATTACCTGGTTGTCGGAGATGATGAGCCGGAGGAAGATCAGCCAATCGGGGTATGGGGACAACGGCATTTACGTCATTTGAAACGCCACCACAAGGTAATCTATGCAAATTTGCTGACAAGCGGCAAGCTACCCGAATATCTTGCGGATATTGACCGACGGGCAGAGGAACTTTTTCTTCGGCTTGCAAAACAAATGGCAGAAGCAGAGGGAATTACGGAAAAACTGAAAGCCAGCGACCAAATGGAATGGGTCGGGCGGATGAACAACGTCCGAAACACTGCAATGGAACTCGTAAACGCAGAAATGATTTTCGTATAATCTCAAGATTGCAGCACAGGTTCTCCTGTGCTGCAATCTTGACTAAACATCATGCGTCTTTGGTTATCACGCATGGGAATATCTCTCTAAGTTTCTGTTGCACATTATGCCATCTGTAGCAATTAAGGATGGGTATGCTTAAAATTTGCAGTGATCAATGGCAACCTTGCGTTTCGATAGTCTGTTACAACACATAAATTCTTTAGAGTTGTATAATGCTGGTTGCGCCTAACTGGTGCTATGATTTTCTGAGCCTTTGTGATATAATTCAATGTGGAGTTTTTCCTATTTTTTTACGGATAAACAAGGGAACAGAAATCTAATCGAGAGTGAGAGTAGGGGGATTTTGATGACTGCCAACCAGATAATCAGCATAATTAATAGTGCCTTACATCAGACTACGATTTATCTGTCTGTGTGGCTGAACAAAATGTTGCGTCAAATATCAAAAGACTGGTGGCAAGAGTGCGTATTAGATAAGCTCAGTTATAACCAGCGAATAATTGCAACAGAAAAAAATATTACCAAGCTTGAAGAGTTCGATTTGGCCGCTTTGCTTCGTATAGCAGACCGTAACTGGTATTCTATGCGTGACTTTGCTTACCTTCCAACGAAGGAAAGGGAATGCTTGCGAAATATGATGGCAGTGCGCAATAACTGGGCGCATTGCTCTGGAATGCTGCCCCAAAAGGAAGTCATCAAAACAGATATCCTGACGATGATTGAATTTCTTGAACAGTGGAGTGGGCCCAAGAGTGTCATTGCTGATTTGAAAAGTATGGCAGAAAATATAGACAAACTCGAAGCCGAGGTCAATGCTTCTGTACAAGCCGTCGGAAAAAGAACTATGGCTCCGGAAAAGCGGGAGATCAAAGAAAAAAGTGTCGTCAAATTGGTTTCGCAGCCGGATATAAGAGGCGTTGTCGTCTCCGTAGAAGATATTGGTGGTATCCAAAAATACAACATTTTTGTCGATGGAGGAATCAAGACATTTTTTACTGGGCAAATTGCTCTGGCTGAAGAACCACCGGCTTATAATTGGATAGACTTGCCTACATTGCAAAGTTATCTTTCTGCGTTTGAAATAAACAATCCGTCTTCTGGAAGTCTGTATTCTCTTAATGCTGCACGAATTGATTTTGTTCCGTATCAGTTCAGGCCTGCATTAAAGATGATTAAATCTGATGAGCCTCGCATTTTGATTGCTGACAGCGTTGGCGTTGGTAAAACCATCGAAGCGGGATTGATTATCAAGGAGTTAGAGGCAAGAACGGATTTAGAGCGAATCATGATCATCTGTCCCAAGCCACTTGTTTCTGAGCGCAAATGGGAAATTGAAATGAAGCAACGTTTCGATGAAGACTTTGTTCCTTTGACCGGTGCGGATCTTCGTCAAATTATTAGTGATACAGATAGAGACGGCGAATGGCCGACAAGATTTAATAAAGTTATTGTTCCATATTCGATTTTCGACAGCAGAGTATATGATGGTGACGAAGACGGAAAAGTCGATTTAACCGGACTTGCGCATCTTGATCCGGCTCCACACTTCGATTTGGTTATTGTGGATGAAGCACACCATATCAGAAATGGAAGCATGGAAAAAGAAAAAGCTTTTGCATATAAAGCTACGAAGTATTTCTGCGATAATGCAGATGCGGTTGTCATGCTGACAGCCACTCCTTTACAGACAGGCGATGACGATTTGTTCACATTGCTTAATGTCCTGCGTCCTGATGTGGTTATGGATAAGGCTGTATTCACTTTGATGGCACAGCCTAATGCCTATATATCCAAGTGTGCAAGTACCATTCGCAGAGCTGAAGAAGGATGGCAAATTCAAGCCCAAGAAGAACTCAACGGTATTCTCAGCACGCAATGGGGAGAAAGCGTGATTGGTGAGAATCCCTTGTTCCCATCTATTATATCTCGCTTGGAGCAGGAAGAAATATCCAGAGATGAGCGGGTGCGACTAATAACAGATGTGGAATCACTGCATAGCTTTAACACTATGATCAATCGTACTCGCCGCAAGGATATCCAGGATTTCTGCATCAGAAGGACCTTCACACTGGAAAGTGATTTTACTGATCAGCAAAAGAAACTCCATGACGAACTGCTGAGCTTTGAAAGGGCTGCTTTGGCAACACTGCACAATGTTCGAAGCGTTCCCTTCATGATGAGTACCATTCGCAGGCAGGCGGCAAGCTGCATTTTCGGATTGGCTCCGTATATTAGGAGTATTATCGAGAGAAGGTTTTCTCAATTAGCTGACGACCCGGATGTGGATATCGATACATTTGATGAAATGTCTAATTCTACGCTTAAAATGCTGGCTTCCCGTGTTTTAACTTTGGCCGATAACCTCCCAAATGATGACCCGAAACTGCAAGGTATGCTTGATATTATTGCCGAGAAACAGGCGGAGGAAAACAATAAGATTATCATCTTCAGTACATTCAGACACACATTATACTACATAAAGGACAAGCTTAAGGCACATGGTTATCGAGTGGAGCAAATTGACGGAAGCGTTAAGGATGATCTTAGGTGTACAATCAGGAATCGGTTTGAATTACCACGAGAGGATGCAAACGCATTTGACATTCTCCTGTTTACAGAGGTTGGCTCGGAAGGCCTGGACTATCAATTCTGTAATATGATGATAAACTATGACTTGCCATGGAACCCGATGCGTATTGAACAACGAATTGGCCGTATTGACAGACGAGGGCAGTCAAGTGAATTCGTCAATATCTACAATCTCATTACCTCTGACACCGTGGATGCAGATATCTATAATCGCTGCTTACTCCGGATTGGTGTGTTTGAAAAGAGTATTGGAGAATGCGAAGAAATTCTCGGTGAAATTGGGCAGCAGGTTGAGCGCATTGCAATGGATCAGCATTTGACGGATGACGAGCGCAAGAAAAAGCTGGAGCAGATGGCTGATAATGAGATTCGCAGAGCTCAGGAGCTTTCACGGTTGGAGGATGAAGAGAAAGACCTCTTTGGATTCGATCTGTCAAGTAAGACCATGGCGAAAGAAATACAGGCTGCAGAGAGCCCCTGGATTTCGCCTAAGGGCTTGCAGTCCTTGGTAAATATGTATTTGAATGAGCGACTTGGAGTTGGTAATTATATTCTGGGAGATTCCGAGGTCAAGACATTAAGATTGTCTGTTGCTGCTCGTAACACATTGCGTGACGATTTCAAAAAGCTTACCGGAACCCCAAATGCCGTGAGGAAAAAGTGGGATATGTATCTGAAAGGTACTGTTCCGGTTCATGCAATAACCTTTAATCAGGAAAGCGCTTCCAAAGATAAAAATACATTTTTTATCACAGCGATGCATCCCCTGGTGAAGCAGGCCGCAATGTTTTTTGCAGTAAACGCACCTGCGTACGTAAGTCTTAGCTACGCCTCAGATTCCATCCCCGCAGGCGAATACGCATTTGCGGTTTATGCTTGGAACTATGTAGGCGTACGCTCTAGGTTTAGGCTGGTGGCTATTTCCGAAAACGATGATGTCTCTAATGAAATTATTGAGATACTTACAAGTGGTTCTGCCGGTTTTCCGGTGAAAGATGATTTCACGGCAAGGTGGAAAGCACTGGAGGCAAAACATATCTCGATGTGGAATAAGGAACGCCAAGAATGTATAGAAGATGCAAATCTGTCAGCGTCCTATAAATTAGGAAGCTTGGAAAGCAATTTCAAACACAGAAAGCGTGGACTTGAAGATCAAATTAAAGAAGCATATGATGAAAATATCATTCGGATGAAACAGAGTGAATTGGAGAATGCAACGGAGAGATATGAAGCGAAAGTTGCAAGTATTAAGCAGCAGATTGCCCAATCAGACATTCATACTACCCTTATTGCTAATGGTGTAATTCGTATTGAATAGAAAGGAGCCTTGCTGTGGGCTTTCAACAGATAACAAATGAATTTTATCTGGACAAGGAACGGACAACTTTGGATAAAAACAAGTTGCCTGAGCTGCGCACTGTCCTTAAATCTGTTCAGAGGAGCGACCTTGGAACGCTCGATGAGCACCGCGAATACATTTCTTTGCTTCGAAAGTTCCGAGAAGCGATTGTCCAGACAGCTTCGCTAAACGGAGAAAATTTCAACTCAACTCTGGCGTCGCTTCTATCTGTTGGAGCGGACGGACTTTATACAAATGAATTGCGGTTTCTCTTTGAATTGATTCAGAATGTAGATGACTGTGACTATAATAATCCGGAAGATTGCGAGTTGAGCATCCATTTTGACTTTAACTATGGAACAATCACGCTGGAATATAATGAGGTTGGCTTTAGCCCTGAAAATGTATTCTCAATTACCGGTATTGCAGAGGCTGCAAAGAATATATCTCCTGGTCGAATTGAAATTGGCGAAAAAGGAATCGGTTTTAAGTCAGTATTTGGTGTTGCCGATAAGGTTCTGGTTCAGAGCGGCATGTTTTCTTTCATGCTGTACGAGAATAATTTTACTGTGCCCGAGGAACGGTATGACGGTTTTAGCGGCGTATCCGGAACGAAGCTTACTCTGTTTATGAAAACCAGAAACCCGGCTAATCGTGACGATAAGGCACTTGCGAGAGAGCGTGGCGCAATTTGTCGTAAGATTTATGATAATCTTGTTACAGAATACTGCACGAAAGCCGCGTTGTTTAACAAAAACCCAATTCTCTTCCTTAACAAACTGACGAAAATCAGAATGTACTTTGACAGTTTTGATTCACTGGAGTTTTCTGTTTCTAAGGGATTGAAAAAAACGAGGACACCGGAAGGGCTTGACCGTGAAGATGGCGTTGTAATTTCGTCATCTTTGAGCGCACGACATCGGTACATGAGGCAACAAGAGACGATGATAGTTTGTACCCGGTATACAATGCCAATAGAGTATAACCGAGAGATGTGTGTCTCACGCTATGATTCTAAAACTGCATTCCAGAAGAAACAGATGCGGTTACAGGCGGTTATCCCCAATCCCGAATATGTTTCGGAGGTTGACTGCGGCGCACTGTATTCGTTCCTTCCTACGCAGGTGCGGACAACCGCGCCGGTGTCGTGTCATATTCCATTCAAACTGGATAGCTCCAGAGAAAATGTCGATGATCAGGGTGAGAACGCATGGTTTCGGCATAGCAGAGATACTTTTGCGCAGATGCTTCATTCTATCTATATCGATTATGCCCGCCTGGTTAAGAACGAAATCCTGACATATGTTCCTCATGCAAGGAAGTGTTTTTTCGCAGTTGATAGAAGCAACGATAAGCTTGCTTGCCTTAAGTCAGATGTCTATTTAGGCGCGGCTTTCCTACAGGATAAGATTCTATACACAGAGGAGAATCACTTTAGGAGTGCCGCAGAAGTATTCAGTTTCCATCCTGATGAAAACATCACCGATCCGATATCGTTGTATTTGTTGCTGAATTGCGATAAGGAACTGTTTGTTGCTCCCGGAAAGTGCAATGTTTTGTTGTACGGAATTGAAGTGATGAGGGATGCACTTTATCAATTGTTCACACGAGCGATGCAGATGAAAATACACGTACAGGAAGCACTTGATATCTTGGACTCTTCAGATATTTCCTACACTGAATTGGTCAATCGCCTTCCAAACAAGCAGCTTTCTGTTGATCTGCTTTGTGAGCTTTCTAGGCATCCCAGATGTATTAAAGCGTTTAATGAAAGTGCCATCCTCCGAATTAAGGAGAACAGATCACTGGAATTTGAGGTAACCCATTCCAAGGATATCAAGGATGTTCACTTTATTATCTCGCCAGACGAACCTATCGATGAATCGTTCTTGGATGAGGTGGTCGCACGGTATCTGTATCTTAGAAAATATACTTACATAACCACGGAACTTGATAAGAAAGCGCCTTATTTCGTCGGAAAGAATGTTTTAGTATTATCGAGTCATGATACCTTAAATGCTTTTGCACAATTTTGTCATGATGTGGAAAAGGACGATTACTTCGCTGCAAATATGAAAATGCGATCTGCTTCCATTAAATTGAATGAAGCAGAGGACTCTCTGTCTGTTCCAGAATTTATGAAGTTGCTTCGTGAAGTTCGTTCTTCAATTAAAACAACCTTTGGGAAAAAGCATTATGACAGCTATATCAAGGTGATTCGGGAACTGAACTCGGATCCGCAAAGATTCATACGAGAGTTGATTCAAAACGCTGATGATTGCCAATACCCAGAAGGTGTATGTCCGGCATTCAATCTTACTGTTGATGGAACAACTCTGATTATCTCCAAAAAGCCCGGAAATACGGGCATTTCACGGGATATAAGAACTGAATTTACTACCGATTTACTACTTTCGGATTGAGCTTTGACACGCTTCCGCTTCCCGTGAAGCCCACCGCCCAAATAGTGACACATCGAAAATCGAATACGACACCACAGACAGCGGCGTTCTCTTTTCCCCTTTGGGGAGATCAGGACGCCGCTTTTTTGCGCCCAAAACCAGAAAGGAGGCGACCGCCTATGTACTTTACTTCCGGCAGCGACCGAGCCTTTGAACAGCTCATGCAGACGAGGCCGGGCGCAGATCATTTTGACAGCGGCGAGGCCGGAGCGCCGGAGGACTGCGGCACCTGCCGTTTCTACCGCCCGCACTGGAAGTACCAGTTTTGTGTGTATGAGGAATGCCCCTACCAGCCGGGCAAGCTCACCGCCCTTGACGGCGCGGTGAAATTTCAAGTGAAAGGAGTGGACGACGAGATGGCAGTTTTTCGAGTGGAGAAAAACCGGGGCTACACGGTGATGTCCAACCACCACCTGCGGAACAAGGATTTGTCCCTGAAAGCCAAGGGCTTGCTGTCGCAAATGCTGTCCTTGCCGGAGGATTGGGATTTTACGCTGAAAGGCTTGTCCCTTATCAACCGGGAGCAGATTGACGCGATCCGGGCGGCTGTCCGGGAGTTGGAACAGGCGGGTTATATCGTGCGTTCCCGTGAGCGTGACAGCCAAGGCCGCCTGCGCGGGGCTGATTACATCATTTACGAACAGCCCCAGCCTGTGCCGGATTCACCTACATTGGAAAATCCAACATTGGATAATCCAACGCAGGAAAAGCCTACGCAGGAAAAACCAACGCAATTAAATAAAGATAGATCAAGTAAAGAGAAATCAATTACAAATGGATCAAATACCGATTCCATTCCTATCCTTTCCCCTCCCTCTCCTTTGGGGGAAGAAGCGGCTGCGCCGCCGGAACGGAAAGGAACGGGAGCGAAATCACAGAGCGCCGTAGAGATTTATCGGGAGATCATCAAGGACAACATCGAGTATGAACACCTTTGCCAGTACGCCAAGGGGATTGACCGGGATATGCTGGACGAGATCGTGGACTTGCTGGTGGAAACCGTATGCAGCGCCCGAAAGACCATCCGCATTGCCGGGGACGATTACCCCGCCGAGCTGGTGAAATCCAAGCTGATGAAGCTGAACAGTTCTCACATTGAGTTTGTCTTTGACTGTATCAGCAAAAACACCACGGAAATACGGAACATCAAAAAATACCTGCTGGCGGTTCTGTTCAACGCCCCAAGCACCATCAACGGCTATTACACGGCGCTGGTGGCCCATGACATGAACACAGGCAGTTGGGGAACCCCGTAATGATTTTGTGACGACGAGAAAGGAGGACGGCCCTATGAAACAGGGTGCTTTGATTTTTGACGAGCAGACAGACCGCTACGACATCCGCTTTGACCTTGCGGACTATTACGGCGGCCTGCACTGCGGAGAAACTTTTGATGTGATGGTGGGCGGCAGATGGAGGCCGACCCGCATTGAGATGGCCGAGAACTGGTATCTGGTGGGAATCCATGCCGACGACCTCTCCGGCCTGCGGGTGCGAATTTAAGCCATCCGCCTGCCTGCTGACTTTCCAAAGGAGGGATAGCAGTTGCAGGAAGAAGTAGACCAGAAAACCATAGCGTTAGCGGTTAAGACGGGCAAGCTCACCGCCCAAGTGCTGCAAGCGGCCATCCGAAAATATCTGGCCGCCCGGCAGAAAGGGACGGGCAAGGCCCATCACGGCCAGCAGAGCTTACGGCAGCTCAAAAAGGACGGTTCCACCCTGTCCAACATTGAGATCACCGACGCCAACATTGGACTGTTTAAGCCCTGCGCCAAGAAATACGACATTGATTTTACCCTGCGGAAAGACCGCACCACCCATCCGCCCCGGTATATCGTGATCTTCAAATCCAAGCAGGCGGAAAATCTGGAACAGGCGTTTAAGGAGTTTACGGCCAAGAAGCTCCAACAGCAGGAACGCCCCTCCATCCGAAAGACCCTTGCCGTCCTGAAAGAAAAGGCAGCGGCCAGAAGCAGCCAGCAGGCCAAGGAGAAAATCAAGGAAAGGGGGCTGTCACGATGAAGCCGGAAATGAAAAAACTGATAATCGCCAACCTGCCCTACCTGCTGTTTGTGTACCTGTTCGGCAAGCTGGGACAGACCTACCGGCTGGCGGCTGGGGCGGACTTGTCGGAAAAGCTGCTGCACCTTGCGGACGGCTTTTCCCTTGCCTTTGAAAGCGCCGCCCCCAGCTTCCACCTGTTCGATCTGGCGGTGGGCGTGGCCGGTGCGGTGGCATTGCGGCTGATGGTGTACTGCAAAAGCAAGAACGCCAAGAAATACCGCCGGGGCGTCGAGTACGGCAGCGCCCGTTGGGGCGGCCCCAAAGATATAGCCCCGTACATCGACCCAGTGTTTGACAACAACATCCTCCTGACCCAGACGGAACGCCTCACCATGAACAACCGGCCCAAAGACCCCAAGACCGCCCGGAACAAAAATGTGCTGGTGATCGGCGGTTCCGGCAGCGGCAAGACCCGGTTCTTTGTGAAGCCCAACCTTATGCAGTGCGTGTCCAAAGACTACCCAACCTCATTCGTGATTACTGACCCGAAAGGCTATACTATAAGAGGATAGAAAAAAGGAGCGTTTCACAAACGAAGATTTCTTGAAGAAGGGAGGTCAAAACCGTGGCTAAGAAAGAAGAAATCAAAATCACAGCCCTGTATGAGCGTCTGTCAAGGGACGATGAACAGGCCGGGGAATCAAACTCCATCCAGAATCAGAAGAAATACCTCGAAGAATATGCCCGTCAGAAAGGGCTGAGAAACATTCGCCATTTTTATGACGACGGCTGGAGCGGCGGCAATTTCGAGCGCCCGGCATGGAAGCAGCTCATCGCAGATATTGAGGCAGGCAAAGTTGCCCATGTCATTGTCAAGGATATGAGCCGGGCGGGGCGTGACTATCTGCAAACCGGATTTTACA